>Ga0156223_130_pt1 | contig 110460 bp, 91 predicted proteins | sample RifCSPlowO2_12_FD_107871 | JGI IMG/M metagenome (GOLD analysis project Ga0156223, IMG submission 107871) | Acidobacteria bacterium RIFCSPLOWO2_12_FULL_66_21
CTGACGTTCATGCGTGCCGCCGAACAGGCGCTGCACCTGACGAGCGCCGCGTGGCAAGATGAGGCGGCGCTCGCAGGTGAGCGCGAATGTTGGCCCGACAAAGACTGGAACAAATCGAAACCGGCGAAATCCTGGACCGACGATGTAGAGTATGGCCGTGCCGGAGTTGTCGAGGTTCTTCGGAATCGTCATTCGGATGTTCGTCGAGGAGGGTGGCCCGCATCATCGTCCGCATTTCCACGCGTACTACCAAGACCAGGCCGCGGTCTTCGCCGTGGATACGATCGAGTGCCTGGGCGGCAGCTTGTCCAAAGCGCAGCAGCGACTGGTCGAGGCCTGGGCAGAGATTCACCGCGACGAACTGGAACGCAATTGGGAGCTCTTGCAATCGGGCCAGCCGCGGGTCAAGATCGAACCACTGAGGTAGCCATGCCCCATCCCATCCATCGGGTGACCCGGTTCGACATCGTCGGTCCGTACACGCTCTCGGTGGCGTTCCTGGACGGGACCGCGCAAGAGATCAACTTCTGGCCGGTCTTGCACGGCATGCTGTTCGGCCCACTCCGGGATCTGGCGGTTTTCAATGCCGTGGTTCTCGACCAAGAAGTGGGAACCCTGACCTGGCCGAACGGCGCTGACTTCGATCCGGCGACCCTCCACGATTGGCCGAGTGTGTGCGCAGAACTCGCCGCGCGGGCTCAGGCATGGACGGAAGGTGCACCGAATGAGCTGCGGGCCAACACGCGAATGGAGCCGACGCGCCGCTGAACCAGAAACGGCGCGCGGCTCATTCGCAACGGTTGGCCCGCTTGAACACGATTCGGGAATCGACGAAACTGGCAGGGCATGGATACAGGCCAGACAGTGCCGGATGGATGTCCTCGGATTCATCCAGAGATGCATCCGGGAACGCAAGGTGTACTGGACGTACACATGTGAATATGCGCTTGGCTGGGCGTCACCTCACGCGAGACGAGATCTTTGGGGCGGTCGACAGCTACGAAGTCATCGAGTCGTATCCGGACGACAAGTACCTGCCCAGCTATCTGGCGTGGGCAGCCCAAGGTGGTGGGGCGTTCCACGTTCTGTTCGCGATCGATATCGAGGCCGACCACGTGAGCGTGGTCACGGCGTATCGTCCAGACGCGAGCGACTGGGAGTCCGATCTGAAGACGAGGAGAAGGAAATCATGAAGTGCCGGGTATGCGGGAGCACACTGCGAGCGACGACCACCGATCTGCCCTTCAAGGTGAGCGAACGGACCATCGTCATTCTGAAAGATCTCCCGGTTGCACAATGTGGAGCATGTGCTGAGTATCAGATCGCGGATGCCGTCTTCGTTAAGGTCGAGACACTGCTATCGAAGGTCGACCGCTCGGCCGAGCTTGAGATTATTCCGTTCGCCGCTTGAAACGGCGGGCTAACATCGAATCTGCGTTCTACGTTTCACCATTCTCACTTCAGGATCATCTCCACCCGGTATTTGCCGTCCGTGTCTGGACGGAGCAGCGCGATGCGAACGCCCTGACCGACGGCGATCGTGATCTCCCCCCTCTTCTTCCAGTCCGGCAGATCGACCAGCGCTCCCTGCTCGTAGCCGGCGTCCGGGACCACGATCGCGCCCGTCGCGTCGATCGTGCGCAGCGCGCCGGAGCTCCGCAGATCCCCCATGTCGTCGATATTCGTCGCCATCTGGATCTGCCGGCGCCCTTCAACGGTCCGCACGCGCCGGTTGGCGATGATGCCGATGTCGGCGGTGTACGGCGGAACGCCGGCGCCATTGATGACCGTGGCGTTCTGCACCAGGACGTAGAACAGCTTCGACTCGTTCACCGGCAGCGTCTCGTACCGCTTCGGATCCGCCTTGTCCACGCGCCTCGTCGCGAGCGCATCGAGCGCGGAGACGATGGCGATGAAGTTCAGCCGCACCAGCGCCGGATCCGGCTCCGCGGACGGCCACGGCCCGGTCTCGATGAGGACGACCGGCGTTCCCCACAACGTCAGGTTGTCGCCGAACGCGCGGACCTCGAACTCGTCGCCGTACCGGCCGATCTGGCCGGAGGCGAAGGGCTCGAGCGCGTCGCGGATCACGGCGCACAGCTTCTTCGTCAGCGTGCGCCCCGGGCTCTCGCTGCGCGGCTTGTCGAAGGCGACCGAGAGCAGCGAGATCGAGGCGGGCTTCGGCGGATCGCCGACAGACGTGCGCCAGTTCTGGTTGTGGAGGTTGAAGCCGACCCTGGGATTCAGCCGGTCGCGCAGGGCCTTGAGGATCTGCCCTTCGGGTGTCTGCAGGCGCAGCGCGTCGCGGTTGACGTCGATGCTCTGCGCGTTGCGCCGCTGAAACCGCTCGGCGCCGTCGGGATTCAGCATCGGCACCACGTGAAGGGTCAGCGATCCGAGGAGCCGCTGGACCGCGGCCTCGCCGCGATGCCGTGTCAGGTAGTCGAAGAAGTCGAACAGCGCCGCCGTCGCCGTCGGCTCGTCGCCGTGCATCTGCGACCACAGCAGCACGGCGGTCGGTCCGCTGCCGACCGTCACATGGTTGATCGACCGGCCCTCGATGGACTCGCCGATCTTCTCCATCGTGAACAGATCGGTGGCGGTGGAAACGACGGCGGCGAGCCGCCGCATGACCTCCGCATGATCCATCAAGGGTGGCTGCGCCGGTGAAACGTGCTCGGCGTCCCAGATTCGCGCGAGCTCCTGCGGCGCAATCGCGGCGGCGGACACGCGCTGGGCGTGGACGGCCGGAGCGGCGAGCAGCAGGACGGCCGCCGCCGCCGTCACGCGGGTTGATCGAGAGAGCGTGGAACGAATTGAGGATGCGTGCATGGCGCACATTATCCCCTCAGTTGCAGCCGGTGGCACTTCGCACGGACAATAGCGGCTTCATGGACGCCGCAACGCTCCCGACCCCGGTCCTCACGCGCCTCGACGCGGTCACGCAAGCCCTTGCGGCAGTCTGTTACCTGGCCATCGGCGTGGCGGCCCTTTTTCGGGCGCGACACGACATCAGGACGCGCGTGTTCTTCGCGTTCGCGATCGCGAACGTCGTCGCGTTCCTGATCCCGGCGATCGGCTGGAAGATGGGCGTCGTGGACCCGACGACGCTGCCCCGCCCGGCCACCGCCGCGATGCTCGCGGGGCTCGGCGTCGGCGCGCTGCTGCTGTTTCATTTCACGCAGGTGTTTCCTCGCAAGCGTCCGTGGATTCGCACGGCGGGGATCCAGATGCCGGTCGCGTACGCGCTGGCGCCCGTCGTGATCGTCGCGCTCGTCTGGTTCTGGCCGAACGAGATCGCGCAGATGTCGCCCGCCTATGTCATCGGGTTCCTCCTCTTTGGATTCCCGTTGATCGTGCTCCTCGGGCTGGTGCTGCCCGTGACGGCCATCATGTCGCTCGTCCGCAGCTACTACGACGCGCGGGAGCCGGAGCTGGCGCCCGCGCGGCCGCCGCTCGCGACGATCCTCGCGAGCCAGATCGCGGGCGGCGCGCTCGCCCTGGTGTTCGCGCCGGTGCTGGCCGTGATCGCTCCCAACAGCACCGCGCAGACCGTGCTTACGCTCGTCATCTGGGGCCTCGGCATGCTGACGCCGATCGCGTTCGCGGCCGCTGTCTGGAAATACGGCGTGCTCTCCATCGATCCCGAATCGTAGCCGCCGGAGCCACACGGACATTCAAACCACCGAAGAACACGGAGACACACAGAATTGTCGCGTCTTCTATCTGTGTTCTTCCGTGTTCTTCCGTGGTCTTTCTGTCCGCGTCGTCCGTGGGTCAGGTCAGCGTAGCGCAACTGGATCCGGTAGCTTGGCGACCGCTCGCTCGAAGACTCGGCGGACGTAGGGCCTGTACTCTGCGTCACTCGCTGGATCTTCAACGTAGTAGTCGGCGTACCAGCAGTTGTAGACGGCGTCGAGCACGTGCCTGGCTTCCTGTTTCGACAGGGTTGTCCCGAGCGGCTTTCCTTTCATGCGGCCGTACATCAGGTGCTGCTGCTCCTCCTTCAGGCCGGGCTCCCGCAACGAGAGCTTCGGCTGAACGTACTCGATATCGAGGCGCTTGACGACGACGTGAGCGGCGGCGCGTGCGTGAACGGCGAAAAGCTCCTCTTTCGGCACGCGGGCTTTGGGGTCCTTGCCCGGGTCGAGCGCCAGCTCGAAGACAATTCCCTCGCACTGGGGATGTTCTCTTCGGAGCAGATCGAACATGAACCTGATGATGCCGGACGAGGTGGCGCGCCTCGCGTCGGTCGACTTTCGATCGATGACCAGATACCCGATCAGGAACATCCGGTGGCTCGGGTAATACTGCCCGTAGAAGAACGCGCATACCTTCGTCCGGACGCGAGCGACAAGCAGGTACTCGTCCAATCTCGCGGTGCCGGCCGCGCGAGCCTCGGCCAGCCACCGTTGTATCTCGGGGAATGAATCCCGCTCGGCTGGATTCGTGATGCCGCTGGTATAGACGTCGTAGGCCGCCGGAAGGTCCGGATCGTCGGGGTCGGTCACTCGTCTGACCAGGAGCTGCGGGCGCTCCGGCGGCGCCGGTACCTCCGCGGGGATTGCAGGCGCCACCGCGCCGCGCCTGGAGGACATCCATCCAATGAAGCCTCCGAGCACGCTCAGCGCGGCCGCTATCGAGCCGACTGCCGTCCAGAATGTCGCAAGATCCACAGCGTCTGCGGGACGTGCGGATTATAGACGCAATCGTCGTCTTTCGGCGTCAGGAGTTACCGCGGGAATCTCGCCAGATGATCTGCTCGTTCTTCCGCTCGGCGGCGAAATCGGCGCACCGGCCGTCGCCGGTGCCGGTGAACCCCCCGGTGGGCTCGCAAAGAACGGTCCCGTCCGTCCGATAGAGCGTGCTCCGGATGTCGCAGCACCGCGGCGGCACGTAATAGACGACCTGGCCCTTGTAATCGTAGCGCGCGACGAAGGCCGGGGGATTCGCCACGGGCTCCGTCTCGAGCTGCCGTATCACCGATGCGAGCCATGCGGGATGTTGGCCAGGCGCGACGGGATTCTCGGGTCCACACCCGGCGGCCAGCACGAGTGACACGACGATGATCCGCGGCAGGTGGTGAGTCATGAGCTCATCTCCCAGGATTAGTCCGTTCTGTGAATCATCTGGCCGGGCGCGCGCAGCAGGAACGCGCGCTCCTCGGCGTCGCGCAGCCGGACCACGACATCAACGGTGATACCCGGGCCCCACTTCGGGCCATCGCGCGCTATCACCTCGTAATAAGGAGCGGTGTTGCTCCTCGACTTTTCTTCGCGTGGCACGACCGACCAGGTCTCGGATCCGTTCAACACCCAGACCATGTCCGCGCGAACTGTCGCAGGAACGTCGGAACCGTCCGCCGTCCTGACCTGGAGGCTCGCCAGGAGCGGCTGGCCGTCAGGAGGCGCGACAGGCATGAAATCGCGCCACAGGAACGTTTCGAGCTTCAGCGACTTGCCGGCGACGGTGACGGCGGTCGGTGCGGCAGCGAGCTCGGTTGCACCCGGAGTTGGCGCGGTCGGCGAGCTTCCGCCACAGCCGTCGAGCACGAGGAGTGCGGCGAGACCTATCACGAGCCGGCACATGGCTCCCCTCCGGCACTGGCTGTTCCCAGTGTGCCCCCGAGCCCGAGGCATCGTCAACCTGAGGCGCCGCCGCTGATCGCCGGCAGCAGCAGAACCTCGGAGCCGTCGCCGACCGGCGCTCCAAGTCCGCCGGCGTCGTGGATGTTCTCACCGTCCACGAAGATGTTGATGTGAGGGCGCACGTCGCCGCGTTCGGTGATGACGCGATCGCGCACCGCCGGACATTCCGCCCACAGGAGCGACAGCGCCTCTCCTATCGTCCCGGGCGCGCCTGCGACACGCACCTCGCCGCGGTTGCCCGCCAGCTCGCGCAACGCCCCCGGGATGAGGAAGACGACGGCCATCAGACGATCGCCGTCTTGACCGAGATGACCGGGGGCAGGCCGTCGAACGCGGCGGACCAGGTGTCACCCGCATCCGCCGACGTGAACAGCTTTCCGCTGCGCGTGCCGAAGTACACGCCGGCCGGATCGAGCGCGTCAACGGCAAGAGCGTCGCGAAGCACGGTCTCGTAAGCGCCGTCCTGCGGGAGGCCGTTGGACAACGGCTCCCAGTCCGCGCCGGCGTCGCGCGTCCTGTAGACGCGGAGCTTGCCTTCGGGCGTGCAGCGGAACTCATCGGACTCGAGCGGGACGATCCACGCGCAGTCCGGATCCTCCGGGTGGATCGCCATCGCGAACCCGAAGTCGGACGGCACGCCGTTGGCCACGTCCGTCCAGCTCTCGCCTCGATCGTCGCTGCGGTAGAGGCCCCAGTGGTTTTGCAGGAACATGCGGTCGGGGCGGCGCTTCGCCTGCGCCACCTTGTGCACGCACTGGCCGAACTCGGGATACTTGTCCGGCAGGAATTCCGCGCGCACGCCCTTGTTCGACGGCCGCCACGTCGCGCCGCCGTCGTCGGTGACGTACATGCCGCCGCTCGAAACCGCGATGCGCATGCGATCGGCGCGCTCGGGATCGAGAAGGATCGTGTGGAGGCAGAGGCCCCCGCCGCCCGGCTGCCATTTCGGCCGCTGCGGATGAGTCCAAAGGCCGTCCACCAGCGCCCAGCTGACGCCCTCGTCGCGCGAGACGAACAGCGCCGCGGGCTCGACGCCGCAGTAGAGTGTGTCGGGCTCGGCGTCGCGGCCGGGGCTGATCTGCCAGATCTGTTTCAGCGCCGCCCCCGTCGATTCCGGAAACTTGACGTTCGCCTCTTCCGGATTCGTCCACGTGCGGCCGAAATCATCGCTGGTCCGAAGCAGGGCGCCCCAGTGCATGCTGTTCGGACCGGCCCAGATGCGGCGCCGTCCGGCGCGATTGTCGTACGCCATCGCGTAGACGGCGCTGCCGGGGAAATAGGGACCGCCGACTTCCCAGTCGCGCCGCCGGGCGGTCGCGCGGGCGACGAACGCGCCCTTCATCGTGCCAACGAGCAGGACGACGTCACCGTTTCTGGGGCTGACGTGGCAAGTGACAGGCATTCCTCCCTCCTTGGGGAAGGGATAGTAGCATCACCTGCCTGATACGACGCGCGTCACTGAATCGGCACGGCCTCTGGGGATGCCGCGATGGGATTCCGGATCGGCGTCGGGCTGCTGTAAATAGTGCCGCTGGCGTCAACGGCGAAGTACTGGGATCCGGTGTTTCCGGGATTGACCGGTTCGGCGCTTGCGAAAAATGAGCTGGCTGGCGCACGGGCCGCACCGTTGCACGTGTCGGCCGCGGTGCCGACGTCCTCCACGCCCTCGGCGGCATCCCTGACGAGCGTCACTCTGTAACCACTCTTGATGACGCCGTTCACGGCAAGGTCGGGACTGATGAACCCGTTGGTAGAGTTCCTTGGCGGCTTGACGAGGTCCTCGAGCGCGACCGCATAGCCACCGCCGCCGCAGGCCGAAGCGAAAGCCGCCTCCCCGCTGACGATCGAGCGAAGGGACCCGACTGCGGCGGCCTCGTTGCCGGCCATACGCGCCCTGAGAAGCCCCGGAATCGCGATGGCGGCAATGATCCCGATCATGGCAACTCCGACGAGACCGACCACGACGACGGCGAGAGCGATGACGACGCCGGACCCCTGGCTCGCCGCGGCGACCTGGTTCAGCTCCTCGGCGCTCATGCTCGTGGCCGGCCGTCCCGAGAACAGCAGCTTGATGCCCGGCTTCATCAAGTAGACGAGGATCAGGATCGAGATAAGGGTGCCGATGGGAAAGCCGATCAGCCCGATCCACGCGAACACGAGCTGGATCGTGCGGCCGTAGCTCTTGAGCTTCAGGAGCCCGACGCCGCACACGATCTCCAGCACGGCGGCGATCGCGAACACGGCTCCCACTATCGCCGCGAACGGCACGGACGGATCTCCGGTTGCGGCGGTCGCGATCATGCCGAGCCCGATGAGAAGAGAGAATGCGGCGCCGATGAATTGCAGGACGGCGAGCAGCGTGATTGTTCCGGGCCGCTTCAGCGGCGACACGACGCCGCTCGTCACCCCGACCGACGCCCCGCAGGCGCCACAAAATGCCGTGTTCGGGCCGAGCTGGGCTCCACATTGCGAGCAGTGCATGGTCGCTCCTTTGAACCGATGGGTTGGTGCCGGGTTGGGGGCAGTCTAATCCCGGCGACCCGGAAGTTCAAACGGGGGTCAGCGCGGCGACAGGCGGTGCACCGCGCGAGCCTCCGCATCGGAGCAGGATCGGACGGTCAGCGATAGTGCAGCCGCAGGAGGGCAGGTTTGGGCGTACGCGTGATGACGAACAGGTTGTCGTACTCCATTTCCCCGATCTTCGACGGACCCTCGACGCCCAGTGCCTCGAGGATGACGGGAATCGAATCGGAGTGCGCCACGACGAGCACGTTGCCGCTGGCGGCGCGCACCGCGGCCACCAGGGCCGCCGTCTGCTTCGCAGCCACGACGGTTGGTTTCAGGCCAAGCGCTTTCGCGAGCGGTTCGGCGGTCTGCCCGGTCCGCTTGAACTCGCTGACGTAGATGGCCGTAATGTCGGCATCCTTCAGAATGGACGCCAGCGACGCCGCCCGCGCATGACCCGCGGCGGACAGGTCCGGGTCCTTTCCTGCCATCATGGCCGCCCCGGACCCGTCGTCGGCGCGCTCCGCGTGGCGGACGACCAGGACGGATTGAGCAGCCAGCGGGGCCGCGCACGCCAGCACAGCAATGAGAGAGGCGAGAATCGCGCGCTTCATCCCCCCATTATCGCCGGGTCGCGCGGTGCGCGGATCGCGATCAGGAACAGGACCGCCCCGGCGGCCAGCGCGGCGATTCCCGAGATGAACTGGACCCGTGTCGCACCGGCGAGAATGGCCAGCGCGATCACGATCGCGGCGCTGGGGATGATCGGCCCGAACGGCACGACGAAGGTGGCCGGCTTGACGACGTCCTGGAACTTGCTGCCGCGCAGCCGCAAGGTCGACCCGCACGTCGCCACATAGACGAGCAACCGGCTGATCGCGCTCGCCGCGGCCATCGTCTGGAACGTGCCCGACACGGCAAGGACGAGCGCGACGCCGGACGTGACGAGGATGGCATTCGCCGGCGTGCGGTAGCGGGCGTGGACGCGCCCGAAGAACGGAGGAAGGTCCCCCTGTTCGGCGAGCGCGAACAGGTTTCGGGAACCCGAGAGCGCCTGCCCGATGTTGTTGCCGGAGGTGGAGAACACCGCGCCAAGGGTAATCAGGGCGGCGCCGCCGGCGCCAAGGAAGACGGCCGCAGAGTCGGCGAGCGGCGTCTTCGACGAGGCGAGGGCAGGCAGCGTCCCGAGCGCGACGAGCTGGGCCAGCGACATCACGGCGGTCACGATGACGATCGTCATGATGAGCGCGAAGGGCACCGCGCGCCTTGGATCCTTCGTCTCTCCTCCGGGGACCGGCACGACCTCATAGCCGCCGAACGCGAAGATCAGCAGCAGGCCGCTCGCGGACAGTTGCTGCACCGAGACGTGAGTGACCGCGGTCGCGCGCGGCCAGTCGATGAAGAACAGGCCGGCTACGATGAAGATGGCCAGCGGCAGGAGCTTCCCGAGGGTGAGCACATTGACGACGAAGCTGCTCTGCCGGATGCCGCGCACGTTGACGGCGGCAATCGCGCCGATGATGACGACGAGAAACACCGTTCGCGGGGCGCCGCTCGTGAGGACCGGCCAGTAGAAGCCGAGCGATGCCACCAGCACATTGATCACCGAGGCCCAGCTTGCGGCGCGCGTGAACCACATCATCCAGCCGACCTCGAAGGCCGCGAACCGGCCGAACGCCGCGCGCGTGTACAGGTACGATCCGCCCGTCGAATCGAAGCGGCTGGCCACTTCCGCGAACGACAGCGCGATCAGCATCGAGGCGCCGCCCACCGCGGCCACCATCCATGGACTCCAGGTGCCTGCGGTGGCGGCGAGCGCGGCCGGCAGCGCGAAGACGGCCCCGCCAATGACCTGGTTCACGCCGATCGCCGTCAGGTCCCAGCGGCCGAGTTCACGTCTGAGTGCGGGTGCAGAGGCAGGCAGCGACACCGGGAAGTTGTATCACGAAGAATCTCGCGGGTTCCAGGGTTCTAGGGTTCCAGGCTCCCCTCGACCTGGAATGCCGTTTCGCGGCGCGCCGTCTGCGATCCATCTGCCGTCTTCACCTCGACGCGCAGGATGTAGTTTCCCGGAACGAAGCGCGACAGATCGGTGCCGCCCGTGACGTGCAGAGTCTTCGAGGGATCGCGCGCAAGCGGCTGCTCGCGCCTGAGTACCGGCTTCCCGGATCCGTCCACGATACTGGCGACCGCCCGGAGATCGGCGAGCGAGTCGCCGGGCGGGTAGATCTCCGCGAGCCAGACGATCGTGTCCCGCGGAGTGAATGCGCGCCGTGTCGATACCGGCGCGGGCATCAGCTTGCGCAGCTCCTGATCCGCGTTGGCAGTGGGAGTGAGCGCGGCTTCGCTGTAGGTCAACGCGACGCCGCTCATCGCCAGCGACGGCTTCGAATAGTCGGGAACGTCGAGACCCATCCAGAGCGATCCGCCGCGCCCGGAAGCGGCGTCAACCACCGCGATGCGCAGGACGCACGCGCCGGCGGGGACCTGGACGCGCGCCTGGACGCGGAGGCCGTTCTTCCGCATCCGCTCCAAACCGTCTCCCTCCAGCGCGAGATTCAACCGTCGCGCGTCGGAGCCCTTCATCTCGCCGCGGTCGTTCACCGAAACCACGCCGACGTCAAGGGCGCCGTGGCCACTGGTATCGAGGTCGCGCGCATCGATTTCAATCGTGACGGTCGCCCAGGCCGCGGCCGACGCCTGTCGCAGCGGCATGGCCGCGGCCGCGAACCGCACGTCGGACTGCGGCACCGGGTACCGCAACGCGGACGCCAGTGCCGGAGGCACGTTCTTCACGTCGGGCGCGGCGGAGGCGACGGGCGACGATGTGCCGGGCCACCAGAACTGACGCCGCGCCCGAATCGTGAGGCCCGGACGGCGCGATCGCACGACGATCTTCCGGAGCGACGCCTTCGCCGTCGAGGCGGTGTGATAACCGAGCATGTAGTACGAGCTGCTTTCGATCTGGATCTGACGAAAGAAAGGGTCGGTAATGCTGTTCAGCGCGGCAACTCCGCCGGTGTCCGCCGACAGCGACAGCCGTCCGTCCTGCAGCGTGTCCAGCCTGTCCTTGCCGGCGGCCGCATTCGTGGTCTTCGAGCCGGATTCCTCCCCGCCCGCGGTGCCGCGCTGATCCGCGCTCACGAGGTTGGCGAGGTCCCGGATGCCCCGCACGTTCATCGTGTAATAGCTCACGTTCGCGCGATTGGCCGCGGCGACGAGGTCGCGGTAATCCACCTCCTCCAGGATGCGAAGATCGGGGCTTTCGAGTCCGCCGGCACCGCGGCCCGTCCCCAGAGCGCCTGGCGTCGTTTCCCCGATCCCCGGCGGTCTCGTCGGTATCGGCCGCCGGCCGGTGGAGAATCCGGGACCGAAGTAAACGAGTGCCTTTCGCCGTCCCGGAATGCCCGCAAGGTAGTCGGAAATCCTCCGCATGCGCTCGGTGGCCGTGCGCGCCGCCGGAAGGCCGCTCCCGATGAATGCGCGAGCCGCCACTCGCAGGCGCACGGGATTATCCGTGAATGCCCCGGACACGTCTCCGCCTCCGCTCGAGTTCACCACCGCGGCGACATCCCCTGGCTCGAGGTACCCGTCAATGAAGCGCAGGGCGGCGTCGCGAACGCGCACCGAATCTTCCGCGGCGGTCTGCAGGTCGTCGAGCATCAGCACATAGATCCGCGGTTCCGTCCGTCCCGCATTCGTGTGGACATCGCGCACCGCGGGAGCGGTCTCCGCATCTACCGCGGAAGCCGTCGCCGGGACCGCACCATTCGTCGTCACCGGCAGGTTGACGACGGCAAATGTCGACAAGGGCTGGAGCTTGCCGTCCTCGAGCAGCTCGAAATCGTCCTTTGTCAGATTGGGAACAAAGTGCCCATCCCTGTCGGTGACGAAGACATCCACCTGTACGAGGTTGACCTCGACCCGATACGTCGGCTTCTGCGATGCGGGCGCCTGCGGACGGGCGGGCACCGGCATGGTCGCGGCGAGTAGAAGGACGGCGGTCGCAACGAGGCGCCGATACGGCCGCCGCCGTGCGCGGACGAACCGTGCTGGAGGCATGCGTCATCGTGGCACAAACCAAACCGCGTTTCCATCCACGGACGGACACGGTTCTCTTCACCGCGGAGCAACACGGAAGGACACTGGTCTCTTCACCGCGGAGCAACACGGAAGGACACTGGTCTTTTCACCACGGAGCAACACGGAAGGACACTGGTCTTTTCACCACGGAGCAACACGGAAGAACACAGAACTGGAGTATTCCGTGTTCTTCCGTGCTCTTCCGTGGTTGATCGTTCCGTGGCATTCAGCGGGCCGTGAAACCGATGGCCATGGCGGCGCTCCACTGGTGCTGCTTCGATGGATCGTTCAGGTAGCGCGCGACGACAAGCGTGACGCGCGGACGTGGCACCCGGAAATGCGACGACCGGAACTCTCGCACGGCGATCGCTCCGAGCTTCTGGATCCGATTGTCGGGCGCGTCGAGGACGTGTGTCAGCGTGTGGATGCCGCCAATCGAGAAGGTGCCGCCGGAACCGGACCCGCGCTGGAACAAGGCAACGGTGGTGGTGTTCACGAGACGATCGCCGCGGGACTTGAGCAGCGTGTCGCGTGTCGGCTCGTAGAACAACGCGCCCGACGCCGAGGATTGCCACCATTCGAAGTCCGCGCTCGACATTGCGACGAGCGGCCCCGCTTTCACCTTCACCGCCGGCGAGACATACACCCGCGCGCCCGTTCCCGCCCTGCTCCCCCCGCGCGCATCGCGGTCCTTCTTGCTGAACGGGTCGGTGTAGCTGTCGAAACTCATGAGTGACCTGAACGTGCCGAAGTACGCGGTCGGGTCGACGCCGGCCCGGACGCTCAGGATTGACAGCGGCGCGTATTCGAGCCAGCCGCCGAGACGTGTCTGGGCGGGCGTCAACGCGTGGGTTACTCCCGCTGAAATGTGCGCATCGGAGAGGAGCGGATGACGGGAGGCCGACAGGGGCCACGTCCAGCCAATCTCGACGCTGTTCTGCAACCCCATGTTGTTGACGGAGGCGCCCAGTTGCTCCCGGACTTCACGCCGGGGGGCGGCCGGGCCGACACTGTCGGGCGACTGCGCCGCGACCGGGGCGGAAGAGACGTCGGCGACGAGAATGCCCAGCACCAGGGCGCGGATTCCACGGTTCATGACAACCTCCGCGGTGAATGTATGTCGCGGAGGGGGGGCAAGTCGTGACGCGGGCGTGAATAAGGGTGAGAAAAGACTGTCCGGACGCCGCAGCTCGCAGCTCGTGGCTCGTGGCTCGTAGGCCGGGGCTCCTAGCCCCGGCGGGCGGCTTTACTCGGGCGGCGTCGCGGTTTTTCGTGCGGGGTTGAAGAACGGCGTCTTCACGACGGTCGCGGCGACGCGGTGGCGGACGGCCTCGACCGTCACTTCCATCTGGAGTTGAGTCCCTTCAGCGAAATGCGGGGCGTCGATGGTGGCCAGGGCGATCATCTTCTTCAAGAGCGGCGACCATGTGGTCGTGGTCGCCTTTCCGATCTGACCTCCGGCGCGATAGACCGGCACCGCCGCGCGGGACGCCGTGGCGCCCACGGCAGGCGCCAGCCCGAGCTTCTCGTAAATCGCCTCCACTTGCGGCCACTCGACCTCCAGCCCCACAATCCTGCGGCGGGATCCTCGCTGGTGCTCCGCGGCCAGCGCCTGCTGTCCGATGAATCGCGCCTTGTCGAGGCTCACCAGCCGTCCCAGCCCCAGCTCCGGCGGGGTGTATGTCTGCGAGGGAATCAGGGCCTTGCGGCTGCTGAAGAAGTCGACGTCGATCAGGAGCAGCCCCGCCTCGACCCGTGCGACGTCGAGCGCAAGCATGCCGGCGGGCTTGATCCCGAACGGCCGTCCCCCGCGCATCAACGCGTCGAATACCCGCACCGCATTTCCGGAATCCATCCACAGCTCGTAGCCGAGATCGCCGGTATACCCCGTACGCGAAATATCGACCTGCACGCCTTCTATCGTGCCGCTCGTCGCGCGGAAGTACTTCAGTCTCTCGATGTCGGCATCCGCGACGGCGCCGAGCAGCCGCGCCGAGGTCGGCCCCTGCAGCGCGAGGGCCGCGACCTGCTCGGAGATGTCTTCGATCGTCACGTCGAGACCGGCGGAATTCTGCGTGAACCATCGCAGGCTCGGATCCGCCGCGGTCCAGCGAAAGGCCTGCTCACCCAGCCTGCTCACCGTCCCGTCATCGATGACCTTGCCCTGTTCGTCGCACCAGGGCGTGTAGAAGACCTGGCCGATCGACATCCTGGAGACGTCACGCGTGATGATCCGATCCACGAACCGGGCGGCGTCGCGGCCGGTGACGCGGTACTTGAACAGCGGGCAGACGTCGATCAGCGCCGCCGCGTTTCGGATCGCGTTGTACTCGTGCTCGTGGTGCGCCTCGTACGCGCTCACCGCGTAGTAGCCCGACCACTCGCGGTAATTCAGGCTCTCGCAAAGGGAGAGCGTTCGTTCGTGGACGGCGGTTCCGATCGGCATCATCCGATCTCAACCGGGAGTCGGGCCGCGTGTCAAATCGGATGAGGCGGCTCCCGGCGTTGCGTTTGCAGCACGGGCGGGTTGAATGTGCCCCCGCCCGGACTGATGCGCGGGTACGGCAACGTGCACTAGGATTGTTCCGAGCGGGCATGCACTACGACGCGATCGTCATCGGCGGCGGGCACAACGGCCTCGTGAACGCGGCGTATCTCGCGCGCGCCGGGCGCAAGGTCCTGGTGCTCGAGCGCCGGCACGTCCTCGGCGGCGCCGCCGTCACCGAAGAGATCCATCCCGGCTTCAAGTACTCCGTCTGCTCGTACGTCGTCTCGCTGCTGCGTCCCGACATCATCCGCGAGCTCGATCTTCCGCGGCACGGCCTCGAGATCCTGCCCCTCGACGGGACGTTCACGCCGATGCCCGACGGCAATCATCTCTGGCGCGTCAACGACCATGCCAGGACGCGCCGCGAGATCATGCGCCACTCCCGCGTCGACGCGGAGGCGTACGACGAGTACGGCAGGGCGATGGTGGAGATGGGGCGTTTCGTCAAACCCATGCTCGACATGACACCGCCGGACCCGACCTCGCTCGACCCGCGCGGCCTGATGGACCTGCTGTTCCTGGGCCGCCGCTTCCAGGCGCTGAGCGAGGACGACAAGTACAACCAGATCCAGTTGATGACGATGAGCGCGGTGGATTTTCTCGATCAGTGGTTCGAGACCGACGTGCTCAAGGCCACCATGTCGGCATCGGGCATCATCGGGACGTTCCTCGGGGTGCGGTCGCCGGGCACCGCGTACGTCCTGCTCCACCATTACATGGGAGAGATCGACGGCGCCTTCCGCTCCTGGGGACTGTCGCGCGGCGGGACGGGCGCGATCTCAAATGCCATTGCCTCGGCGGCGCGCGAGGCGGGGGCGGAGATCCGCACCCGGACCCCGGTGTCGAAGATCATCGTCAAGGAGGGCACCGCCGTCGGCGTCGTGCTGGAGGGCGGCGATTACCTGACCGCCACGGTGATTGCGTCGAGCGTGGACCCGCATCTCACGTTCCTGAAGATGGTGGGGGCCGAGCACCTGCCGGACGAGTTCGCCGACGAGGTCCGGAGGTACAAGTTCCGCGGATCTTCGGGCAAGGTGAATCTCTCGCTCGACGCGCTTCCGGACTTCACCGCCATGCCCGGACCCGGCGCGCACCTGCGCGGCGCCATCTCGATCTCCCCGAGCGTGGAGTACATGGAGCGCGCATACGACGAGGCGAAGTACGGCCGCTACTCTCGCCGTCCGTACATCGACGTCGTCATCCCAAGCCTGACCGACCCATCCGTCGCGCCGCCGGGCAAGCACGTGATGTCGTGCTTCGTCCAATACGCCCCCTATCACCTCGAGGGCACCAATTGGGACGACGAGCGCGAGAGGTTCGGGGATACGGTCGTCAACACCATCGCCGAGTACGCGCCGAACATCGAGGACATCATTCTCCACAGGCAGGTCGTCACCCCGCTCGATCTCGAGCGTGAATGGGGGCTCACGGAGGGCAACATCTTCCAAGGCGAGCTGACGCTCGAGCAGTTGTTCTTCCTGCGGCCGGCGCCGGGATGGGCGCAGTACCGCACGCCGGTCAGGAACCTGTACATGTGCGGCTCGGCGACGCATCCGGGTGGCGGGATCATGGGCGCGCCGGGGCGCAACGCGGCGCGGCGGATCCTCAAGGAGGTAGGAGGTAGGAGGAGCCTCCTCCTGCCTCCAACCTCCTGACTCCTGCCTCCTGTCATGTCCACCATCATCATCGGAGCCGGTCACAACGGCCTGACCGCGGCGTTCTATCTCGCAAAGGCGGGACTGAAGCCGCTCGTGCTCGAGCGGCGTGAGGTCGTCGGCGGCGCGGCGGTGACCGAGGAGATCGCGCCGGGGTACCACTGTCCCGCGCTCGCGCATACGGTGGGACCGCTGCCCGAGGCCGTCGTGCGCGACATGGAACTGGTCCGCCGCGGGGTCGAGTTCGTAATGCCCGACCCGCGGGTCGTCGCACTCTCGCCGGACGGTCCGCCCCTGGTCTTCCACCGGGATCCACGACGCACGGCGGAGGCGATCCGGCCGCTCTCGGAACGCGACGCCGGCCGGTACGGCGAGTTCTGTGCCGTGCTGGGCCGGCTCGGACAGTTCGTCGCGCCGCTGCTCGACGCGACGCCTCCGTCGCTCAACGCCTCATCCACGACCGAGCTCTGGAACCTGCTGAAAATCGGCCGGCGGTTCCGCGCGCTCGGCCGCCGTGACGAATTCAGGCTGCTGCGCTACGCGCCCATGGCCGTCGCGGATCTCGTCGCCGAGTGGTTCGACACGCCCCTGCTCCAGGCGACGATCGCGGCCCGGGCGATCTTCGGGACGGCGCAAGGGCCATGGTCCGCCGGGACGGGCGCGGTGCTCCTTCTCAATTCAGCGATCGACCCGGCGCCCGAAGGCAGCAGCGTCACCGTGAAAGGAGGGCCCGGCGTGCTGACGCGCGCCATGGCCGACGCGGCGCGCGACATGGGAGCCGAGATTCGGACGGTCGCGTCGGTGGAGCGGATCACCGTTGAACACGGACGCGTGCGCGGGGTCGTCCTCGCGGACGGGACCGAAATCCCGGCGGACACGGTCGTGTCGAACGCCGACCCGCGGCGGACGCTGCTCGGCATGGTGGACGCGGTCGATCTCGGTCCCGCCTTCGTGACGCGGGCACGCAACTATCGCTGCCGCGGAACGCTGGCCAAGATCAATCTCGCGCTGTCTGCGCTTCCGGCCTTCCGGGGTGTCGGCGCCCGCGAGGATCTGGGCGGCCGCCTCCATATCGGTCCGGACATCGACTACCTGGAGCGCGCGTTCGATGCGTCGAAGTACGGCGAGATTTCACCGGCGCCCTACCTCGACATCACGATCCCGACGCTGCACGATCCGTCGCTGGCGCCTGACGGGCGGCACGTCATGTCGATCGCCGTGCAGTTCGCGCCGTACTCCCTGGCCAAAGGAGAGGACTGGTCGACGGGGAAGGACGTGCTCGCGGCGAACGTCATGCGTACGCTGGAGACCTATGCGCCAGGGATACGCGGCCTGGTCGAACACCAGCAGATCATCACGCCCGTGGACCTCGAGCGCACGTACGGCCTCACCGGCGGCCACATCTTCCACGGCGAGCCGTCGCTCGACCAGCTCTTCACGATGCGCCCGTTCCTCGGGTGCGCACAGTACGCGACGCCGATCGACGGGCTGTATCTCTGTGGCGCTGGAACGCACCCGGGCGGCGGGGTCACCGCCGGCCCGGGGAGGAACGCCGCCGCGGAGATCGTCCGGAGACGGGGGCAGGCGGGCCGCTGATATGGGCTTCACTTATCGTATATAATATGAATATGAGACGCGCGGTATCGGTCACGCTCGAACAGGACAACGTGCTGTGGCTCAAGGCGCAGGCTGCCGCCAGCGACAAGGGGAGCGTCAGCGAGGTGCTCGACCGGCTCGTGACCCGGGCGCGCGCGGCGGGGGCGTCGGAACCGAACGCCATCCGCTCCGTCGCCGGCACGATCGATCTGCCCGAGGACGACCCCGATCTCGAGCAGGCCGACGCGTACGTGAAGGGGATCGTCGATCGGTCGATCCGCCGGCCGATGGCGGTCCGGGAGCGGCCGCCGCGCGGCGCGCGCAAGCTGGGACGGCGTGGCGGACGTTGACGCGGCCGTCGCCGACACGCATGCCCTGATGTACCACGCCTCGGGCAGCCCGCGGCTCGGGAAACGCGCGGCCGCGCACTTCGCCCGGTGTGAAGCCCGTGAGGCGATCCTCTACGTTCCGGTCGCGGTGATCTGGGAGGTCGGGCTGCTCGCGCGGGGCGCGCGGGTGAACCTCCGCCGCCCGCCGCGCGAGTTCTTCGCGGATCTGTTCACCAACCCGGCCTACCAGGAATACGTCCTCACGGCGGAGCAGGTCTTCGACGCGGACGAACTCCGCTTCACCCGCGATCCGTTCGACGCCCTCATCGTCGCGGCGGCGCGCGAGCTCGGCCTGCCGCTGCTCACGCGCGACAGCGACATCGCCGGCTCCGGCGCCGTCCGGACGATCTGGTAGGCCGGCGCCGTGCCTGGTCGGCCGCATGGCGCCGGAAACGAGTCCTACCGGCCCGAGGTCATTGTCGCGACGACGGGATCGGGCACGCGATTCTTGACCGGCCGAATCGATCGCAGGTACGCGAAGATCGCCTTGAGATCGGCGTCCGGGCCCATCTTGTGCGGTGTATGACAGTCGGCGCATCCGGCGCCCTTCACGAGATATTCGCTTCTCTTCACCGCGGCAGGTGGCGCCGCGGCGCCGCCTTGCGCGCCGGCCGCCGGTTGCGGTCGCGGGGCTGACTGCGCTTTCACGGTCGCCCCGGTGAGCGCCGCCAGCAGGGCGAACAAACCGCTTGACCGTTCGTAGGTAAGCTGCAGTAGCATATGTCGCTATGAAGCATATATCGCGGGTGCTCGATCGCGAGCTGAAGAAGGGCAGCGCCGAGCTGCTGATCCTGTCGCTCGTCGAGGCGCGCGCGCGGCACGGCTATGAGATCGGCAAGTTGATCGAGGATCGCTCCGGCGGCACGCTGCGCTTCAAGGTCGCATCGTTGTACCCGCTGCTCTACCGGCTCGAGGACCGCGGATGGATCGCAGGGCGGTGGGTCGAGAAGGCCGGGGAACGCCGCCGCCGCTTCTACCGGCTGACGCCGGAGGGCAAGCGCGTGCTCGCCGCCCAGCGCGATCACTGGCGCGAGTTCGTCGAGGCCGTCCGCAACATCACGGGGATCGAACATGCCTGACTGGCGGCCGCTGCTCGCACCGCGCCTGGCGGGGCTGCGCCTTCCGCCCGCTCGCGAGCGCGAGATCGTGGAAGAGATTTCCCAGCATCTCGACGACCGGTACCGCGAGCTCGGAAGCGCCGGCGCTTCGTCCGAGGAAGCGATGCGTCTCGCACTCGAGGATCTTGACGAGGAAGGCTTGCTCGCGCGCGAGCTGCGCAGTCTCAGCGGGACGGCGCGCCCGATGGACATTCCACCGGGAGTCCCACCGCGTGCGCTGCTGGGCGACGCGTGGCGGGACCTCGTCTACGGCGCGCGCCTGTTCCGCAGGAGTCCGGGCTTCGCGGCGGTCGCGTTCCTCACGCTCGCCCTCGCGATCGGCGCGACCACCGCGGTCTTCACTGTCGTCAATGGCGTCCTCCTTCGTCCGCTCCCCTACCCCGATCCCGAGCGCATCGTCCGGCTCTGGGAACAGAGCGCACGCGATCCCGGCGAGGCCCGCGCGTTATCGTCCGGTGATCGTGCGCGCGATGAAGTCCATGTCCGCCAGGCGACCTGACTGCATCGCAATGGCGCCGGCAAGATCCGCGGCGGCGCTCAGTTCGCCGAACGCCTCTGGCGCGAGCACATTCGACGCGCTGAATAACTTCAGCAGGCGCGCGGGCGCGGAGAGCGCGACGTCGCTCGCCCACACGCGCGCCTGCGCTTTCAGCAGCGCGTCGTTGCTCGACGCGGCGGCGCGCACCAGCGCGATCGCCGTCTCCACCTCCGCCATCGAGGTCGCGCACTCGAAGAGCGCGTGCTGCTGCTTGATCAGCTTCCGGTGGAACGCGAGATCGATCGCGATCGATACGAACCGCGCCGCCTTTGCCGCGGCGGGCCCGCCCGATTCCACGAACGGCTCGACCTCCGACGCAAGATCGCCGTAGAACGCACCCTTGCTCTTCACGCTCTGCCGCATGCGGAACACCCCGATGATGTTCTGCATGATCTCGGACGTACCCTCGTAGATGCGCAGGATGCGCGCGTCGCGGCGGATCTTCTCCACCTCGAAATCCACGCAGTACCCGTACCCCCCGAGCGCCTGCACCGCATCATCGGCCGCGATGTTGCCGACTTCCGTCGCGAACAGCTTCGCGACCGCGCCTTCCACCTGCCGGTCCTCGGGGCCGGAGTCGAGCAGGTCGGCGACGTACTCGATGTAGGCCTGCGCGGCGGCGAGCCGGACGCTGTTCGGCACGAGCAGCTTGTGCGTGAACCCCTGCTTCTCGCACAGCAGCGTGCCCATCTGCCGGCGCTGCTTCGAGTAGGCGATCGCCTTGTCGAGCGACGACTGTCCCGCACCCAGGCCGAAGCCGGCGACCATCAGCCGCGTGAAGCCGAATACCTCATTGGCCTGCTTGAGCCCCTCGCCTTCCTTCTCTCCCACGAGCTGATCGGCGGGGACGATGACGTCCTGAAGCAGTACCTGCGCGGTGTCCGACAGCCGGATCCCGTGCTTCACTTCGTGCTTGCCCGCCTTCAGCCCTGGCGTGTTGCGCTCGATGAGGAAAAAGCTGGGGCCATCAGGCGCCTTCGCGAGAACGGTGTAGAGATCCGCGATTGAGCCGTTGGAGATGAACTGCTTGACGCCGGTCAGCTTGTAGTGCGTCACCCGCCCGGTCGCGTCCGTGATGCGCTGCGCTTCGGTGCTGACGTTCTGCACGCTCGAGCCCGCCTCGGGCTCGGTCACGGCGTAGGCGACGATCAGTCCCTCGTTGGCAATGCGGGTCAGCCAGCGTTGCTTCTGCGGCCTCGTGCAGCCCACGCGAATCGGGTCGGTGCCCAGCGCGACCGCGAGCATGGCGGTCGCGAGGCCGAGGTCGATCTTCGCGAACTCACACGAGAGGCGGTAGATGTCGTAGGCGCCGCCGCCCATGCCGCCGTATTCCTCGGGCAGGAACACGAGGTGCAGTCCCACGTCCGGTCCGAGCATCGCGCGGACCGCGTCGGCCGGGCACGTGTCGGTCTCGTCCCACCGCATCCGCTGGCCGAGCGGTGTTTCACGGCCCGTGAACTCCTTGAGCGTCGCGACAATCATGTCGAGGTCGCCGGCGTCCAGGCGTGCGAGCTGCATCGAGTATCTCCCTCAGTCCCTAAAGGGCGGCCGGCGTGCCGGACAACAAGCCGAAGAGCGCCGCCGCGGCGCGATCCTTCGCGAGGCGCGCGCCGGTCAGGCATCCATCCAGCCGGACGCGCAGGTGCGTGAATGTCTCGACTCCGTCAAAGCGCGCGCACGGGCCGGCCTTGGGCGCGTGCGAGCCGTCGGCTTCGACGACGTCGCCGTGCGCGCGAGCCGCGCTCGCGATCCCCGGCATCAGCCCCTCCAGTTCATCCAGTTCGTCGCCGCCGTAACAGGTCGCGCAGCCTTCCGCGTTCCAGGCCATGTGCCGGCGGTAACCGAACACGAGCTCCGCGCAGACCGATCCCACCGCCCCGGCCGCGCGGGCCGCCTGCACGTGGCAGAGGTCCGCGAGGAGCTCTTCCTGGTGGATCGCCGCGTCCACAGGCGCACGGCCGCCCTCGGCGCCCGTCGCGAGTTCGAGGATCCGGCAGCGGGCGGCAAGGAGCGCGCACGACGCGTCCGCCAGCTCCGCGATCGCGGTCGCGCGCTGGTTCGCCGTCCCCTGGAAGTGCGTCATCGTCCACATCCAGAGCTGCATCGCCGTGGCGACCGTGCACGCGCCGGTCTCCGGCCGCGTGACGGCTATCTCACGCAGCTCCCGGATCCAGATCGGCACCAGCGCGAGGAATGCCGGCGAGGCCACCGCGCCGCGCAGTTGCTCGCGCGCCGCGGCATCGAAGGCGCCGACCTCCGCGCGATCGGCGCAGCCGTCCCACGCGGCCGCTGCCGCGGTGAGCACGTCGCTGACGACACCTGACGTCGCGCGCTCGCGCGCCGCCGCCGTGCTCAGCGCCGACAGGGCTTCGCCGGCCGCGTACGCGTCAGCCAGCCGCTGCAGCGCGATCTCGCGTTGCGCACCCTCTCCAGGCAGCTTGCGCAACTGGTCAACCAGGGTCGTTCGTTGGCTCGTGTCCATTGGAAAAACGTCCTTTCACGCGCCGCGCCGGTGCGCCGACAAATAGAGCTTGTCAGGGTATGGTGGCGGTGTCCCGGCAGCCGACGTGCAAATAGCGTGGCGGAGGGGATTGGTCCCGCAGTCCGTCGGAATTGCTAGGATTTTGGCTGTTCACGGGCGGCTGGAGAGCCCGGCCGGAGGTCCTCCGGGCTGTTGCTGCCGGAAATCCGTCATACTCGGGGCTCGCTTGGCCCGCCGTAGGCCTGGCGCGAAGGGCGGAGGGCTTTCGGGGGAGAATGGCAGCGTGAGAGCCTTCTACGTTCTACTTTCCACCTTCTTCGTTTCTTCCGTCCTCATCCTCGCCGCCTGGCAGCAGCCGGCGGCCCTCCCGTTCGGGTTCACCGCACGCACTGCGGCGGCGCATCTCGCGCAAGAGAAACGATTCCTGTCGATCCCCTCGGCGGATCGCATCCGCGAGCACCATCGTTTTCTCGCGGGAGAGCCGCATCTGGCCGGCTCCAGGCGCGACCGCGAGCTGGCGGAGTGGATGCGCGACAGGTTCGCGGCCGCGGGCCTCGAGGACGTGCGGATCGCGACGCACGACGTGCTGCTGCCGTGGCCGCAGGAAGTGCTGGTGGAGCTGGCGGCGCCCGCCGGATGGCGCGCCTCCATGCGCGAGGATCCGATTGAGGGCGATCCCTTCACGCAGATTACCCCGGAGGCGGCAGGCATTCCGTATCATGCCTACTCCGCCTCGGGCGACGTCACGGCGCCGGTCGTCTACGCCGGCAGCGGCAACCCCGCGGATTACGAGACGCTCGCGCGGAGAGGCATCGACATCCGCGGAAAGATCGCGCTCGTCCGCTACTCCGTGCCATACAGCTACCGCGGGTTCAAGGCGCTCACGGCCGAGCAGCGCGGCGCGGCCGGGATCCTCATCTATTCGGATCCCGAAGACGACGGCGCGGGAAAGGGGGCCGTGTATCCGAAGGGCCCGTGGGGCCCGGAGAGCCACATCCAGCGCGGCGCGATCGTGTACGACTTCATGGTGCCCGGCGATCCGCTGACGCCCGGGTGGCCGTCGATTGCGGGCGCGCGGCGCATTGCCTCGTCCGACGCCGCATCGCTCCCCAAGATCATCAGCGCGCCGTTGTCGTTCAAGGACGCGCGCGTCATCCTCGGCGCGCTCGGCCTCGCGGGCCAGCGCGACGTGAACCGTCCGCAGACCGCCGGTGTCCTCGTGCACATGCGCGTCCGCGCCGACGAGGGCATCCGCCCGATCTGGACGGTGACCGGGATGATTCGGGGCGGCGAGCGGCCCGACGACCTCGTGATTGCCGGCAACCATCGCGACGCCTGGATCCTCGGCGGGGTCGATCCGTCGAGCGGGTCGGCCGCCCTTCTGGAGCTGGCCACCTCGCTCGGCCAGCTTGCCCGCGGCGGATGGCGGCCGAAGCGATCGATTCTCTTCGCAAGCTGGGACGCCGAGGAGTTCACGTTGACCTCCTCCACCGAATGGGGCGAGGAGCACGAAGCGCGGTTGCGCGAGCACGCGGTCGCCTACATCAACGTGGACAGCGCGGCCTCCGGACGCACGTTCAGCTCGTCGGCCGTGCCCGCGCTGAACCGAGTGATCGCGGAAGCGGCGGGCGCGGTGAGCGATCCCGCGTCGCGCATCCCCGTGGCGGCCGCCTGGCGCGAGCGGCGAACCGAGGAGCGCGGCGCGCTCCCGACCGGTTCGTCCGACTCGCTGGTGAACAACCGCCTGGGCAGCGGATCCGATTACACGGTGTTCCTGAATTTCATCGGCGCGCCGGTCGCCGACCTGGGGTTCGACGGGCCGTATGGCGTCTATCACTCGATCTATGACAACCACAACTGGGTGGCGCGGATCGGCGATCCCGGGTTCCGGTACCACACCGCGCTCGTTCAGATCTGGGGAATCATCCTGATGCGTCTCGGCGGCGCGGACGTGCTTCCGCTCGATTACGAACCGTACGCGTCGCGGATCGCCGATTTCGCCGGTGAGGTCGCGCCCGCGTTCGGCGACGTGCGGGCGGCGGCCATCGAGCTGCGCGGGGCGGCGGCCGCCTTCGACAAGGCGCGCGACGCGGCTCTTGCCGCCAACGATTTGGCGGCGTTCGCTGGAATGAATCGGGCGCTGCTCGGTGTCGAGCGCGCCTTTCTGGCGCCCGACGGCATCCCCGGCCGCCCGTGGTATCGACACCTGATCTACGCGCCCAAGTTCACATACGCCCCCGACGTGCTCCCTGGCATCGCCGACGCGCTGGCCGCTGGCGACCACCAGGAGGCTGAAAAACAGGCCCGGAGGCTCGCGGCGGCCGTCCGGCGCGCCGCCGTCGTGTTGCAGTCGCGCCAGCCCTGAGCGAAGGCCCGCGAACCGGGCCTCAGCCGAAGCCCGGAGGACGGGCTGTTTGGGTCCCAGGAATAGTCCGGGCCAGGCGCAAGTGGTCCTAGAATAGAAGTTCATGTCGCGCGCGAAGGCTGTGGCCGTCGTCGTCCTGCTGTTGTCGTACGGCGCTGTCGGCGCGCGACAGCCCGCCGTCCGCAGCGCCGTCCGGCTGCCCGTCTCCGCCCACGTTTTTGCCTCCTCCCTCGGGCTTGCCGAGGCAGACACCGCGACCCTGCTGCTGCATGTCGTCCGCCTCGTTCATCTGACGCCGGATCAAGGGGCGCAAAGACGCCCGGCGCAGGAGGCACTGCACGCCGTGTTGTCCGCGCCGCGCGACAGAAAGGCGGAGTCCGTTCCGCTGCCGCTGGACCCGTCCATCTGGCGGGACACGATCCTTCAGGCCCAGGTGTCCGACGACGAGCTCGTCGGCGCGATCCTCTCGGACCCCCGCGCCTCGCTGCTGTATCACGGCCTCGCGGCGCTCGACGACGAGACCCTGGGATGGCTGGGGCCGGAGCGGGAGACGCTGCTGCACCTGAGGACGCGTGCCGCGATCTTCGCTGCGTTCGGCCGCAGCGTGCACGTGCGTGCGGGGCGCGTGCTCGTGCCGGGCGGGGCCGAGGCCGAGCCGCTGTGGAAGTCCGTGGTGGGCGCGGACCCCGGCAAACCCGCGGCATTCGTGCACCACCTGATCGGCGGCAACGGCCGGCTCGCGTTTCTCTACGACACGATCGCGCACCTCGATGAGCCGCGGCAGCGGTTCGCGCTCGGCCTGCAGTTGCGCACGACATCGCGCGCCGATCGGCTGCACGACCTGCTCGACGCGTTCACCCGTGCGGCGCCGGACTGGCGGACGGACGAGAGGCCGTTCGCGAGGCCGCCGATCGACGGCGCGATGCTGCTGTCGACCATCGATGTCGCCGCGTCGGGGGCACTGGCGCCCCCGGTGGTGCGGCGAATCTGGGAGCGCGTGTATCGCGACGACGAATTGACGGATGTGGCCTTCGCGGATGTCTCCGCGACCGAGCTGCAACTGATGTCGGCGCTCGTCAATGTGGATGCGGCATGGCTTGCCGCGCGGATCCTCTCCGTTCCGTACGCGCTCGGCCGGCGGAGGCTCGACACGCTCCTCTTCGCGCAGCGGGTGTTCGGCGGCGCGCCCACGGTCGCCGCTGCAGATGTCGCGACGGCCCTGCGCGGCTACGCCGCATTTCCCGCGCTGATGCTTTCGCTGGAGCGGAGCGGCATCACGGATCCGGCTGTCTACGCCGCAGCCGCGAAGCACGCGGCCGAGCTGTCGAACATCGATTCGATCCCGGTCCGGCGGACCGCGATCGCCGAGTTCCAGGCGTCCGTCGCCATCATCGGACGCGCGCGGCGCTCCGGCGTCCTCCCGGTCGAACGCGCGTGGGCGCTGGTGGTGTCGCTCTGCAGGCTGGAACTGTCGCAACGGAACGGGTACGGTCCGCCGTTCGCGAGGTGGTTTCAGGAGCGATTGATTCCCGAACTGTCGCGCGCGACGCCGCTGCATGCGGAACACACGGTGCTCACGGCGATGGCCGGCGTGTCGAGCGCTTCGGCGGCACCGCCGATCGTCGTCTGGGAAGACCGCCAATACCGCGTGGACCCCGCGGATGCCGAGCTCCGCCGCCTGCGGCTCGTGAGGCAGCGGCAGGGAGGGGCGTCGCTGGACGAGGCGCTTGCCGCGGTCCAACGGGACACTGGCGGCCCGGCCGGCAACCGCAGGGACGCCGAGCGCCTGCTGGCCGACACGCTCGTGTCGGTCGTCTACGCCGCCTACCTCGGCGACCCGGACGGCGATGCCGTCACGTCGGGCAACGTCGCGCTCCGCCATGATTTCGGCCTGCTCGCGCAGCCGCCCGTGAAGCGCGCGAGCGCGGCGTGGCGCCTTCCGGCGGAGCACTTCGACGCGAAGGCGTGGCGCGTGAGTGGATCGATCCTCGGTCTGGAGACCGCGCTCGGCCGGCTGATGCTGCGACGGCTCGATTCGACGGCGATGCCGGCGGAGCCGAAGCTGCCGCCGCAGGATCGCCAGACGGTCATGCTCACCGCGGCGCTCCTGAATCCGTTCGCGATGTCCGACGCCGCGCGCGACGAGATCGCGGCGGCCATCGGCCGCGGGCGCGCGCGTGCCGCAGCCCTGTCGAACGATCCCGGCGAGCTCGACGCGGTCGCGCGCGCCGCCGGGTTGAGTGAGTGGCGGCGCAACGCGCTCGCGTGGAGCGTCGAGCACGACCGCGACAGCGCCGTGTCGCGGTTCTCGCTGCTGGAGCTGTTCTGGCTGGGCGCGCCGCGTCCCGCTGTCGCGCGCGCGCTCGACGCGTGGGGCGCCGCGTCGCTGCCGCTGACCGGATGTCTATGCCTTGAAATGCCCCGCACGCGGCCGTGGGAGGAAGTGGCCCGCCGGTCCTCGGCGGCCATGCTCGGCACGCGCGCGGTGGACGTCGCGCTGCACATTGCCGACACGCTCGCTTCGCTGCGGCTGCCGGCGTCGCTTGCGCCGGCAATCGGCGGCTACGCGATGCAGGATGTCATGGAGCGGACACAGCCGGCATACCCGGACGACTGGGACGCGTTCGGCCGCGCGGCGATGGCGCTTCCCGCCGACCGCCTGTCCGACTACATCGCGGCGCTCACCGCCGGCGGGCCGCTCGTGGCCGCCGGCGCCCGCGCGGCAAGCCGTTAGCGGCATCAACAGCACCCACATGCGCTGCATACGCCTGGTTCTTGTGGCCGTGGCCGCGGCCGTCGCCGTCCTGTCAGCGCAGGCGCCCGAGCTGCGCCTGCGGATCGTGTCGCCCGCCGACGACGTCTATCTCGCGGGCAGCGTGCGGCTTGTCGCCGCCGTCGAGCCGGCGGCGAGGGCACGCGAGGTCGCCGAGGTGACATTCTTCGCCGACGGCACGCAGGTCTGCGCCATTCCGGCGCCGCCGTTCGAGTGCGACTGGGAGGCCACCGGCCCCGGCGGGCGCATCGTCGCGCACCAGATTCGCGCGGTGGCGACGCTGCGTGACGGCCGCCGCCTCGTCGCGAACGTCAGGACGCGCGATCTGGAGTACGTCGAAGCGGTCGACGTCGACGTCGTGCAGATTACGGCGGTCGTGACGAACGAGCAGGGACGGTTCGTCACCGGCCTGACGGCGGAGGACTTCTCGGTCACCGAGGATGGCAGGCCGCAGGCGATCACGTATTTCGCCGGCGAGAACACGCCGCTCGAACTCGTCGCGGCCATCGACGTCAGCGGGAGCGTGCACGACGTGCTGCCGGGGATGAAGCTGGCCGCCAAGCGCTTTCTCGCCGGGCTCGGACCGCGCGACCAGGTGACCGTGCTCGGGTTCAACGACAACATCTTCACGCTCGCGCGGCGCTCCACGGATCGGGTCGCCCGGGAGCGCGCGATCGATCGGCTGGCCTCATGGGGGGGCACCGCGCTGTACGATGCGATCATGCATGGCGTGGAGGTCCTGGGCCGGCAGCCCGGCCGCCGATCGATGGTCCTGTTCACCGACGGCGACGATCAGTCGAGCCACGCGCCGCTCGAGACGGCCGTCTCGACGACCGAGGGCAGCGACGCGACGATCTACGCGATAGGCCAGGGCCGCGCCGTCAACGTCAAGCCGCTGCAGAAGCTGCTGCAGCGGCTGGCGGCGACGAGCGGCGGTCGCGCGTTCTTCTCGAACGACACGGCAAAGCTGAACGGCGTGTTCGCGGAGATTCTCGACGATCTGCATCACCAGTACCTGCTCGGCTATCCGGCACCAGGCAGCCAGCGCGACGGAAAGTGGCACCGTCTCGCCGTGGAGGTGAAGGGCCACAAGTACACCGTTCGGGCGCGACAGGGATATCGCCTCGGTTCGGGAAGATGAGACGGACCCTCAGGAACAAGGAAGACCTATGAAACTCTCTGCTGCCGCGCTCAGCCTGTCGCTCCTCGCCGCCGCGGGTCTCGCGGCGGAGCCTCCCGGGCAGGCGCAGCCTCCCGTGCAGGCGCAGCCTCCCGTGCAGGCGCAGCCCCCCGCGCAGACACCGCCGGCACAGGCCCCGCCGACCTTCAAGTCGTCGGTCGATCTCGTCCCGGTGGACATCAACGTGATCGATCGCAACGGCCGCCCGGTCGCGGACCTGACGGCGGCCGACTTCGCGCTGAAGGTGGACGGCCGGCCGCGCAAGATCCGGTCGGCGCAGTTCATCGCCGTCACACGGGATGTCGAACGCGCACCGGTCGGTCCGGCCGATTACAGCTCGAACGCCGCGTCCACCGGCGGGCGGCTGATCATGCTGGTCATCGATCAGGGCAACATCGGCCTGTCGCGCGGCAAGTACGCGATCGCGGCGGCGAACCGTTTCGTGAGCCGGCTGACGCCGGCCGATCGCGTCGGCCTGGTGACCATCCCCGGCGCCGGCCCGCAGATTGACTTCACGGCGAACCACGCGCTCGTCCAGAACGCGCTCCAGCGCATCGTCGGCCTCTCGGATCAGGGAGAGCGCCAGGTGAACGAGATCGGTCTCAGCGAAGCGCTCGCGCTCCAGCGTGGCAACGAACAGCTGATCCAGACCATCCTCGAACGCGAGTGCTCCGGCCTCAGCGCGGGTGCCGACCTTCAAAGCTGCCGCGACAAGCTGATGGCCCAGGCGCGTGCCCTGTACGTGGACGTTCAGGGGCGCACGCGCGATTCCCTGCTGTCGCTGCGCGTCGTGATGGATCGGCTGGCGCGGACAGTGGCCCCGAAGACCGTCGTCTATGTGTCCGAGGGTCTGATGATCGATCGCCGCGAGATGAGCGAGGTGGCGTGGATCGGACCGCTCGCCGCCAGGGCGCAGATCACCTTCTACGTGATGCAGCTCGAGCCGCCGATGTTCGACTCGACGAACGCGCAGAACTCCCCGACGCGCGGAGAGGACATCCAGCTCGCGCAGGAGAGCCTGGGTCACCTGGCCGGCGTGGCGCGTGGGGCGGTGTTCCGGATCATCAGCGGCGCCGACATGGCATTCAACCGCCTCGCGCTGGAGCTGTCGGGCTACTATCTGCTCAGTTTCGAGCCCGAGGCGGACGACCGCGACGGCAAGGATCACAAGATCAAAGTCGAGTTGCCCGGGCGAAAGGACGTCACGATCCGCGCGCGCAACGACTTCAGCGTGACGGCGAATCGCGTCGTCTCCACGCAGGAGCGCCTCGCGGAAACGCTCGCCTCGCCGCTGCTCGCGAGCGACATCGGGCTGAAGCTGTCCGCCTACTCGTTCACCGGGACCGAAGAGGACAGGCTCCGCGTCATCCTCGCCGCCGAGATCGATCGGTCGCAGAATCCGGGCAGCAAGGTGGCGCTCGCCTACACGGTGTCGGACGCCAGCGGGAGGACGATATCGACACAGCTGGAGCCCGAAGTACAGACGCCGGTGCGCGCGGACACCAGGACGCAGACCTACCTGGGCGCTGTCGCGGCCTCACCCGGCATCTACCGAATCAAGCTCGCCGTCGCCGACGACACGGGGAAGAGCGGCAGCGTCGAGCACACCATACGCGCGCAGCTCACGTCGGCAGGACAGATTCACATCACGGATCTCCTGCTCGGCGAGGATTCGGCGGGCGGCGGGGGCGTGAACCCGACCGTCAGCGCGGAGTTCAAGGGGAACATGCTGCACGCGTACGTGGAGCTGCACTCCGAAGCGCCGGAGCCGCTGAAGGCCGCAAGCGTCGCGCTCGAGATCGCCAACGGCGAAACGACGCGGGCCATCGACTCCGTCCCCGCGCGGTTCGGCAGCGACGAGCCGACGCGCCGGGTCGCCGAAGGGGCGATCCCGATTGCGCTTCTGCCGCCCGGTGAGTACATCGCACGGGCGGTCGTCAGCGCCGGCGGAGCGAAGCTGGGACAGGTGTCGCGCCCGTTCCGGATCCTGCACGCGGCAGGCGCGGGGGCGGCCGCAGCGAGCGGGGCGCTGACCTCGTCGGCGCCGATTCCGTTCGTCTCCCGCATCGAGTCGTTCGAGCGGACGTCCGTCCTCACGCCGCCCGTCGTCGGCTTCTTTCTCGATCGCATGAACGTCGGGAGCAACGCCGCCGCCGCGCCACCCGCGGCGATTGAGGCGGCGCGCGCGGGCCGCTTCGATGAGGCCGTCGAGGCGCTCGACAAGGCGCCGGGCAACAGGCTCGCGCCCGTGTTCGTCGGCGGGCTCGCGTTGTACGCGAAGGGAGATCTCGAGGCGGCCGCCGCGAAGTTCCGGGAATCGCTGCGCATCGACTCGGAGTTCTTTCCGGCGGCGTTCTATCTCGGCGCGTGCTATGCCGCCGGCGGCCACGATCAGGAAGCCGCCGGCGCGTGGCAGACCTCTCTCATCACGCAAGGTGACGCCCCCTTTGTTTACACGCTGCTCGGCGACGCGTTCCTGCGGCTGCAACAGGTGGATGCGGCGATCGACATTCTGAAGGAAGCCTCGACGTTGTGGCCGGGAAGAGGGGAAGTGCAGCTGCGCCTCGGCACGGCATACGCGCAGGCACACCGGCCGGTCGACGCGGTCCAGACCCTGGATCCCTATCTGGCGCAGCATCCGGAGGATCAGGAGCGGCTGTTCATCGCCCTGCGCGCGTTGTACGAAGCACGGTCGGCAGGGAAAGCTGTCGGTACCGTCGAAGAAGATCGCCAGCGGTTCGATCGATATGCGGCGGCGTACGCCAGGACGGGAGGGCCGCAACAAGGTCTCGTGGAGCAGTGGCGCAAGTTCATCAGTAAGTAGTCCTGCCCTGAGCTTGGTCGAAGGGCTCCTTTAACCGCCGCGCCGTCGGCCGGGTCTAAACGGTCAGCTATGCAAAGAACGACCTCGCGCCTCGCCGTTGCGATCCTGGTCGCGGCTGGCACCACGGTCCTTGCCGCCGCGCGCGACCGCACCGCGATTCCGTCTCATCCGGACGATCGCACGATCGTCCACGTGCTGAACCGCCTGGGCTTTGGCGCCGCGCCCGGCGACATCGCGCGGGTGCGGGCGATGGGCCTCGAGAAGTACATCGATCGGCAGCTCCATCCTGAGTCGATCGCGGACGCGGCCATGACGGCACGGCTCTCAGGGTTCGAGACCCTCGGCAAAAGCACGGAAGAGCTGGCGCGCGACTATTTCCTGCCGGCGATCGAAGCGCGCCGCCGCGCCCAGCAGGCGGCGGGCGACGCGACGATGAAGCCCGGGGGGACGCCGGAGCCGGCGCGCGCGGCCAATCGCACGCCCGAGCAGATGGAGGCGATGCAGGCCGAGCGACGCGTACTCGCGGAGCTCGCCTCGCAGAAGATCCTTCGCGCCGCCTACAGCGATCGCCAGCTCGAACAGGTAATGGCGGACTTCTGGTTCAATCACTTCAACGTCTTTGCGGGCAAGGGACAGACGCGCGTCTACCTGACGGAATACGAACGCGACACCATCCGGCCACGCGTCCTCGGCAAATTCCGCGATCTGCTCGGCGCGACCGCCAAGAGCCCCGCGATGCTCTTCTACCTCGACAACTGGCAGAGCGCGGCACCTGAAGGAGGTTCTTTTGCCCGGCAGAACCGCCCCCGCCGCGGCTTGAACGAGAACTACGCGCGCGAGCTGATGGAACTGCACACGCTCGGCGTCGAGGGCGGGTACACCCAGAAAGACGTGCAGGAAGTTGCCCGGTGTTTCACGGGCTGGACGATCGCGGCGCCACGCGCGGGCGGCGGATACCGCTTCGAGCCGCGCATGCACGACGACGGCGGGAAGATCGTGCTGGGGCACCGGATTGCGGCCGGCGGCGGCGAGAAGGACGGCCAGCAGGTGCTCGATATTCTGGCTTCGCATCCATCCACCGCGCGGTTCGTTGCGACAAAACTCGCGCGGCGGTTCGTCGCCGACGATCCTCCGCCGGCGCTGGTCGAGCGCGCCGCGAAGCGGTTTGGCGAGACCGGCGGTGATATCCGCGAGGTCGTCCGGACGATCGTCACGTCGGCCGAATTCTTCGCGCCGGCGGCATATCGCGCGAAGGTCAAGACGCCGTTCGAGTTCGTCGCGAGCGCGATCCGCGCGACAGGCGCGGAGTCGGGCGACGGGCTGCCCCTCGTGCAGGCGCTGCGCGATCTCGGGATGCCCGTCTATCAATGCCAGCCGCCGATAGGCTACGCGGACCGCGCCGATGCCTGGGTGAACACCGGCGCGCTACTCGCGCGGATGAACTTCTCGGTCGCGCTGGCGAGCGGCCGGTTGCGCGCCGGGCGCCAGGGACCTCCCACCGTCGTCACCAATCTCGAGGCGGCGGAGCGAGCCGTCGTCGACGGCGCGCTCGCGGGGGATCTGTCGGCGTCAACGCGTGCGACGGTGGCGAAGGCGGGCGATCCGGCGCAGAAGGTCGCGCTGATCCTTGGCTCGCCGGAATTTCAGAAGAGGTGAGCGGCATGATCCCGCGGCGCATTTTCCTGAAGAACGGCGGGCTCGCGCTCCTCAGCCTGGGCTTCGCTCCCGCCTTCCTCGCGCGCACGAGCGCCGCCGCCGGATCCACCGGCACGCGCGTGCTGATCACGATCTTCCAGCGGGGGGCCGTCGACGGCCTCAACATGATCGTGCCGTTCGGCGAACGTGACTACTACGCCGCGCGGCCGTCGCTTGCGCTTGCGCGGCCGGGTGCCGATCCCGATGCGGCTGTCGATCTCGACGGGTTCTTCGGTCTGCATCCCCGAATGTCGCCGCTCACACCGCTTTACGACGCGCGCCAGCTGGCCATCGTGCACGCGTGCGGCTCGCCGGATGGCACGCGCTCGCATTTCGACGCGCAGGACTACATGGAGAGCGCCACGCCCGGCGTGAAGAGCACGCGCGACGGCTGGCTGAACCGCTGCCTCCACGCGCGCGAGCACCAGTCGGCGACGCCGTTCCGCGCCGTCGCGCTTGCGCCGCAGCTTCCGCGCGCGCTGCAGGGCATCGAGCCGGCGCTTGCCATCGGCCAGATCGGGCAGTTCGGCATCCGCGCGGGCCTGGCGTCCGACATGGTCCAGTCCTCGTTCGAAGCGGAATATGCCGAGGCCGCCGCCGGCGTGCTCAACGCGACGGGCCGCGAGGCGTTCGATGCCGTGAAGATGCTGAAGACCGCCAATCCGCAGCGCTACGCGCCCGAGCACGGCGCCGACTATCCGCGCTCGCCGTTCGGCGACGCGTTGAAGCAGATCGCGCAGTTGATCAAGGCCGGCGTGGGGCTCGAGATTGCGTTCGCGGAATCCGGCAACTGGGACCATCACGTCAACGAGGGTGCCGCCAACGGCATTCTCGCCGGCCGGCTCGACGACCTCGCCCGCGGCATCGCCGCCCTCGCCCTCGATCTCGGCGACCGCATGCAGGACGTCGTCATCCTGACGATGTCCGAGTTCGGCAGGGCCGTGACGGAGAATGGCAACCGCGGCACCGATCACGGGCACGCCAATGCGATGATGATCCTCGGTGGAGGCATCCGCGGCGGCAAGGTGTACGGCCGGTGGCCTGGCCTGGCGCCGGAACAGCGCTACGAAGGGCGCGACCTGGCCGTCACGACGGATTTCCGCAGCGTGTTCTCCGAAGTCGTCCGGAACCACCTGGGCCTCACCGACACGCGGACGGTGTTCCCGGGCTTCACGGCTCCGTCGCCGCTCGGTCTCTTTACGCCTGTTTGATGGTGTCGTTGCTCGTCGCTCGTCATCCGTTGCTCGTGCCGAACACAGAACGCCCACGAGCCACGAGCCACGGGGAGCGGCGCTCACACGCGACAGGAGGCGCCGAGACCCACCACGGTGCTAGACTCTGCCCGTGCGGCTGACGGATCTTCCGACTCCCTGCGTCCTCCTCGAGCAATCGCGCGTCGATCGCAACATCGATCGCATGCAGAAGGCCGCCGACGCCCGGCGGCTGCGGCTGCGGCCGCATGCGAAGACCCACAAGAGCCCGGCGCTTGCGCGCCGGCAGCTCGCGCGTGGGGCCGTCGGGATCTGCTGCGCGAAGCTCGGCGAGGCGGAGGTGTTCGCCGAGGCCGGCGTCCGGGACATCCGGCTCCCCTATCCGCTGCATCCCGTCAATGCGGCCCGGGTGCTCGCGCTCGTCAACCGGACCCACCTGTCGTTCATCATCGACCATCCCGCGGTTGCGCGCGGATGGTCGGATGCCCTGCGCGCCGCGACTCGCACGGTCGACGTGCTCGTAAAGGTCGACGTGGGGTTCCACCGGTGCGGTATCGATCCCGATGCAGACGGCGCCGCGGAGTTCGTCGCGGAGGTGGCGCGTCTGCCCGGGCTCAACTTCCGCGGGCTTCTCAGCCATGCGGGGCACGCCTATGGCGCCATGTCGGACCAGGAGACCGAAGCGATTGCGGCGAGCGAAGCGCGCATCCTGACGTCGCTGGCGGCGCGCGTGCGCGCGCTCGGCGTTCCGGTCGAGGAGATCAGCGTCGGAGCCACGCCCACCGCGAGATTCAGCCTGCGCCAGGAGGGCCTGACCGAGCTGCGGCCGGGCAACTACGTGTACTACGATCGCACGCAGGTCGCGCTGGGGTCCGCGTCGTGGACGGACTGCGCGCTCACCGTCCTCGCGCGCGTCGTCTCGAAGCCGGCGCCCGATCGGATCATCCTCGATTGCGGCAGCAAGACGCTGACGACGGATCAGGCGCGCGGGGCGGGCGGCGTCTCCGGCTACGGAGCCGTCATGACCACGCTCGAGGCGACCGATCACGATCCGTCGCTGCTCATCGAGCGGCTGTCGGAAGAGCACGCGACCGTGCGGGTCACGCAGACCTCCCCTGCGCGCGGCGGGCGCCAGGGCGGATCGCTGGAGCCGGGAGACCTGGTGCGGGTCGTGCCGAACCATTCGTGCGTGGTCTCGAACCTGGTGGACGCCGCCTGGCTCGTCGACGGCGAGCAGGTCATCGAGCGGATTGACATTTCGGCACGCGGAAGGATTGCGTAGTAGACTTGTCGTCGCTCAAATGGCGAAGGAACCTCTAGGCGAAGCGCTCGGACTCGTGGAGACCCGCGGCCTCATCGGCATGATCGAGGCGGCCGACGCGATGCTCAAGGCCGCCAACGTCGTCTTTGTCGGCTGGCAGAAGGTGGATGCCGGCCTCGTCACCGCCATCGTGCGTGGGGACGTGGCATCGGTCAAGGCAGCGACCGATGCGGGCGCGGCCGCGGCGCGCCGCGTTGGCGAGCTCGTCGGCGTGCATGTCATCCCTCGTCCGGCCGACGGCCTCGACCAGGTCTTCCCGATCGGGTAGGCGCGGCAGCGGTCAACGCTTCTTTCGTTTCCCTCGCGTGCGTGTTTTCGCGGTGATTTCCCGCAGTGGCAGGTCGCTTCCCACGACCAGCAGCGGCTGATCGGGCGAGCGCAGCACGTTGATCAGATCCCCTGACCCGGTCCGCGCGAAGATCTCGTGGCCGTCGGTCAGCAGCGTCATTGTCCCCGCCCCGCCGATCACATCGAACAACCGGACGCCAAAGCGCGTGCGCAGCGTCTCGAGCAGCAGGCGGATGCGTCCGACCGAGAGTCCCTGCCTGCGCAAATCCGCCAGGACCATCAACTCGAGCAGGTCGACGGGTGTGTAGCGGCGCTCGGTGAAGCCGCCGGCCGCGGTCCGTTTCGAGGCGACCGCTGACGCAAACAGGCGGCGCGCGTCCCACCATTGGAGCTGCCGCGCACTCAGGCCGGTGAGCGCCGCCACTTCGCGCGCGCTGTAGGTGTTCTTGAGCTGCATGGATGCGGCCGGGCCGCTGCCCTATTCTCCTCCGAGTCTCTGTGCGATCCGGCTGGCTTCCGTCGCGCCGTCGAAGTCCTGTGTCGTCAGGCCGCCTGCGCTGTGCGTTGTATAGGTGAGCGTCACGCGTTTGTAGTTCACGAGGATGTCCGGGTGATGGTCGGCCGCTTCCGCCACGAAGCCGAGGCGGACGATGAAGGCGACGGCTTCGGGGAAGCCGGCGAAGGTGAACTGGCGCCGGATGGCGGAGCCCTCGGCGAGCGCCCACCCTGGCAGTTTCTGCAACAACTGACGAGCCTGGGGTTCGGAGATTTCTGCCATGCCTCAGGATACTGAAAAAGGGGAACCCCCGAGCTCAGACTCGCGTCTAACGGCGTTAGACCACTGAACGGTGTTCAATTCCGCACAGTCTTGGGGGAACCGTGGGTGTCAAGGAGCGGCAGGAACGGGAAAAAGAGGCGGTCGGGCGGGCGATTCTCGATGCCGCCAGAGACCTCTTCGTCGCGGAAGGTTACCAGCACGTGTCGATCCGCAAGATCGCCGAGCGCATCGAATACAGCCCCGCCGCCATCTACAGCTATTTTCCGAGCAAGGACGACATCTTCTATGCACTGGCGGAAGAGGGCTTCCGGATGCTGTCGGACCGCGTCCGGATTGCGCCGGGCCCCGACGCCCTGGAGGACGTCCGGCGCGTCTGCTGGTCCTTCTATGAATTCTCGAAGGAGCATGCCGAGCACTACGCGTTGATGTTCCTCGATCGTTCGGTTCCCCGCATCAGCCGCGACTGGGGGCGGTTCGGGTTCGTCCACGAAATGCAGCAGGACGCGGCGCTGTTGATCCAGCGCGCGATCGACGAGGGGTTCTTTCCTCCCCGGACCGACGCACGCGCGGCGCTGCTCGTCCTGGTCGCGGCGGTGCACGGCGCGGCCGCGATGTGCCTGTGCGACCGCATGGCGCCCGGCGAGGACCCGAACGCGCTCGCGCGCGACACGCTCGAGGCGACGATCGCAGGGCTGCGCTCGGGAATCACGCAGACATTTCGTCCTGATACTACGCATTGAGGTCACATCATGAAGGCTCATTGGAACATTCTTCAGAAGACCGCTGCGCTCGGCGCCGCGATCGCCGTGTCGGCGGCCGCGGCCGGCTGTAGATCCGCCAGCGGCGCCACGGCCGAGCCGACGAAGCCGGAGCGGCTGTCGATTGCCGCTGTCGTCGCCGAGAGCCGTCCGATCTCGCGGTACCTGCGCGTGACCGGATCGCTCCTCGCTGACGAGCAGGCGGAGGTCAGCGCGGAAACCTCCGGCCGCGTGGTCGCCACGCCTGTCGAGCGGGGCACGCGCGTCGCCGCCGGCGCGTTGCTCGTGCGCGTCTCCGCCTCGGAGACCTCGGCGCAGCTCCAGGAAGCGGACGCGAACGCCGCGCAAATCGAGGCGCGGCTCGGGCTCGCGCCGGGACAGGCGTTCGATCCACGCCGCGTGCCCGACGTGATGAACGCGAAAGCGTCGCTCGAATGGGCGGAGGCGGAGTTCGGGCGGATTGGCTCGCTGCTCGAGCAGAAGGTCGTCTCGCAGAGCGAATACGATCAGCGGCGGGCGCAGGTGGAGGCGGCCCGCCAGCAGTACCAGATGGCGCAGAATGTCGCCGTCCAGTCGTACCGGTCGCTCGAGGCGGCCCGCGCGCGCGTCGCGCTCGCACGCAAGTCGGCGGGCGACACCGAAATCCGCGCGCCGTTCGCGGGGATCGTCTCCGAGCGGCTGGTCAGCATCGGGGACTACGTGACGCGCGGGACCCGCGTGGCGACGGTCGTGCGTGTCGATCCGATCCGCGTCGAGCTGACGGTGCCGGAACAGTCCGTGTCGCTCGTCAGGGTCGGCCAGCCGGTGCGGCTGACCGTCGACGCCTATCCGGGTCAGGAGTTCTCCGCACGGGTGCGCTTCGTGTCGCCCTCGGTGCGGGCGGACCAGCGCGCCCTCACCGTCGAGGCGATTGCGCCCAACGCTGACGGCCGTCTCAAGCCCGGGCTCTTCGCGACCGCGTCGATCGAGCAGCCGACCCCCGCGCCGGCGCTGCTCGTGCCGGCGACCGCCCTCGAGACCGTCTCGGGCACGAACCACATCTTCGTCGTCAAGGGCGACAAGGTCGAGGATCGCGTGGTGACGACGGGGGAGCGCGTCGGGACCGGCGTCGAGATCACCAGCGGCCTCTCCCGTGGTGATGTCGTGGCGTCGGATCCGAAGGGCCGGCTCGCCGACGGCACGCTCGTTCGCGCGCGCTGACCGTGATGTCTCTTTCTCGTGGATGCACCGATCATGCAGTGGCTTGCTTCGCTTTCAGTCAAACGTCCGGTCTTTGCGACCGTTCTGATCCTCTCGCTCACCGTCGTCGGCGCCTTCGCCTACTTCAAGCTCGGGCTCGATCGATTCCCGAAGGTTGATTTCCCCACGGTCATCGTGACCACGCGGCTGCCCGGGGCGGCGCCCGAGGAAGTGGAAACGGAGATCACCGACAAGATCGAGGAGGCCGTCAACACGATCAGCGGGATCGACGAGCTGCGCTCGACCTCTTCGGAAGGCGTGTCGCTGGTCGTGGTGTCGTTCCTGCTCGAGAAGGACGCCGACATCGCGGCCCAGGAGGTGCGCGACCGCGTCAACCGCGTGCTCCCGCTGCTGCCCCGGACAATCCAGCAGCCGACCGTCGAGAAGTTCGATCCTGACGCGGCGCCGATCGTCACGCTGTCCGTGTCGGCGAAGAAGCCGATCCGCGACATCACCGAGTACGCGGACAAGACGCTGCGCCGCCAGCTCGAAAGCGTCAGCGGCGTCGGACAGGTCCTGGTGATCGGCGGCCGGTCGCGCCAGATCAACATCTCGCTCGATGCCGCGCGGCTGCGAGCGTACAACCTGACCGTGACCGACGTCTCGCACGCGCTGCAGGCGCAGAACGCGGAGGTGCCCGGCGGCCGCGTCGAGCAGGGCGCCACCGCGATGACGCTGCGGACGCGGGGCCGGGTGCAGTCGGTGGCGGAGTTCGGCGCCGTTGTCGTCCGCGAGCGCGACGGGCACCCGATCCTGCTGCGCGACGTCGCGCGGATTGACGACGGCATGGCCGACGCGCAGACGACCGCGAACCTGAACGGCGAGCCCTCGGTACTGTTGTCGATCCGCCGGCAGTCCGGCACGAACACCGTCCAGGTCGTCGACGCGATCCGCGAACGGATCGCGGACGTCGCGCCCACGGTGCCCCGCGGGTACGCCATCCGCGTGGTGCGCGACCGATCGGAGTTCATCCGGGCGTCGATTCGCAGCGTCCAGGATCACTTGATCGTCGGGTCGATCCTCGCGGCGCTCGTGGTGCTCGTGTTTCTCTGGAACTGGCGTTCGACCGTCATCGCCGCGATTGCGATCCCCACGTCGATTGTCGCCACCTTCGGGCTCGTCTGGTATCAGGGGTTCACGCTCAACTCCATGACGATGCTCGCGCTGACCCTCGCGGTCGGCATCGTCATCGACGACGCGATCGTCGTCCTCGAGAACATCTACAGGTTCGTCGAAGAGAAGGATCGTCCGCCGATGCGGGCGGCCGTCGAGGCCACACGCGAAATCGGCCTCGCGGTTCTCGCGACGACCCTCTCGCTCGTGGCCATCTTCGTACCGGTCGGCTTCATGGGCGGCATCGTCGGGCGGTTCATGACGAGCTTCGGCTTCACCATGTCGTTCGCCATTCTCGTGTCGCTGCTCGTGAGCTTCACGTTGACCCCGATGCTGGCTTCGCGTTGGATCCGGATGAAGCCGCGGCGGGAGGACAAGGCGGGCCGCGTCGTGCCTGAGCGCGGCTCCAAGGACTCCGCGGTGTTTCGCCCGCTCGACCGGGGGTACACGCGCCTGCTCCGCTGGGCTCTCGGGCACCGCGCGGCGGTGGCGGGGCTGGCGGTCGTCGTGCTGCTGAGCAGCATTCCGTTGTTCATGGTGGCAAAGAAGAACTTCCTGCCCGAGGACGACATGTCGGAGTTCGAGGTGGGGCTGCGGGCGCCCGAAGGGGCGAGCCTGCAGGCCACCGGAATCCTGACGAACCGGATCGCGTCGGGGATCCGGAGAATGAAGGACGTTGACTATACGCTCGTGTCGGTCGGCGACGATCCTGCCCGGACGCAGAACCTGGGAACGATCTACGTCAGGCTGAAGCCGCTCGGCGAGCGGCCGCGGGATCAGTTTGCCGCGATGGACGAGGTGCGTGAGAGAATTCTGCCTGAGTTCGCGTCGCCCGGGCTGCGGACGGGCGTGCGGCCGGTCGCGATGTTTGGCGGCGGCGGCAACCAGAACGCCGAAATCCAGTTCACGATGAACGGACCGGATCTGCAGGCGCTCGAACGGTACGCGAACGCCGTCGCGGCTGCCGCGCGGAAGGAGCCGGGCGTCGTCGACGTCGACACGTCCCTGAACGTCGGCAAACCCGAACTCTCCGTCAGGGTTGACCGCATGAAGGCCGCCGATCTCGGCGTGCAGGTGGCCGACGCGGCCGAGGCGCTGCGCCTGCTGGTGGGAGGGGATCAGGTGACGACCTACAACGAGGGCGGCGAGCAGTACGAGGTGCACGTCCGCGCGATCGAGGGAGACCGGCAGTCGGCCGAGTCGATCGGCCAGCTCACCGTCCCCTCGAGCCGGGTCGGAAGCGTGCCGCTCGAGAACCTCGCGCGACTGACTCCCGGCACCGCGCCGTCGGAGATCAACCGGCTGAACCGGCAGCGCCAGGTTACGGTGTTCGCCGGCCTGCGATCCGGTGTGTCGCAGACGCCGGCGATGGCGGCGATGACCCGCGCTGCCGGGGAACTGAATATGGGACCGGGGTACAGCACGAGGTTCGCGGGCCGATCGCGCGAGTTGGGCCGCGCCGCGCAGAACTTCCTGATTGCGTTCGGCCTCTCGCTCGTATTCATGTATCTGATCCTGGCGGCGCAGTTCGAGTCGTGGCTGCATCCCGTGACGATCCTGCTGTCGCTGCCGCTGACGCTGCCGTTTGCGCTGCTGTCGATTATCGTGACGCGGCAGTCGCTGAACATCTTTTCGGCGCTGGGCCTGCTCGTGCTTTTCGGCGTCGTCAAGAAGAACTCGATCCTGCAGATCGATCACGCGAACAAGCTCCGCGAGCGGGGCATGGAGCGCGACGCCGCGGTCCTGCAGGCGAGCCGCGATCGGCTGCGTCCGATCCTCATGACGACGTTTGCGTTCGTCGCGGGGATGATCCCCCTGGTCGTCTCCAGCGGCGCGGGGGCCGCAACGAACCGGGCCATTGGCTTTGTCATCATCGGAGGGCAATCACTCGTGCTGCTGCTCACGCTCGTCGCGACTCCGGTCGCCTACTCGTTGTTCGATGATCTCTCGCGGGTGCGCCTGTGGAGGGGCGCTCGGACGGGACGGGTCGCCGCCGCTGCGGCATCCGCGATCGTGGCAATCGCCGTGCTCTGGCCGGGGGTCGCGCGGGCACAGAGCGTCGCGCCGCCGCCGGCGGTTCAGTCCGTTCCCGCTGAACAGACGCTGCGGCTGACGCGCGATGAGGCTCTCAGGCTCGCCGTGGAGAACAACCCGGATCTCGCGGCGGCGCGGTACGATCCGGCGATCAGCGACGCGCGCGTGGCGGCGGCGCGCAGCGTGTTCGTGCCGACGCTGCAGTCGGCCATGCAGCGGAACAGCCAGCTCCAGCCGCCCACCAGCCTGTTTTCAGGGGACCAGGGTCTCAAGACGGGTTTGTGGTCCGCCGACGTGTCGGTCAACAAGTTGATGCAGCGCGGTGGCGGGACGTACACCATCGGGTGGGACACGTCGCGCACGACGACCAACAGCATCATTTCGAGCCTCAACCCGACCCTTGCCGCGCGGCTGCAGTTCGCATTCTCGCAGCCGCTCCTGCGCGACTTTCACATCGATGCCGCGCGGGCGCAGCTCGACCTCACGAAGCGCAACCGCGAGATAGCGGATACGAATTTGCGCGAGCAGGTCGTCCTGACCCAGGCCGATGCGGAGCGCGCGTACTGGTCGCTCGTCGCCGCGCAGGCACAGGTCGAGGTGCAGCAGCGGGCGCTCGATCTGGCGTTGGAGCTGGAGCGCACCAACCGCGCGCGCGTCGACGTGGGACAGTCGCCGCCGCTCGATCTCGTGGCGGCGCGAGCCGAGGCCGCGCAGCGGCGCGAAGGGCTGATCGTCGCGCGGACGGCGGCGCGCCAGGCGGAGGATCTGCTGCGGACCCTCGTCGTCGATCCGAAGCGTGACGAGTTCTGGAACGTCAGGATCGATCCGGCGGATCGGGTGCCGCTCGTCGGCCCGCCTCCGGACATCGATGCCGCCGTGCGTCAGGCGCTCAGCGAGCGTACGGACCTGCAGCGCGCGCGCAGGGAAATCGAGAACACGGAGACGAACATCGCGCTGTCGAAGGATCAGACGCTGCCCGACCTGCGCGTGCAGGCGAATTACCTGACCGACGGCGCGGGCGGGACGCGGCTGCTCCGTACGGGGGGGTTCCCGGGGACCGTGACGGGCACCGAGATCACCAGCTACGCACACGTGCTCGGGCAGGTGCTCGGCTTCGACTATCCCACGTGGACCGTTGGAATGAGCTTCAGCTATCCGCTGGGAAAGAGCGTGGCGGAGGCGAATCTCGCGCGCGCGCGAATCGAGCGGGATCAGGCGACCGCGCGGCTGCGCAGCCTCGAGATCGCCGCGGTGCGCCAGATCCGCGAAGCGGCCTGGCGCGTGGAGCAGAATCAGCAGCGGATCGAGACGACGCGCCTCGGACGTGAGCTGGCCGAGCAGCGGCTGGACGCAGAGCAGAAGCGCTTCGAGGTCGGCATGTCGACCAGCTTCCTTGTAATCCAGGCGCAGCGCGACCTGGCCGTCGCGCGAAACAGCGAACTGCAGGCCATGCTCGATTACCAGTTGGCGGTCATCGGCTTCCAGACCGCCCGCCAGACCGGCCGCCAGTAAGGGATTGGGGCCAGGCCCCGTAAGGAGCCTGGCCCCAATCCCCTTACTGCGTGCCGCGGGCGGGGGGACGGCCGGCGTCGAGATCGTTCCAGTTCAGGATGGCGTTGAAGCCAAGGAAGAACGTCCCCTGCGTCTGCCACCGCCAGAACGGACGAATCGCAAACATGACGACATGTCCCTCGCCGAGCGGCGTGTCGACAACCTGCGCCCGACCGGCCAGCGCTTCGCCGCCCGCCAATGTCCCTGACAGCAACATGTCGTTGGCCGTCGCCGGAAACCGCAGGACGACACGCGGGCGGGGACCTGGGGCAGAGGCCGCGCCAACCCCGCCTCCTCGGCCTCCACGGCCGCCGCCGGCCGCCTGCCCTGCATCTCCCATCGGACGCTGCGCCGGCGCGGGACCCGGATACCCATCCCACGTCCACGGTGACAAACGCAGCGGCGCGGCCATCGGCGTCGTGTTCTGCCCCACCCCGGGAATCGGCGCCGCTCCACCGCGACCGCCGCCAACCTCGCCACCCGCGACCGTTCCCGCGTTCAACACGGGATCCTGATTGAAGTACACCGGCAGGTTGACCCCGTCATAGCCATACGCGATCGGGCTTGTCTTGTCGGCAAACACGCCGCGCAGAATGGATCCGCGCACGAACAACCCCGACGGACTTTCGACGTTCACTCCGGACGTGATTCTGTAGTCAGGAAAAATCGTGGCAGTGGATCCTTCCGTGATGAGCGTGCCGCCCTGCTGCACGAACTTCACCAGCTCCATCAGCCCGTCCCACCCCATCCCGCCGCGGATGTCCTCGCTCTGATCCTGCGCGCCGAGATTCGGCGTCTCGGCCGTCTTCTTGTACGGCAGCGGCAGCGTGCCCGTTGTCGCGATCCCGTTCACCTGGGCCTGTGCAGTGCCGCCGACGTGCGGAAACACGATGACGTCGTACTTCTGACGCAGGTTCCCCTCACGCAGCTTCTGATCCGCGAAATAGGTGTACGGCACGCCGTACGTGTCGAGCGCCGCGCGCACCCACCCCTCATCCTGCGTGCGCTGCCATGTGTGCACGTAACCAATCCTCGGCACATCGAGATCGTGCGTCCTGACCTGCGGCATCGCCGCCACAGCCCAGGCCGACAGGCCCAGCTCCTTCAAGCTCGCGTCGAGCGCGGCGCGATCGCCGGCCGGAATGATGAACGCACCGGCGCGGAACGTCCGTCCCGCCGCCTCGAAGTCGGCCTCGGCCGCCTGCATCTTCACCGACCCATTCTTGAAACGAAACGACATGAGGTTGTTGTCTGTCGTGTGCGCGACGATGATGATGGAGCCCGTTCCGTCGATTCCCCCGGGCGCCTTTGCATCGGAGGTCACCGGTGCCGATGGCTGCTCCAGAATGCTCCTGTCGGTCACCGGCCTCACGACGACATTGCGCATCAACTGGAACGTCCATCCCGTGTCGTCGTACGGCCGCGGGTTGGCCGGCGAGTAGTTCTGGATCTCGAAGTACATGTCCGCCAGCGTCCGATACGGCTGATCGCCGCGGATGATGTAATCTCCCGCCTGCACATCGACACCACCCGCCTTGAACGCCGTGGATGCGCGATGGACTTCGAGACCCTGCCGCCGCAGCTCGTTGACGGCGTCGGCCGCGTCCTGCGTTCGGTACTGGCCTGCGGGGATCACCCACCCATAGGTTGGTCCTGTCTTGCCTTTGTCGACCGCCCGTCTGTTCTTCAGCCAGTAGTTCTCCAGATACAGATCGCGGTTCCTTGCGACATGACTCAGCGAAAACAGGATCGCCGACTCCTGGATGTTGGTGTTGTTGCGCGGGCCCCACTGGATGGACGCGAGCGGCGGGTTCGGCCGGAACCACTCCCGGCTCGTCGTCGTCGCGCCCGGCCGCACTTCGTACGGATCGGGCCCGTAGCTCTGGACCTCATAGAACCGCCCGACCGCGTTGTGCGAATGCGCGATGAAGAACAGGTAGTTGGGCACCCAACCGTCGTAGAAGCCGTACGTCCATACGCCGGGCACGCCGCGCTTGGTCATCTCCAGGACGTCGTTCTTCGCCAGCATCCACCATTCGTCAATCGTGATCGGATCGAGCGCCTCGTTGTACGGACCGGTCCCCGTCGACGCATAGAGATACGTCTGCGCCTCGTGGAGGTCGTGCAGGATGGTCGGAGTCCACTGCAGCAAGGTCTTCGTGACGTTCCGCGTGAGCTTGAGGAACTGACCCATGCCGTCGCGGTTGTTGTCGTGCGCCACGTACTTGCCCCAGTACATCAACGGCAACCGCGACTCGTTGGCGGGCCGCTTCTTGTTGAAGTAGTACGTATCGACCTGCTTCTCGCGCCCGTCCACTTCGATCACCGGCGTGATGAACGTGATCACGTTGTTGCGAATGTTCTGGATGAACGGCGTCTCTTCGACAGCGAGACGATAGGGAAGCTCGATCAGCATTTCCGGGCCGCCGGTTTCGCCCGAGTGCATGCCGCTCGTGATCCAGTAGATCGGCTTCGCCGTCCTGATGAGCTGCCGCGCCTGCGCCTCTGTTGTCTTCCGTGGGTCCGTGAGGGACGCCAGCATCCCACGGTATTTCTCCAACTGCTTCAGCGTGGTTTCATCCGCGACCGCCAGGACCACCATGTCGCGTCCTTCCTCGGACTGCCCGATCTTCCACACCGCGACGCGGTCGGACGCCTTGTCGAGCGCCTCGTAGTACCGATAGATGTCCCTGGCATAGGTCAACTCACCAGGCGTGCCGGGGATGCGCCCGAGAAACTTCAGCGGGGACGGGACAGTGTCCGATGCGGGCATGTGGTCGACGAGCTCCGTCGTGATCCGCGCGTCAGAGAGGTATTCCTTGATCTTCGCGGTATACGCCTCGTCGATCTTCTGTTTCGGCGGCTGTGGACGAGATTGCGCCGAGGACCGCATTTCCGCGGCGGCGACCACGGTCAGCGTGATGGCGAGCGCGGAGCGGAACAAGGGACGTCGCAGCGAGCGGCTCATACATCCTCCTGAAGCTGTGGCGAGACGTCGCGTTATAACACATCTACAGAAGATCCGTCCGAGCGAACTGCTCATCGGAGCGGCCGCGTTGCTGCCAGCGGCGCTGAAGGTCGGAAAGGACATCCGAGACAAGGTCGCGGACGACTCGAGAAGCGCTGCCTGAGCAAGCGCCCTGCGGTCCGCCGCCGGATCCGTCTACTTCTTGATCGGGCGCCCGGGCGGTGTCGGCTGCCACGCGTCGGGCCGCAGGCTGCCTCCCCAATACACCGGCGGTGCGGGCCTGTGCTCCGGCACGCGGCGATCGACAGTGGGCGTCGTCCTGCGGTCGTCGACGTCTCGATCGCGATCGACATGACGCCGCACGACAGGGACGTACACGGGAACGGCGACCGGAACCACCACCTCGCGCACTTCGGGCGCGTCGTGGTGATCGATGACGATCACCTGAGGCTCGGGCGCAGCCTGCGGTTCGACCGGAGGCGCGGCCGGCTGCTCCACCGGCGGGGGCGTTCGTCCGCTCCGGACGATCGCGACGATGACACGCTCGCTGACTCCCGCTTCCTTCAGGGATTTCAGCGTTGCCGTGTCAATATTGAAGACGGACCGATCCACCTCGATGAGCGCCAGCAGCACGTCGTCGCCAAGCCCGGCACGCGAGAGTTCGACAATGTCGCGGATCGTGAGGGCGTCCGCGCGGGCGGGCGTGAGGGGAAGCAGGACGAGGAGCAGAAGGATCAAGCGGCGCATCGGCGGCCTCCGCGTTCGCAATCGCCCTCCTGCAACGTCGGTGCCTGCGGCACAGTTGGCAATCGCTGGGGCTTTGGGGGCGCGCCTCGGCCCGAGGTCCTGTCCTGAGGACAAGCAGTGTCACCGGGTGAGGCCCACGGCCGGACGTAAATCCCGGCAGGTTCGTGCTTTTTGGCCGGAACCCCCGGTAAGGCCATGCCGACAGCGGGGGTACGGCAATTGCTCGACAAGAGGTATTCAGGAGCTCGACATGCACTCGAAACTTTTCGCGGCCGGACTTCTTGTCGCTGGCTGCGTGACCGCGGCCGCAGGAGGCGCCTACCTCGCCGTCCGCCACAACGCCGGGCCGGGGCCCGCCGCGATTTCAGAGCCCGCACCAGCCACTGTCCCACCGGCCGCCGCCGCCCCATCTCCGGTTGCGGAAACCGAAGCGGAAGTGAGCACGCCATCCGCCGCCGAACCAGCGCCGGGGGCGGCCACGGCAACACCATCAGGACTCGACCGGGCGGAGACACGGGCCACGACCGCCGAAAAGGCGAACCTGCACGCGGCGTCGAAGGCCCTGCCGCGGACTGAACGCGCCCCGGCTGTCACACGCCAGGAGCCACGCAGTGCCGGGGTCGCGGCGCCACAGGCCGCGCCCGCGCCGGTTCCAGTCGCACACGTGCCGGACGCTGCCGCGCCGCCGGCGCCGCCCGTGGAAGCGGTGCCCGAGTCGACACGCGCGCCGGAGTCTGCGCCTGTCGCGACACCGCAGTTCGACGAAGTCGTGCTGCCCTCGTCGTCGGTCATCGGGCTGGAGGTGGAAACGCCGCTGTCGAGCGAGCGGTCGCGCGTCGAGGATCGTGTCGACGCGCGTGTGACGCGCGACGTGTTGAGCGCCGGCCGCGTGGCGATCCCCGCGGGCTCCCGCGTCCTCGGGTCGGTGACGGTCGTCGAGCGTGGCGGAAAGTTGAGGGAACGGGCGCGGCTGGGCGTCAGGTTCCACACGCTCGTGCTGGCCGACGGCCACGAAGTGCCGCTGCGTTCGGAGACCATCTATCGCGAAGGCGATTCGCCGAGGGGCGAAGGGACGCGCAAGATCGGCGGGGCGGCGATCGGCGGCGCGATCCTCGGCGGCATTCTCGGCGGCGGAAAGGGCGCGGCAATCGGCGGCGCGGCGGGTGCGGCGGGAGGCACCGCGGCCGTCATGGCCGGGGACCGCAACGCGGCGACGCTGCCTTCCGGGACGATCGTCACAGTGCGGCTCGCTGCGCCGGTCACGATCGAGATCGAACGAAAGTAGCGGGCCGGTGATTTGACCGGTGGCTCGTGCTCGCCGAGAATCGGGGGCATGACACCCGCAGAATCACCGCGGACCGGCGACATGGATCCGGACACGTTCCGGCGCGAGGCGCACCGCCTCGCAGACTGGATCGCGGATTACCTCGCCGGATCCCGGAAGTACCCGGTGCTCTCGCGCGTGCGCCCGGGCGACATCGCCCACGCGCTTCCCACCGCGCCTCCCGCAGCAGGCGAATCCTTCGACGCGATCTTCGCTGATTTCGAGCGCGTCCTGCTCCCCGGAATCACGCACTGGAATCACCCCGGGTTCTTCGCGTATTTCGCGATCACCGGCAGCGGTCCCGGCGTGCTGGGCGAATTCCTGTCGGCGGCGTTGAACGTGCAGGCGATGTTGTGGCGGACATCCCCGGCGGCCACGGAGCTGGAAGAGGTCGTGCTGTCGTGGCTCCGCCAGCTCATTGGGCTGCCGCCGGCATTCGAAGGGGTCATCTACGACACGGCGTCGATGTCGACCCTGCACGCGCTGGCCGCCGCGCGGGAAGTGGCGGTGCCAGCGGTCCGCGCGAAAGGGCTCGCGGGGCGCGCCGGCGTGCCACGGCTTCGCGTGTATTGTTCCGATCAGACGCACTCCTCAATCGACAAGGCGGTGCTGCTCCTCGGTCTCGGCCAGGAATCGCTGCGCAAGATCCCGAGCGACGACGAGTTCAGGATGCGCGTTGACGCCCTGGCGTCCGCGATCCGCGAGGATCGAGCCGACGGATGGCTGCCGATCGCCGCCGTCGCGACGGTCGGCACCACGTCGTCGACGAGCGTCGATCCCGTCGCGGAGATCGGCGAGATCTGCCGGCGTGAGTCCATGTGGCTCCACGTCGATGCCGCCTACGCCGGGGTGGCGGCGATGGTCCCGGGGTATGAGGCGATCCTGCGCGGAGCGGAACAGGCTGACTCGCTCGTCGTCAACCCGCACAAGTGGCTGTTCACGCCCTTCGATCTGAGCGCGTTCTATTGCCGCCGGATGGACGCCGTGCGGTCGGCGTTCTCGTTGACCCCCGAGTATTTGAAGACGGTCGAGGCCGCGCCGGTGCGCAATTTGATGGATACCGGCATCCAGCTCGGTCGCCGCTTCCGCGCGTTGAAGCTCTGGATGGTGATGCGTCACTTCGGCGTGGACGGCCTGCGCGCGCGGCTCGGCGAACACATGCGGCTGGCGCGGCTGTTTGCCTCCTGGGTGGACGAAAGCGAGGAATTCGAGAGGCTCGCGCCGGTGCCGTTCAGCGTCGTCTGTTTTCGCGCGGTCCGGAAGGGACTCGATGAAGCGGCAATCGAGCGGCTCAACGAGCGCCTGCTCGAGACGGTGAACCAGGACGGTGAGATTTTCATCTCGCACACGAAGCTGCACGGGCGGTTCGCGTTGCGCCTTGCGATTGGAAACCTCCACACGACCGACGCTGACGTCGCCCGCGCGTGGGAACTGCTGCAGGCGCGCGCGCGGCGATTCTAGGGGCATGTCGATTGCAGCAGCCGCAGACGGGAGGACGGAAGATGGCGTTACGAAAGTTGCTGGCGGCCGCGTTTCTTGTCGAGGCGGTCACGGCGTTCACACCCCCGCGCGCGTCGGCCGACTGGCTGTTCACGCCCTTCCTCGGCCAGACCTTCAGCGGGACCGCGGACGTCGGCAGCGGATCAACGGACCAGTTCGACCGCAAGCTGAGCTACGGCGTGTCGCTGATGTCAGGCGGCGTGTTCGGCATCGAGCTCGACTTCAGCTACGCGCCGAACTTCTACGGCACGTCGACCGGCGGCTCGAATCTCATAGGCGACGGCAACGTCACGACGTTCATGGCGAACATCGTGGTGGGCGCGCCGCTCGGCCGCGTGCGGCCGTACGCGTCGGGGGGCGTCGGGCTGATGAAGTCGAAGGTCGACAGCGCGAGCCAGTTCTTCACCGACGTCAGCCGCAACGACTTCGGCTATGACGCGGGCGGCGGGATTATCGGATTCGTCAGCCACAACGTCGGCGTGCGGGGAGACCTGCGGTACTTCCGGTCGCTGCGGAATACCAGCGGCGTCGAATTCGAGCTGGGCACGCTCAAGTACTGGCGGGGCACGCTAGGGCTGACGCTGCGCTTCTGATCCAGCGCAAAACCGTCCCCCCAGGCCACTGAGCCGCAGACAGTTGCGAAATCGGGGTCAGGCCCCCCGTGGGGTCTGACCCCCTCGCAGCCATTGACGCAGGTCGGCGAGCGCGGCCGCCACGGCGTCGGGGTGCGTGGACTGGGGCGTGCGCTTGCGGGCGACGGAGGCGGCCGGGGTAATCGCGTCGCGCACGCCGGCATCGAACAGCATCGAATGCGCCCGCCATTCGTCGAGCGTCAGGCTCTCGAACGTACGGCGCTCGGCAATCAGCCGTCGCACAATCGCGCCCACAGTCTCGTGCGCCTGGCGGAAGGGAACCCCTTTCGCGACCAGGTAATCCGCGACGTCGGTTGCGAGCAAGAGTCCCGACGCCGCGGCGCCGGCCACATCGCGGTTGATTGAGATGCCCGCGAGCACGGCGCCCGCGGCGTGAAGACACGCATGCAGCGTCTCCTCGGCCTCGAACATCGCTTCCTTGTCTTCCTGCAGGTCCTTGCTGTAGCCGATCGGCAGCCCCTTCATCGTCGCCAGCCAGCCGGCCAGCCGGCCAATCACGCGGCCCGCCTTGCCTCGCACCAGCTCCAGCGGATCGGGGTTCTTCTTCTGCGGCATCAGGCTGCTGCCGGTCGCCGCGGCATCGGCCAGCTCGAAGAATCCGAACTCCTCCGACGTAAACAGGATCAGATCCTCCGCCATCCGGCTCAGATGCACCATCGTCAGCGCGGCCGCATGGAGCAACGAGGACACGAAATCCCGATCGCCCGTGGCATCGATGCTGTTCACGACGACACGGGAGAAGCCGAGCCGCGTGGCGAGCGCGTGAACGTCGACCGCGTAGCTCGTGCCCGCGATCGCGCCGGAGCCGAGCGGCAGCTCGTCGATTTCGTCGAGCACGCCCGCGAACCGCCGGTGATCGCGGCGCAGGGCCGCCGCGTGCGCCAGGAAGAAATGCGCCGCAAGCACCGGCTGGGCGCGGCGCATGTGCGTGTAGGAGGGCATCAGGCTGTCCGAGGCGTCCTGCGCTCGATCCGCGAGGATGCCGGTCAGTGCGACGATCGCGCGCTGCAGCTCCGGGATCCGGCGCTTGAGGTACAGGCGCATGTCGACCGCGACCTGCTCGTTGCGAGACCGGCCGGTGTGGAGGCGCCGGCCCGGCTCGCCGATGCGCGCGACCAGCTCGCGCTCCACAAATGAGTGGACGTCTTCGTCGCCGCGCGCCGCCTCCGTCAGGAAGAAAGCGGGATCGGACCGGCCGCGCGCGAGCATCTCGCCGAGCGCGACCCTGATCAGTCCGGCGTCGGCTGATCCGAGGACGCCGGCGCGCTCGAGCGCCTCGGCCCACGCCAGGCTGCCCGCCACGTCGTCTTCGAACAAGCGGCGATCGAAGGTGAACGAGGCGCCGAACTCGACGAGCGCCGCGTCAGGATCGCCGGCAAAGCGGCCGGACCATAAGTGCGCCATCAATTCCTCACGGCGTCCGGCCCTGCCGGCGCCTTGCGTGCCGCGGTCTCGATCGGCAGCCCCCAGATCTTAATGAATCCTTCGGCGGCCGTGCGGTCGAACCGATCGCCCGCCTCGTAGGTCGCGAGGTCCGGTTCGTAGAGCGAAAACGGCGACTTGCGGCCCACGACGTGGCAATTCCCCTTGAAGAGCTTGAGACGGACCGACCCGGTGACACGCGGTTGGATTGTGCCCGCGAATGCGTCGATCGCCTCGCGTGTCGGCGAGAACCACAGGCCGTTGTAGACGAGATCCGCGTACGTGCGGGCCAGGTCATGGGTGAGCCGCTCGAGATCGCGCGGGAGGACCAGCTTCTCCAGTTCGCGGTGCGCCGCATGGAGGACGACCGCGGCGGGAGCCTCGTAGATTTCGCGCGACTTGATGCCGACGAGACGATTCTCCACCATGTCGATCCGGCCGACGCCGTGCGCACCGGCAATCGTGTCGAGGCTCTCGATCAACTCGAGAACGGGCATGTCGATGCCGTTCGCGCCGGTCGGGATCCCGCCGTCGAACGCGATTTCGAGATACGCGGGCTCGTCCGGGCAATCCCGCGGCGCGCGTGTCAACGTGAACACGTCGTCAGGCGGCTCGACCCACGCGTCCTCGAGGACGCCGCACTCGACGCTGCGCCCCCAGAGATTCGCGTCGGTGCTGTAGGGCAGGGCGAGGGCCACCGGCGCCTGGATGGCCCGGGCGCGCGCGTACTCGATGGTTTGCGCGTGGGTCATGTCCCAGATTCGCGCCGGGGCAATCACCCGGATCGACTGGTCCAGCGCGCGCGCCGAGACGTCCAGACGGACCTGGTCGTTGCCCTTGCCGCGGCACCCGTGCGCGATGGCATCCGCCCCTTCCATGCGCGCGATCTCGACGAGCCGCCGGGCGATGAGCGGGCGGGCGAGCGCGGTCGCCATGGGGTAGCGATCCTCATACAACGCGCCCGCCGCCAGCGCCGGCAGGATGTAGCCGCGCACGAACTCTTCGCGCGCGTCGATCACGTGCGCGCGCACCGCCCCGATCGCGAGTGCCCGCTCGCGCACGTCCGCCAGCTCCCGCCCCTGGCCCAGATCCAGCGTGACGGCAATTACTTCCGCCCCGTAGGTCTCGGCCAGCCAGCGGATCGCCACAGAAGTGTCGAGCCCGCCCGAATACGCGAGGACGATCCGTTGCATCTCTGGTGTGACTCCGGTCCGGCCAAGACCGGACGCTACGATTTCATCCACTCGTCAAGACGCCGGCCGAGCGCGGCCGCGTGGGCGCTGCTGCGGCAGATGACGAGAATCGTGTCGTCGCCGGCAATCGTCCCCACGATCTCGCCCAACCGCGCGCGGTCCAGGGAGACCGCCAGCGGCTGGGCCATCCCGCTGTCCGTCTTCAACACGACCAGTTGCTCGACCCCGTCGTGCCGGCGCAGATAGTCGACCACGGCGGTCCTCGCCATCTCGCTCGGATCGCCGCCGGCGTCGAGCTCAGCCACGCCCGGCCGGCGGTACGCGCCGTCCAGGGGCCGCTTGATCAGCCCGAGGTCCCGGATGTCCCTGGACAAGGTCGCCTGGGTGGCCTCAATCCCGCGCGCATGCAGCCGCTCGCGCAACTGCTCCTGGCTGGTGATGGCCTCGCGCTCGACGACATCGAGGATCACCCCTTGTCGATAACTCTTCATAATTATTCAGCAGCAAGCGTAACTATACAGCATATGCATCGTAGCATCCAGCAGATTCAGCAACTTAGCTCTATATATTCATTGACGAGAAAGTCATCATTCTGTATAACTAGTCATTCTGATGAATAGTTATTCTCGAATTAGCGTCGGGATTGCCGGGGCGACAGGATACGCGGGCCTGGAGCTGATGCGCCGCCTCGTTCGCCATCCCCACGCGGAGATCCGCCATGCGATGGCGTCGAGTGCCTCAGAGTCCAGGCGTCTGCCGGCGCTGGCGCGCATCTGGGACGCTCCAGTAGAGCCCCTCGACGCCGAGCGTCTTGCCGGAACCGACGCCGTCTTCCTGGCGCTCCCCGACGCCCTCGCGGCCGAGATCGCGCCCGCGCTCGCGGCGCGTGGCACCCGGGTCTTCGATCTATCGGGCGCGTTTCGTCTCCGGGATCGGGCGCTGCGGCAGCGCTGGTACCCCCATTCGCCGTCCGACCTGGTCTCGGTTGCGTATGGGCTGACCGAACGGCGCCGCCTCGAGTTGACCGCCGCGAAGCTGATCGCGTGCCCCGGCTGCTACCCGACGGCTGCCGTGCTCGCGCTCCAGCCGCTCGTCGAAGCGTCGCTCCTCGAGCCGGGCGTCATCATCGACGCGAAGTCGGGGATCTCGGGTGCGGGCAAGACCCCGACCGAGCGCACCCACTTCTCCGAATGCCACGGGAGCGTGGCCGCCTACGGCGTCTTCGCGCACCGTCACGCGGCGGAAATCGAGCAGGAGCTGGGGATGCCCGTGACGTTCGTCCCGCACCTGGTCCCGATCGATCGCGGCATCTTCGAGACGATTTACGCGAGGCTGCGCCCCGAAGCGGACGGCGCGGCGGTCGAGGCCGCGTTGACGCGCGCCTATTCGTCCTCGCCGTTCGTGCGGCTGACCGGCGCCGACCTGCCGGAGATCAAGCACGTGGTGCACACGAACTTCTGCGACATCGGCTGGCGCGTGGATCACCGCGGCGGGCAGCTCGTGATGGCGGTGTGCATCGACAACCTGGTCAAGGGAGCCGCCGGCCAGGCGATTCAGAATTTCAACGTCGCGTTCGGCTTCGACGAGACGACGGCATTGAATTGACGACAGTCCTCAAACTTGGCGGTGAGCTGCTCGACAGCGCGGCAGCGGTGCAATCGGCCGCTTCTGCGATCGTCCGCCTTGCCGCTCGAGGGCCGCTTGTCGTGGTGCACGGCGGGGGCCGCGCGATCGACGCGGAGCTCGCCGCGCGATCCATCGCGCCGCGCTTTGTCGACGGGCTGCGCGTCACCGACGAAGCGACCCTGGACAGCGTCGTCGCGGTCCTCGCGGGACGGACCAACACGGCCCTGGTCGCCGCGACGGGCGCCGCGGGCGGCCGCGCCGTCGGGTTGACCGGCGCCGATGCGTCCATCGGCATGTCGCGCAAGGTCGCGACCTTCATCACCGCCGCCGGGGCCCGGGTCGATCTCGGACTGGTCGGTCAGCCCGCCGAAGGATCGATGGCGCTGTTGCACGACCTGCTCGGGCTTGGCTACATCCCGGTGGTTGCCAGTATCGGAATCGACAGCGACGGGGGGCTGCTGAACGTAAACGCCGATACGTTCGCCGCCCACCTCGCGGCACGGCTGAACGCGGCCGAGCTCGTGATCGCCGGCGCGACGCCCGGCGTGTTGGACGCGAACGGGAACAGCATCCCGGAGCTCTCGCTCGCGCAGGTGGATTCGATGATCGCGTCCGGGACGGCGCACTCCGGGATGATTGCCAAGCTCGAGGCATGCCGTCGCGCGGTCGCGGCCGGAGTCAGCGGGATCTCGATTGTGAACGGCCGCGGCGCCGCCGACTACCGGGCAGCGGCGGGCACGCGCATTTTCCAGGTTTGCGGAGCGGGTAGCCTGCCATGACCACCACGGAAGCACACGGAAAGACACGGACGGCGGCCGACGTGATCGCCGCCGAATCGGCGCACGTCCTCCAGGTCTACCGCCGCAACCAGGTGGTGCTCGAGCGCGGGCGCGGCTGCCGGCTCTTCGCCGCCGACGGCCGGAGCTTCCTGGACTTCCTGTCGGGCATCGGCGTGGCGGCGCTCGGGCACGGCCATCCCGGGCTGGCGGCGGCGATTGGCGCGCAGGCGCTGGAGCTCATTCACACGTCGAACCTGTTCTTCCATCCGCTCCAGGGTCAGGTCGCCACGAGGTTGAGCGATCTGTCGGGCCTGCCGCGCGCCTTCTTCTGCAACAGCGGCGCTGAAGCGATCGAGGCCTGCCTCAAGTTCGCGCGCCGGTACTGGCGTGCGCAGGGCGCGCAGGATCGCACCCGGTTCGTCGCGCTCGAGCATGGGTTCCACGGCCGGACGATGGGGTCGCTCTCGGTGACGTGGGACGACCACTACCGGGCTCCGTTCGCGCCGCTCGTGCCCGAGGTCACGTTCGTGCCGAACGACGATCCGGCGGCGCTCGCCGCCGCGGTCGGCGACAAGACCGCGGCGATCATCGCCGAGCCGATCCAGGGCGAAGGCGGGGTCCGCCCGCTGAGCGCCCGGATGGCCGCCGCGATCAACGAGACGTGCGGCCGCACCGGCACGCTCCTGATCGCCGACGAAGTGCAGTGCGGGCTGGGTCGCACCGGGCGCCCGTTCCATTTTTCGGCGCTCGGCCTGAAGCCGGACCTCATGTCGATTGGCAAGGCACTCGGAGCGGGCGTGCCGATCGGCGCCGCCTTGTTCAGCGAGCGGGTCGCCGCAGCCGCGGCCTTCGGCGATCATGGCAGCACGTACGGCGGCAACCTCCTCGCGTGCCGCGCCGCCCTCGTCTTTCTCGAGGAGCTCGTCGACGGCGGCTTGATGAAGCACGTCGAGCAGGTCGGGCGTCACGCTGAGAAGCAGCTGCGCGCGCTCGCGGCGGCGCATCCGGAAATCCGCGAGGTCCGCGGCGCCGGACTTATGTGGGGGCTGGATCTCGATCGGCCGGCGGCGCCCGTCGTGGAGGCGGCGCTCGCCAAGGGACTGCTCATCAACCGCACCGCGGAGACGGTGATCCGTCTGCTGCCGCCATACGTCATCAGCGAAGCGGAGATCGACGAGGGCGTCGCGCTGCTCGACGCGGCACTGACCGCCGCAACGGGGAAACCACAGTCATGAGCACCGTCACTTTCCGGCGGGCCTCTACCGCCGATGCCGCCGCCATTTACCGGCTGATCACCGAGAACCTCGAGATCGGCCATCTGCTGCCGCGGACGCTCGACGACATCGAGATCCATGCGGCGCGGTTCCTGGTCGCCGACGGCGGCGGACCGGTCATCGCGTGCGCGGAGCTGGCGCCGCTCAGCGAGCGTGTCGCCGAAGTGCGCTCGCTCGTCGTGGACGAAGCGGCGCGCGGCAACCATATCGGTCCGCGCCTGGTGGCGGAGCTGGGCACGGAAGCCACGGGCCGCGGCTTTGCCACTCTCTGTGCGTTTACGCACGACCCGTCGCACTTCGTGCGGCTCGGCTTCACGATCGTGCCCCACATATGGGTGCCGGAGAAGATCGCGCACGACTGCACGGCCTGCCCGCTGTTCCGCCGGTGCGGCCAGTACGCCGTGACGCTGCCGCTGCGAGCGGGCGTCACGGTCCGGCCCGAGGAGCCGGCCGCGGTGATCTACGGCGCGCGCCAGCTCACGGCGCGCCGGCCCAACATCGAACGCCTGCAGCTCGCGCACGACGACACCGTCGCGCCGGGCGCCGCGGCGCCCTCCCAGGCGGTCCCGGCGTGACCGACTTCGTCGCGGTGGACATCGACGGCGGCATCACCGCGCCTCTTGGATTCCGTGCCTCGGGCATCTCCTGCGGCATCAAGGCGCGCGGTCTGGATCTCGCCCTGATCGTGCCGGACACGCCGACGAGCGCGGCGGCGGTCTTCACGACCAACCGGGCGCAGGCGGCGCCCATCCTCGTGTCGCGCGAGCATTTCGACCGAGCCGCCCGGCACGTGGCGGCCATCGTCGTCAACAGCGGCTGCGCCAACGCGTGCACGGGGGCGGATGGGCTCGCCGCCGCGCGGGAGATGACCGCCATCGTGGCGGCCGGAGTCGGCTGTGAGGCGGACGACGTGCTGGTCGCGTCGACCGGCGTCATCGGCGTGAAGCTCGACATGACGAAGGTCACGCGCGGCATCGCGGACGCTTACGTGGCGTTGTCCCGTTCGGGCGGCGGCGCCGCCTCGCGCGCCATCATGACGACCGATCCGTTCCCGAAGTCGGCCTCGGTGGAAGTGACGAGCGAGCGCGGCACGTTCCGGGTCGGCGGAATGGCGAAGGGATCCGGAATGATCGAGCCGATGATGGCGACGATGCTTGGGTTCCTGACGGTGGATGCGGCGGTGCCCCCGGCGCTGCTCCAGCGCGCGCTGAAGGCGGTGGTGGACGAGACGTTCAACGCGATCAGCGTGGACGGCGAGTGTTCGACGAACGACTGCGTGTTCGCGCTGGCCAGCGGCGCGAGCGGCGTCCGTCTCGGTGACGGCGACTTCGACCTCATCGCCGAGGCGCTGCGGCGCGTCGCCGAACCGCTGGCCATCGGGATCGTGCGCGGCGGCGAAGGGGCCACCAAGCTGGTTACCGTGCGCGTCACCGGCGGCGCCACCGCGGAGGATGCCAGGCGTGCGGCGCGCGCGATTGCCAATTCCCCTCTCGTCAAGACGGCCGTTCACGGCGGCGATCCGAACTGGGGCCGGCTGATCGCCGTCGCGGGCCGGTGCGGCGCCGAATTCGCGCTCGAGCGCGCCGCCGTCCGAATCGGGCCGGTCGAGCTCTTCAGCGACGGGGCGCCGCACGACGAGCTCGCGCCGGCGGCGGCCGACTACCTCCGCGGTTCCGACATCGAGGTCGAAGTCGATCTCGGCACGGGCGGCACCGCGCGGGCGCAGATGTGGACGTGCGATCTCAGCGCGGAGTACGTGCGCATCAACGCGGAATACAGAACGTAACGAACTGACGCTGCCGCGGCTCGTTGCTCGCTTGGCCCGCCGAAGCGCGGATGCGCGAAGGCGGCTTGCTCGTTGCTCGGAGAGTTCAAGTGCATCATCCCAACGTAATACCGAGAATCGGAAAGCGGTTCTTGTCCATTCTCGACCTCGACCCCGAGCAGTTGGATGCCTGTCTCGGGCTCGCGGCGCGGATGAAGCGGGCGCGGGCCGCTGGCGTACCGCACGAGCGGCCGCTCGTGGGCCGGCACTTCGCGCTGCTGTTCGAGAAACCCTCGCTGCGCACCCGCTCGACCTTTCAGATCGCGGTGCGCGAGCTCGGAGGGGACGTCATCGAGCCGCCGGCCGACGTGGCGATGGGGGGACGAGAGACGATCGTCGACGTTGCGCGCAATCTCGAGCGCTGGGTCTTCGGCGCGATCGTCCGCACCTACGCGCAGGCCCGGCTGCAGGCGTTCGCCGACGCCGCGCCGCGCCTTGCCGTCGTCAATGCGCTGACCAATGAAGAGCATCCCTGCCAGGCGCTCGCCGACTGCCAGACGCTTCAGGAACGCTGGGGCTCGCTCGCCGGGCGCACCGTCACTTTTGTGGGTGACGGCAACAACGTCGCGCGGTCGCTCGCGCAGGCCGCGGTCATGCTGGGCGCGCACGTGCGCATCGCGTCGCCGAAGGGCTACGAGCTTCCCGCCGTGGCGTGCAGCGAGATCGCCCGCCGGGCGCGATTCGGCGGGTCGCTCGACCTGACGAACGATCCGATCGCGGGTGTCGGGAACGCCGTCGCGATCTACACGGACGTGTGGGCCTCCATGGGGCAGGAGTCCGAGGCGGCCGCGCGGCACGAAGTCTTCGCCCCCTTCCAGGTCAATTCGGCCTTGATGTCCCGCGCCGCCCCCGGCGCGCTCTTCATGCACTGCCTGCCGGCACACCGGGGCGACGAAGTCACCGACGAAGTGATCGACTCGAGCGTCTCGGTCGTGTTCGATCAGTCCGAGAACCGCCTGCACGCACAGAAGGCGCTGCTTGCCCTGATGGGGTAGCGGAGCCCCGCCCCGTAGACCTGTGGTAGGCTGCGCCTTTCATCCAGAGCAGACCGTGCGACAGGTCGTCATCACGAAGTACGGCAGCCCGGACGTGTTCGACGTACGGGAGCTCCCCACGCCGTCTCCCGGCGAGGGAGAAGTGCGCATACAGGTGCGCGCCGCCGGCGTGAACTTCGCCGACGTCCTGGCGCGGCTCGGGTTGTATCCCGACGCGCCCAAGCCGCCGATGGTCGTCGGCTACGAGGTGGCGGGCTACATCGACGCGAAGGGGCCGGGGGTGACGGCCCTCTTCGAAGGCGATCGTGTGATGGCCCTGACCCGCTTCGGCGGGTACGCCGACACCGTGGTCGTGCCCGCGAGGCAGGCGTTCACATGTCCCAGCGAGCTGTGCGACGCGGAGGCGGCAGCCGCGCCGGTCAACTATCTGACCGCCGCGCTGGCGCTCTACCGGATGGCGGCGCTCGCGCCGGCGGAAACCGTGCTCGTGCACAACGCCGGCGGGGGCGTGGGAGTTGCCGCCACCCAGCTCGCGCGGCTGCGCCGTGCCACCGTCATCGGAACCGCGTCAGCCTTCAAGCACGACGCGCTCAGGAGCTTCGGCGTCGATCACGTCATCGATTACCGCCACGCCGACGTCGCGGCCGAGGTGCGCCGGATCACCCACGGTCGCGGCGTGGACGTCATCCTCGATCCCATCGGCGGGCGCAGCTTCCTCGCGAGCTACCGGCTGCTCGCGCCGCTCGGACGTCTCGTGATGTTCGGCTTGTCGTCGGCGGCGCCGGGCGAGCGGCGCAGTCTCTGGCGCGCGATGCGCGCATGGATCGCCACGCCGCGTTTCGATCCGCTGTCGCTGATCAACCGCAATCGGGGCGTGTTCGGCCTGCACCTCGGCCACCTGTGGGAGGAGCGGCGGCAGCTCGCGCCGCTGATGGAGATGCTCCTGAGTGAACTGCGCGGCGGGCGGCTGACGCCGGTCGTCGCCCGCACGTTCCCTCTCGAACGCGCGGGCGACGCGCACCGGTTCATTCAAAGCCGCTGCAACATCGGCAAGGTCGTGCTGACGACGTGAGGCAGCCCTGAAGGGCTGCGCTACAAACGCCTGTTGCGCAGGGCTTTAGCCCTGCCTCGACGCTACTGCGAAGTCATCTTCTTGTCTGGCCCCAGGAACTTCTTCAGGAACGCATCCATCCGGCCGAGCGTGTACATCCAGCGGCTGTGCAGCATCGACTCGTGCGTGTCGTCGGGAAACACGATCAGCTCGTAGTACACGTCGCGCGCGCGCAGCAACTGCACGAGCCCGGTCGTCTGCTGGAACGAGACGTTGCGGTCGTCGTCTCCATGCACGAGCAGCACGGGGGATTTCCAGCCGTCAATCGCGCCAATCGTGGAGGACTTGTAGGAGACGGCCTCCGGATCGAGCGAGCTGCCCCACAGGTGCACGCCCGCGAGGTCGACTCCGACCTTGAAGATGTCCGAGTTGCGGGCCAGCGCCTGTGACGTGAGGACGCCGCCATACGACAGACCCCAGATGCCGATGCGATTCGGATCCACGTCGGGACGCGACTGCAGATACTTCCCGCCGGCGACAACGTCCTGATACTCGGAGTTGCCGGCGCCTCCCCTGTTCGGCGCGTTTCGGAAGGAATTCCCGTACCCGATACCGCTGCGGTAGTTGACCGACATCACGATGTAGCCCTCGCTGGTCAGCCACTGATTGATGCCGTAGGCCCAGTGGTAGAACTGCATGTAGTGATAGCCGGGCAGCATCTGACGGACGGGGCCGCCGTGAACGAAGATGATGGCGGGCCGCTTCTCGCCCGGACGCAGGTCCTTGGGCAGGAAGAGCTGGTTGTGGATCTCGAGGCCGTCGGCCGCCTTCGTCAGGACGATCTGCGGCTCGACGTGCGCGTCCATGGGGAAGTTCTTGCGCGAGGTCGGGAACACGATCCTCTGCGTCGCCGCTTGCGTCGAGCCGGCCGGGGCCGCGAGCTTCCAGATGCCGAGCGACTGCGGCATCTTCCAGTCCGCGCTCAGCGTCGCGAGCATCTTTCCGGAGGCGAGCGGCGTCGGCGACGTCTCGATGCCGATCCCGGTCGTCACCTGCACGGGCGTGCCGCCGGCGACCGGCACGGCCCAGATGTGCCGCCGCTCGATGTCCTTCGCATTCGTGCAGTAGTACATCGTCTTGCCGTCGCGCGAGAGCGCGACCGACCCCTGATCCTCGATGAGGCCGTCGGTGGTCGTCAGCAGGACGGGACGTGATGCCGGCGACGCGATGTTCAGCGAGTAGTAGCGGTCCCACTCGTCGGGTGGCGCCGCGGGCGGCGCCGGGGCCGCCTGGGCAGGTGGCGCCGCGCCGCGGGCTCCGCGGCCGCCCCGGCCGCCCACGTTGAACGGGAAGACGAGGTAATCCCCCGTGCGGCGCGGGTTCGCGAGATTGCTGACCAGCGGATCGTTCGGCTGGTTGTGCCACAGCTCCTGGGCCTCGCCCGTCGCGACCTCAGCCCTCCACACCGACAGCGTGTAGCCGCCCTTGAACGTCGCGCGCGTCAAGCCGGGCACGCGCTGCGCGGACGCAGGAATCTGCGATGCCGTGCCTTGCGCGGCTGCGCCGCCTTGCCCGCGGCCGCGGCCGGCCGCGTTCGCCTGAAAGGCCGGACCGCTCGACAGGCCGAGACCGCCGGGGCCCTGCTGCGCCTGTTGTCCGAACGGCAGGCCGGGACGCCGCACGAAGATGAGGCTCTTCCCGTCGGCCGCCCACATCGGGCTCGTGTCGAAGTCGACACTCGGAGACATGTACTTCACGGTGCGGGTCGCGATGTCGTACACGACGACGAAGCTGTGGTCGGTGCGCGTGCTCACGAATGCGATCTTCCTGCCGTCGGGGGACCAGACGGGCGCGCTCTGCGCCCCCCACTCCTTGATGAACGGCTTCTCGCCGCGATCCATCGCGGTTATCGGCCGGGCGGGCGTGACCTTCGTGCGATAGATCTGCCCCTCCTTCACCTGCAGGAGAGAGCTGCCGTCGGGCGCGAGCACGGCATTGCCGCCTTCGACCACGCGCCAGGCGGGGCCGCCGCTGGTGCGCGCGGCCCAGACGGCGCGATCGGGGCCGTTGGGATCCGCGGTCGGATTAGCCACCCATCCGTCACGGTTCGGTACCGTTCCCCTGACGAACACCACGGTCGACCCGTCATCCGAAATCTGGATGTCGGACATGTCGATGCCGTTGTCCGTCATGAAACTGGTCAGGCGGACCGGCACGAAGGCCGGCGCGACGGCCGTATACGCGTTGCGCTTGCCTTCCTCGAAGGCAATCCACGCGACGCGATCGACCTTCTTCGCCGCCGCGACGTCGAGCGGCGACGCGGGGCTCAGGAACTGCTGATACCCGGGAGCCGCCTGAGCAGGCGCGGGGGCGGTCGATACGGGCCTGGACGAGACCAAAAGAAGCGCACAGAGCGCACCAAGAAGCGTGTAGCGAGCAACGCGCATGCTTGCCTCCGAGAGTGCCGGGCCGCGGGACGGGCGGGGCGGACGGCGAATGCTAGCACAAGCGGTGCCCGTGCGGCGGCCGGCCCAAGGGCGGATAGAATGTGCCGGAACGTCGCTACATCGTTGCTCGTTGCTCGTTGCTCGCAGCTCGCAGCTCGCAGCTCGCTTGACCCGCCGTAGCGCGCAAGCGCGAAAGCGGCCAGCTCGGTTTGAAGAGGGAGGACCGCGTGGCTCGGAGACAACTGACTCGACTCACTGCCGTCACTATTCTCGGTCTCTGTCTGTTCGCGGGCGGGCGCGCCCGGCTTGCCGGCCAGGCTGGCGGAGCCGCGCGTGTGGTCGCGCTCAAGGGAGCGACGATTCTGACGGTGACGAAGGGCACGATCCCGAACGGGACGATCGTGCTCAGGGACGGGCGCATCGCCGCCGTCGGCGCGAACGTCGACGTGCCGGCGGGCGCCGAGGTGATCGACGTCACGGGCCGATTCATCTCTCCGGGAATCATCGACGCGCACTCGCACATCGCGAACGACTCGATCAACGAGGGAGGCACGACCGTCAGCTCCATGACGGGCATGCGCGATGTGCTCGATCCCGCCGACATCAACATCTACCGGGACCTCGCCGGCGGCGTGACGACGGCGAACATCCTGCACGGCAGCGCGAACCCGATCGGCGGCAAGAACGCCGTGATCAAGCTGCGCTGGGGCAAGACACGCGCGGAGGAGCTCGTCTTCGAGGGCGCGATGCCCGGCATCAAGTTCGCGCTCGGCGAGAACCCGAAGGACCTGCGGCAGGGCACGATCACCGGCCCTCGCCGGTATCCCGTGACCCGTGCCGGAGTGGAGTACGTCATCCGCGACGCGTTCACCCGCGCGAAGGCGTACCAGAAGGCATGGCAGCAGTACCAGAAGAGCAAGGCCGCGGGCCAGGACGTGCTGGCTCCGAAGCGCGACCTCCAGCTCGAGCCGCTCGTGGAGATCCTGGAAGGCAAGCGCCTCGTTCACGCCCATTGCTACCGCGCCGACGAGATCCTGATGCTCATCCGCGTCGCCGAGGAGATGGGCTTCAAGATCGCCACCTTCCAGCACGTGCTCGAGGGCTACAAGGTCGCGAAGGAGATGGCCGCGCACGGCGCCGGCGCCTCGACGTTCTCGGACTGGTGGGGCTACAAGATCGAAGCGATCGACGCGATTCCCTACAACGCCGCGATCATGACCCGCAAAGGCGTGCTCGTCTCGATCAACTCCGACAGCGCCGAGCACTCGCGCCGCCTCAATACCGAGGCGGCGAAGGCCATCAAGTGGGGCGGCCTCAGCGAGGACGAGGCGCTGTCGCTCGTGACCATCAACCCGGCGAAGCAGCTTCGCGTCGAGAGCCGCGTCGGCTCGCTCGAGCCCGGCAAGGATGCCGACCTCGTGGTGTGGACCCATCATCCGCTCAGCTCGTACGCCATCGTCGATCGCACCTATATCGACGGTGTCGTGTATTACGACCGCCAGGCGGACGAACGGCGGCTGACGGAGCTCAGAAAGGAAAAATCGGACCTCATGGCCGCCGAGGCGGCCGGGCGGCGGCCCACCACGGGCAGCACGCCGCAGGAAGCCGCGAAGCCGGCGGCCGGGGCTTCCGGAGACGGCGGTGACGAGGCGGCGCCTCGGCCCGGGTCGCAGGCGGGCCGCCAGGCAGGGTCTTCAGGGCCCGTGTGGGCGATCACCAACGCCACGATTCATCCCATCACGCAGCCCACGATCGAGCGCGGCACCATCGTCATCAGCGGGACCACGATCGAAGAGGTCGGCACGAACGTGCGGGTGCCGGCCGGCGCGAAGGTGGTCGATGCCGCCGGCGCGCACGTCTACCCCGGCTTCATCAACGCGCGCACCACGATCGGCATCGGCGAGCCCGGCCCCCGCGGGTACGACGACGTGAACGAGATGCTGGACCTGAACCCGCAACTGCGCACGCGGGTCTCGTATCACGCGGAGAGCGACGCGATCCCGGTGGCTCGAGCGAATGGCATTACGACCGTCGCCGTCGTGCCGGGAGGGGGCATTTTCGGCGGCGAGGTGGCCGTCATGAACCTCGACGGCTGGACGTGGGAGGAAGCCACGCTGAAGCCAAATGCGGGGATCGAGTTCAACTTCCCGCCGATCGGAGGCGGAGGCGGACGCGGAGGGGGCGGCGGCGGACGCGGCGGCGCGCCGGGCGCCGACCGGACCTACGACGATCTGCGCCGCGACCGCGACGCGAAGCTCGACGAGCTCGCGCGCCTGTTCGACAGGGCCCGCGCGTACGCGAGAGCCGGCGCGGACAAGACCGTCGACTGGACGCTCGAAGCGCTCGTGCCGGTCGTCGAAGGGAAGCTGCCGCTCATCACCACGGCGAATCGCGAAGAGGACATCCGCGATGCGATCGCGTTCGCGGATCGCGTGAAGATCAACCTGGTCATCAGCGGCGGCCTCGAGGCGGGCCCGCTGGCATCACTCCTCAGGGAGAGACGCATCCCCGTCATCCTCTCGAACGTGCTGACGCTGCCGACACGCGAGGACGGTTTCCACGCGGCGACCTACCAGGTGGCGGGAGAGCTGGCGAAAGCCGGCGTGAAGATCGCGTTTTCCACCGGCGACAACACGAACGTGCGGCTGCTCCCGAACAACGCGGCGATATCGGTCGCCTGGGGGCTGAACCGCGACGACGCGCTCAAGGCGCTGACGATCGACGCCGCCGGGATCCTCGGAATCGCCGACAGGGCCGGCAGCATCGAAAAGGGCAAGGACGCCAACCTGTTCATGGCAAACGGCGACCCGCTCGAAATCCGGACCCAGGTGACGCGTGTCGTCATCGCAGGACGCGATGTCGGACTGGCGAACAAGCACCTGGCGCTCTACGAGAAGTACCTGGCGCGGCAGTAACGTGGGGAATCCTGACATGAAAACGCACATTCGAGCGATCGCCACTATCGCCGCCCTCGCTGCCACGCTGGCCCTGGCCCGCGCGGAGGCGCCGCGGTTTTACGCAATCAAGGGCGCGAGGCTCGTCACCGCGGCCGGCGCGGACATCCCGACGGGCACACTCGTGATCCGCAACGGACTGATCGAGGAGGTCGGCGCGGACGTCCAGGCGCCCGCGGGCGCGGTCGTCATCGACGGCGCCGGCCTGACCGTCTATCCCGGCCTCGTCGACATGGGCACGTCCGCCGGCCTGGACGTCACCGTCAGCCAGACGCCTCCGGCGAACCAACGGACCACCGAGGAAGCCGAACGATGGAAGCGGTCGGTGATCTTCCGGCCCGATCTGGAGGCCGCCGATCACATCAAGGCGGACGCGACGGAGCTGTCGCGCCTCGCATCGGCCGGGATTACCGCCGTGCTCGCGACGCCCCCCGGCGTCGTCTTCAAGGGACGGAGCGCACTTGTCAACGTCGCCGCGCCCGACGACGAGCCGCAGATCGGGAACGTCGGCGACTACCGGCAGGGACTGCAAATCGTGCGGACGAGGGTGGCGCTGCACATCGAGTTCCCAGGAAACGTGCGCGGCGACGGGTATCCGGCCGCGCTGCTCGGCGTCATCTCGTTCGTGAGACAGAGCTTTCTGGACGCGCAGCATCAGCATGCCGCGGGCGAGCGGTACGAACGGGTCAAGACGGGGGCGACGCGGCCGGCATACGATCCGTCGCTCGATGCGCTTCAGCCGGCGCTGGAGGGAAAGCTGCCCGTTGCGTTCGAGGCGAATGCGGCGCGCGAAATCCTCCGCGCGCTGGACATGGCAAAGGAGTTCAAGCTTGACCCTGTCATCACGGGGGCCGGGGAAGCGGATCGGGTTGCCGCGGACCTGAAGACACGCGGTGCGCGGGTCATCTACAGCCTGAACTTCCCGGTCCGTCCGCGGACGCTCGCGCCTGACGCGGACGAACCGATTGCCGCCCTGCGCGCCCGTGCGAGCGCGCCGAAAGTGCCGGCGGCGCTGCAGAGTGCCGGCATCGTGTTCGCCTTTGCCTCTTCAGGCTTGCGGGAACCGAGGGACTTCCTGCGCAATGCGGCGCGGGCCGTGAAGGAAGGGCTTCCCCGCGAGGCGGCGCTGCTTGCGCTGACGGCGGACGCCGCGCGGATCGCGGGGGCCGGCGATCGGGTCGGCACACTCGAGAAGGGCAAGATCGCGAACATCGTCGTCACCGACATGGACCTCTTCGACGAGCGCGTGAAGATCAAGCACGTGTTCGTGGGCGGGCGCCCTGTGCGGGTCGAGGCGGCGCCGGCCGAGCGACGCGGCAGGTGATCGCTTCCCAACTTCCTGGACCCGTGAGGCGTCTAATGGCCCATATGCGGAGCCCGATTGCTGTCGTGTGCCTGATCCTGTCCGTGTGCGTTTCCGGGACGGCTGCCGCACAGCAGCCTCCCCTCCCACCACGCCCGGACGCGATTCGGGTCTTCATCGACTGCAACTACTACTGCGAAGAAGACTACCTCCGGCGCGAAATCCCGATCGTCGACTACATGCGGGACCGGAAGGACGCCGACGTGCACCTGCTCGTCACGACGCAGAGCACCGGCGGGGGCGGAACGGAATACACCCTGAAGTTCATCGGCCTGGGACCCTACGCGGGCGTCGAACATACCCTCAAATTCTCGGCTCTGCAGACGGCCACCGCGGACGAGACCCGCAAGCAGATGGCGGAAGTGATCAAGCGCGGGCTGATCCGCTATATCGCGGACTCGCCGCAGGCCGCCAGGCTGGAGATTACGTTCGGGTCGGACGACAAGACCGCCACGAAAGCGGACCCGAAGAAGGATCCCTGGAACCTGTGGGTCTTCCGGACGAACTTCGGCGGGAGCTTCAGAGGCGAGCGGTCGAACAAGGGACGGTCCATCCGCGGGTCCGCCTCCGCGAACCGGACGACCGACGCGTGGAAGATCAGCTTCTCCTCGAGCACGTATTACAGCGAGGACACGTACGAGCTGAGTGAGGACGAGACGTTCACCTCCGTCTCGCGCGACTTCGACGCGAACAGCACGGTCGTCAAGAGCCTGACACCGCACTGGTCCGCGGGCCTCCTCGGTTCGGCGACCTCGTCGACCTACTACAACTACCGCATGCGCACGCGCATCGCGCCCGGGGTCGAGTACAACTTTTTCCCCTATTCGCAGTCGACCCGCCGCATGCTGACGGTGCAATACACCGTCGGTCTGGACAACATCAACTACCACGAGGTCACGATTTTCGACAAGACGAAGGAAACGCTGACGGATCACCGGCTCGGCACGACGTTGAGCCTCCGTCAGCCGTGGGGGACGGCATCGGGCCAAGTCGCCTTCTCGCAGTACCTCACCCACCCCGACAAGTACAGCATTTCGGCGTACGGCTCGACGAACGTGAGGTTGTTCAAGGGCTTCTCGTTCAACGTCTACACCAGCCTCGCGCGCACGCGCGATCAGATCTACCTGCCGCGCGGCGCGGCGACGACCGAGGAGATCCTCGTCCGTCAGCACCAGCTCGCCACCGGGTATCGCTACTCGGTGAACTTCGGCATTTCATATTCCTTCGGCTCCATCTTCAACAACATCGTCAACCCCCGCTTCGGCGGAGGGGGGGACATCTTCTTTTTCTGAAAACTCCAAATTCCAAATTCCAAACTGCAAAGGACTCCAAACTGCAAACTCTCAACGCCAAACTCCCACCTCCCAGCGCTGGGGTTTGGAGATTTGAAGTTGGGCGTTTGAAGTGGTTTGGAGTTTGGAGTTTGGAGTTGATACCATCCTTCAACCCCGTGTCAGAAAACAGTAGAGGTCCGACCGCGGCCCCGTTGCCGCGCCTGCTTGCGGCCCTGCTGACGCTTGTCTACCTTGCCGTGCTTGTTCGGACGGCCTGGCTGAGCGACGATGCGGCCATCACGCTCAGGACCGTGATGAACGTCACGCACGGCTTTGGCCTGACGTTCAACGTCGCCGAACGGGTACAGACCTTCACCCATCCGTTGTGGCTTCTGGTGCTGACCGCCGGATACATGCTGACACGGCACCTGTACCTGGTGACGTTCGCGGCGTCGGTGGGCGTGTCGCTGTCGGTGTTCTGGCTGGTGGTGACCCGGGCGGCCTCCGCCTCGCAGGCGGCCCTCGCGGTGGTCGCGCTGCTGTTCTCGAGGGCGTTTGTCGACTTCTCCACCTCCGGTCTCGAGAATCCGCTCGTCAGCCTGCTCCTCATCGGACTCGTCGTACTGTTCCTGAACGAGCGGATGGAACGATCGCGGTGGCTGGCGCGCCTGTGGACTCTCGGTTCGCTTCTCTACCTCGCACGTCCGGACGCGGTACTGCTGGCGGTGCCGATGCTCGGCGTGGCGTCGTGGCAGGTGCGCCGCCCCTCCACGATCGCGCGCGCGTTCTTCATGGGCACCGCGCCCGCGTGGGCGTGGACGCTGTTCGCCACCCTCTACTATGGATTTCCGTTGCCCAACACCGCGTATGCGAAGCTGGCGATGGGCATCCCGGCGCACGCCCTGTGGACCCAGGGCGCGCTGTACTTCGTCGATTCGATCGATCGCGATCCGCTGACGCTGACGACGGTCGCCTTCGCGCTGGTGGCGGCGGCGGCGGCCCGGCGGACCGCGCCGCGCGTGCTGGCGGCTGGCATCGTTCTGTACCTGCTCTACGTGATGTCGATCGGCGGCGACTTCATGGCGGGCCGGTTCTTCTCGGTGCCGCTCGTCGCCTCGGTGCTGCTGCTCACGCGGCTGATGGCGGCACCGCGCGCGCTGTGGATCCCCGCTGCCGGCGTGCTGGCGCTCGTCGGCTGCACGGCGACGCACGTGCCGCTCTGGAGCAACAGCCGCTTCTCCGACAGCAACGCGAAGCCCAACGGCGTCATCGACGAGCGCGCGGTGTACTTTCATGACAAGTCGCTCGTGCTCGCCAGGCGGGTCACCTTCCGCGATCCGGAATGGCCGCGCGCCGGCACGAGGCCCCAGCGGATGAACGTGCTGCCCGCCTGCGGGCTCATGGGATCGTCGGGCCTCGATTTCGGCCCGTATGCATACCTGCTCGACGAGTGCGCGCTGGCCGATCCGCTGCTCGCGCGGCTGCCGGCGGTATTCAACCCGGAGTGGCGGACGGGGCACTACCGGCGGATGATTCCAGCCGGCTACCGGGACAGCGTCGAGAAGTCGGACAACGAGCTGCAGGATCCCTCCCTGCACGAGTACTACGATCACCTGAGATTGATCATTCGCTCGGATCGTCTGTGGTCCACAGCGCGGCTGAAAGCCATCGTCGCGATGAACCTGGGGCGCTACGACCATCTGATCGACCGCACCTATTACCGCCACGGCGGGTCGGTCGTTGGCATCGAAACGCTCGCCCGCCTTGCGCCCGACGGAACGCCGGGCAACGCCGAGGGGACGTTCGAGCTGAAGGCGCCACTGGCGATCACGTGCCCAGACAAGCGCGGACGGCGCTATCTGGAGGTGTCGCTCGAGGCGGACGACCGCTACTTCGTCATGCTCCTCCGGAAGGGCAGAATCGAGAGCACGCTCGACCTGGGGCCAATCCCTGAGTACCGCCGGCGGCCCGGCCTGACGACCTACGTCGTGGACGTGCCGCCGAACGCGCGCGCGCACGGATTCGATACGATCGTCGTCGCGCCGGCCTCTGGCGACGGTCACCACGCGCTCGGCGGCCTTCTCCTGGAGGGAGCCTCAGGCATGGATGCCCGCATTTATCGTGATGTCGCGGTACGCGACGGGATGGCACGGTAGGCCCGAGTTCTCCGCTCTCGTGCGCGGCTTCCGCCAGGGTTGACTTTCTCGCCGCTCCCGGTGGCAGTTCCTGCCTTCCCCGGTCAGCACCTCGCACCTGGCTGGCACTTGGCCCTTGGCACCTGTGAGAGAATAGGCCTCCCTCAGTCGCGTTCCGCGACGATCCAGATGGAGAAAAGGAGCCTCATGCGCAAGTCTGTTGTTTGTTTGTGTGCGATGGCGATCGCCGCGGCCGCCGGCGCCCAGACGCCCAGGAGCCCGCAGAAACCGGGGAAGTGGCAGCTCAAGATGCAGATGGACATGCCCGGCATGCCGATGAAGATGCCGGCCATCACGACGGAGGTCTGCGTGACGGAAGCAGACCTCGCGAATCCCGAGAAGACCGTGCCCAACGACCCGAAATCACAGTGCACGGTCGCTGACTACAAGGTGAAGGACAACACCGTCAGCTGGACCGTGGACTGCCCGAAGCAGCAGACGAAGGGCAGCGGCGAGATTACCTACCTTGCGGACAGCTTCACGGGCGCGATGAAGATGAAGGTGGGCGAGCAGGAGATGTCCACGAAGTACACGGGCAAGCTGCTGGGCCCCTGCACGAAGTAATCGGCGAAGACGACAACGGGAGGCTGTCGCTGTCAGCGCGCAACAGGACGGCAGGCCCGGTCCGACCACCGGGCGGATGGGAAAATGGGGCGGCGAAGGCGACCGATCGCCTTCGCCGTGACCTGATGCGCGGTCCCGGGCGGAGCCCCCTTCAGCGCGCGCGAGCGCAGCGAGCAAGCCTCACGAGCGGAGCGGGGCAGTGGGGCCCCGCGAGCGAGTGAGTCGGGGGGTCCGGCGGGGCGAAGCCCCCCGGCCTGACTACGACAGGTGCTTGTTGACGAGCTTGGTCATCTCGAACATGTTGACCGAGGACTTGCCGCCGAATACCGGCTTCAGCGCGGCGTCGGCGTTGATCATCCTCTTGTTCTTCTGATCCTGCAGCCCGTTCTTCTTGATGTAGCCCCACAGCTTCTTGGTGACCTCAGTCCGCGGGATCGGCTTGCTGCCGACCACTTCGGACAGCTCGGCGCTCGGCGTGACGGGCGCCATGAACGCCGCGTTCGGCTTTCTGGCGGACTTCTTCTTCGCCGCGGGCTTCTTCGCCGCCGACTTCTTCGCCGTCTTCTTCGCGCTCTTCTTCGCAGCCTTGGCCATTCGCTCTCCTTTATTCGCGACGCTCAATGCGTCCGCGACCAGTATCGCGCAAAACGCGCGTTTCTCAGAGAGGAAAAGTGCATTTTTTTGCTATTGCCGGTTGCGGCGGGTGCCTGCCTCTTCACTTCACCGGCGGCAGCCGCAGGGAGATCGTCTCGGACCCGCCTTCGCCGAGCACGAACCTGGGCGCGCCGTCCCGCGCCTCTTCGAGGAATTTCGGATCTTCCCACTGGCCCGCCTCGATGAAGTCTCGCGCGATCGCGCGATAAGCGCCCGCCGGCAGGCCGGCGATCGAGAAGCGCCCGTCAATCCCCGGGCGGATCGCGCGGATGAACCGCGATTCCGGCAGCCAGAGTTCCGGATCGTCGGCAAAGACGACGACGGTGGCCGCGGACGTCGGCGCCCCGCGGCTGTCTGCGACCGTCCCCGCGAGCCTGCCGACCTTTCGTGTGAGGACGATTTTCAGCCCCGCGATCTCCTTGCCGCCGGTGGGCACGTCCCAGGGAACGTCCGTGATGTCTTTGTCAGCGAGCCGTACCGAGGCCATCATCCAGTCCTCCGGCGCACCGATGACTCGAAACACGAACGGCCCTCCGAGGCCTGTCATTTTGAAGGACCAGTCGGTATCCACGGCGACAATGCGGACGGTCGGGAGCACTTTTCCCAGCGGCGCCTCGAGCGCCACGCGAACACCCGACGTTGAGAAAGGCAATGGCGCCCCGTCGTCGGAGGCCAGCGTCCCGAGGACGGTACTGCCCGTCTTCGAGACCAGCTCGATACCCTGAATGTCTGCGTCTGCGACCGTCAGCGTCTGCTCTCCGCCGCCTCCGAAGACGCCGTATGTGCCCGCGGCCACATCCTTGAACTCGAAGGAGCCGTCTGCCGCTGTTCTGACACTTCGTGACCCGGCCACCATCATGATTCCCGGATACGTGTAGGCGAGCGACACGCCGGCTCCGCTCATTGATTGGCCGTTTTCGCGGCGGACGACGCCGGCGATGCGCACTGTGCGGACGGCGTGCAGGCTGAAGATCAGATCCGCGCGCCGCTCCGAGGGTCTGAGCGGGATGAGCTGGGCGGAGTCGGCCGCACCACCCGGGAAGTAGGTCGAGGCGTAGCCGAAGGTCTCTTGCTTCTCGTTGCGCCACGTTTCAGTGGACGAAGCCACGACGTAGTAGTCGCCCGGCTGGAGACCCGCGACGCGGAACTGTCCGAGATCGTCGGTCGTGGCCGTGCCAATCGGGAACGGCACGCGCTTCCCGAGGTCGTACCGGGTGCCAAGCACGTCGACCCTGACGCCCGGATACGGCTCGCCGAGCTCGTCGGTGATTCGGCCGGAGAGGACGCCTCCCCGCGGCAACGCGATGTCGAGGTCCTCGATAGTCCGCCCCGCGCGGAGCGTGACCGCGAGGCCCAGCTCGCGCGGCCGCCGTTGGCCGTACTGGACGTTCAGATACCCGGCGCGACTCGCGGCAATGTAGCAGGACCCTGGCGGTACATCCTTGAACTCGAAACGGCCGCTCGCGTCCGTGTTGGCGATGAGGGGTCGCGACCAGGCGGATCCCCCTGCGGGGGTGAGGCTGAGGCGCGCGCGGCGCAGCGGCTTCCCGGTGTCTGCCGCGATGACGCGACCGCGGATGCCGCCAGGCTTCACCTCGACCGCTGCCGCTGACGACGGCGGTTGCGCGGCCGCGGGCACGAAGGACAGCGCAAGGACGGCAGCCGCGAAGACGACACTGGTACTGATCTTCATCGCGGCCGCTCCAGCGTCAGCGTGATTGGTTCAGCCGCCCCTTCGCCAAGCTCGAGGCGGACGGCATCCTTCAGCAGGCCGCGGAGGAAATCAGCATCTTCCCATTGCCCGGCGGCCACGAAGTCGCGCGCAATCGCGCGGTAGATTCCCGGCGGAAGACCGGCGACGCTGAAACGGCCCCGGTCGTCCGGGCGCGCGATCTTGATGAAGCGCGATGCCAACCCCCACGTCGAGGGGTTTTCGCCAAAGACAATCACGGTCGCGTCCGGCGCCGGCGCGCCCGCACGGTCGATCACTTCGCCGTTCACCCGTGCTGTCCTGCGGCTCAACACAATCTGCACGCCGGCGACGTCAGGACCGCCCCTCGTTATCGTGAAGGGGGCGTCGGTGATGTCGCGCCCCCCGGCAATGACGCTCTTCACCATCCATTCGTCCGGAAGTCCCGTCACCCGGAACAGGTACGGTCCGTCCACGTCGGCGATGCGGAACGACCAATCCGGCCGCGGCGGCTGTTCGCGCGGCGCGGCCCACATCGGCAGCACGCTCGCCGGATCCGCTCCGACGGGAATGACGCGCAGGCGCGACACTGGGATTGGCGGGACCCCGCCTTCATCGGTCGCGATCGAACCCGAGACGCCGCTCGGCGGCCGCGGTGTCAGGACAACGTCCCGGACCTCATCGTTGTTGACCGTGACGGGAAGGCTCGTGCGGTCCGTGGGACCGCTGGAATACACGATGAACTCGCCAGGCGCGAGCTTCGTGAACTCGAAGGCTCCGTGCGCATCGGTCCTGCCGGTTCCGCCGAAACCGGAGGACATCAGATCGCCGCCCGTCGTGCGCGTGATTCGACTGAGGTTGACCACCTGCCCGGCGAGCGGCTCGCCGCGCGCGTCCTCCAGGATGCCGGTAATCTTCGCGGCCCGGCCGGCCAGAAGGCGGAAGTCGAGCCCGGAGACCTCCTGCCCGACCGAGAGGCTCGTGCTTTGCGGCCCCTCGGCGCTCGTCACGCCAGGAAAATACGTCAACGCGTACACGTACGTGTTCTTCCCGTCGTCGCCTTCCCACACCTCGGTCGTCGAGGCGCGGACCTGGTACGAGCCCGGCTGGAGACCGCTGAGGCGATACTCGCCTGCGTCGTTGGTTGCCGTGATCCGCGCGGCGACCGCGACGCGCCGGCCGCGGATGTACCGCAGCTCCACGGCTTCAACGCGGACGTCGGGCGCGGGATCGCCCTGCTCGTCAGCGATCCGGCCGGCGAGCACGCCGCCCCTGAACAGCGCGATGTCCACGCCCCGGCGGATCTCGCCGCTTTCAACATCGAGCGTGCGCCCGGTTTCTCCCGGACGACGCTGCCCGTATTCGATTGTGAGGTACCCCGCGCGGGTAGCCGTGATCCGGTAGGAGCCGGGTGGCACGTCGGTCAGCTCGAACACGCCTTTGATATCGGTGACCGCTGTCACCGGGTTCGCCAACTGCCCGGTGAGCGTGATCTTCACGCGGTGCAGCGGCAGATCGGCTGCGGCGGCGGTCACGCGGCCGCGAATCGTCGCGCCCGGTGCCGACGGCGTCGCCGGCCTCGCGGCGCCGTCGCGCGGATTCTGCGCGGCGCCGCAAAGCACGGCCGAGAGAACGAGCCAGAAGGCCAGAGCCATGATTCTCCTGGACGCCGGGGCTTAAAAGCCCCGGCCTACGGCTTCATTTGGCGGCCTCCGTCGTCGTGATCTTCTTCGGGGGCGCCGGCTTCGCCTTGCGGTCCTTCAGGTGCTGCTCCATCTGGAGCCGCGGCACGCCCTTGGTCAACCAGTCGGGCGCCGGCGCGCCCATGAGGTAATGGTCGAAGAACTCCTTCATGCGGACGGTGTAGTCGCGCTGGTTCGGGCGGCGCGCGAGGCTGTGGTTCTCTCCCGGATACTCGAGCATGATCACCGGCTTCTGAAGCCGCCGGAGCGTGTTGAAGTACTCGACACCCTGCGTGAAGTCCACCGCGCCGTCCCTGTCGTTGTGCAGGATCATCAGCGGGGTCTTGACGTTTTTCGCGAAGAACACCGGCGAGTTCCGGTAGTAGGCGTCCCAGTTGTCCCAGTAGCCGCCCTTGAACCGCCCCTGGCTGCTCTCGAAGATCGCCTGGTTCGTGCCCCCCGTGTTCTTGTAGACCAGGCTGTACATGCTGACCATGTCGGTCAGCGGCGCCCCCGCGACCGCCGCCGCGAAAATGTCGGTCTGGGTGATGAGGAACGAAGTCTGGTACCCGCCCCATGAATGGCCGGTGATGCCCACGTGTTTGGGATCGACGACGCCCGTGGCGATCGCGGCCTTGACGGCGGGCACCATGCACCAGACGGCGGACATGCCCGGATCGTTGACCTTGTAGGTGATGTCCGGCACGAGCACGGCGTAGCCGTTGCTCGTGTAAACCGACCGGTTGAAGCCGTTCGCGCTCGGGCTGGCGAACTGGTTCGCGCCCTGCGACATCTTCTCGTAGAAGTTGACGAGCGTCGGATAGGCCTTGCCCTTCTCGTAGTTCGCCGGGAGGAACAGCGCCGCCTGGAGCTTGTCCCCCTTGTCGCACGTGTAGTTCACGAGCTGCACTCCGGGGCTCCACGTGAACCGGGCGACCTGCGGCCGCATGTCCGTCAGCCGTGTGCCAGGCCCGAGCTTCGCGTCGGTGATGTAGTAATCGGCCGGCTCGAGCGACGTTTCCCGCGTGTAGACGTACTGATCGGCGTTCTTCGCCTTTGCAAGGCGCGTGAACGATGCGTCGCCCCACATCACCATCTGCGCGCCAGGCTTCCCGGGCTCGATGCGCGCGATTCCGCTCTTCTTGGTCCACTCGCCGTAGGCGCGGAAGTACTGAGGCTTCGTCAGGTCGATCCCCTCGTCGCGGTCCTGCGGCGGCTCCAGCGCGAAGCGCTGCTGGTACCTGATCGCGTCCTTCTTGCCGTTGACGGTCAGGTTCACCAGCGCGCCGCCGGCGACCGGCACCTGCCAGATGTCCCAGTTGTCGCTGAGGAGCACCGACTTGCTGTCGGCCGTCCATCCGACCGTGGAGGTCGGCGGCTTGATCACGTTGTGGTCGTCTTCGGTGTCGACGAAGGACACCGCCACTCCCTGCGTGATGTTGCGGGTCTGACCGGTGCTCATCGCGTAGACGAGATAGTTGCCGTCCTCGTAGTAGAGGACCGACTCGCCGTCGGGGGACGGACCGTTGAACCAGCGCACCCGCTTTGCGACCGGCTTTCGTTCTCCGGTCTCCATGTTGATCGCGTAGACGTCCTGGTAGCGGCGGCCGTCGATGTTCCCCATCATCTCGAACTCGCGCTCGTCGAAGCCGATGGCCCACATCTGTTTCGGCGCCACACTGACCGTGCGCACCTCGTCGTCCGCCAGCCGGATGAACTTCTGCGGCCCGACCCGATATTCGGCAAGGTAGTTGAACGCGCGATCGCGCGCCTCCTGGACCTGCTGCTGCGTCTGGAGGCGGGGGTCCTTCCAGTGCCAGAGCACGAGATCGACCTTCTCGTCCTGATCGGTGGCGTCGGCAGCCGGCGCCGGACGGTCCCCGGCTCCCTCGGGAGCGTCGGCGGCGGCCGCGTCCTTCTTCTGCGGGGTATGGATGCCAAACACCAGCGCCTGGCGGTCGTCGGTCCAGCTCGGCGCCCGATCGCCGCCGACGGTCATGCCCGCTGGAAAGCTCTTGTCGGCCGACGGCGTGTAGACGGTCTTCTTCGGTGCGGCCGCGCCGAAGCCGGTGAAGCCGACGACCGCGTACACCTTGTCCTTCAACGCCTTGTCGTCCGTGCCCTTCAGCACCGACAGCGCATCTCCCTTTTCCGTCCAGCTCATGCGCTCGTAACTCGCCGCGCCGTTGTCGAGCACCGTCACGGCACGCGTCGCGAGATCGTGGATCTGGATGCCGTTGCCGACCTTGTCCTGCGCGTCGATGGTGGTCGCGAGGAACTTGCCGTCCTTGTTGAACGCGAACTCGGCGACGTTGCCGACGTTAATCTCCTGGCCGGTTGCCAGCTCGCGCAGGATCAGATCCGTGCCCTTCGGTTGATCGCTCGCCGCCGCAGCCGGCGCCGCCGGCGCACCGCCACGTCCGCCCGCCGGAGGGGCCGCCGCTCCCCTCCCGCCAGCCTCCTGCGCCGGCGCTCGGTGGAGCGCAATCCATGCCGGTGATTCTCCCGAGAACGCGAACCGGCGGATCCGCGGGTACTCCTGCTTCTCGCCGGAGGCCGGATTCACGATCGTGACGGCGGGCTGAATCGGCCGGCGCTGCCGGCGCATGCGGTCCGCGTCGCGCTTGGCCGGATACGTGGTGAAGGCCATCCACCTGGCATCGCTGGAAAACGCCAGCGACGCGCTTGGCGCCGTGCCGCCCCGGCCTCCTCCCCCGCCGCCGCCCGCCGGTGACTCGCCCGCATCGAACCGCAGCTCCTTGTCGGCATGCGTCCGCCGCACGACAACCTCGCCGTCCCCCTCGCTCGCGGCGACCCGATACGCGAACCATTCGCCGTCGTTCGACAGGACGGTCGCGCCGATGTTCTTCCAGGCAATGATGTCCTCGAGCTGGACAGTACGGGTGGCTGTCGGCGTGGCGGCCTGCTCCATGCGGGGAGCCGGGCCGACCAGCGGCGCCAGGGATAAAACGGCAATGGCGACTATCAGCCGGTACGCGCGGTTCTTCATGACAGGTCCTCTTGGGCGATGGGGGTTCCGAAAAGAGGGTGTTATGGTAGCAGAGAAGGACCTTCGCGGCTCGGGGCTCGTGGCTCGTGGCTCGCAGCTCGCGGCTCGCAACTCGCAGCTCGCTGCTCGGGGCTCGGGGCTCGGGGCCGAGGACTCAAAACTCAAAACTCAGAACTCAGAACTCACAACTGTCATGTCCATCGTTGTCCAGAAGTACGGCGGATCGAGCGTCGCGGACGTGGACAAGATCCGCGCCGTTGCCGCTCGAGTCATGGAAACCAGCCGCGCGGGGCACGACGTCGTCGTAGTCGTGTCGGCGATGGGCGATACGACGGATGAGCTCATTGCGCTCGCGCGGAAGGTCTCGGCCAACCCGGAACGCCGCGAGCTGGACATGCTGCTCTCGGTCGGCGAGCGGATCTCGATGGCGCTGCTGTCGATCGCGATCCGTGAGCTGGGTGGGGACGCGATCAGCTTCACCGGCAGCCAGTCCGGCATCATCACGAACGACCGTCACGTCGACGCCCGCATCATCGAAGTGCGGCCGTTCAGGGTGCAGGACGAGCTGGCGCGCGGACGGGTGGTGGTGATTGCCGGATACCAGGGTGTCTCCTATGCGCGAGAAGTCACCACGCTCGGCCGGGGCGGCAGCGATACCACCGCGGTCGCGATGGCCGCGGCACTCGGCGCCGACTGGTGCGAGATCTGCTCGGACGTGGCCGGCGTCTACACCGCGGACCCGCGCGTCGTGCCCGAAGCGACCCGCATTCCCGCCTTGTCGTACGAAGAGACACAGGAGCTGGCGGAGTCAGGCGCGAAGGTCCTGAACGCGCAGGCGGTGGAATTCGCGAAGAAGGCCGGCATCGCCATCTATGCCCGGGCGACGGCCGGCGCGCTGCCGGGCGACGACCCGTCGAGAGACGGCACCGTCGTGCGCAAGTTCGCGCCGCGCCTTCCGGGCAGCGTGGCCGGCGTGGCCAGCGAAGGCGACATCCTGGTGCTGCAGGCTGCCGGAGACGTCGAGCGGCTGCTCACCCTGCTGGACAATCGCGGGGTCGTCGGCAAGCAGCTTCATGCCACGTCGGTCGGCGGGCCGGGGGACGGCGTGGCGCTCGTGATCTCGCGCGAGAACCTGCACAACGAGGAGCAGGTCCGTCGTGATATCGCCGCCGCGTTCGCGGCCACGGCGCGGCTCATCGACACGCTCGGCGCCGTCAGCGTCGTCGGCGCCGGGATCAACGCGAGCTATGCAAACGTCCGGCGCGGGACGTCGGCGCTTCGAGAGGCCGGCATCGCCCCGGAGGCGATGGCGACCTCCTCGTTCCGCATCACGTGGCTCGTGCCGCGACCGCAGCTCAATGACTCGGTCAAGACGCTGCACCGCAGCTTTCTCGAGAACTCATAGAGCGCGTCGCAGAATTACCTGTAGCGCAGCCCTTTAGGGCTGCCCGCGGCCGCTTGGCAGGCCTGAAGGCCTGCGCTACAAGAGGCCGCGGTTGGTTTCGCGACGCGCTCTGAGAACCTATAGAACCTCCGCCGGCGCCCCCGCCCGAATGACCCGTCCGCCTTCGAGGACGACGACGCGGTCGGCGAGTCGCCGAACCTCGTCCGCGTCATGCGTGACGTAGACGATCGGGACGCTCAGCTCGTCGCGGACGCGCTCGACATACGGGAGGATCCTGCGGCGGCGCTCGACGTCGATGGCGGCCAGCGGCTCGTCGAGCAATAGCAGATCGGGGGCCGACATGAGCGCTCGCGCAAGCGCCACGCGCTGGCGCTCGCCCCCCGACAACTGCGGGACCCGGCGGTCGAGCAGATCCTCGATCTCCAGCATGCGCGTGACCGCCGTCAGGGCGAGCTTCTGGCCGTCCCGCCGGCCGTACAACACGTTGCGGCGGACGGTCAGGTGTGGAAAGAGCGCAACATCCTGCGTCACGTAGCCGATGTGCCGCTCGTAGGGGGCCAGGTCGATTCCCCGCGCGGCATCGAAGAGCGGGCGGGCAGCAAGGATGATCGACCCGGATGAGGGCTTCCGCAGGCCGGCAATGCAATCCAGGATCGTCGTCTTGCCCGCTCCGGAGGGCCCGAACAGCGCCGTGATCCGCGCGTCGAGACGTTCGTCGATTTCGAGCGTGAAGTCGCCTTGCCGCACGGTGATGGACAGCGCGATCACGACCGCACACCCGCGCGGGCGGCGATCCAGTTCGCGGTGCCCAGCGCCGCAAAGGCGATGACCGCGGACACCAGGACGAGGTGCATCGCGTCGGCGTCGCGTCCTGTTTCGGCGAACGAGTAGATCGCCACCGCGAGCGTGCGCGTCGCGCCGGGGATACTGCCGGCGATCATGATCGTCGCCCCGAATTCACCGAGGGCCCTGGCGAAGCCGAGCACGCTGCCGGCAATGACACCGGGCAACGCGAGCGGCAGCGTAATCGTCAGAAACACCCGCAACGGGCCCGCGCCGAGCGTGGCGGCCACGGCCTCGTAGCGGTGGTCCACCTGCTCGAATCCGGCGCGCGAGGTGCGCACGAGCAGCGGCAGCCCCATCACCGCCATCGCCAGCACCACGGCTTTCCACGTGAACACCACCTCGATGCCCGCGCGCTCCAGCACGCCGCCGATCGGGCCGCGCGGCGCGACGAGCATCAGCAGCAGCAGCCCCGTCGCGACCGGTGGCAGCACGAGCGGCAGCGAGACGAGGGTTTCGAGCAGCACGCGGCCGCGGAACTGCCGCCGGGCGAGCAGCCAGGCCAGGAAGAGGCCCGGCGGCAGCATCAGAAGGGTGGCGAACGCCGCGGTCGCCACCGTGAACCAGGTGATGTGCCAGATGTCCATGCCTTAGCGGGGAGCCGGCGCGGGCAGCGCGGGATGAGGGATGAGGAACTTGAAGCGCGCGAAGACGGACCGCGCTTCGCTGCCGCGCAGGTACTTCAGGAATCGCTCGGCGGCCGCGCGATTGGGCGTGTGCGTGGCGATCGCGGCGGGGTACACGATGGTCGGCGCCTGCGGTCCGGAAACGATGAAGCCGACCTCGACGCTCTGCGACCCTGCCGCGTCGGTCTCGTAGACGACCGCGGCATCCGCACTGCCATTGGCCGCCGCCGCGAGGGCGGCGCGGACGGTGCTCACGGGCACCAGCCGTGGCCGCAGCCGATCCCACGCGCCAACGCGCTGCAGGAACTCCTTCGCGTAGACGCCGGCAGGCACGGCGGCCGGGTCGCCGACGGCGATGCGCCGGATGGATGGATCCTCAAGGTCGCGCCAGTCGCGGAGTCGGCGTCCGCTGCCCCGCCGAGCGACAACGGCCAGGCGCGTTGAAAGCAGGTTCACCCTCGTCGCCGGATCCATCGCACCGGAAGCGACGGCGACGTCCATCTGCGCGTCGTCGGCGCTGATGAAGAGATCGACCGGCGCGCCGTTGACGATCTGGCGCGCGAGCATATTCGACGGCCCGAAGTTGAAACGGACCTCGCCGTTGCCGGCCGCGCGGTAGGCCTTCGCGACCTCCTCGAGCGCGTCGGTGAGGCTCACGGCCGCGGAGACCGTGATGGTCTCTGGCGGCTCTCCGCGGGGCGTGTCTGAGACCAGGCCCACGAGCACCGTCACCAGAAATGCGCCTACCCGGAACATCAGGTCAGTTTAATACGGATTTATCTTGATTTCGAGTCGAGTTAATACGATTGTTGCGGGATGGAACTGCTGACCCCGCGCGAGGCCGCGCGCCGTCTTGGCGTGGCGTACCCGACCTTGAAGCAGTGGATCTACAAGGGATCGCTCAGGACCCGGCGCACCGCCGGCGGCCATCACCGCGTGCCGGACACCGAAGTGGACCGGCTGCTCGCCGCGACCGGCAGGAAGCTCGGACCGCCGGCGAAGCGCGCGCGCGGCGTCATCGTGACGCTCAGCGGCCGCAATCAACTGCGCGGGATTGTCGAGGAGGTCCGCGTCGAGGGACTGCTCGCGCAGGTGCGGCTGCGCGTCGGCGATCAGTCGCTGACCGCCGTGATCACGCGCGACGCCGTCGACGAGCTGAAGCTCAAGCGCGGCGACGAGGCGCTGGCCGTCATCAAGGCGACCGAAGTCATGATTGCGAGGTCGGCGGAGCGGCGGGCGTGACCTCTTCCTGCGCACCGATCCGGCGGAGCAGAACCAGCGACCACGGCTGCACCTGGCAGATCTCGCCTGGATGCAACGACCGGGCGATGTCGTCCTCGCGCATGTAGTGCGCGTCCTCCGCGGTCGTGTCCAGGATGGTGCCCCACTCGGTGCCCCATTTCGCCTCGGGCAGCGTGAAGTCCAGCGGCTCCTGGTGGGCGTTGAACATCACGTAGAAGCTCTCGTCCACGATCCGCTCGCCGCGCTCGTTCGGCGTCGGAATCGCACGGCCGTTGAGGAAGACGCCGAGCGACTTGGCGAATCCGGCCTGCCAGTCTTCATCCGACATCTCGTGGCCGGCGGGCGTGAACCAGCCGATGTCGCCGACGTCCGTGCCATGGATCGCGCGCCCCTGGAACCAGCGGCGGCGGCAGAACACGGGGTGCCGCAGCCGCATCCGGATCAGCCGCCGCGCGAAGCGCAGCAGCGACTGGTCCGCCGCAGCCCAGTCGTACCACGACATCTCGTTGTCCTGGCAGTAGGCGTTGTTGTTGCCGCGCGCGGTCCGGCCGATCTCGTCGCCGCCGAGCAGCATCGGCACGCCCTGCGACAGCAGGAGCGTCGCCAGAAAGTTCCGCGACTGGCGCGCGCGCAGGGCCAGCACCTCCGGGTTGCCCGTCGGTCCCTCTTCGCCGCAGTTCCACGACCGGTTGTAGCTCTCTCCGTCCCGGTTCTCTTCGCCGTTCGCCTCGTTGTGCTTGTCGTTGTACGAGACGAGATCGCGCAGCGTGAATCCGTCGTGCGCCGTGACGAAGTTGAGGCTCGCATACGGCTTTCGCCCGGACCCTTCATAGAGGTCCGAGCTGCCGGTGAACCGGTACGCGAACTGGGCGAGCGCCTGGTCGGCGCCGCGCCAGAAGTCGCGCGCGGTATCGCGGTACTTCCCGTTCCACTCCGACCATAACGGCGGGAAGTTGCCGACCTGGTAGCCCCCTTCGCCAACGTCCCATGGCTCGGCGATCAGCTTCACCTGGCTGACGACAGGGTCCTGCTGAATCAGATCGAAGAAAGCGGAGAGGCGATCGACCTCGTGCAGCTCGCGCGCGAGCGTCGCCGCCAGGTCGAAGCGGAAGCCGTCGACGTGCATGTCGAGGACCCAGTACCGCAGGCTGTCCATCATGAGCTGCAGCACGTGGGGGTGCCGCATGTTCAAGGTGTTCCCGGTGCCGGTGTAGTCCGTGTAGAACCGCCGGTTGTCGCCGACGAGCCGGTAGTACGCGGCGTTGTCGATCCCCTTGAACGACAGCATCGGACCGAGATGATTGCCCTCCGCGGTGTGGTTGTAAACGACATCGAGGATGACCTCGATGCCCGCCTCGTGCATCGTCTTGACGAGGTGCTTGAACTCCTGCACCTGTTCGCCGCGCTGGCCGCTGGCCGCGTACTCGTTGTGCGGCGCAAGGTAGCCGAGGGAGTTGTAGCCCCAGTAGTTGCGCAGGCCGCGCTGGACGAGCGTCGAATCGTGCACGAACTGATGCACCGGCAGGAGCTCCACGGCCGTGATGCCCAGCCGCGTCAGGTACTTGACGGCGACCGGATGCGCCATCCCCGCATAAGTGCCACGCAGCTCCTCCGGGATCTCGGGGTGCGTGCGCGTGAACCCCTTCACGTGGGTCTCGTACACGACCGTGCGGTGCCAGGGCGTGTTCGGGCGCCGGTCGTACCCCCAGTCGAAGTACGGATTGATGACGACGCTCTTCGGCACGTACGGCGCGCTGTCGAGATCGTTCTTCGAGTTGTCCGGATCCGCGAAGTGGTACGGGAACATCGCCTCGTTCCAGTCCCACGGACCGTCGACCGCTTTCGAATAGGGATCGAGCAGCAGCTTCGAAGGATTGAACCAGTGCCCCTGTTCGGGCGCCCAGGGCCCGTGGACGCGGAATCCGTAACGCTGGCCCGGCCGCACGTTCGGCAGGTAGCCGTGCCAGCAGAGCGCGGTCGTCTCGGGAAGGTCCATCCCCGTCTCGTGTCCTTCCGCGTCGAACAGGCACAATTCGACGCGCGCCGCTGATTCCGAGAACACCGAGAAGTTCGTCCCGACTCCGTCGAAGGTGGCACCGAGGGGATAGGGCTGGCCGGGCCAGATCTGCATGCAGTCACCGACTCAAAAACGTACAAACGCACCGGGCGCGCCGGTGAATCCGAGGCGGTTCACGGCCGCCAGCCCATCGCTTTTGGCTGAAACTTCAAGTCCTGTGCCGGCCCGGCACCATTAAGTCTCTTGTTTTTCCGTGTGCCTCCGTGGTCTGTGTCCTTCCGGTGTTTTTCTGTGTCCTTCCGCGTTTTCCGTGGTTCGTGTTTCCGTGTCCTTCCGTGTTTCGGTGTCCGTCCGTGGTTGACATCTGATGCGTGATGCGTGATGATCGTGCACATGCGCACCACGGTGGATATCGACGCGGACGTGCTTCAGGCGGCCAAGGAGATCGCGCAGTACCGGGGGCTGACGGCCGGACAGGTGCTCTCCCAGCTCGCGCGCAAGGGGCTGGAGCCGGCGGTCAGGGCCAATCAGGTGAGAAACGGCGTGCCGCTGCTGCCGCCGCGGCCGCCGGGTTCGCCGCGACCCACCATGAAACGGGTGAACGAGCTCCGCGACGACCCATGAGCCGCGTCGCGCTGCTGGACGTCAACGTCCTCGTCGCGCTGTTCGATCCCGATCACGTCCACCACGACGTGGCGCACGACTGGTTTGCAGACAATCACACGGCCGGATGGGCGACGTGTCCGCTCACTGAAAACGGGTTCATCCGCGTCGTGTCGAACCCCGCTTACGGAAGCCTGCTGACCAGGCCCGCCGATCTGTTCGCTCGACTGCGCGAGTTCTGCCGAAGAAGCGACCATCGTTTCTGGGCCGACGCGATTTCGTTGAACGACCCGGCCGTCGTCGATCCATCGTTCATCGCCACCCATCGATCGATCACCGATGTGTACCTGCTGGCGCTGGCAACGAAACACCGCGGTCACCTTGCCACCTTCGATCGCGGCATTCCCCTGAACGCCGTCAACGGAGCGACAAAACGCCACCTGACGGTGATCGCGCCGGCGGAGTAACACCCTTCCTGCCCTTCCTGGCCGAGCTTCAATTCTCCTGTCTCCGGGTGTAAGCTTCGCCCTCTGGAGGATGCCCATGCTCAGACGGACGCACGCCATCGCACTGCTCTTCGCCGCGCTTCCGGCGATGTTGGCCGCCCAGCGCGCCGACCAGGAGAAGCCGCGCACCGACCGGGTCACACTCGAGAACTACCTGGACCTCGAGACCGTGGCGGCCCCGCAGCTCTCGCCTGACGGCACGCAGATCATCTACACGCGCGGGTGGATCGACAAGATGAACGACCGGCGCGAGTCGGCGCTGTGGATCATGAACGTGGACGGCAGCCGCAACCGCTTCCTCGTGAAGGGCTCGGGGGCGAAATGGTCGCCGTCGGGCGACCGCATCGCGTACGTCGCGGCCGGCGAACCGAAGGGATCGCAGGTGTTCGTGCGCTGGATGGACGCGGAAGGAGCCACCTCGCAGGTCACGCGCGTCGAGCAGTCGCCGTCGGCCGTCGCCTGGTCTCCCGACGGCAACCGGCTCTCGTTCTCGATGCTCGTCGAGGAAAGGACGAACTGGCCCATCAAGATGCCGAAGGCACCCGCCGGCGCCAAGTGGACCGAAGGGCCGCGCATCGTCGAGCGCCTGAACTACCGGCGCGATCGAACCGGCTTCACCGACAACGGGTACCGGCAGATCTTCGTGGTGCCGGCCGTCGGCGGCACGCCGCGCCAGCTCACCTCGGGGCCGCACGACGCAACCGGCGGAGACTGGACGCCCGAGGGTGGGAGCATCCTCTTCAGCGGCCAGCGATCGGACAACACCGAGTACCAGTGGCGCGAGTCGGACGTCTTCAGCGTCGACGTGACAACCGGCGCCGTGAAGCAACTGACGACGCGAAAAGGTCCGGACGGCAATCCAACGGTCTCCCCCGACGGCAGGCGCGTGGCCTACACGGGCTACGACTGGTCCACGGACACATGGGTGGACAGCAAGCTCTACGTCATGAACATCGACGGGTCCAACCCGCACCTCGTTTCGGGCGACTGGGATCGATCGCCGTCGGAGATCCGGTGGACGCCGGACGGCAGCGCCCTGTACTTCATGGCGCAGGACGAAGGCGCGCAGAACCTCTATCAGCTGCCGCTGGCGGGGCCGTCGGAGGGCAAGGTCCAGCCGGTCACGCGCGGGACTCACATGCTGACGGTGTCGGACATCTCCGCGAAGGGTCTGGCGGTCGGAACCGTCACGACTCCCACGAAGCCGGCCGACGTGATCGCATTCGATCTCAAAACACCCGCGAACTTCAAGCAGTTGACCGCCGTCAACGACGACATCCTGGCCGGAAAGAAGCTCGGCGAGACGCACGAGATCAGGTACGCCTCGAAGGACGGCCTCAAGATCCAGGGCTGGTACGTCACGCCGCCCGATTTCGATCCGTCGCGGAAGTACCCGCTCCAGCTCCACATTCACGGCGGCCCGCACAGCATGTACGGCGTCGGGTTCAACTTCGGCTGGCAGGAGCATGCGGCCAACGACTACGTGATTCTGTACGTCAACCCGCGCGGCAGCACCGGCTATGGCAGCACGTTCGGCAATGCCATCAAGTACGATTACCCGAACAAGGACTTCGACGACCTGATGGCGGGCGTGGACACCGTCGTCGCGAAAGGATTCGTGGATCCGCAGAACCTGTTCGTCACCGGCTGCAGCGGCGGCGGCGTGCTGACGGCGTGGACGGTCGGGCACACGGATCGGTTCGCGGCGGCCTCCGCCAACTGCCCGGTCATCGACTGGCTCAGTTTCGTCGGCACGACCGACGGCGCGAGCTGGTACTACAACTTCGAGAAGCTTCCATGGGACGATCCGACCGAACACCGGCGCCGGTCGCCGCTGACTTACGTCGGCAACGTCAAGACGCCGACGATGCTGATGACGGGAGTGAACGATCTGCGGACGCCGATGCCGCAGACCGAGCAGTTCTACAGCGCGCTGAAGCTCCGCAAGGTGCCGACCGCGATGCTGAGGATGAACGACGAGTGGCACGGGACGACGAGCACGCCGTCCAACTTCATGCGGACGCAGCTCTACCTGCGCTACTGGTTCGACAAGTACAAGAGACCGGGAGATCGAAAGACCACGGCCTCGGAAAACAGGTGACATCCATGCGAAAGATGCTCGTGGTGGCGGCGGCGCTGGTCCTGGCGCCGCCGGTCCACGTCGCCCAGGACCTCGGGGTGCCCTCGAAAGAGGGGCTCGTGGTCTGCACGTCCGCGCCCGCGTGCGACGCAGGGGCGTCGGTGCTGGCGCGCGGCGGGAACGCGGTCGACGCGGCGGTGGCCACCGCCTTCGCGCTCGCCGTGACGCATCCGAGCGCCGGGAACATCGGCGGCGGCGGCTTCATGATGATCCGCACGGCAACCGGCGAGATCACCGGCATCGATTACCGCGAGAAGGCGCCGCTGCGGTCCTCGCGCACGATGTACCTCAAGACGGACGGCACGATCGACCCGTCGCTGACCAACACGGGGTATCTCGCGCCGGGGGTCCCCGGAACGGTGCGCGGTCTCGAACTTGCGCACAAGCGGTACGGAAAGCTCCGGTGGCGGGAAGTGGTCGAGCCGGCTGTCCAACTCGCCGAGCAAGGCTTCACGATGTCCGCGGGGCTCGCCCGCGGGCTGAACGGCCAACTCGCCGGCCGCATGGGCAAGTTTCCCGCATCTGTCGCGGCGTACGGAAAGCCGGGCGGTGGCACCTGGGCGGAGGGCGACAGGCTGGTCCTTCCGGATCTCGCGAAGACGCTTCGCGCCATCGGCAGCGAAGGGGCGGACGTCTTCTACAAGGGGTGGATTGCCGACCGCATTGCCGATGACATGAAGGCGAACGGCGGCCTGATTACCCGCGAGGATCTCGCCGCCTACCAGGCGAAGATCCGCACGCCCGTGCGCGGCACCTTCCACGACTACGACATCTACGCCATGGCGCCGCCGAGTTCCGGCGGCGTCGCACTGATCGAGATGCTGAACATCCTGGAGCCGTACGGCCTCAAGGCGAAGGGGCCGCTGTCGCCGGCGGCCATGCACCTGGAGATCGAGGCGATGCGCCGCGCGTATCTGGACCGCGCACGTCATCTCGGCGATCCGGATTTCGTCACGGTGCCGGTCGCGAAGCTGACGTCGAGAGATCACGCGAAGACCGTTGCGGCAACGATCGATCCTGCAAAAGCGTCGAGCAGCGTCGAGCTCGGGCGCGACGTCGTCACGGCGCCGCCGGCGGAGCCGGATGAAACCACGCATTTCTCGGTCATGGATCGCGGCGGGATGGTGGTCGCGAACACCTACACGCTCGAAGGGGGCTACGGCTCCCACGTCGTCGTCAAGGGCGCAGGCTTCCTGTTGAACAACGAGATGGGGGACTTCAACAAGAAGCCCGGAGAGACGAACCTGCGCGGAGACATCGGAACGCCTGCGAACCTCATCGATCCCGGCAAGCGGATGCTCAGCTCGATGACGCCGACCATTGTGGTGAAGAAGGGCAAGGTGGCGCTCGTGACCGGCTCGCCCGGCGGCCGCACGATCATCAACACGGTGCTGACCGTCGTGCTCGGCGTCACCGAGTTCGGGCTGACCGGGCGTGAAGCCGTCGATCTGCCCCGCATGCACCATCAGTGGCTGCCCGACCACGTCACGATCGAGAAGGCCGGAGCGACGAGCGACATCCTGGCGAAGCTGAAGGCGCTCGGCCACGACGCGCGCGGCGGCGGCGGGCAGGGAGACGCCGAGACGATCTGGATCGGCCCGGACGGCACGCCGTATGGCGTCAACGACAAGCGGAGCGCCGACTCGAAGGCCGCCGTTCCCAGGAGTTTGACAGCGCCGACCGGCGGGCGATAGGCTTGTCGAACATGTTTGCTCCGCGGCATCATCACCGGCACCATCATCATTCCCGCTCCGGCGGGCCGGTAGAGCTGCGGACACAGGAACGGGAAGGGTAACTCCCAACTCCCAACTCCCAAACGCCAACTCCCAAGGCTCCGCCGGTTCAACCGTCGGGGCCTTTTCATTTTTGGACGAACGATGGATTTCTCGAAGCTCGACGGACTCATCCCAGCCGTCATCCAGGACGACGCCAGCGGCGAGGTGCTGATGGTGGGGTTCATGAACCAGGAGGCGCTCGAACGCACGGTCGCGACGGGGTTCGCCACCTTCTTCAGCCGCACGCGCGGCACGCTCTGGATGAAGGGGGAGACCTCCGGCAATCGGCTCCAGGTCACCAGCATGCTGGTGGATTGCGACGACGACACGCTGCTGTTGAAGGTGAAGCGGCTCGGCGACGGCAACGTCTGCCACACGGGGACGAGGAGCTGCTTCAGGCCATACGAAGCAGGCAACTGGCAGTAGGCAGCTGGCAGTGGATCACGCCGTCACGCTGCAGCTTGACCGCACGACTCCCTGCCTGCTGCCCGCTGCATGCCGCCTGCTGTTCGGGGGGACTACGAATGAAACTCAACCTTGGAATTCCGAAGGGCTCGCTGCAGGACGCGACGATCCAGATGTTCGCGCGGGCGGGGTTCAACATCTATGCGAGCGCGCGGTCGTACTTCCCGTCGATCGACGACCCGGAGATCGACTGCATGCTCATCCGCGCGCAGGAGATGGCGCGGTATGTGAGCGATGGCGTGCTCGACGCCGGGCTCACGGGGCAGGACTGGATCGCGGAACACGCCGCCGCCAACCTCGGCGAGCCGGCCGTCGTGCCGCTGGCGGATCTGATCTACGCCAAGCAGAGCTTCGGGAAAGTGCGCTGGGTGCTTGCCGTCCCGGAGGACTCGCACTATCGCGCGCCCGGCGATCTCGAGGGAGCGACGGTGGCCACCGAACTCGTGCGCGCCACGCAGGCGTACTTCGCGCGCCAGCGGATCAACGTGAACGTCGAGTTCTCGTGGGGCGCGACGGAGGTGAAGCCTCCCACGCTCGCCGATGCGATCGTCGAAGTCACCGAGACCGGATCGTCGCTGCGCGCGAACCGGCTCCGGATCATCGACACCGTGATGGAGTCCAACACCCAGATGATCGCCAACGCGGCGGCGCTCGAGGACCCGTGGAAGCGCCGGAAGCTCGAGAACATCGCGCTCCTCTTGAAGGCGGCGATCGAGGCCCAGGGGCGCGTCGGGATCATGCTCAACGTTCACCGATCGGATCTGGACGGCGTCCTCGCGCTGCTCCCTGCGTTGCAGCGCCCGACGATCTCGCCGCTCAGCGACGGCGAGTGGGTCGCCGTCAACACGATCATCGAGGAGCGCACCGTGAGGGACCTGATTCCGGGGCTCAAGGCAGCTCGGGCACAGGGGATCGTCGAGTATCCGCTCAACAAGATCGTTCTATAGGCTCTAACAGGGTTCCGGGGGTCTGGAGGTTCCAGAGGTTCTATGAGCGCTCAGAGGCAGCCCTGAAGGGCTGCGCAACAGGGTCCTTTGAACGGGCGGCCCTCCACATTCACAGCGTGTTGCGCAGCCCTTCGGGCTGCCGTGGACATCATGCGACTGATCATCAGCACCAACACTCGCGCCGTTGAGGCGCTCCTCGACCGGCGGCCGCGACCGAACGCGGCGGTCGAGCGCGATGTGGCGCGCATCGTGGCGCGCGTGCGCCGCGACGGCGACCGCGCGCTGCTCGACTACGCGCGGCGATTCGACGGGCTCAGCGAGCCGATGGAAGTGGACGTCGAGGAGATGCGGCGCGCGGCGGGCAACGTGCGCCCGGAGCTGCGCTCGGCGATCGCCGCGGCGGCGCGCAGCATCCGCCGCGTGGCACGGCGGCAGATGCCGAAGGGCTGGTCGATCGAAACGGCCCCGGGCGTCCGCATCGAGCAGCGCGTGACGGCGCTCGACCGCGTGGGGTGCTACGTTCCGGGCGGCCGCCATCCCCTTCCGTCCTCCCTGCTGATGACGGCAATCCCCGCGCGCGTCGCCGGGGTCGGCGAGGTCATCGTCGCCTGCCCGAAGCCTGACGCCACAGTGATGGCGGCCGCGCTCGAGGCGGGCGTCACGCGCCTGTTCCGCCTCGGCGGCGCCCACGCCATCGCCGCGCTGGCCTACGGCACCGCGCGTGTGCCCGCGGTTGACAAGATCGTCGGCCCCGGCAACGCCTACGTCGCCGCGGCCAAGACGCTCGTCGCCCCCGATTGCGCCATCGATTTCCACGCGGGCCCCAGCGAGATCGTCGTCGTGTCCGAGTCGGGGAAGCCGGACTGGATCGCCGCCGACCTGATCGCGCAGGCCGAGCACGATCCCGACGCGCGCGCCATCCTGCTGACGCCGTCGCGGACGCTGGCCGCACGCGTCATGGCGGCACTGAAGCGCCGGTTGCCGCCCGGCGGCCCCGCCCGGGAGGCGCTCGCCGCGAACGGCGGCGTGGTCCTCACCTCGTCGCTCGACGAGGCCATCGCGCTCAGCCAGGCGATGGCGCCCGAGCACCTGGTCTGCGACACCGAAGCGATGGCCGCGCGCCTCACCCGCGCCGGCACCGTATTCGTCGGCGACTACAGCGCGCAGGCATCCGGCGACTACGCGACCGGATCGAACCACGTGCTGCCGACCAGCGGCGGCGCGCGCGGGCGTGGCGGGTTGAGCGCCGCGGATTTCGTCCGCGTGAGCACGGTGCAGCGCCTGTCCTCGAGAGGCCTCCGCCGCATCGCTTCCGCGGCCATCACGCTGGCGGAGGCGGAGGGGCTTGCCGCTCACGCGGCGTCCATCGACATCAGATTGCGCAGACGAAAGGCACGATCGTGAGCTACGAGTACGAGCGCGTGGTGACGCCATCCTCCGGATTGCGGCTGCACCTGAACGAGAACACCGCCGGCTGCTCGCCGGCGGTCATCGCCGCCCTGCGGGGCTTGACGCGCCAGCAGGCGGCCTTCTATCCGGACTACGACGAGGCGACCGATGCGGCCGCCGCGCGCCTGGGAGTGACAGCCGATCGCCTGCTGCTCACCAACGGCCTCGACGAAGGGATCCTGGCCACGGCCGTTGCCGCGCACCGCGGCTCCGCCGACTCCGAGGCGATCGTGGTGCTGCCCGCCTTCGACATGTACGCCGCCTGCTCGGATGCGGCGGGTGGCCAGGTGGTCGAGGTCCCGCCGCCGGCGGACCTCTCCTTTCCCCTCGACCGCGTACTGGCCGCGATCGGGCCGCGCACGCGACTGGTGTGGCTGACCACGCCGAACAATCCGACGGGGCACTCGATCCCACGCGACGAGATCGTGCGCATCGCCTCGGCGGCACCACAGGCCATCGTCTTTGTGGACGAGGCGTACGCGGACTTCGCGCCCGCGACCCTCCTCTCCGATCCCGTCCTCGACACGCTGCCGAACATCGTCGTCGGCCGCACGTTCGCCAAGGCGTACGGTCTGGCCGCGCTGCGCGCCGGAGCGCTGGTGGCGAATCCCGCCACGCTTGCGCTGCTGCGCCGCATCGTGCCGCCCTACAGCGTGAACGTCTGTGCCGCGCTCGCACTGCCGGCCGCCTGCGCGGACACCGCGTACTACGAGTGGTATCTCGGCCAGGTCGCGCGGTCCAAAGCGCTCATCTACGCCACGCTCGATCGGCTCGGGGTGGGCCATTGGAAGAGCGACGCGAACTTCGTGCTGGCGCGATTCCGGGGCGACACCGCGCGGATCGTTTCCGCGCTGGCCGCGCGCGGCATGTTCGTCAGGGATCGCTCTGGCGACACCGGATGTGCCGGCTGTATCCGCATGACCGCCGGCGTGTTCGACGACACGCGCGCGCTCGCCGCCGCGCTCGAGGAGGTCCTGTGCGGCGAGGCGTAATCGAGCGGACGACGACCGAGACGGCGATCGCGCTGAGCCTGACGCTCGACGGGCGTGGACGGTACGACGTCCGCACCGGCATCCGTTTTCTCGACCACATGCTGGAGCTCGTCGCGCGTCATGGCGCCTTCGATCTGAAGCTGCGCGTGACCGGCGATCTCGATGTGGATCAGCACCACACGGTCGAAGACGTGGGCATCGCGCTTGGCGAGGCCGTGACCAGGGGCCTCGGCGCGCGCCGCGGCATCAACCGGGCGGGCTATTTCGTCATGCCGATGGACGAGACGCTTGCGGTCGCGGCGATTGACCTGAGCGGACGCGCCCACGCCGCGGTGGATCTCCGTCTCAAGGTCCGGCGCGTCGGCGATCTCCAGGCGGAGCTCGTCAACGACTTCTTCGACGGATTCGCCCAGGGCGCCAAGGCCAACGTCCACGTGAAGGTCCTGTACGGCCGCTCCAGCCATCACCAGGTGGAGGCGGTCTTCAAGGCCTTCGCCCGCGCGCTCCGCGTCGCGTGCGCACGCGACCGGCGGATGGCGCGGATGCTTCCGAGCACGAAGGGGCTGCTGTGATCGCGCTCGTCGATTACGGCGCAGGGAACCTGGCGTCCGTTCGCAAAGGGTTCGACGCCGCGGGCGCGGAGCTCTTCACACCCTCGGCGCCCGCCGACGTCGCCGCCGCCAGCGGCATCGTCGTGCCTGGCGTCGGGCATTTCGGCGCCACCGCGGCGCTCGACGACAACTGGCGTGCGGCAATCCGCGTCGCTGTCGGCGCGGGAACACCGCTCCTCGGGATCTGCCTCGGGATGCAGTGGCTGTTCGACGGGAGCGAGGAGGCGCCTGATCTCGCCGGCCTTGGCCTGCTGCGCGGCAATTGCGCGCGGCTGCGACCGGGTGAAGCCGCGGTGAAGATCCCGCACGTCGGCTGGAACACCCTCAGCATGACAGGGGCGTCGCCGGTCGTGGACGGACTCGAGCCGGACAGCTTCGTGTACTTCACGCACTCCTACGCGGTGCCCGTGACCGCTGACGCCGTCGCGACGTGCACGCACGGGCAGACGTTCGCCGCGATCGTCGCGACGGGGCATGTCTTCGGCGTTCAGTTTCACCCGGAGAAGTCGGCCGCGGCGGGGCTGCGCATCCTCCGCAATTTCGTGGCGATGTGCGATGCTCGCTAAACGGCTGATTGCCTGCCTCGATGTCAGGAACGGCTGCGTGGTCAAGGGCGTGAGCTTCGAGGATCTCCGCGAAGCCGGCGACCCGGCCCTGCTCGCGCGGCGCTACAACGCCGAGGGCATCGACGAGCTCGTGATTCTCGACGTCACGGCCACCGTGGAAGGGCGGCGGGCCCTCGCGCGCACCATCCGCGCGGTGTCGCGCGAGCTCTTCATTCCGCTCGCCGTTGGCGGCGGGATCAGGTCGGATGACGATGCGGCCGCCGCGTTCGACGCGGGCGCGGACAAGGTGAGCCTGAACACCGCCGCCCTTTCGGATCCGCCGCTGCTCACGCGGCTCGCGGATCGATACGGAAGCCAGGCGGTTGTGGTCGCGATCGACGCCAGGCGATCCGGCGTCGGCTTCGACGTTTTCGCGCGCGGTGGACAGGCGCCCACAGATCGCGGCGCGGTGGAGTGGGCGGTCGAGGCGGCCGGGCGCGGCGCCGGCGAGATTCTCCTGACCTCCATCGATCGGGACGGCACGCGTGCGGGGTTCGACTGCGAGCTGACCGCCGCCGTGTCGTCAGCGGTGTCGATCCCGGTCATCGCGTCGGGAGGCGCCGGCACGTTCGAGCACTTCCACGACGTCTTCACGATCGGCCGCGCCGACGCGGCTCTCGCGGCCTCCGTCTTTCACTTCTCCGAGCACGCGATTGCCGATCTGAAGGCGTACCTCCGCGACACAGGAGTGCCGGTCCGGTGCTGATTCCGTCGATCGATCTGCAAGGCGGACGCATCGTGCAGCTCGTCCAGGGAGAGCGGCTGGCGGTCGAGAGCACGGACATGGACGGATGGATTGCCCGATTCACGGGTCATTCGAAGGTGCAGGTCATCGATCTGGACGCCGCGAAAGGCACCGGCGCGAATGACGAGCTCGTCGCACGGGTCTGCGCGGCACTTCCCTGCCGTGTCGGGGGCGGCATCCGAACGATCGAACGCGCGCAGGGGACGATTGGCCTCGGCGCGACGAAAGTCATCCTGGGCTCCGCGCTCTTCCGCGCGGGCACGGTGGACGCCGCGTTCGCGGCTGCCGTCTCAGCCGAGCTTGGACCCGAACGTCTCATTGCCGCGGTCGACAGCCGGCGTGGCCGGGTCGTCATCAACGGCTGGCGCACGGCGCTCGACATTACGCCGATCGACGCCATCCGGCAGCTCGAGCCCTTCTTCAGCGAGTTCCTCTACACCCACGTCGATCGTGAAGGGCTGATGCAGGGGACCGACATCGAGACCATCACGGCCATTCGGCGTTCCACGACCCGTGCGATCACGGCCGCCGGCGGGATCACGACCCGCGAAGAGATCGACGCGCTGGACGCGCTCGGCGTCGACGCCGTGGTCGGGATGGCCATCTACACGGGCCGCCTCGATCCGGACGCCGGCACGAAACAGTGAAATCGCCCCGGGTTTGCATTACGCTGGCGCCATGCGCTTGCGCCTCCTCGCCACGATTCTCACCCTGCCGGCCGTGTTCGGTTGCGCCCGGAGCGCCGGCGTCTTTTCCGAGCAGAACGGCCGCGCCCACGTGGACAGGCTGGCGGGCACGATCGGGAGCCGGCCCGTCGGCACCGACGCGAACGCCCGCGCCCGCGCGTACATCATCGACCAGTTGAAGCAGTACGGATTCGAGGTGCGCGTCCAGGAGACCGACGCGCGGCGCGCCGCCCTCGGGCGCACGGCCCACGTCTCGAACATCATCGGCGTCCTGCCCGGCTCGCGCCGCGAGGCGATCGCGCTCGTCTCCCACTACGACTCGTCCCCCTACGCGCCCGGAGCCGCCGACGATGGGCTCGGGGTGGCTGTGTCGCTCGAGACGGCGCGGCTGCTGGCGGCCCGGCAGAACCGGCAGTGGACCATCTTCGTGCTCGTCACCGATGGCGAGGAAGCGGGGCTCATGGGGGCGGCGGGCCTCATGACGGATCGCGACGTGACGGACCGCGTCCGCGCCTATCTCAACATCGAGGCGGTCGGGTCCGCGGGAGACGCGGTGCTTTTCGAGACCGGACCGGGCAACGGCTGGCTGCTCGGCCCGTGGGCGCGCCGGGCGCCGCATCCGCGGGGGGGATCGTACGCGCTCGAAGTGTACCGGCGCCTGCCGAACGACACGGACTTCACGATCTTCAAGCGACAGGAGATTCCAGGCCTCAACTTCGCGTCGATCGGAGACAGCTACTCGTACCATACGGCGCGGGACACGGCCGAGCGCCTGTCGCCGAGGACTCTTCGGGAGACGGGTGAAAACGCGATCGCGATCGCGACCGCCCTCGACGCCGTCGACATCACGCAGCGCACGACGGCCGACGCCACGTATTTCGACATCGGCGGTACGACGGCGGTGAGCTACGGCCGGACGATCTCGTGGCTGATCGCCGTCCTCTCGCTGCTTCTCGGCGTCCTCGCCTGCCTCAGGGTGACATCCGCGGCCATCCGCCTCGGCGGCATCTGGCGCTGGCTGCTGACCGCCATCTGGTCGGCCGCCGGAACGCTTGTCGTGGTGGGATCGATGATCGGCGCGACCTGGCTCCTTCGCGCCGCGCGTGAGGTGTATCACCCGTGGTATGCGCGGCCCGGCCGGCTCATGCTGATGCTGGTCGCCGTCGGCGTGACGCTCGCATGGACCATGAGCCGCGCGGGGACGTGGCTGCCCGCGCGCGCGCACGGGATGCGCCACCCGGTCATGACCTGGAGCATGGCGCTGCCCGTCTGGATCGTGCTTGCCGGTGCGGCGCTCTGGTTCGCGCCGTCGGCGGCGTATTTGTGGACGGTGCCGCTCGGCGCCGCGTCCATCGTGCTCCTTCTGGTTCCGGTGGGACGCGACCCCGCGGTCCGCGCGGCGTCGGCGGCCATCCTGGCGGTGGTCGGAACGCTGTGGCTGCGCGAAACGGCGGACCTCCTGCGATTCATGGTGGCGGTCTTCGGTCGCCTGCCGATCATTACGCCCGTTTTCACCTATGGGGCGATGCTGGGCGTCGCGGGGATGATGCTCGTACCGCCGTTCGCCGCCACTCTCATGGGGGCGCGGCCGATCGTCCGTCCGAAATTCGTGACGGCGCTGCTGCTGCTGGCGGTCGCGCTCACGGGGTCGTTGGCCTACATCGCGCCCGCCTACACGTACCAGGAGCCGCTGCGGCGGCACGTCCGCGCCCTGCAAGAGGCGGATGGCGCAACCGCGATCTGGGAAGTCGGCTCGACGGAGCCGGGATTGGATCTCGAGGCCGGCGCGCCGCAGGGCTGGGCGCGGCAGCACACGGCGTCCACGGCCAGCGTCCCCTGGGGGACGCTGTCGCTCCCCTTCGTCTTCCGGACGACGGGGCCGGCGCTCGGACCGGCGCCGGTGGACATCGCCAACTTCTCGGTGCAGCCCGTGGCCGCAGGCACAGAGGTCACACTCGCCGTCGTGCCGCGACGGCCCGGCTTGTCGGTGTCGTTCGTGGCGCCGGCGGGCCTGACGCCGGCCCGCAGCAGCTTGCCCGGCGCGATCCGGCTGGGGCGGTGGACCGCGACGTTCGCGGCGCTTCCCGCGGATGGGATCGCGTGGAGGGCGGGCTTCGCGAAGGCCAGTCCCGAACAGCTGCGCGAGCTGCGCCTGGCCGTGACCGATACCGGCTTCCCCGCTGGTGAAGGATGGCAGCGGCTCCCGGCGTGGCTGCCGCAGGAGCGGGCGGTCTGGTCGGGAACGGCGACCTGGGTCGTGCCCGCCGCCGCCGTGCGGCCTATTGAACCCGTCCCGCCATTACGTTAAACTACGTAACTGATACGGTGGATAACGTAATGTACAGCAGGCAGCTGGCAGCAGGCAGCGGGCAGTGGATCACGCGGTCGCGCTGAACATGGATCAGTTCGACAGTTCGATTCACTGCCCGCTGCATGCCGCTTGCTGCGAGCGGCGAGCTGTCAGCGGCGAGCTGCCATGACAAACCCCTTCGTGTACGGCGAGGTCGTGCCCGACGCGTCCTTCGTGGACCGTGAGGCGGAGCTCGACCGCCTCGTCCAGGATCTCGCGGCCGGTCAGAAGATCTTCCTGATCTCTCCGCGGCGTTACGGCAAGTCATCGCTCGTGGCCCGGGCGCTCGACCGCGCCCGTCGCGGCGGCGCGCTCGCCGTCGAGATCACCGTCAGCAGCTACAGCTCGTACGTCGCGTTCCTCGAGGGCTACGCGCGCGAACTGCTGTCGCTCGAGACGCGCCTCGACCGTGCGCGGTCGTGGTTCGGGGACCTGCTCGGCACGCTGAGGCCGCAGATCCGCCTGGAGCCGGACGACTCGGGCCGCGGCGCCATCGCGGTGTCGTTTCCCACGGTGCGCACCGATCGCGATGTCTCGCGACTGGCGCAGGAGGTCTTCGCGCTGCCCGGCCGAATTGCCGACGCGCGCCGGCGCCGCCTCGCGGTCGCGCTCGACGAGTTCCAGGCGATAGGCTCCTTCAACGGCGGGAGCGTCGAGCACGCGCTGCGTGCCGCGGTGCAGCACCAGCGCCAGGTCGGCTACGTCTTCTCCGGATCCGAACCGACCTTGATGGAGCGCATGCTCGGCAGGAGCCGTCCCTTCTACAAGGCTGGACCGGTCATGCGCCTTCAAAAGATCCCCGAGGACCGTTTCGCGGCGTTCATCGACGCGCGGTTCCGGGCCACGAAGCTCCGACCCGGGCCGAACCTTGGCGCCGCCATCGTGGAGCTCGCCGGCAATCTGCCGTACGACGTCCAGCGGCTCGCGCACGAGTTGTGGGACGATGCGCGCGCGGCGGGGATGAAGAGCGTGGGTCTGGAAGACCTGCACGCGACGCTGCGCCGGCTGCTTGGCGAGCACGACGCGATGTTCGAGGCGGGATGGCAGCGGCTCACGCTCGCCCAGCGCGCCACGCTCCGCGCGGCGGTGCTCGAGGATGGACGCGAGCTGCTCTCGGCCGACGCCCGCGCGAGGCACCGTCTTGGCGGCGCGTCGACCGTGCAGGCGTCGCTCTCCGCGCTGATTCGCGAAGATCTGCTCGCGCGCGAGGGCACGCGGTACGTCGTCGTCGATTCGCTGCTGCGGGAGTGGGTGGCGAGGCATACATTCTGAGGAATTCCAAACTCCAAATTCCAAATTCCAAAGCCACTCCAAATGACAAAAGACAAACTCGAAAGGGCGCGGGATTTGTAGTTTGAAGTTTGGAGTTTTTGAAGTTTGGAGTCCCTTTGTCCTTTGGAGTTTGGAATTTGGAATTGATCGCAGTCGTGCGGCTTGCCGCCGGAGCGACGTCGCGGTTGTTCTACCGCATCGATCGCGTCGGTGCGCCGCCGGCGAGTGGCGCGGCGCTGCTGCTGCCCAATCATCCCAACGCGCTGCTCGATCCCGCGGTGATCTGGTCCACCGCCGGGCGCGACGTCCGCTTTCTCGCGAAATCGACCCTCTTCGACGGTCCGCTCGGTCCCTTGATGCGGGGAGCGGGTGCCATTCCCGTGTATCGCCGGCTCGATCAGGGCGTTGACGTGTCGAAGAACACCGAGACGTTCGCGGCCGTCGATCGCGCGCTGGCGGCCGGCGACGCGATCAGCATCTTTCCGGAAGGCATCAGCCATTCAACCGGACGGCTCGAGCCGCTGCGGACGGGGGCCGCCCGAATGGCCCTCGGAGCCGAACACGCGGGCGTCCCTGTCGCGCTCGTGCCGGTCGGCCTCAACTTCGAGCGCAAGACGGCGTTCAGATCCCGCGTGACGGTAGTGTACGGCGCGGCGTTCTCCTGCCGGGATCTCGCGGATCGGGGCTCCGGAGATCCCGAAGCGGTCCGGATGCTGACGGCGAGGATGGGCGGGCACATGCGCCGCCTCGTCGTCGAAGCCGACCCGAAGGGCGATGCCGCCCTCGTCGACCGCGTGGATCGGCTGTATGCGGCCGCGCGCGGGCGCCACGGCGACAGCCAGGATCGCATCGAGCGCCGCCGGGCGATCGCGCGCGGCATGGAGCGGCTGCGCGCCGCGGATTCGCGCAGGCACGATGAGATTCTGCTGAGAATCAGACGCTACGACGAACGGCTTCAGAGGTTTGGACTGCGCGACCGGCACCTGGATTGGCGCGTCTCCGTCGCCGACGCCATCCGGTTTGCGGCGCGTGAGCTCCTGTTCGGCGTCGTCCTGGGGCCTGTCGCGCTCGTGGCGATCGTCGCTTTCGCCGTGCCGTACCAGCTCACCGGACTTGCGGCGCGCTGGTTCACGCGCGATCCGGAAGTGGCGGCCACCGCGAAGGCGGTCGGCGGCGCGCTGATCTATGCGGCATGGCTCGCGGTGCTCGCCGCCGGCGTCTGGTTCCTCTCAGGTCCGCGCCTCGCGCTTCTCGTGGGCGCCGCGCTCACCGGCGTCGCCGTCGCGGGGCTGTTCGCGATCGAGCGCGAATCCGCCGTGCTCGACGCGGTGCGGGCCTGGCTGCTGCTGCGCCGCACACGCGACGACACGAAGCGTACACTCCTCCGCCGGCGATCGGAGCTCGCGGATGTGCTGGATGATGCGAATCGGTGGGTGACGGCGGAGGAGCGTGAGGGTGTAAGCAGGCAGTAGGCAGCTGGCAGCAGGCAGTGGATCACACCGTCAAGCTGCATCACGTGATCAGTTTGGCAATTGGGAGTTGGGGGTCTGGGAGTTGGGAGTTGGCAGTTGGCAGTTGGCAGTTGGGCGTTGACGCCTCTTCACTGCCCACTGCCCACTGCCCACTGCCTACTGCCTGCTGCCTGCTGCCTACTGCATGCTGCCTGCTGTTTACCGCTCCGTCCCCGCCGTTGTCGGGGCGTTCAGCAGATATGTCTGGGCGAACAGGATGTACGTGTAGAAATGGAAGTTGTTGTTGGCGACCGTCACCGGAAAGCGATCGTGTCCGGCGTCCTCGTAGATGATCAGCCAGACGGGCGCGCCGTTGGCCTTGGCCGCCCGGTACATTTCTTCCGCCTGACCGACGGGCACCCGCTCGTCCTTGCGGCCGTGCGCGATCATCAGGGGCACGTGCAGCTTCGCGACCTGTGTCACCGGGGAGAGGCGCGTCAGGAACTCGCGCATCGCGGGATCCTTGGGATCGCCGTACTCCGTTTTGCGATTGTCGCGGCGCCCCGCGTCCGTGTCCTCGAAATAGCTGATGAAATTCGAGATGCCCGCCGCGGCGTACGCGCAACGGATCCTGTCGCCGTACGCCTCGGCGACGGCGTAGGTCATGAACCCGCCGTAGCTCGCGCCGGTGACCATCACGCGATCCTTGTCGAGATACGGCTGCTCGGCGATCCAGTCGAGGAGGGCACCGATGTCCTTGATCGCCCCCTCGCGCAGCACCCCATTGTCCAGTTTCTCGAACGCCTTGCCAAAGCCATAGCTGCCGCGCACATTCGGATACAGGATCGCGACTCCCAGCTCGTTCATGAAGTAGGCAGTGCGTCCCTGGAACCGCGGGCGCTCGCGTGCCGTCGTGCCGTCCGGGCCGCCGTGGATGCTGATGATCACCGGGCGCTTTCCGGTAAAGCGCGCGGGCGGCCGATACAGCAGTCCCGGGATCATCAGGCCGTCGAAGCTCTTCCACTTGATGAGTTCCGGCTCAGGCAGCGATTCCGGATTGAACGGCCCAAGCTCGCTCGATGTCCAGCGTTCGACCGCGCCGGTCCGGCCGTTGACCGAGTACACGTCGCCGAACGTCCGCATCGAATTGATGGTCAGCCCAACCTCGGCGCCTGACCGCTGCCACTGCGGAATCCCGACCACCTGGCCGGCCGGCAGCTTCGGCGCTGCCCTGACCGCCATGGTCTTCGCGTCGAGCAGCTCGAAGCGGCTGGCCGTGGTGCTGTCGAATACCACCGCGAGCGTACGGCCGTCCGGCGACACCACGCACGATTCGACCGGTTCGTCCTCGGCAGTCAGTGCCTGCCACGCGCCCGTCGCCAGGTCGCCGCGCCAGACCCGCGGAGTTTCTCCGCCTCTGTTGCTGACCGCGTAGACGCTCCGTCCATCGGGCGCATACTGAGCGACTCGCCAGGACGCCGGCTCCATCGGCGTGAACAGCGTCTTCTCGCCGGTCGCGACCTTCAGGCGCCAGAGCAGATTCTGTTGCCCGCTCGCCACCAACTGCACGATCAGCAGCTCGCTGTCGTCGGGAGACCAGTCGGCCACGGTCCAGCGGCCCTCGCCCTGGAGCACGGTCTTCATCGATGAGGGATCGAGCGGGTTCATGACGAAGACGTCCTGGTCCCTGCCGTTGCGCCGGTTCGAATCGAACGCGATCACGCCCGACTTGTTCGACCAGGCCGGCACCCCGTACCGCTGCTTGCCGTCGGTGATCATCACGCTCTTGCCGGTGGCGACGTCGTACCGGAAGAACTGCGTCATGTCGCCGCCGCTCGGGGCGCTCCGGAAGACAAAGTGCGATCCGTCGGGCGCATAGAACACTCCGGCGGTGCTGATCGGATCTTTGTGGAAGGTCAACTGGCGTCGATCCATGCCGGGGCCCGCGACGGAGTGGATCTGCGGAGTGTTCCCGAACGCTGTCGCGATGAGCATCGCCCGCTTTGTCGGGTGCCAGCCGAGGAGGATCGCCTGGCGGAACTGCCCGTACGGCGCCACCGCGTCGGGAATCGACGCAGGGATCGGCGGAAGTCCTTCCGCCTTGATGTTTGGCGGCACCGGGAAAAACCCGGTGGCCCCCGCTGGCGCCACCTGCGGTGCCCCGGCGGGCGCCTGCCGCGCATCGAGCGCCCCGCCCTGCGTGCAGATGAGAAGGACCGCGCCGGCGGCCAGGAACGACCGGAAGGGGCGAACGGTAATGTGCATAAGGCACTCGCCAGCAAGAACTTGGGGAAGCCCTGCCATTATAGTGCAAACGCGGGCAGCGGGCAGCGGGCAGCAGGCAGCAGGCTGTGGATCACTCTGTCACGCTGAATGCTGAACATAGTGCACCTCGACAGTGTGATTCACTGCCTGCCGCCGGCTGTCTACTGCATACTGTGATGCCATGCGCATCGTCATCGCTGGAGGAACCGGGTTTCTCGGTGCGCCGCTCGCCGAAAGCTACGGCGAAGAGGGGCACGACGTGCGCGTGCTCACGCGGGCCGTGCCGGACGGCGAGTCCAGGCACGAGCCCGGCACGGGCGTGCCCGGGGTCACACGCGTTGGATGGCGTCCCGACGGGAATGCGGGACGATGGGCGGCGGACGTTGACGGCGCGGATGCGGTCATCAACCTGGCGGGGGAGTCAATCGGCGACGGGCGGTGGACGCCGCAGCGCAAGGCGGCGCTCGTCGACAGCCGGATCGTGCCGACTCGAAGCCTCGTCGCGGCCATTCGATCGTCGGCCGCCCCACCGGGCGTGTTCGTGAGTGGAAGTGCCGTGGGCTACTACGGTCCGTCCGCGGACGAACTGAAGACAGAGTCCGATCCGCCCGGGAAGGACTTTCTCGCGACCATCTGCGAGGACTGGGAAGCGGAAGCGCGCCGGGCGGAGGGTGCGGCCACCCGCGTCGTCTGCATTCGGACGGGTGTGGCCCTCGAGCGATCCGGCGGCGCGCTTCGGAAGATGCTCCTGCCGTTCAGGATGTTCGCCGGCGGCCCCATGGGCTCGGGGCGGCAATACATGTCGTGGATCCACCGAATCGACTGGATCGAGATGGTGCGCTGGATCGTGGAGACGCCCCAGGTGACGGGAGCCGTCAACGCGACGGCGCCCGAACCGGTGACCAATCGCGAGTTCGCGCGCGCGCTCGGCCGCGCGTTGCATCGCCCGGCCTTCATGCCCGCACCGGGCTTTGCGCTGCGGCTGGCGCTCGGCGAGATGGCAGGGCCCCTGATTCTCGAAGGCCAGCGGGTCGTGCCCGCCAAAGCTCTCTCGCTCGGGTTTCATTTCAGATACCCGGAGATCGATCAAGCGATGCGGGGGATCTTCGAAACGTAGCTCGCAGTTCGCAGTTCACAGCTCGCAGCTCGCAGTTCGTTGCTCGTTGTTCGTTGCTTGCTGCTCGTTACAAGAAAGCCGGCGCTCCCACCCTGAAGTCCGCGCCGAGGACCGACGTGGAGTCCGCGCCCAGCCATGCGTCGATGACGCGCGCGTAGACCGACCGGAAATCCGTTTCGTAGTGGACGTCGGCGCCGTTGTTCTCCAGCGTCGGGTTGTCGGGCGCGATCCGCAGGTTCGGCGCCATTCCGTAGATCCCGCCGCGGACGCCGCCGCCGAGCGCGAGCATCACGCTCGCCGCTCCATGGTCGGTTCCCTGACTGCCGTTTTCCGTGATGCGCCGGCCGAACTCTGAGAACTGCAGCACGAGCGTGTCGCCCAGCAATCCCTGGTTCAACAGGTCCGAGTAGAAGGCGGACAGCCCGCCGTTGAGGGTGTTCATCAGGTTCGAGTACGCGCCGTTGGCCGCGTTGGGGTTCTGCGCCGAGTGCGTGTCGTAGCCGCCGGTCTGCACCCAGAACACCTTCGTGCCGACGTCCTTCACCATGGCGCCCGCAATCGTGCGCAGCGCCTGCGCGAAGCCGTCGCCCGGGTACGTGACGGTCGAGACGTACGATGTGACCTTCGCGACCCGGTCGAGGGTGGCGAAGGCGCCGTGCGCGGTGGCGTTCACGAACGCCAGGTGCGGCTGATCCACCGGGACGTGCGACGCAATCCGCGTGGCGCTGTCGCGGGCGTATTGCGCGTCGACGCCGCCGTTGGGACTCGCAAAGGCGTAGCCGGTCACCGACGGGATCGCCGGCACGCCCACCGTGCGCGCCTGCAGCGTCCGCGGCACCTCGCGCGTCGTCGCCCACGCCGTCAGCGGATCGACCGGCGACGGCAGCGTATCCAGGTAGCGCCCGAGCCAGCCGGTGCCCTGCGGCGTGCGCGGATCGGCGGTGGACCAGATGTCCGTCCCTGCGAAGTGCGAGCGGCTCGAGTTGAGATAGCCGGTGCGCTGGATGATCGCGAGGCGTCCGGCGTTGTAGATCGACCGCAGCCCTCCGAGCCGCGGGTGCAGGCCGAGCGCGTTGCCGGCCTTGTCGCTGCCGACCTGAAGGACCGACGCCGCCGGGATCGCGATCGTGGGGCGCCGCGCGTAGTACTGCGGGTCGTTGTACGGGATCAGCGTGCTGAGCGCATCGTTGCCGCCGCTCAGGTACAGCACGACCAGGTTGCGCCGCGTCCGCCCCTGCGCGCGCGCAAGGTCCGACAGAAACGCCGGAGCCGCGAAGCTGACGGTGAAGGCGCTGACGCCTCCGCGCACGAAGTCTCGTCTTGTGATGGACATGGTTGGTAGGTCAGCTACACGATCTGGTAATCGCCGGATCCCACAATCAGGTGCACCAGGCCCGCCGCCTTCGTCGTGACCTGCGACTCCGAGCCGGTCCACGAGCCGCCGGCGCGGGCGTAATCGAGGAGCGCCCGGCGCGACTCCGGCGCGAACGACGGCGCCGTCAGACGATCGAGCAGGAACGCCAGCAGCGACTCCGGGCTCTTCGCGCTGTCACGCGCGAGCGTGCGGAGGTTGAACTTCTGGTTGGTGGCCAGCGACGCGGCGAAGTTCATCCGGGCGAGCATCCCGCCGGTGGAAAACCACCCCGGCCCCGGCTCCCAGCCCGCGACGTCGGGGGGCTCGAACAACTGCTGCCCCATGCTCGACATGGGCGTGAGCGTGTCATTGACCGAGAATCCGGTCCAGCCCACTTCTTTGAGCGCGCGCGCGACGAACTCCGCCGGCCACGAGTACCTCGCGTAGCGGTTCGACGTGTCCGCGAATTGCGGCGACATCAGCAGATGCCGCAGCACCGGCTTCATCTCGAAGTCGGAATCGTAGTACACCGCCGCGAGCTCCGCGATCAGCGTCTCGTCACGCCGGCCGACCTCGCTGATGAAGAAGTCGTACAACTTGCGCGCGAGCCTGGGGCCGGTTGCCGGGTGGCGCGCCACCGCGGCGATCAGGTCGAGACCGTCCTGCTGGCCCGCGCCGGCCGTCCGCGCGGGGATCGTCTTGCCGCCGTCCGCGTAGACGGGAAACGTGAACTCCTTGGCGGTCGTGTCGTGCTGCGAGGCAACGTAGCTGAACGTGTAGTACGCGTTGGATGGCCGCGTCAGATTCCACCCGGTGAAGACGCGGGCGCCCGCGTAGACGTCGGCCTCGGCGAACGTGTCCACCCCCATCGTGAACAGCTCCATCAGCTCGCGCGCGAAGTTCTCCTGCGGGCGTCCCTTGACGTTGGTCCGGCCGTCGAGCCATACGAGCATCGCGGTGTCCTTCGCGACCGCGACGAGCAGATCGCGGAAGTTCCCAAGCGCGTGCCGCCGCAGCAGCTCGATCTGCCCTTCCACCCGGTTGGGATCCTCGGAGGGTTTCGCCGCCATGTAGCGCGCCCCTTCGGTGCTGCCGAACGCGCCGGCCACTTTGCTGTACGCGGTGGCGAAGTGGTTGTGCCAGAACAGCGTCATCTTTTCCTGCAACGGCCGCCCGGAATGCACCATCCGAAAGACCCATCGCTGCCGCGCGTCGGTGATGTTCTGGGCCGGCAGGAACCCGCCTCTCGGCGTGATAGCCGCGTATCCCGGCTTTCCGATGAGGGAGTCCACGGCGTCGGGCACCTGCTCGTAGTCGATGAGATCGGAGACGGTGCCTGTGAAGCCGAGATCCACGTAGGCGTTCAGCTCGTCGGGAGTCGCCCCGAAGCCGGCGCGCCGCAGGAGATGTTCGATTAGTTCCGCCCCGCGCCGCCCGCGACCGGGGACAGGTACGCTCTGCATGGTGAACTCTTTGGACAGGTCCGGCCCGCCGGACGTTACATCACGACGGAACTGTTAGGCGCGCCACAGGCGCGCCCCGCCGGAGCGGAGCGGGGCGAAGGGGCCCCCGCGAGCGACGGCGATGGGGGTCCGGCGGGGCGAAGCCCCCCGGTCCCAGTTACAGGATGCGCGCGAAGCCAAGCAGGTCGTCACCCTTGGCGGGTTCGCCCTGGTATTGCCGAAGAAGGACTCGCGAGGCGAGCCAGGCAAATGAAACACCGTGGCGTGCGCGTCCGAGCGCGAAGTAATGACGGGGAAAATTACGATGGGGTCCGATGACAGGCAGGCCGTCGACGGTTTCGTAATGAGTGAAGTCCCACGCCCATTCCGGTCGTAATCCGGAAATCGCGGGATAGATCGTGGACAGCTCATACATGAGCTGGCCGGTCCGCTGGACCAGGGTGCGCTCCCGCGTCCGCCCCGGCGCTTCCGGCTGATCCGCGCCGCAGAATAGAACGCGGTTGTCGCGAATCCACCTCAGCAGGTGCGGCGGCACGGCGCTGTCATGGAGCGCCGCGGTCCTCCGCCCGACGTCGCGCCCGACGGCCGCAGGAAGCGACTGGGTCACGACCGCGTACCGGCTGCGTGGATGAAGATGCCGGCGGAGCGCGCCGAGGTCGCGAAGAGGAGACGAGGTGGCGATGAGGACCGCGCCGGCGCGGACGGATCCACCGTCTGTCGTGACTTCCACGTCCTTGCGTCGGGCGCGAATGCGCACCGCCGCGGACTTCTCGTGGATGGCGGCCCCGCGCGAGGCGGCGGCGGCCGCCAGCCCGAGGCAGGCGCGGTAGGGATCCATCGACGCGCCGCGGGTGCGAATGGCCCCGCCGCTCTCGAGCGCCGCCTCGCGCGTGACGGCGGCTGGCGTCAGCCAGCTGTGATCGAACCCGGCGTCCCGCCGATCCTGATACTCGCGGCGCAGGCGTTTGGCGGCGTCGGCCTCGCGCGGCGCGTAGTGAACGAGATCTTCGCCGGCCAGATCGCAGCGCACGTTCAGGCGCCGGAGTGCCGCGGGAAAGTCGAGCGAGGCCCGCCGCATGCCCTGCCATAACAGCCTGGCGGCGCGCACGCCGTGCGCCTTCACCGCCTGATGGAACGGCGCGTCGAAATCCTCGCGCGCCAGGCCGGCATCTGCGGCCGTCTGGGCCGCGCCAATCGCGCCCGACTCGAGCAGCACCACCTTCACGCCCGCGGCGGCAAACGACCACGCGCACGCGCAGCCGGTCAGGCCGCCGCCGACAATCACGACCCCCGCCTCCGTCTCGCCGCGAAGGCGCGCGAACGACGGCCTGCGGCTCTTCGGAAATCGGTCGAACCAGAACGGAATATGTCGGACAGGCATCACGGCTCGCGCAGCCGTCATTCTATCTGCTTCGTTCGTTCTCCAGAAGCGCCCGCTTCCGGTCCACCCCCCAGTGGTACCCACCGAGGGAACCGTCCTGGTGGACCACGCGATGACAGGGCACCAGGATCGCGACCGGGTTCGACGCGCACGCGCGGGCGACCGCGCGCGCCGCGCGGGGCTGCCCTATCCGCGCCGCGATCTCGCGGTAGCTGCGCGTCGTGCCCCGCGGAATGCGCTGCAATTCGCGCCAGACCCGCCGCTGGAACGCCGTGGCGCGAACATCCAGCGGCAGGCGCGGGTCGGGCGCTCCGGTGCCAAGACTGGCCAGGATCGCGCGCACGGATCGGGCGAGCGTGCTCGTGCTCCCTTCGATGCCCGCGGCCGGAAACTCCTCGCGCAGTCCCCGCTCGAGCGCCTCGTCGCGTTCTCCCAGCTTGACGGAGCAGATGCCGCGGGCGGTCGCCGCCACCAGCAGCCGGCCGAGCGGCGAGGCCACAATCGCGTAGTTCACCGCCTGCCCGGCGCCCCCGCGGGCATAAACGGCTGGCGTCATGCCGAGGGTCGATGCCGCGCGTTCGTAGACGCGGCTCCCCGAGCCGAAGCCGGCGCCGTAGGTCGCGGCCGCCACGCCCGCTCCGGCGCGCAGCTCCGCTTTCAGACATCCCACGCGGCACGCCTCCGCGTAATCCCGCGGCGAGATGCCGAGCGTTTGCTTGAAGGAGCGCCAGAGATGGCGCGGGTTCGCCTTGATCGACGCCGCCACCCGATCGAGCGACAGCCGCCCGTCGACGCTCGCGGCGAGCAGGGCGCACGCGCGACGCACACGATCGATCTGTGGAACGGAGGCTGCCGCCGTGTCAGGCGCGCAGCGCTTGCACGCGCGGAACCCCGCGGCCGCCGCCGCCGCGGATGTCGGGAAGAACCGGACACCCGCACGCCGCGGCCGGCGGCTGGGGCACGTCGGACGGCAGTAAATGCCCGTTGAAGAAACCGCGTACACGAACGCCCCGTCCCACTGGGCGTCGCGGTGGTTGACCGCGTTCCAGAGCGAATTCTCGTTCAGCATGAGTGTCACGTTACGTTACGGGTTGCCGGGACGACTATCCGAAGATGGACACCAAATCCCGTCATTCATGCGCCCAATTCGCGGCGGCATGCCCCGGCTGGGGCCCCAGTTCGCGGCATGGGACTTGCGGCAATAACCCTCACACCCCAGGCGCGCACGGCGCGCCTGCGAGCCGGGGCCCCCGACGCGCGTTTTTCGC
>Ga0156223_172_pt1 | contig 110257 bp, 81 predicted proteins | sample RifCSPlowO2_12_FD_107871 | JGI IMG/M metagenome (GOLD analysis project Ga0156223, IMG submission 107871) | Acidobacteria bacterium RIFCSPLOWO2_12_FULL_66_21
TTCACGACTGCTTCATCGACACCACATGGCCGGCCTGCCCGCGGCATCCGAATCACCCGATGTGGTTTCATGAGGACGGCTACTGGCACGCCCACGGAAAGCCGGTGGCAAAGCTCGGCGAACTACGTTCGAGCCGATAAGGCGGCACGGCGACCAATGTTCAGCGCGTCGGCGGAGTTCTACGATCTCATCTACTCGACGTTCAAGGACTACGCTGCCGAAGCGCGGCAGATCGCCGACCTGCTGCGCCGGATCAATCCTCGCTGCGCCTCGCTCCTCGACGTCGCGTGCGGGACCGGCGAGCACGCGCGGCTGCTGGCGGCAGAGGGCTTCACGGTCGACGGCCTGGATCTCGATCCCGCTTTCGTCGCGATTGCGCGCACGAAGCACCCCGCCGGGCGTTTCTTTCACGCGGATATGAGCGACTTCCGCCTGCCGCATCGTTACGACGCGGTGCTGTGTCTGTTCAGCTCGATCGGCTATCTCCAGACTCTGGATCGCATCACCGCGGCGCTGCGCTGTTTTCGCGAGCACCTCGCGCCCGGCGGCGCGATCGTCGTCGAGCCATGGTTCCCGCCGGGAGGGCTGAACACCGCTCGCGTGGCGCGCAACACGGGCGAGGCAAATGGGGTGCGCGTCACGAGGACCAGCCGCGTGGAAGTGGACGGACGCCTGTCACGCCTCCATTTCGATTACGAGATCGCCGACGGCACCGGCACCCGGCACGCGAGCGAGATTCACGAACTTGGCCTCTGTACGCCAGCCGAAATGCTCGATGCATTCCGGGACGCCGGACTGGAAGTCGACTTCGATCCAAAAGGCCTCACCGACCGCGGACTCTACGTCGCCAGGAGCGCCTGGCGCGACACGCTCAGACCGGCGAGCCACGAGCCGTAAACGGGTGTGCCGGGCGGCGCACGAACAGGCCAAGCGCTTCGACGCCGAGCGCGGTGGTCAGTTCCCGCGAGCCGAACCACACGGTCAGCGGTCCGGGAGGAGGGGGGCCCGCATAAAACGCCTCACAGGCCCACCCGCCGTCGGCGCCCTGCCGTTCGAGGAGCCGCTCGACCAATGCGCGCCGGGGTTGTTCGCTCGATACGCCATCGACTCGCAACAGCGCGGAGAGGGCGAGCGCGGTCAGCAGGTCGCTTCCCGCGACGTCGCCTCGTTCGAGCCGCGCCAGGATGCGTGGGGCCAGCAGCCGCGACGCCTGTTCGAAGCGCCCGACGGTGGCGCCCGCGCGGGCCACCGCGTGGTAAAGAGCGAGGTCATCGACGTAGTATCGATGGGAATTCTCTTCGCGCCCATGCTCGAGCAGGTCGATGACGAAATCGATCGCGCCCTGTGTCGCCGGGCCGTCGCCCAGATATCGCGCGACGTTCGCATTCACGACGCTGTCCACGTCGTTCCGGGGCGGTGCCACTCCAAACCACGTGTAGAACCGCCCGGCCGGATCGCGGTGGCGCAGGAGCGTTTCCCGGTTAGCGGCGAGAACTCCGGCCGTCTCCGTGCCCGACCCCCTCAGCGCGACTGATGCGCAGGCCGTGTCGTCGGCATCCGCGGGAATGGCGCGGTCCGGGCGCACCCGCCAGTAGCGCCATCGTGCGCCGGGTTCCATCTCACCCAGGAGGAAGTTCTGCGCGTTCCGGATGGCGCCCGCGACATCGCCCGTATCCGCCACGCGAAACGCCTCAATGGCGAACGTCGTCGCGAACGGCGTGGGATCGCGGCGCGACACGCGCATGAGGCGGTCCCCGCTGACGTGCATCGGCAGCTCACCGCTCTCCAGCTGACGCGAGAGCAGGAAGCGGACGGCGCGCTCGAACGCGGCCCGTACTTCCTCAGCCGCCGGGATCGCACGCGAGTCCACGTCGACGCTGCGCATCGGGCCCTCCACGACGCGCCGTCACTCCTGACGGAGCATGTTGACGGGTTCCACCCGGAAGGCCCTGAGGCTCGGGAGGCATGCGGCGACGACCGACAGAGCCAGGAGGCCGCCGCCGATGCCGGCGAGCATCACCGGACTGACGGCCGTGATGCCATAGAAGAAGCCGATCATGAGACGGATGAGAACGAACGAGAGCGCGCCCCCGCAGAGCACGCCGGCCGCCCCGACGAAGAGCGCGTGTCTGACCACCGTTCGGGCGATGTCGCGCCCGCTCGCCCCGAACGCGCGGCGGATGGCGATCTCGCGCGTGCGCTGCGCGACCGAGTACGAAATGACGCCGAACAACCCGATGAAAGCCATCATCAGCGCGCTGGCCGCGAACACCGGCAGCATCGTGGCCACGACGCGCGGTACTGTGATGGACTCCTCGACGAAGGTCCTCAGCGACCGCAGGTCGAACACCGGGACGTCGCGATCCAGATCGAGCGCGGCCTGCTTCACGAGCGGCGCGAGCGCGCCGGGGCTGACCGGCGAGCTGATCGCCAGGTCCATGCGTGGAGGAACATCCTCGTCGTACGGACGGTAGACCGCCGGTGTGGTCCGCTGGTGCAGCCCGAAGTGCCGCGTGTCGTCCGCCACGCCGATAATCGAGTACGCGCGGTCGCGCATCCGCACCGTCTGTCCGAGCGCGTCCCTCTCGGTCTTCCAGAATCGGCGCGCCACCTCGCCGCTCACAATAGCTGCGCTCGACGTCTCCGCCGGATCCAGTTGCGCGAACGAGCGCCCGAGCACGTGGATGCCGAGCGTTTCGAACAGTCGCGGGCTGCACGTGTAGTACAAAGCCGACGAGCCATGCCCGGCCCCGCCGGCGGCGTCGCCGAAGTCGAAGCCGCGCATCTCGGCAGCGCCTCCAGCGGGCAGTCGCGATATGAGCGCGGCATCTGTCACGCCGGGTACCGCGTGGAGGCGGGACAGCAGCTCGGTGAAGAAACGGCGACGGTCGATCGGCTTCGGATATGGGGATTCCGGAAGGGATACCCTGCCGGCAACCTTCCCTTCGACCTGGAATCCCGGACCGACGCTCTGGAGCAGCCTTAGGCTCTGAAGCGACGTCGCGGAACCCGCGAGCAGCGCGAAAGCCAGCGTGACTTCGACGACGGCGCATGCGGTATACACGCGGCGCGCGCGCCGGCCGCTCGTGAGCGCCGTGCCGCCTTCCCGCAGGGCACGTATGTAGTTCGATCGCGACACGTCCGCGATCGGCGCGATGCCGACCGCGAGTCCGGTCAGCACGGACGCGAGCGTCGCGAACAGCAGGACGGCGCGATCGACGCCGAAGTGCACGTACGAGGGAATCGCGAGATGGACCGACCGCAGCAGCAGGTCGAGTCCCACGTAGGCCACGCCGACACCGAGCGCGCCTCCGACAAGCGCCAACAGCAGACTCTCGATCAGGAACTGTCGCAGCAGGGCGGCCCGGCTCGCGCCCAGCGCGGCCCGGGTGGCAATCTCGGTTCTGCGCGATTCGTTGCGCGCGAACTGCAATGTCGCGACGTTGATGCACGCCACCAGGAAGAGAAAAGCGACCGCGAACGACAGCACCGCGAGCGAAGGCCTGGCATTTCCGACGAGCTCATCGCGAAGGGGCCGGACGACAGCCCGCACGTCCTGGTTCGTCGCGGGATGATCGCTGGCCAGTCCGAGGGCGACCGCGTCCATGCCGCTCTTCACGGCGGCGAGCGTCGTCCCGTCTTTCAGGTGCGCGATGACCTGCAGCCTGCGATCCGTCCATCCGCCGGCGCCGGAGGGGAGGACCAGCGGCACCCACACGTCGGTCTTCTGGTCCGGGAAGGTGAAGCCCGGCGGCATGATGCCGACCAGCAGGTAGCTCTCGCTGTCGAGGCGGATCGTCCTCCCTATCACGGACGGATCCGCGCCAAGGCGCCTGGTCCAGAGCGCATGGGACACGATGACCGCGCGGCCCGCGCCCGCGGCGAATTCATCCGGACGGAAGTCGCGGCCGAATGCGGGCCGCACGCGGAGGACCGAGAACAGATCCGGCGACCCGCTCGCCACCTTGACGCGCTCGGGCTCGCCGTTCCCCGACAGGTTGAACTCTCCGGGACGAAACGCGGCGAGGCTCGTGAAGACGGTCTGCCGGGCCTGCCACTCGCGAAACTCCGGCGCGGAAACCGCCATCCACGGCCCGCGGCCCATCTGCTGGCTGAGGAGCACCATCCGGTCCAGGTCTCCCAGGAACGGAATCGGCCGCAGCAGCAGCGAATAGAGAAGGCTGACGATGAGCGTGTTCGCGCCGATGCTGAGGGCGACCGATGCCAGCACCACGGTCACGAACACCGGGTTTCGGCGGTGAATCCGCAGCGCGTACCGGAGGTCTCTCAGCATGGACACCCCACCTGCCGTCAGCCGATTCGTCTGCCGTGCTGTGCCACCAGTATGCGGCCCGCAGGGGCTTCTGTCGAGCGCACCCCCGGAGATACGCCGTCGCACGCCGGACCGCGCCGCTCCGCGGCTCCAGCGCCGCGAGCATGCGGAGCGGTCTGGAGGTTCATCTCCCGCAGCGCCTTCCTGAAGTCCGCCTGTGTGGCGTACGCCCGGGCCGTGGCGGTGTCCAGGCAGCTCGACCACGTGCTGGAGCCGACGGGCGCCGCGGCTGCCTTTGCCTGCTCGAGGTATCCGAGCATGTCATCGAGATACCGATCGAGGAGGCCCGAGCAGTAGATGGTCGTGCGGATCGCGGACGGCCGCCGCGGTTCCGGAATGTCCTCCAGCTTCGTGCGCCGCTGGAGTTCTTCAATCGCCGCGGTGAGCAGGTAGGAGAAGCGGTTGTTCGCGAAGTCCTTCTTCCAGTCGCGGAGATCGTCCAGCATCGAGTCCGCGAGCCAGTAATAGTCCAGCGAGCGCGCCAGCGGTCCGCGCACCGACGGACGCCCTCCAATGACACACAGCGCGGACGTGATCGTCTTCGACACCGCGCAGCGGCGCGAGACGACGCGAATGAGGTCCGCGCGCGTGTACGGCTGCGGACCGTGCCGGTGATCGCGGCACTCGACATACACGGCCGCGTTGTATTGATCGTACTGCGCGACGAATTCCTTCCACGGCATCCGGCGAGGGCCCATCGCGCGGCTCAACGCCTGCCATCCTCTGATTTGATAGGCGCCGCTCAAGAGGACCGCTTCGTAGGGTGGGGCGGCGGGCTGATCGAACAGCTCGTCGTTGATCAGGATGTGGTACAGGAGGAAGAGCGCGGCAACGGAGAGTTCCCGCACCTGTCCGAGACGGGCCTTCGGGAATGCGTCGCTGAACAGAAAAGGGAAATGGGTAAACAGGTTCTGCCCTGTTTCGACGCCGGGAAATCTCCTGAGCCACAGTCGATCGCGGAGCGCCTGGTAGCCCGGGATTCGCGCGCTCGCGCGCTCGAAGCGTGTCCAGGCGCGGCGGCCCTCCGCGGCGAGACGCTCGGCCGGCGCGATGGGGAGTGTATGAACCGCCGGAACGCCGGCTTCCTGCGATCGCACCTGGGTCCTCAGTGGCGGCGGGCCAGCGTCAGGTACGCGGTTTCGAACGAACCTCTGTAGTCCGGGTTCTCCCAGCGAACCATGGCGTCCGCGGCAATCGCGGGCGTGCGTGCCGACGCCGGCTCGACGCGCACGCCGGCGAGAATCAGTTCCCCTGCGACGTCGACCTGGACCATGTCGAGATGCCCGAGCTGTTGCTTGCGCCACGCGTCCGACACGACGAGCGTGCGCCCCCGCGGATCCCGGTCGGAGGGGCCCAGCTCACAGTCCGCTTCGACAATCCGGGCTCCGGGATCCCACTGCCCCGCAACGTAGAACGCGGCCTCCGGATCCACGTACCGCCGGATCACCGTGCAGCCCGTTGCGCCGAGCGGCGCGCTCTGCTGGACGAACGCGTCGTAGGGGCCCCAGGCGGCAGGCTCGCGCTGGCGGACGCGCGTCCAGAGGAAGCGGTGCTGCGACACGAATGGGCGCATGAGGAACTGCACGTGCGCGCGATCTTGGCCGGTGACGTGGACCCTGACGTTGCACGCGGCGACCGTGACCTCCGCCGGCTGGCTCGTGAGGAAGACGCCGCGCGGATCGCGTTTGTCGAGCCCGAACACGAAGATCTGCGCGGCCGCGAGCGCCAGCGCCATGGCGGCGTACGCGGACACGCTGCGTCTCCAGCCGTGGCGTGTGCCTGCCGCGGCCCGGTCCCTCCGAATCAGCAGCGGCAACAGGAATGCGACTGCCGTCCAGCACGCGAGGCGGATCGCGGCATAGGGCGTGATGAGCGGAGAGGCCGCGCTCACGGTACAGACTTCGCATCCCGATGCCTGCGTCAGCGCGCGCTCCACGGCGGCAAGCGCCAGGCCCGGTACAAGCAGCCCTGATACACCAGCCGCAAACCGCGACCAATAAGTGCGCGGGCCGCCGCTGACGACCACCGCGTCCAGGATTCTGCGAAGGAACACGACCGTCAGGACCACCGCGGAGATCAGTCCCGCAAGATCGACGGCCATCCGCGCCGAACGGGGAAGACCCAACAACGACAATCCCGATCCGATCTCCGCCTGAATCACCCATGGGCGCACGATGTTCGAGCCCATGAGGACGCTCGCGGCGGCAACCGCACCGGTAAACGCCGCAAACAGGGCGCGCCCGCTCCCCTGGCGGCTGGTTCGCGCGACAGCAAGGCACGCGAGCGCCAGCGCCAGGCTGACGCCATGGCCCGCAAGAAGCGCCGCGCCTTCCTTCCAGGGTGGCGCGTCCGGCGGGAAGACGAAGATGGACCGCCCATCCAGAAACACGATTTGAAAGAACTGGAACTGGCCTCCGAGGGCCACGGCGGCCAGGCCGTGACTGAGCTCGTGCACGAGCACGACCAGCTGCCGCGCGATGAACAGGAGCAGGAGGGCCTCGAGCGCGACGACCGCGTAGTGAAGCGCCGCGGAACGGGCGCGCATCACTGCGCCCCCTGGCGATGCACCAGCCCGCGCCACAGCGTCGAGAGGCGGCGAAGCGGCCTCACGAACATGAACAGGAAGGCGAAGGCGACGAAGGACCGGTACAGGTGCAGCATGGCCGCATCAGGGTTCCTGATCAGTTCTCCTGGAATCCGCGCGAGGGACTCGAGCAACTGACTCGACATGCGCGGGATTGCGAGGAACACCTGCGGCAGCAGCAGGGCGATCGCCACGACAAGAAACAGCGCGTATCCGGCGACGAGCGCCAGCGGCCCCCTGCGGAAATCGGACGCCAGCAGCTGGGGCGTGCGCCGGCGAACCGGCCACGCGAAGGTGTCGCCGAGCAGCCGGAGCGCGCGGCGCTGGAGGTTCGCCACCCCGCTCAGGTCCACGAGGAGCCAGTACCCGTCGAACCTCAGGAGCGGGTTGATCGAGAACAGCACCGCGAAATCGATGCTGTAGATGGCGCCTGCCCAGTATGAACGGCCGGTCATGAGACAGGCGAAGTACAGCGGGACCACCATCAACAGCTGGAAGTACATGCCTCCAGCGTCGATGACCGCCCGCTGCCATCTCGGAAGCTGCCAGGCGCGGGACAGGTTGACGTACAGCGCCGGGAAGATCAGATAGAGACAGAAGCCGATCTCGTCGTGCTGGCAACCGAACCGCCGGCATGCCGCGGCGTGCCCCAGTTCGTGGAAGCACACCGTCAGGAACGCGAGGAGAAACGCGAGCAGGAAGTCCCGCCCCGAAGATGGCATCGCGCGCTGAGCGACCGGCAGCTGGTAGAACGCGACGTGTGCCAGGACGATCGCCGCCAGGCACACGGCGGCGGTCAGCGGCCGGAAGAGCGACGTCAGTGGAGCAACGACGGGGGCGAGTCGCTCCTGGGACACCAGCGGTACTCGGAGGGAAAAGTCCCAGGGCGTCCTGCCTGGCGCCGCCGTTGCGGGGGCATCGTTGGACACCGGCGGCGCGTCGCCGACCGTTTCGACCAGGCGCTTCGGCAGGAGGTCGCGGGTGATGACCTCCTCGATCCGTTCGGGTCCGATAGCGCGGCTCGATCCGGCGAGCGCCGCGGACACCTGCCGCGGCGTCCGCGTGCCGTCGAGCAGACGAAGAATGTCCGCGACAGGTTCCGGAAGAAGGAACTGCCGTCCCTGCGCGGTTCGCGCACGGAACCGAACGCCTCGTGTCCCGTCTTCGAAGCGGTCGAGCTCCGTCGCGACGTTTCGCACGCGATCGTTCGAACGGACGACGGCGCCATCCGGGTCGGTCTGCACGGGGCCGCCCGAGCCTATTCAACCTGTGCGTCGATGCAGAACGACTGGCAGCCTTCAGGACTGCAGTACATCGAGCAGCCGCCGACGTTGCCGCAGCTGTACCCGCTGTCACACACTCTGTCGCAGGACCAGCTGCACGCGGCGTCGGGCACGCGCAGGACCTGCGTCTCAAGCCGCTCTTCGAGCTCCTCGACGGTGAGCCGCGCCAGGACGTCGGCGTTCACCGGCTCCATCTGCTTCTTGGGCATGGCGGTTTCCCTTTCTCACTCACGTGGCCGCGCCTACGTGACCTGTTGATCCACGCAGTACTCACTGCAATACACGTCGGAACAGTGGCTGCCGCTCACCGAATGGCAGATGTATCCGGCGCACACGGAGCTGCACGACCAGTCGCAGGACGCCTCCGGCATGCGAAGGACCTGGAGCTCAAGCCGGTCTTCGAGCTCTTCGACCGAGAGGGTCGTCGAGCATTCCTCGTTCAACGATTCAATCTGCGGTTTTGCCATACCGGCCCCTCTGTTGACGGCGTCACGAGCGCGCCCGTCTGTGTGCCTGGCGACATGCGTCCAGGCGTGTCGCGTTACTACTCGACCTGAGCGTCCCTGCAGTATTCCCAGCAGTCGACGCGGTGACACCCGCCCTGGGACGAGCACACGTCCAAGCAATTGAAGCCCCCCGAGCAGACGCTGTCGCACGACCAGTCGCAGGCGGCCTCGGGGACCCGGAGCACCTGCGTTTCCAGTCGTTCTTCGAGCTCCTCGACCGAGAGGCTCGTCGCGAGTTCCTGGTTCAGCGATTCGATCTGACGTTTTGCCATGGCGGTCCCTCTGTGACGGGTTCCTGGTATCTGCCCGTTTGTCTGCCTGCCTGCCGATGCAAGATCTTCAGGCGCGTCCTGTTGCTACTCGACCTGAGCGTCCCTGCAGAATTCGCCGCAGCGGAACCCGTTGCACTCGGCGCCGGTCGTGCACACGGTCGTACAGCCATAGCCGCCCGAACACACCTCGCCGCACGACCAGTCGCAGGCGGCCTCCGGCATCCGGAGCACCTGCGTTTCGAGCCGCTCCTCGAGCTCCTCGATCGAGAGACTGCCGGCGACCTCCACGTTCAGCGATTCGATCTGCTTCGCCATCTTCCCCACTCCTCAATGCGGTGATGCTCCGACCGTGGCCGCAGCCGCACCCGCGGTCGCGCTGTTGCCAAGAGCCCGGAATGCCGCGGATCGGAAGAACCTCCGGCTCAACGAGATGAACGCGTCCTCGTAGTCGTAGCAGGCAGGGGCCGCGAGCTCTCCCCCTGTTCTGAGCGGGATGGCCGGGCATCCGCCGAAATGGAGCACGGCGTACTTGCAGGTCGCGCAGTCGGGGATGGTTGCCGGCGTCCGGCCGCGCCAGGCGCGTTCGCGCTCGTTGAACACCGGAGCGGCCGCCGAGAACTCACCGATCTTCAGCTCCGGCTCTCCAACGATCTCCCAGCACGGATAGATATCGCCGAAGAGGTCGAGGATGTACATCGCGGTCTGTGAGCTGCAGACGCTCGCACTCGAGCAAATGCCCGCAAGACCGTATCGGACGTAGCGTTCCAGCCTCGCGACCAGCCCGTGATCCGTCGCGCGCAGCGGCCTGGCGAGCCCCGAGCAGGACTGGCGCAGGCATTCGTGTATGTCCGACTGCGCCATCTCCGGAGGCACCGGCGCCGCGTGGCCCCGCATCCAGCTGTGCGTCGTTTCGGCGTACACGGCCAGGTGCTTGTGCGCCAGAAGGCCGCGCGCGTCGAGGTCGTCCATCAGCTCCTTCGCGCGGTCCACCGAGTCCCAGTTGATGTGCAGCCGGATCCCGACGGAGGCGTCGCGCTCGAGCGCGAGGCCCACGTTTCGCAGGATGGTCTCGTAGGTGCCCTGCGGGTACTTCGGCCCGATGCGCTTCGTGTCGTGGATGTCCTTCGGGCCGTCGAGGGTGACCTGGATCTGCCGGATGCCGTCGGGCCCGAGCAAATCCAGGAACTGATCGAGATCGACGGCGTTCGTGGTCGCCGAAAAACGCAGGTGTCTCCCGCGCCCCTCCTGCACGATGTAGCGGACGATTCGTGCGGTGGCCCGCATGAGCGGTTCGCCGCCGTACAGGCCGACAACCATGTACGGGATCGTCCCGTCAGCCGGCTCACGCGTAGAATCATGGTGTCGATCCCGAAGGAGGTCGATGCACCTGAACGCGGCATCCGCGGTTTCGCGCGTCATGACCTTGCCCAGGCGGCGAAGCGCCGCCTGGTAGCAGTACGGGCACCTCAGATTGCAGCTGTAGGTCGGTACGATCAAGAACCCGGGTCGCGCGCGCGTGAGCTCGCGCTTGTGCAACAGTTCCGCAAGGCCCTCGACGTACGCACGCTCCGCTTCGGCGGACTTGTCGGTGAGATAGCCGCGACTGGCGAGCGTCTGGATGGTGTCGGACTCCACCTCGCGATCGCCGGCGTGCCCCACGCATTCACGAATGACCGTCTCATCCCGCGCCGGACCCGTGCGGCCGGGGTCGGTGTGCGCGAGGAGATACCGGATCACCTCCGGACCGACGGCGTCCACGGCGCCGGTGTACCCGTGAAGAATGTAGTACTCCGATTCTTCGCGGAGACCCACGTAAATGACGTAGCTACTCGTGCGCACGGCTGCTCATGGCTCGCGGAAGCGGGTTGGCGTCCGCCCAGCAAGCGGTATGCCGCGTGGAGATCTCGTGGGGAAACAGCGGCGAGCGCAGGAAAACTGCAACGCCTGGCGCGACTGGTGCGGAATCTGAAACAGCTTGCGGAACAACTCGTTCCACTCCGGGACGAACTGTTCCGCCGCGTTCAACTCATGTCAGTCTTCCGCAGCCACCGCCACAGCGTCGTCCGCCCGATGCCCAGGCGCTGCGCGGCTTTCGTGCGATTCCAGTGGCTGTCCTCGAGGACCGACTGCATCTGGCATTTCCTGAGCGGGTCCCCGGCATCGGCGGGGACCTTCGCGGTCGGGTGGAGGCCGCGCCACAGGACCGACGACACCGCACGCTCGGTGACGACGCCCGAGGATGTCAGGCAGAGCGCCTGCTCCAGCACGTTTCTGAGCTCCCGCGCGTTGCCCGGCCATCGGTGTCCCTGCAGCATCCTGATGGCGCGCGCACTGATCCGAATCGGCTGGCGTTGATCCGCGGAGGCGGCAAGGCGCGGCAGCCAGTGTCTGACCAGCGCGTCCAGATCCTCCGGCCTGTCCCGGAGTGGAGGGATGTAGATGGTCGCCACGGCGAGCCGATAGTAAAGGTCTTCCCGGAAGCGGCCGCGCGCGACGTCCTTCCGCAGTTGGCGGTTCGTGGCGGCGATCACGCGGACGTCCACCGTCTTCTCGCTGGTTTCGCCGACGGCCCGCACGCGGCCCTCGTCGAGGAACCGGAGAAGCCGCACCTGCATCGCCGCGGGCATCTCGCCGATCTCGTCGAGGAGCAGCGTGCCTCCCTGGGCGGCTTCGACCAGCCCCGTCTTGTTGTCGACGGCGCCGGTGAACGCCCCCTTTCGATGGCCGAAGAGCTCGCTCTCCAGCAGACCGTCGGGAATGGCGCCGCAGTTCACCGGCACGAACGGTCCGGCGCGGCGGCCGCTGGCGCAGTGAATGGCATGCGCCAGAAGCTCCTTGCCCGTGCCGGTCTCGCCGACCAGCAGCACGGTGACCTTCGTGCGGGCGACGTGTCTGATCTGGGTGAGGATGTCCCGCATGGACGGACTGACCGCGACGATCTCCGGCGGCGGTAATCCTGCCTGCTCGCAGTGACACCTGACCTGGCCGGCCGCCCGACGGCGGACGCCGTCGCGATACCCGAGCATCGACGCGGGAGAGCAGGGGCGCGATGCGATGATGTCTCGCAACGCCTGTCCGAGGTCTTCGACGAAGAGCGGCTTCTGCCTGAACGCGACCGCACCCGCCCTGATCGCCGCCCTCTCCGACTCCGCCTGGATATAGCTGCCCGTCACGACGAGCGCCGGAGCGACGATCCCTTTCCCGGCGAGCCGCTCGAGCACCGTCACGCCGTACATGTCCGGGAGGCGCAGCTCCACGATGAGCGCATCGTGCGTGCTCTCGCTGGCCACCACCACGCCAGCCGCGCCGGTCGCGGCACGATCGACGGCAAAGCCGTCGAGCGACAGCGCACGAAAGACGGCGGCGTCAATCTGGTCGTCAATCCAGAGGACGGCCGTGCGTCTGGGAGAGGCAACCGGGAGGGCGGAGGGATGCGGGGTCGGCGAGCCTTCTGCGGATTCAGTCCGGCTCATCGGTAGACTCCTCCCTGGAGGCTTCCTCCGAAAGCCGGCCTGACCCGTCTGCCCCGAAGCTGGGTTCAGAACACCATCTTCAGGTATGGCCGCGGATTCTGTCACGGCCTGCCCGCGGCGTCAATAGCATCACCGGGTCGCATCGCCACACGGCTATGCGCGCAACCGGCGCTCGTAGCGCGCGAGCGCGCGGGCGATCCGTTCCGTCACCTGCCGCCGCTGCACCAGCCGCTGGCGGTGGCGGTTGAGCGCGTAGTCGAGCGTCTCGAGCCGCAGCTTGATGGCCCCGGCCGGCCGGTTCTCGTCGATGTCCTTGAAGCCGAAGTACGGCGTCCCGGACTGCTCGATGATCTCCTCGACGGTGGCGTAAATCGTCGCGTCGTGGCCGCACTTGAAGTTCGACAGCTCCACGGCGACGAGATTCGGATGCCGCGCCGCGAACTTCGCCGCCCACAGCTTGGTGTTGCTGCTCGCCGAGAACGAGTTCTTCCACACGTCGGAGATGTCGAGCGGATCGGAGATGACGCCGGTGCGCACCTCGTGTCCGAAGAGCCGGTCGAGCAGATCCGCGTCGAGCGGCAGCGTGCTCTGCGAGAACACCGGGTAGCCGAGCTTCTGCAGATCCTCCGGGATGCCGTGATTGAGCCCCGGATCGTGATGATACGGGCGCCCGAGCAGGACGATGCCGAGCCGGTCCTCGCGCTCGAGCGCGTCCAGCGCCTCGCGCGCCGTGCGCCTGACGCGCGATTCGTAGGCGTCCAGCGCCGCGAACCCCGCGGCGATCGCGCGCTCGTTCTCCCCCGGAGACAGGCCGAGCAGCGGCCCCCAGGTCGTGAGCATCTGCCGCTCCATGAGCGGCCGATCCGCGAGATTGAGCAGCGGATCGAGGTACGCCAGGCCGCTCTCGGCGAAGACGTCGCCGTCCTTGGTGAACGAGGCGCGGACGGTCTGCGGCGTGAGCGCCACGGTCGGACACGACGCGCTGCCGATCGCCTTCACGACCGACGAGGGCAGGACGTCGATCATCGGGAAGAAGATCGCGTCGAGCTTCTGCCGCGCGTGCTTGACGTAGAGCAGGTTGTGCACGTGCGCCAGCGCGACCTTGGACGGGAAACACGGGTCGATGGCGCCGCGGCCGGTCCCGTCGCGGTACATGTCGAGCGTGGTGAAATCGGAGTACACGATGTTGCGCGGCAGCACCCCGAGGCTCTCGAGGTAGCCGCTGAAGACCGGCGCGTAGGCGTACATGTTGAACACGCGCGGAATGCCGACGCGGAATGCCGCGCGCTCGCCGATCGCGCTGCGGCGGCGCCGCGCGGACGGCATCCACGCGCGGGACGCCGCCGGGTCGGCCACGCTCGGCTGGCGGGTCGGCTTCCAGACTTCGCGCGCCGCGAACGCGACGAGATTCGGCGTGCGCGCCTTGACGGCGTCGATGGCCTTGCGGATGTCGCGCATCTGCGCGGCGTCTTCCGCCGCCCCCTTCTCGCACGTCGCGATGATCAGCTCGCGATGCGACTGCTCGGCGGGTGCGGCGGGCTCGGCGGGCCTCCCCTCCTCCCCTTCTCCTGTTGTCGACAGAAGAAGGCCTCCCCGTCTCCCCTCCTCCTGTTGAATCTCCGCCGCAGGCGTCCAGATGTCGATAAAGGTGCGCAGGCACTCGTTCTTGCAGAAGTGGCAGCGCGTCTCCTCCGACGATCGCGCGAGGAACCGGACGGCCTCCGCCGCGGCGAGTCCGATGAAGGTCGTCTGCCGCCCTTCGCGCCACAACCGGATGGCTTCGAGCGCCGCGCCGATCGCGCCCGCCTCCCCGGCATGGCGGTGCAGCACGATCTCCGGCTCGTAATCCTGGCCGCGGAAGCTGTCGCGGATGAAATCCACTTCGGCCTTGACGGCCGCGAGGTTGCGCTGCGTGCCCCCCTGGAGCACGAACCGGCGGCCGAGCCGCGCGAGGTTGGGCGCCTTGGCCACGTAGAGGAAGACGTTGCGCGGCAGCACCGCGGCCAGCCCCGCGAGCACTTCCTCGGGGCGCCAGCCGCGCCGCTGCACGTCGGCGATCTCCGCCTGAAGAAAGAGGACGCAGCCGTAGCTGAACACCGGCATCTCGCGCGCCGAGAACGCCGCGCCGGCGAATTCCTCCACCGGATAGCCGAAGCTCCCGGCGATCGCCTGGAGAAAGTAGCCGTTGCCCGCCGAGCACTGCGTGTTCAGGCGGAAGTCCTTCACGCGGCCGTCGCGCAGCACGATGATCTTGATGTCCTGCCCGCCCACGTCGACGATGACGTGGGGGTCGGCATACAACTGGAGGGCGGACTGCGCATGCGCGACCGTCTCGACGAGCGCGGCGTCGCCACCGAACACGTCTTTCAGCGTGTCCTTCGCATAGCCGGTCGTCACGAGGCCGGCCACCTCGAGCGAGGCGTCCTGCGACTCGATCGCCGAGCGCAGCGCGCGGAACATGTCCTTGCCGTCCTCGATGGGGTTCCCGCGCGACAGCTGGTACGACTTGGCGATCACCTCGCCGCCCTCGTCGAGCACGACCGCCTTGGTCGAGGTCGAACCGGCGTCGAGACCGACGAAGCCGCGGACGACCGTGCCCGGCGCGATCCGCGGCGGTTCCCATGGCGCCGTTTCGTACTGCTCGCGGAAGGCCTCCATCGACATCCCGGAGATCGCGATCGCGGCAGCGCCGGATCGAGCCGGCGCGTGCGCCCCGTCGGACAGCGCCGCGGCGAGCCGCGCCGCCCCGGCGTAGTCGGCCGGCACGTCCGTCTCCATCAGGCCCAGCTCGATCGCGCCGAGCGCGCCGAAGTAGGCGGCCAGCGGCGGGGCGGACACGAGGCCGGCCGCCGCCTCGGGGGCGATGTGGAGGTCGCGCGACGTCCATTGCCGGAGAATGTGGGTGCGCCACGCATCGCACAGGCCGGGAATGAACGCGTGCGGCCCGCCGACCAGCAGCACGCGCGGCGCGAGCGTGTGCCCGCGCGCCAGCACGGCCAGGTTCTGCAGCACGATCGCCTCGAAGAGCGACGCCATCAGCTCCTCGGGCGGCACGCCGCGCTTCTGGAGGCTGTTGATGTCCGTTTCGGCGAACACGCCGCACTTGCCCGCGACGGGATAGATCGTCCGGCCCGTGAACGTCAGCTCACCGAGCGACGCCGCGATCTTCAGCTTCGCGGCGATCTTGTCGATGACCGCGCCGGTCCCTCCCGCGCACTTGTCGTTGAGCGACACGATCTTGCGCGTGCGCCCGCCGTCCTCCTCGAAGATGACAATCTTGGCGTCGTGGCCGCCGAGCTCGACGATGGCGCGCGCGTCGGGGTGCCGGTGTTCGACGGCGAGCACCGTCGCCGCGACCTCCTGCACGTGCCGGGCGCCGATGATCGTGGCGAGCGCCGAAGCGGCCGAGCCGGTCGCGTAGGCCTGGGTGTTGCCCGGCCCGGCGGCGGTGTCCCGCTCCAGACGCCGCAGCACGTCGAGCAGCCGCTCCGCCGGACGGCTCTCGTGCCGGAGGTAGTCCTGCCAGATCGGATCGCCGCCGCCGGTCGGAAGCAGCACCGTCTTGATGGCGGTGGATCCGATGTCGACGCCGAGACGGAACGAGGGGGCGACGCTGATCATCACGCCCCCTGCCCCACGGCCATCGTGTCCACGCGGGCGCGCCGCCAGCGGCGATCGCGCCGCATGCGATCGTGCACGTGCAGCACGAAATTCGCCGCCACGCCGGCGACGCCGCGACGGTGCGGCACGTGGTAGGTGGCGCGGTGCAGCTCGGGATGCTCGTCCACGTACCGGCGCAGCTCGTCGAGCGGACGCCCGGTCGACGCCAGCGCGCGCTGGAACTCCGCCTGCGCGCGCAGGCGCGCTTCGACGAGCGCCATCTGCACGCGGCTGTGCGCCGTCAGTTCCCCTTCGGACCCCGTCTCGATCGGGAGGAACGTCAGGTCCTTGAACCGCGCGAGCACGGCCGACTGGACGCCGTCGGACTGCGTGGACGGCATGCAGCCGAACGGCTTCAGGCTGAGCACCATGTGCGCGGCGTTGCGCGTCGTGTAGTAGATGCTCTTCCCCACCTCGAGATGTCCCTCGCCGCCGCGCGCGAGCTCGCGGTAGAACGGATCCGCGATGCGGGCGAGCTCGCGCTGATCCAGCAGCGGGTGCGCGACGCCAATCGCATCGCGGACGCCGTCGTACTGCCGGCGGTACAGGTATTCGCCGACTTCGACGGCGAGCCGCCGCAGCCACAGGCCGCGCTCCTCGCGCAGCCGGGCGGCCAGCCGCGCCAGCCGCGAGGCGTCCTTCGGCAGCGTCAGCCCGCGCCGCGCGAAGATCCGCACGCGCTGGTACTGGAGCAGGTACATCACCCAGCCGCCGATCGGCTCCACCAGCACGTGCGCCCCTTCACGCTCGAGGAACTCGAACATCCGGAAGTTGCCGTCCCCTTCGGTCGATTGCGCCCAGAACTCTCCCGTGATCTTGATCACCGGTTTGACGCGGAACCGATCGACGTCGATGTCGTCGAGCGCGGCGCGGCAGGCGCCGAGCGCGCCCTTCGTGGCCGGGCCATACAAATGGTCGTACGCATTCGCGTACGGCTTCAACCTCTTGTCGCCGATGAGGCGGTACATCCAGCGGGGCGCGCCATCGGGCGGGACGAGCTCGCGGCGGCCCGCCAGCGCCTGGGCCACCGCTTCGATCGCGCGCGCGAGCCGGCGATCGGTGAGGCCCGGCGACAGCTCGTACGGCCGCGTCTCGTACCCGAATGCCTGGAGCGCGTCGGCAAACGTGAACGCGTTGACCGCGCCCAGACCCAGATGCAGCGACAGCTTCAGACCCGGCGCCCCCGTGTCGGCCTTCACGCCGTGCTCCTGCTGAAACAGCAGCACGCGGAACCCGTCGAAGCCGGCGTTCCTCAACGCGAGCCGGTACTCCGCTTCGTACATGCCGAAGCGGCACGGCCCGCAGCTTCCGGCCGTGAAAAAGACATAGCGATCGACGATGGTCTCGCGCGAGAGCCCCGAGGCCTCGAGCTGCTGCAGGTAGCGCAGGAGCGCGCCGATCGTGAAATACGCGGGGTTGCAGACGCCGTTGTTGCAGTACTGCTTGCCGATCTGGCAGGAGGCGAGGTCCGCCTGCGGCAACGCAAGCGCGCGGTAGCCGCACGAATCGAAGACCGCCTGGATCAGCCGCTCGTGCTTGACGGTCAGGCCGCCGAACAGGATCGTGACGCGATCGCGCTCGCTCGCGAGGAACGGACGCTCCGCTTCGCGCCGGTAGTGTGCGATGGGTTCGACGGGCACCCCGGCCCGCGCGTGGAGGCGGTGGCGCGCGGCTTCACGCAGCCGTTCGATGTCCGCTTCGCGCGTCGAAGTGTCGGGACGCTCGGAATCCGGAATCATGAACAGGGCCTCGCCTGGGGTCGAATGCTCTTCATTCTCACACCGACGGCTGCCGAAGTCCTGAGTGAAGGATGAATAAGAATGAAGAAACGGCTCGTAGCGCAGATGCGCGTAGGCGGCCCATGCAAACGCGACACCCGCTTCCAGGACTGCGTTTTTCAGCCGGGAAATGCACGATTCGCTCAAACTGCCGTAAATCCGGCGGTCTCTCCGCGAATCGAGATCGGACCCCGGGTACACTGGGGTCGTGCGCACGGTGTCGGGAACGGCCATGCTGGCGGTGATGGCGCTCGGCGTCCTGCTGAGCAGCCAGACGCCCGTGTTCCGCGACGACCGGCGCCTGCGCTCCAGCGTGGAGCTGACTGTCGTAACCGCGACCGTTCGGGACGCGGACGGGCACCTTGTTCCCGGCCTGCCCCGCGACCGCTTCGAGGTCTTCGAGGACGGCGAGCCGCAGCCGATCACGCAGTTCACCAACGAGCGCGTCCCCGTCGCCCTGGGCCTCCTGCTCGACGTCAGCGACAGCATGTACGGGCAGCGGATCGACGACGCCCGTGCCGCGGTCCGCCGGTTCCTCGCCGATCTGCTCGCGCCGTCGGACTCGTACTTCGTCATGACGTTCAACCACGCGCCGCGGCTCATCGCTCCGTGGACGAGCGATCCGACGATCGTCAGCCGCGCGCTCGCCGCCATCCGCCCGTCCGGCGGCACGTCGATCTACGACGCCGTCATCGCGGCGCTGCCGCTCATCGACGCGCGCCCGAAGGAACGTGCCGCGCTCGTCGTCATCTCCGACGGCGCAGACACCGCCAGCGACACGGCGCTGCGCGACCTCCGGACGGCGCTCCTCCGCAGCGATGCTTTCGTGTTCGCCATCGCCATCGATTCGCCGAAGCGGCAGCCGATCAACACGCGCGTGAACCCCGAGGCCCTCTCGGAGATCACCAACCACAGCGGCGGAAGTACGACCGTCGTCCGCGACAGCGCGGACCTCGCCGGTGCCACGGCGCGTATCGCCGAGGAGCTGAACAGCCAGTACCTGCTGGCCTACACGACTCCGCACCCGGGCGACGGCCGGTACCACAGCATCCGCGTCCGGGTGGGGAACGGCGCGTATCGCGTCCGCGCCAGGAACGGGTATGTCTCGGAGCCGGTCCACTCGAGGTAACGGAGAGGACGGAGTGCGCGGAGAAGACCTTCACACGGAGACACGGAGATCACGGAGACGCACGGAGTTGCAGCCCGCAGCTCGCAACTCGGTGCTGGCGGCATGCCGGTCTGGCCGCGCTGCGCGCGGTGAGGTGGTCTGAGATCCACAAACGCAAGCGCGGCCCGCTCAAACCGCGTTTGCGTTTGCGGATCTCAGGCCACCTCTTACGCCGGCCGAAAGGCCGGCGCCAGACCGGCACCCGCTCCGTGCTCCTCCGCGCCCTCCGTGCCTCCGTGTGATCGTCCCCGTGACCTCCGTCCTCTCCGCCACTCCGACTGTCGTATGATGAATGGCCTCTGATGGGACACATTCTTCAGCAGCTTCCGATCGGCCAGAAGGTCGGCATCGCGTTCTCGGGCGGACTCGACACGAGCGCCGCGCTGCACTGGATGCGCAGCAAGGGCGCCATCCCATACGCCTATACCGCCAACCTCGGGCAGCCCGACGAAGCCGACTACGACAACATCCCACGGCGGGCGATGCAGTGCGGCGCGGAGAAGGCCCGCCTCGTGGACTGCCGGGCCGAGCTCGTCTCGGAGGGGCTCGCGGTGCTTCAGTGCGCCGCGTTCCACATCTCCACTGCCGGCCTCCCCTACTTCAACACGACGCCAATCGGCCGCGCGGTCACCGGCACGATGCTCGTCGAGGCGATGAAGGAGGACGACGTCAACATCTGGGGAGACGGGAGCACGTTCAAGGGCAACGACATCGAGCGGTTCTACCGCTACGGTCTGCTCGCGAACCCCGGCCTCCAGATCTACAAGCCGTGGCTCGACCAGCAGTTCATCGACGAGCTCGGCGGCCGCGCGGAGATGTCGGAGTACATGGAGGGCGCCGGCCTCGAGTACCACATGAGCGCCGAGAAGGCGTACTCCACCGACTCGAACATCCTCGGCGCGACCCACGAGGCCAAGCATCTCGAGCAGCTCTCGAACGGGATGAGGATCGTGTCCCCGATCATGGGCGTCCCGTTCTGGCGGGAGGACATCGTCGTCAAGCCGGAGGAGGTGTCGATCCGCTTCGACGAGGGGCATCCGACCGCGTTGAACGGCATCACGCTGCGCGATCCGGTGCAGCTCATCCTTGAAGCCAACCGCATCGGCGGCCGGCATGGCCTTGGCATGAGCGACCAGATCGAGAACCGGATCATCGAGGCCAAGAGCCGCGGGATCTACGAGGCCCCCGGCCTCGCGCTGCTGTTCATCGCGTACGAGCGGCTGGTGACCGGCATCCACAACGAGGACACGATCGAGCAGTACCGCGAGCACGGGCGCAGGCTTGGACGCCTGCTCTACCAGGGACGCTGGTTCGATCCGCAGGCGATGATGCTGCGCGAGACCGCGCAGCGGTGGATCGCGCGCGCGATCACCGGCGAGGTCACGCTCGAGCTGCGCCGCGGGAACGACTACTCGATCCTGAGCACCGACTCGCCGAACCTCACGTACAAGCCCGAGCGTCTCACGATGGAAAAGGGGGACTCGGTCTTCACCCCGCAGGATCGGATCGGGCAATTGACGATGCGCAACCTGGACATCATGGATACGCGCGAGAAGCTCTTCACCTATATCAAGGCGGGGGTCATCGCGCCGTGGAGCGGCATGGCGCTGCCGCGTCCGGCGGACTCCGCGGACAGTGAACAGCAGGCAGCAGGCAGCGGGCAGCAGGAACAGCAGCAGGCAGCAGGCAGCGGGCAGCAGGAACAGCAGCACGCAGTAGGCAGCGGGCAGCAGGCAGTAGATCCCTTAAAGGACAAGTAATGCGCGTTCGACCGAGTTTCACCGCGGGCCTGCTCGCGGTGGCGGGAGCCATCTTCGTCGCGTGCGGTGGCGGCAGCGGATCGCCCAGCTCGCCGTCCCCCAACCCGACCACGCCGTCCGTCAACGTGTGCGGCGTGCTTGGCGCGCCGTCCACGACCTCCATCATCAACGGCAGCGAGTGCTCGACCGCCAACTCGCCGGTCGTCCTGATGAACATGCGCGACGCCAACGGTGCGATCGGGTCGTGCTCGGGCACGATCATCGCGCCGCGCGCGATCCTGACCGCCGCCCACTGTGTCAAGGACGGCGCGACCATCATCCTGGTGTTCCTCGGAAGCGGCGATCAGATTGCCGCGCAGTCCTGGGTCGCGCACCCGAGCTACACGGGGACAGGTTCCAATTCACCCGACGTCGCGGTGCTCTCCATGCCGGTCGATCTGCCGCGGACGCCGATGCCGCTGCTCACCAGCCGCGACGCGCGCGTCGGCGAGCAGGTGATCGTCGCGGGCTGGGGCAACGACTTCAACGGCTCCGGGAGTCACGTGCATCGCGCGGGCGCGACGACGCTCTCCGGGGTCGGTGCGCTGTTCCTGCAAACGACGTACAGCCCGACTTCGGCGTCCATCTGTCAGGGTGATTCCGGGGGGCCGCTCTTCGTGCAGGAAAACGGCGTCTGGGCGATCGCCGGGGTGACCTCCGCCGCCTCCGACGTGTCGTGCAACACGGGGACGCAGTTCTACGTCGCCGTGCGGAACAGCGCCGTGCAGTCGTTCATCCTGGGCCAGGCGCCAAACGCGACGCAGCGCTGAGGTCACGGAGGAGACGATCACACGGAGGCACGGAGCACTCGGAGACGCACGGAGCCCAGGCCGGTCGGGCCGCGCTGGCGCGGTCAGTCGTTCTGAGATCCACAGATGCAAACACGCGCGAAGTGCGACCGGGAGGCAGCCCTAAAGGGCTGCGCAACACGTCAGCTCGTCAGCCCTGAAGGGCCGCGCAACACGTCAGCTCGTCAGCCCTGAAGGGCCGCGCAACACGTCAGCTCGTCAGCCCTAAAGGGCCGCGCAACACGTCAGCTCGTCAGCCCTAAAGGGCCGCGCAACACGTCAGCCCTAGAGGGCCGCGCAACACGTCGCCCTTGTTGCGCAGGGCTTTAGCCCTGCCCTACTGTGGCCGGTAATTGACGTCGAGCGCGTTCAGTCGGCGCAGGTCGACGGCGAGGCGGCTGAGGAAGCCGGCGTAGTCCTTCTTGTCCTTCGGCGTCCACACGACTTCGGCGAGCGCGGTCAGCCGCGGGAACGCCATGTATTCCACCTTCTTCGAATCCCCCATGTACTCCGTCCACACCTGCGCCTGCGCGCCGAGGATGTGCTTCGCGTACTGCGGCTCGAGATCGCCGGGGATCGGCTCGAACGCGTAGACCGTCTCGAGCGGGAGGAACCCGCCGATCGCGAGCGGCTCGCGCGCGGTGTCCTTCGACTGGTAGTAATCGAGGTAGGTGTGGCTCGTCGGCGCCATCACCACGTCGTGTCCCGCGCGCGCCGCTTCGATGCCGCCCTTGGTCCCGCGCCACGACATCACCACCGCGTTCTCCGCGAGACCGCCTTCCAGAATCTCATCCCACCCGACGAGCCGCCGTCCCTTCTTGACGAGGAACGCGTCCATCTGGCGGATAAACCAGCTCTGGAGCTCATGCTCGTCGGCCAGACCGAGCGCCTTGATCCGGGCCTGGATCCGCGGGTCGGTCTTCCATTTCGCCTTGTCCGCCTCGTCGCCGCCGATGTGGATGTAGCGGCCCTGGAAGATCGTCAGCACCTCGTCGAGGACGTTCTGCATGAACGCGATCGTCGTGGGCTCGGCGTTGAGGATGTCGGAGAAGATGCCCCAGGTGGTGGCCACCTCCATCGGCTCGCCGGTGACGCCGATCTCCGGGTACGAGGCGATGGCCGCCACGGCGTGCCCCGGCATCTCGATCTCGGGGACGACGGTGACGAAGCGCGCCTTCGCGTAGGCGACGATCTCGCGCGCGTCGTCCTGCGTGTAGAACCCGCCGTGCGGCGTCTTGTCGAACTGCCACTGCGTGCGGTCGCGGCCTGACTGCTTGCCGGCGAGCGTCTCCTTCCGCCACGCGCCGACCTCCGTGAGCTTCGGGTAGCGTTTGATCTCGAGGCGCCAGCCCTGGTCCTCGGTGAGGTGCCAGTGGAAGGTGTTGAGCTTGTGGAGCGCGAGAAGATCGATGTACTTCTTCACGAACTCCTTCGGCATGAAGTGACGGCCGGCGTCGAGGTGCGCGCCGCGCCAGGCGAAGCGCGGGTAGTCCTCGATGACGACGGCGGGGATCGTCCAGTCGATCTGGCCAATCGGCGCCTCGCGGAAGATCTCCGGCGGCAGGAGCTGCCGCAGTGTCTGCGCCGCGTAGAACAATCCTGCCGCTTCCGGCGCGCGTGCGAGCACCCGCGTGGGCCTGACGTCGAGCAGGTATCCTTCGGGCCCGAGCTTCTTCAGCGCGGCCGAGCGATCGCGCCTGAGGGCGATGGCGGTGGCCGGCTGCGTGCCGCCGACCTGTACCCGCAGCGTGAACCCGGTGGCCGGCTCCAGATCTCGCGCGAGCCGGCGCGCGACCGCGGCGCCCGCCCGGTCGGTCCAGATCACCGTGCGCCCCGTGAGCTTGAACCGGCCGGCACGGCCGGTCACCTTCACGGGCTGCGGCACGACGGAGACGGCGCTCACCTGCACGGGGGAGGCCGCCGGACCGGGCGGCTGCTCGGCGGACAAAACAGCGTTCGCCGCCCCGAGCGAGGCGGCAAGCATCACCGCCGTCGTCATCGCTCGCATCGCGGCTGCTACTTCGAGACCGTGTAGCCCGCCGGCAGCTTGAACAGGTCGTCGGCGATCGCGGCGGTCGAGACGTCGGTGACCTTGTTGGTCATCTTCATCGCGCCCATCTGCTTCATCATCTCGACCATCTGGCCCGAGCCTTCCATGGTCATGTCGATCTCGGTGAGGTACGCCATGCCCTGCGCCTTGGCCACGGCCGTCATCACCTTGTCCATCCCGTTCGATCCACCCATCGAGCTGGCGATCGCGGAGGCCATCGGCGAGTCGGCGGCCGCCTTCTGAAACGCAATGTATTCGGCGACGCCCGGTCCGGTCTTGGTCATCCAGATCGACCCGTTCATCACCATCTTCACGTCCTTCATCATCTCCATCGCCTCGGGCGGCATTTGCGCCCCGCGCCCGCCCATGGTTTCGCCGAGCGCGACGGTCATGGCGAACGCGTACTCGTCGCAGGTCAGGCCGTCAATCGTCTGCGACTTGCCGGTCGACTCGAACTTCCCCTCAATCTTCGGCATGGCGGCCGCGGCGGCCGCGGGCGCGCCCGCCGCCGGCGCGGAGAGATCCACGAGCTTCGCGGTCTTGTCCGCGCTGTTCAGGACGTACATCTGCTTGGCCGCGAGATCGACGATGGTCGTCATGGTCTGTCCCATGACGTCGATGTCGGTGCGCGCCTTCAGGCCTTTGATCCGCATCGTCAGGGTGGGCATCGGCATGCCGCCGGCCATGGCGGCCGCGCCGCCCGACATCGTAATCGTCTGTTTGACTGTGACGTCCGCGTGGAGGGACGCGGACACCGCAAGAACCGCCGCACACGCAACGAAGAAACGTTTCATAGTGCCTCCAAAAAGGATGACGGCCATAGTACCACGAACGGTACCCCCGGGCAGCTCACCGGGAAGCGACAATCCGCGACGTTCTGGTGTACCGTTCCTGAAGCGGCCTGTCTGCAGGAGGAGCAATGACGACGCTTGTGATGTTGTTCGTGCTTGGATTGACGCCCCGGCAGGAGACGCCAAAGGACAAGCCGCGCATTCCCAAGGATTCGATCGAGCTGGTGATCACCGGCTGCCTGAAGGGCCGCGTCCTGGCGGTCTCGGATGTGCGGCGCACCGACGTCGAGAGCGGTCCGCTCATCCGCGCGCGATCGTTCCGGCTGGCCGGCAAGAAAGACGTCATGGCCCTGGTGAAGGAAGAGAACAACCATCTCGTCGACGTGACCGGGATCATCAAGCGATCGGCGCTATACGAGGAAGGCATGAAGGTCGGCAAGGGGATCAAGATCATGGGAGGCCGGCCCATCGCGGGATCCGGAGGAATGGCCGCGCCCGATCCGTCGCAGACCGTCCCGGTCATGGACGTCGAATCCATCCGTCAGCGCGCAACTTCCTGCGGAGGCCTCCCGTGACCCGCGTGCCCGACCGCACCGAAGCCGCGGAGTACTATTTCAAGTACATCGATCTGGTTCGGGACGCCGACATCTGCCGGACACTCGATGGGCAGCGGGACACGACCGATACGTTCCTGCGCGGCATCTCCGAGGAACGCTCCCTGTACCGCTATGCCCCGGACAAGTGGAGCATCCGCCAGGTCGTCGGGCATGTGAGCGACACGGAGCGCCTGTTCGTGTCGCGCGCGTTCTGGTTCGCGCGCGGCTTCGACAGCCCGCTTCCCAGCTTCGATCAGAACGTCGCGATTGCCGCCGCGGGATTCGACGATCGTTCGTGGACGGGAATCGTCGGGGAGTTCCGGGCCGTGCGGGCGGCCACCCTGTCCTTCTTTCAGAATCTTCCGGCGGAAGCATGGGACCGTCGCGGCATCGCCAGCGACAACCCGTTCAGCGTCCGGGCGCTCGCGTTCCTCGCCGCCGGACACGCGTTGCACCACATGACCATCCTGCGCGAGCGCTACCTGTGATTCGATCGCATCGACGCCGCGTCGCGGTCGTGGCCGCAGCGTTGCTCCTGCTCCCCGCCTGGATCGCGGCGCGGCAGGGGCGCGGCGGCGCGCAGTTCCCCGGCGGCACGAACCCCGACGGATCGCTGAGGCCGTCGCGGCCCGTCGCGCAGCTCTTCACGCAGGACGCCTACACGGAGTACCAGATCCTAGAGCCCGGCAGCGAGCAGTTCAGGATCCGGTTCCTCCCTGAAGAGAGTCGCGCCGGCGCGACCGAACTGGTCAACGCGACGCGGGGCGGCAGCGAGGGCTCCGGCATCGAGGTGTACGATCCGCGGACCGGCAAGCCGCTGAAGTTCACCTACGAACAGCAGGGCAACGATCCCGAGAACCACGCCATTCGTGCAGCTCTGCCCATTCCCGTGCCGGAAGGCGGCATCGGCCGCGTCTTGATTTACAAGACCTACAAGGACCCGCGCACCTACATGATGAACGGCGACGACATCGTGTGGGTGCGCAGCCTGAGCGGATATCGTCTCGGCGTCCTGCTGCCCAAGGGCTTCGCGTTCATTTCCGCCAACGTCGCCGCGCAGCTCTCGACGACGACGGACGGCCGGCTGAAGCTGGCGTTCGCGAATCCCAGCGGCCAGAGCAATCCGGTCACGATTCATGCACGCCGCACCGCGGCGAGCTTCACGCCCGCTCCGTACACGGACATGTTCTTCGACGACATCAAGACCCTCTACGATCTCGATGCGCCGGAATCGGGGCGGATCGCCGTCGAGCAGACCTACAGCGACTACCGGAAGGGTGAGAAGGCGCGGCTGGACTCGCTCGCCTATCTGCCGCTGCAGGATTTGAAGGTCGCCGATCTCGACACGGCCAGGCCGTTCACGCCCATCAAACAAGGCAGCGCCACCTTCATCAAACTCGACGTACCCATCGTCGACGACAGGCAGAGCGCCCACATCCGGATCACGGGCGCGCTGAAGGACGCCGGCTACCGCGTCGTCAACGGCGATCTGGTCTTCGAACGAACGCTGCACGGCCTGCGAAACACAATCCTGTTACCAGAGGGATGGGACGTGTCCGCGACGTCGCAGTCGGGCACCATCGGGACCTACCGCGGGCGCCAGTTCGTGGCGCTGATCAACCTCAACGCCGAGAACAATTACAGGGTGACGATCCGGGCCAGGCGCCGAAGCTGACAGGCGCCGAAGCTGACGCTCCCCAAACCGGCGGCTTGGTGCTATCCTCCGGTGGCGCGCGCGCCGCGCCAATGTGAACGACACCAGCGTCGGTCCTTACCGTATCGTTCGCAAGCTCGGGGAGGGCGGCATGGGCGAGGTCTTTCTCGCCGATGACACGCGCCTGCATCGCCCCGTCGCGCTCAAAGCGGTGACCGATTCCGGCGCGCCGGACGCCGCGCAGCGCATCATCGCCGAAGCGCGCGCCGCCGCGCGGCTCAACCATCCGAACATCGCCACGGTCCACGACATCGTCGAGCAGGACGGCCGCACGTACATCGTCATGGAGTACGTCGACGGCACCCCGCTCTCGGAAGAGCTTCGCAGGGGACCCATGCGCATCGAGCGCATCGTGGAGATCGGCGCCGAGATTGCCGGAGCGCTGGCGTACGCGCACGAGCGCGGCGTCCTTCATCGCGACGTCAAGCCCGCCAACGTGATGCTCACCGCCGACGGTCACGCAAAACTGCTGGATCTCGGCATCGCGCGTCTCGTCGCCACCGGAGGGAAAGCGGCGACCACGTCCGCGACGATGGCGCCGCGCGCGGGAACGGCGGCCTACATGTCGCCCGAGCGGATTCTCGGCGCCGAACCGAGCGCGCTCGATGACGTGTACAGCCTCGGCGTTCTGCTGTTCGAGCTGACCACGGGAAGACGGCCGTTCGAGGGCACGGACGCCCTCCAGGTGTCCGTCGCGATCGCGACGGACCAGCCGCCAGAGGTCATGGCGCTGCGCCCGGACGCGCCGGAACCGCTCGCGAGCGTCATCAAGCGCGCGATGGCACGCGACAGGAAGCGCCGCCCCGCGGCCGGTGAGATGGCGACCGCCCTGCACGAGCTCGCCTCCGGCTCCGCTCCCACGTCGGCCGCGCCGAGGGCCGGCCGCGGCCGCAGGACCGCGCTGTGGGGCTCGCTGGCTGTCGCGATCGTCGCGCTGGCGGGCATGACCGCGGTGTGGATGACCGCTGCGCGAACGCCGCGCTACGGGCGCGGACCCGTAGCCGTGCTGCCGGCCGTCAATCTCTCCAACGACGCGGTGGCCGAACAGATTGGCAACGGTCTGGTGACGCTGCTCGCGGGCAACCTGACCTCCGTGCCGGGGGTGACGGTTGCGCCGCCGTCTGCCAGCGCCGCGTATCGCGGTCCGGCGAGGGATCTCTCGAAGGCGGCGCAGGAGCTCGGTGCCGCCTTTCTCGTCGCCGTCGACGTGCAGCGCGACGGAGAGCACCTGCGGCTGAACGGCAAGCTGCTGCACGCGGGCACGCCCGAGCCGCTCTGGGCCGCGACCTTCGCGGGCGACGTACTCGCCGTTCATCGGGAGTTGATCCAGGGCGTGGCTGACGCCCTCGAGCGCGAAGGGTTGTTCCCCAAACGACTCTCGCGTGCCGAGCGCGCGGCGATGCTGCGGCTGCCCACGAACGACGTGGCCGCGCTGCTGGCGTACTCGCGTGGACGGGCATCTCTCGACGTTCGGACGAAAGAGACGATCGACAGCGCCATCGCGGAGTTCGAAGACGCGACGAGAAGAGACCCGCGTTTCGGTCTCGCGCAGGCGGCGCTCAGCGACTCGTATGCGACCAAATTCAACTTCACCAAGGACGCGGTCTGGATCGAGCGCGCGAGGCAGGCGGCCGAACGCGCGCTCTCCGCGGAACCTCGCAGCAGCAGCGTGCACATCGCGCTCGCCCGCGTCTATACCGCCACGGGCGAATTCGAGGCGGCCCTGACGCAGGCGCAGGTCGCCGCGCAGCTTTCTCCCGAGAGCGACGACGCGTACCGGCTGTTGGGCCGGATCCGCAGCCAGCGAGGCGACCACGCGGGCGCGCGAGAGGCGCTCGCACGCGCCATCGCCCTGCGGGAGCCGTACTGGGCGAACCACTACGAGCTGGGATTCGCCCTGTTCCGCGCCGGGTCGTACAAGGAGGCGATCAAGCCGTTCGCCCGGGTCACGGAACTGCGGCCGAACCTTGCCAGCGGCTATCAGATGCTCGGCACGATGCATCATTACGCGGGTGAGGTCGACAAGGCGATCGGCCACTACCAGCACGCGCTGAGGCTCGGAGAATCCGCGAGTGCGTACGCCAACCTGGGTTTCGCCTACTACTCGGCGGGCGAGCCGGCACAGTCGCTCGCGCATTACCAGAAGTCGCTGCAGCTCGATCCCCGGTCCGCCTCGACGCTGCGCAGCCTGGGGGACGTGTATGCGAAACTCGGGCGCCGGCCGGAGGCCCGCGACGCGTACACGCGCGCCATCGCGGAAGGCGAAGAGCGGGCGCGGATCAACCCGCGAGACGGCCGCACCATCGCGCTGATCGCCCTGTGCGAGGCGAAGCTCGGGCGCCTCGATGCGGCGCTGCGGCACGCCGCCGAAGCGGAAGCGCTCGCGCCGTCCGACAACGAGATCGCCTACAAGGGTGCGGTCGTCCGCGGGCTCGCGGCCAGGCCGGACGAGGCGCTGGCGTCGCTGACGCGCGCGGTCGCCCTTGGGTACCCGCCCGAGCTCGCGCGCCAGGACGAGGACCTTCGCGCGTTACGCAATCGATCCGACTACTCGAAAGCGCTGCAACATCAATGACCGGAGGATGCATGGTGAGATGGATTTCCGCCCTGGCCGTCGTGACACTTGCCGCCGCCGCTGCCTGCGCGCATGGCTACCCCAAGGCGGGAGGCGGAACGAAGCCCCTCGGCACGACGTGCGGTCAGGTCCGCACGATCAACGTGACAGTCGACAACGTGGCGACGGATGCCACGATCGATCCGAACGAACAACCCGCCTGCGCGGGCGACTACGTGGTGTGGCTGATTGAGAACCCGCTCGGCGAAGAAATCACCGTGGAGCTGAGGAAGTTCCATGAAAAAGGACGTCCGGGCAACGGGAAGAAGTTGTCGTTCCAGGGCAGCAACAAACGGAGGGTGCCGTCCAAGTACACGGTCCCGGCCCTTGCGCAGATTCCGGACGACATCACACCTGCCAACACCGCGTTGATTGTGAAGTACACGGTGAGGGTCACGAGCAACAGCGGGTCGCACGATACAGACCCCGAGCTCCAGGTGGATCCGCCGCCGGACTCGATGCTGGGCCGGCTCAGGCTCGCGCCGCTCCTCCACGTAGCTCCTTCGCAGCGCTGACGGGCCGTTTGCCGCGTCCCGAGCGAGTTCGTCCGCCGATGGTCGTTTTCTCCACCGCCGGCGTGGCCGGCCGCCTGCGCGTGTGACTTGCCATGAAGATCGTCGGCCTGGGCGATTCCGTCCACTGGGGTCAGGGGCTGCTGCCCGCGCAGAAGTTCCATGACATCGTCCGCACCCGGCTGGGGCGGCGGAACAGGACACGCTGCTGCTCGCCCACTCGGGTGCGACGATCGACTCGGCGATCCCTCCTCCGTCCGTCCCGGCGCACGGCGAGGTGCCGAAGTTCTACCCGACGATCACGCAGCAGGTGACGACCGCGGGCCAGACCAGACGATGGCCGATGCCGACGTGGTGCTGGTGAACGGAGGCATCAACGACGTGGACATCCGCTTCATCCTCAATCCGTTCACCGACAAGCGGCAACTGGTGCATCGAACCGGGCGGCACTGCTACGGTTCGTTGAAGGTGCTCCTGACGCGCGCGCTCGCCGCGTTTCCGCGCGCGCGCATCGTCGTCACCAGCTACTACCCGGTGCTGTCCGAAGACAGTCACGTCCCGTTCCTCAGCGATTTTCTGGCAACCCTGGGAGTCCCGATCGATCCCGCGTTCCGTCTGCTGGAACAGCACATGGACCGGGTGACGATCCTCAGGGTCGTCTTCACCAAGGTCGTGCGCAACTGCCGGATCTTCCACGAGGAATCCACCGCCGGCATCCAGCGGGCGGTCGCCGAAACCACCGGGCCTGACGGACGCGTGAGGGCGGCGCTCGTGCCGTTCACGGCGACGAATGCGGCCCTTGCCTCGAATCCGTGGCTCTTCGGCATCCACGCCGACCTCACCGTGTCGCCCGAGGATCCGATGGCTGCCGAGCGGCACCAGGCGTGCGATCTCTTCGAGACCGACATCTTCCAGCGCGAAGGCTGCTACCGGGCGTCGGCCGGGCATCCGAATCAGCGCGGGGCCGAGGCTTACGCCGACGCAATTCTGGCGGCGCTGTAGTCGATAGTCGATAGTCGATAGTCGATGGTCAAAGTCAAAGTCTCAAAGTCGATAGTCAAAGGCACCTCGTAGCGCAGCCCTTCAGGGCTGCTTTCCGCATCTTGAAACCACCTTCGAGTGAAGAGCATGCCTACCACTGCCTTGATTCATCTCAGACTTTTCGACGGCGCCCGGGCACCCGTGGCGCAGGGGCAAGAGTATCTCGTGCGCCTGGTGGACGGCGCGGGTCGGCAGCGCGGTCTGTTTCAGGGCTCGGGGGACGAACATACGCTCTCCGTGCCGTTCTTCGACAACAGTGACGACATGTACACGGTGCTGGTGAGCGCGCACGGCTGCCGTGACACCGGCGTTCGGCCGGTACGCGTCAAGCCGGCGGCAGCGGCGGTCGTCGATTTGATGATCGTTCCAAAACACCCGACGTTCGACTTCACCTCGGCCGGATGGGACGCCGTGAGACAGGCCTCACCGCAGATCTTCCCGGCGCTGTGCTGTGGCACGACCCCCGATGCGGCGCGGGACCGCTGCGAGACCTTTCTTCGGGCGGGGGCTATCGAGCGTACCAGTCCCTGATCCGGACGTCCACGCCGGAGGTGCCCTTGAGCGCCGCCGCGAACTCGTCGAGGTTCTGCCCGCGGTAGTGGTACGGATAGACGATGCCAGGCTCGAAGGCCTTCACGCACTCGGCCGCCTCCGAGGGCGGCATCGTGTACGGCAGGTTCATCGGCAGGAAGGCCACGTCGATGTTTTTCAGCGCCTTCATCTCCGGCGTGCACTCCGTGTCGCCGGCGATGTAGATCCGCTTGCCGCCGAGCGTCACGATGTAGCCGTTGCCCCGCCCCTTGTCGTGGTACAGCTGTCCGGGCGACGGTCCGCGCTGGATGTTGTACATCGGGACCGCCTCGATGCTGACGCCCTCGACGGTCTTCACGTCCCCGTTGGCCATCACGATCGCTCCTTCCAGCTTCGCTGCGGCGGCGGCGGGGGCGACGATCTTCGTCGTGGGCGTCTTGAGCTTCGCAATCGTGGCGGGGTCGAAGTGATCCCCGTGGATGTCGGTGACCAGGATGATGTCCGGCGCGCGCAAGGTCGCGAAGTTCGCCTGCGCGACCGGGTCCACGTCGATCACGTGAGTGCCGTGCGTGACCTGGAGCGTCGCGTGGCTGATCGGCGTGATGGTGATATCGCCGTCCCTGGCGGGGATCGTGTCGGACACCACCGCCATCAGCATCGCCGCGGCGAAGAACGTCCCGGTCGCCTTGAATGCATGCGTCATCGATCTAGCTCCTTCCGTGCACCGCCGCGCGCGCGGCGCGGACGGTCATCACCGTGTTATACAGCGCGGTGTCGGGCTGCTGCCGCCGGCCTCCTTCGACCAGCGACCCGGTGTCAACCGCGCCAAAGCCGATGTCGTCGATGAGGTTCATCACAATGCGCTTGGCCAGCTCGTCATCCCCCGCCACGAAGATCGCGTGGCGCTCTTCGGCCGGCAGATCGGGCCGCGCCCGCTCGGCCAGGTGTTTGTAATAAATCGTGTTGAACGCCTTCACCAGCCGGGCGCCAGGCAAGCGCTTGCGTGTCTCCTCAGATGACGTGCTCGCGCCAAGATCCATGACGGTCCCGTTTTCGCCGTAAGGGTTCATCGCGTCGATGACGATCTTGCCGGCGAGGGCGTCTGCCGGCGGCAGCGCCTCCCTCTTGCGCCAGGGCACGGCCAGCAGCACGACCTCCGCCCAGCGCGCGGCGTCCACCGGCGTCATCGCGCGCGCGCGCGGCCCGAGCTCCGCAACGAGCGCCGCCAGCGACGCCGGCCCCCGCGAGTTGCTGATCGCCACCTCGTGTCCGGCGTTGACGAACAGCCGCGCGGTGGTCGACCCAATCATGCCGGATCCGATAATCCCGATCCTCATAGTGTCAGTTTCCAGTTTCCAGTTCCCGGTTTCCAGCTCCAATTTCAAGTTACATCGTGCACGTCTGGAAGCTGGAAGCTGGGAGCTGGAAGCTGGAAGCTGGAAGCTGGAAGCTGGGAGCTGGCAACTGGCAGCCGGCACCCATCTCGGGTATAACCCTGTCATGAAGACTGCGATCGTCCTTACAGCACTCCTCCTGGTATCCGGTCCCGCTGCGCCGCCCGAACGGCCGTTCGGGACGCTGAAGGAGCAGGCGGCCATGCAGCAGCAATGGCTCAAGGCGCGGCTCGACACGTTCCTGCCGGCGCTCATGCGGAAGCACGGCATCGATCTCTGGGTCGTGCCGATGCGCGAGTACAACGAGGACCCTGTGTTCAGCTCGCTGGTCGCACCCCAGACGTTCGCGGCGCGGCGGCGCACCGTCTATGTCTTCTTCGATACGTGCGCGGCGGCCGGCACGCCGCTCTCCCCCACCTGCGTGCAGCGCATCGCGCTCGGCGGCACGTCGCAGGGAGGCGTGTTCGAGGCGCGGCGGTCCACGCAACAGGCGGCGGGCAATATCGGACGCGGCCAGCAGGCCGAGCTCTGGGGCGACGAGCAGTGGCAGGCGCTCAAGGCCGTGATCGAAGAGCGCAACCCGCGGGTCATCGGCATCGATCGCTCCACCGTGTTCGCCTTCTCGGACGGACTGTCGAGCGGCGAGCTCCAGGGCATGAGCGCGGCGCTCGGCGAGAAATGGACGTCGCGTCTCCGCAATGCGGAGGGCCTGCCGCTCGAGCTGATTGCCTCGAGGCTGCCCGAGGAGGAGGCGTTCTTCCGGCGCATGCAGGAGCAGGTCTGGTCGATGACCCAGACGATGTTCTCGGCGGACGTGATCAAGCCGGGCGAGACGCGGACGAGCGACCTCGTCTGGTGGTGGCGGCAGCGCGTGAACGATCTCGGCCTCGGGACGTGGTTCCAGCCGGGCATCGAGGTGCAGCGCAAGGGCGCCGCCGACGCGCAGCTCGGCGAGGATCCGATCATCGAGCGCGGCGACCTGCTGCACTGCGACGTCGGCATCACGGCCGCGCGGCTGAACACCGACACGCAGCACGACGCCTACGTCCTCCGGTCCGGCGAGACCGATGCGCCCGAAGGATTGCGCCGCGCGCTTGCCAATTCCAACGCGCTCCAGGACATCGTCATGGACGAGATCCGTCCGGGCCGCACCGGCAACGAGATCCTCGCCGCGGCGCGGGCGCGGATGAAGGCGAAAGGCATCGACGGGACGATCTACTCGCACCCCATCGGCCTCAACGGTCACGGCGCCGGGCCGCTCATCGGCCTGTGGGATTACCAGGACGGCGTCGTCGGACGCGGCGACGCGAAGATCATCCCGAGCATGTGGTGGTCGATCGAGCTCCAGGCGACGACGGCCGTCCCCGAGTGGGGCGGACAGAAGGTACGGATGGCGCAGGAAGAGGACGCCGTCATCGGCGCCGACGGCAGGATCCGCTGGGCGCTGAAGCGCCAGGACAAGCTGTTTCTGATCAAGTGAGGATCCAGAGCCATGGCCATCAGCCGCCGGAGGTTCCTCGACACGCTCGCGTCAACCGGCTTCGCCGCCTCGTCGCTGCCATTCGGCGGCCTGGCGACGGCGGCGGCGCCGCCGCGGATCGACGCCGATCGCCTGCGACGCGAGATCGAGGCGCTGAGCGCGTTCGGCCGCCCGGACGGGGGAACTTTCGCGGACGGCGTCAGCCGCGTCGCCTATTCGGACGCCGACATCGCCGGGCGGCGATACGTCATGGATCTCATGCGCGAGATCGGACTCACGCCGCGCATCGATCCGGCCGGCAACATCTTCGCGTCCCGCCCGGGTGAGGACGCCGGCCTGCGTCCGATCCTGTTCGGGTCGCACGTCGATTCGGTGCCGCAGGGAGGAAACTTCGACGGCGATCTCGGATCGTTGTCCGCCATCGAAGCCATCCGTGCGCTGCGCGTGGCGAACCTCATCACGCGCCATCCGCTCGAGCTCGTTGTCTGGGCCCATGAGGAGGGCGGCACGTTCCCGAACGGCCTGAACGGCAGCCGCGCCGTGGCCGGACAGCTCGTCGCGGGCGAGCTGGACCAGATCTACAAGGGGCTGCGCAAGCGGGACGGCATCAGGCACATCGGAGGAGATCCCGATCGGATCGAGGGAGCGCGGCGCCAGCGCGGATCGTTCCATGCGTACGTCGAGCTGCACATCGAGCAGGGCGGCACGCTCGACAAGCAGGGGATCCCGATCGGGATCGTGGAGGGGATCGTGTCGATCTCACGATTCCAGGCGACGGTCACCGGCTTTGCGAATCACGCGGGGACCACGGTCATGGCCGACAGGCAGGACGCGCTGCTTGCGGCCTCCGAGCTGGTCGTCGCCGTGCACGAGGAAGTGACGCGCCTGCCGGGTCGCCAGGTCGGCACCGTCGGGCGGCTCGACGTTACACCGAACGCCGCCAACGTCGTCCCCGGGCAGGCGATTCTCATCATCGAGCTGCGCGATTTGTCGGAAGCCAGGCTCACGGCGATTGGCGATGCGATCCGCGGCCGCGCGAAGGCCATCGCCGCGGCAACGCGCACGACGATCGACATCGTCGCGACGGGCCACTACGGGCCGGCCCTGGCGACACCGTCGGTGCAGGAGGCGATCGAGCGCGCCGCCGGCGGCCTTGGCCTCGCGCATGTGCGGCTGCCGAGCGGCGCCGGCCATGACGCGCAGATGGCCGCCACGCTCGGCCCGATGGGCATGATCTTCGTCCCGAGCGTGGGCGGCGTCAGCCATTCGCCGAAGGAACTCACGACCTGGGAGCACTGCGCGCGCGGAGCGGACGTCCTGCTTCAGACGGTTCTCGAGCTCGATCGCGCGGCGCTGAGCCTCTGAGTGTCCGCGGCTGCTGGCGCGAAGCACTCCATGCCGGCGGATCCGATCGTCACGTTCTACTCCGGCGGCGCCGACGACCGCGGGCGCACGCTCGAGCAGATCCTCGCCTGGGCGGACGACCGGCTCGAGAGCGTCCACGACTACATCCAATGGGTCTTTCCCACGATCGCGCCGAGCGCCGTGAATCCGTTCGCGCCGCTGGTGAGCCGCAACACGATGAAGGCCTTTGCCGCGCGCGCGGAGCTCGGCGGCGCGCTCCGGCGGTCGCTGGACCGCATGCTGTCGTTCTATGGATTGCGGCGGTCGGCCACTGCTGGCGGCGTCCGCATCGAGATCGACGAGACGCGCTTCGCCGAACGCTCGGTGATATGGCTCCGTCCGGGGAACCATAATCACCTCCGGCTGACGCGGATCATGCAGAGTCTCGCGGCGCTCGGCCTCGCCGCCGAGGCCCGGGCGCTCCAGCGCTGCCTGCTGACGGATATCTACGAGGGCCCCGGCCGCAATCGCATCACCGCCGACACGTACGAGTTCTGGAGCGATGCCACCTCTTGACCGATTCGGCCCGCCGGCACACACTACGGCCTTCCGCGAGCCGCATGCATTGCCCGAACCAAAGCCGACACAGGAAAACAGCGAATCGGGCGGCGCCACCTCGTTCGAGCTCCTGAAGCTCGCGAGAGCGGGCGACCGCGAAGCGCTCGAGGAGCTGTTCGCGCGGCATTTCCCGCCGCTCCGCCGGTGGACGCGCGGCCGGCTGCCGCGGTGGGCGCGGAGCATCGCCGAAACGGCGGACCTCGTCCAGGACGTGATGCTGAACACGTTCCGCCGCCTCGACGCCATCGAGGTGAAGCGCAAAGGGGCGCTGCAGGCGTACCTGCGGCAGTCGATTCACAACCGGATTCGCGACGAGCTGCGGACCTTCGGCCGGCGCGCCCCGCAGGATCCCCTGGACAGCGCGGCCCCCTCCGCCGGCCCGTCCCCATTCGACGCGGCGGTCGATGCCGAGACCCGCGAGCGCTATGCCGCCGCGCTGGCCGCGCTCGCGCCGCGCGAGCAGGAGCTGCTGGTCGGCTATCTCGAGCTCGGCTACAACTACGAGCAGCTCGCGCTGGCAACCGGCCGCCGCAGCGCCGACGCCGCGCGCGTGGCGCTCCGGCGCGCGATGCTCGCGCTCGCCGATGAGATGACGCGTGGGTGACCGCCGGGTGCCGCTCGACGTCGTTGACGCGGTCATCGACGGAGACGCCGTCGACTGGACGCGGGCCGCCGCGCGCGCGGATGCCGCCACGCGCCCGGCCCTCGACGCGCTGCGGTCGCTCGCCCGCGCGGCGCGGCCGGCGGATCGCGTCGAGAGCGAGCGCGCGCGCGACGCCGCCGACCGCGGCGACAGAGGGTGGATGCACGCGATCGCCGCGCTCGCGGCCTTCCAGGTCCTTGCCGGCGCCGCCGGGTACATCTCCGGCGCCGACATCCCCACGCCCGTCCCCGCGACGGGCGCGCTGCTGCTCATGGCGGCCTTCGGCGTCGCGGCGGCGTGGCTCTTCGTCGGCGGACGCGACGCGCGCGCGCGGACGCTGGGCGGATACTTCCTGCTCGTCGCCTCCGCCTTCGCCCGCCGTTTCCTGATGGCGTTTCCTCTTGGGACGGCGGGCGTCCTGACGCGCGGTCTTTTCCCCGATGCGTTCCTGCCGGTGTTCCTGTGGAGTTTTGCGGGCCGCTTCCCGCGCGTCCTGCGTTTCAGTGCGGCCGAGCGCTTCTGCGACGCGGCGCGCCGGGTCAGCGTCTTCGCCGGCGCCGTCCTGTTCGTCGTGAACGCCGCCGTGGCGCACGGCCTCGACGCGCCGGCCGCCCTGCTCCTGTACAGAGCGCATCCGCGAGGCGCGTATTGGGCGATCGTGCTCGGACTGTCGGCGATCGCCGTGCCAGTGATCGCGATCCGCACGCGCGGCGCACAGCGCGAAGAACGGCGCCGCGTCGCGCTGTTCGGCACCGTGCTCGCGGCCACGATCGGGCCCGTCCTTCTCGAGATCCTCGCCGAAGTCCTCTTCCCGCGGTTCAAGCGGCTGATGGACGTCGCGCCGATCCGCCGGGCCACGATCGCGCCGTTCTTCGGGCTGCTGCTGTCGGTGCCCTTCCTCACCGCCTATGCGGTGATCGTCGATCGGGTCCTCGACGTGCGCGTCGCTGTCGGCCGCGCGCTCCAGTACATGTTCGCCCGCGCGACGCTCGTCGCCGTTCCGGTCGTTCCGTTTGCGGCGGTGCTCGCGTACGGCTACAAGCACCAGGACGTGTCGCTCGGGCAGCTCTTCTCCGGCAGCCGGGGATTCCTTGTCGCGGCGCTGACGATGACCGGCGTCGTGCTGTGGACGCTGCGGCCGCGCGCGCTTGCGGCGATCAACCGGACGTTCTTTCGCACCTCGCTCGACGCGAACCGGGATCTGGGCGCTCTCGCCTCGGAGCTGCGCGCCGCGCGGAGCGCCACCGAGATTGCCGAGCTCGTCGAGCGCGCGATTCAACGAACCGTTGGCGCGACGGCGGCGACGGTGTTTCTCAGGGACGGCACAGGCGGACGGTTCGTTCCGGTCCGCGGGGCGGCGTGCGGGCTGGCCGCCGATGCGGCCTGCGCCGCCTTGCTCCAGGTCGGCGCCACCTCTCTCGTCGTCGGAAGCGACCAACCGTCGTCGATCTTCGCCCTGCTGCCGGCGGCCGAACGCGCCTGGGTGGAGCAGGCCGGATACGCCGTGCTCGTTCCGCTGTCGGGAAGCCAGGACGAGCCGCTCGGGTTCGTCGCAACCGGCGCGAAACGCGGCGGGCTGGCCTTTCCGCACGACGAGCTGTCGTTCCTGGCCGCGGTCGCCTCCGCGGCCGCGCTCGGGTTCGAGGCGCGCCGCGTACAGGCCTCGTCCGCGGCGCACGGGGAAGACGAGCCCGCCAGCGAGTGTCCGGCGTGTGGTGCCATGGACGCCACCCACGCCGATCGCTGCGCGTGCGGGGCCGAGCGGCGGACCGCCGCGCTTCCCCTGCTCCTCCAGGGCCGGTTCCAGGTCGAGCGCCGGCTCGGGGCGGGAGGCATGGGCGTGGTGTACCGGGGACGCGACGTGGCGCTCGATCGCGGCGTGGCGCTGAAGACGCTGTCGCGCCTCTCAGCCGTCGCCGCGGATCGCCTGGCGCACGAGGCGCGCGTCATGGCCTCGGTCGTCCATCCGAACCTCGCGACGATTTTCGGCGTCGAGCGCTGGCGCTCGACGCCGATTCTGGTCGTCGAGCTGCTCGAAGGCGGCACGCTGGCGGCGCGTCTCGAAAAAGGCGCGCTTCCGATCGACCAGGTGCTGCGGATCGGCCTGCTCCTCGCGCCCGCGCTCGAGCAGCTTCACGAAGCGGGGGTGCTGCACCGCGACGTGAAACCGAGCAACATTGCCTTCACGATCTCAGGCGTGCCCAAACTGCTGGACTTCGGTCTGGCCAGTTTCACGGCCGCGCCCGCCGGCGATTTCGCGGGCGACCTCACCGCGCCCACGGCCACGCAGACGCTTGCGCTCGCGGGACGGCCGCTCGCGGTAACACCGCTGTATCTCTCGCCCGACGCGCTGCGCGGCGCCGAGCCGGACGCGACGTTCGACGTCTGGGCGTTGTCGCTGGCGTTGTACGAGGCGATCGCGGGCCGTCACCCGTTCGCCGCCGCGACCGTCCCCGATGTGCTCTCGAAGATTCGCGAGGGACACGTCCCGGATCTCCGGCGCTCGCGCGCGGACTGTCCCGAGGCCGTCGCGGCCACGTTCGCGTCCCTGCTGTCCGGCAACCCTCGCGATCGTCCGCGGACCGCGAGCCAGCTTCGGGATCGCCTCGACGATCTCGCGCGGTCGTCGTGATGGACGTCCATGTTCGCATTCACGGTTGTCGTCGTTTCTACATCAAGGAGGCACGGTCATGGCGAACGAAACGTGGCAGCAAGCCCGCGAGTTATGTCTGGCGCAGGTGAAGAAACACTGTGAGTGCAACTTTCCCGACGCGCTGATCGACAAGCTGCGCGCCGAGGCTGAGGACAACTTCAAGAACAACCATCGCAAGTGGCCGGCCAATCGCGAGAAGGTGCTGCTGTCGTCCGGATTCGTCGGAAAAATAGCCGGGCACCTTGCCCAGGACGCCAATTCATCGGTCGTCAGCGACGCCAACGCGCACGAGGCGATCAAGATCGTGAAATCCGTGTGCACGGCGGGCCTGGACGAGCGGCGCGGCCGCGTGCGTAACCTGTTCGCCTGGTGCCCCGGCGGCTAGCTAAGCTAGTGTCCCGTCCCCGTGGATCGTGGCATAAATCCCGGAGCGCGGCGCCCGGTTGGCAAGGCGCGACGACCGAGAATACTGGGTGTATTTGAGGGAGGAGCAACGCAGCCAGACGGAATGCCCCGCCCGGGAGTTATGTCACGAACCACGGAGACGGGACACTAGCCCCGACAGACGCGTTCTCTCGAAGGAACCAACATGGTCGGAGACACCCCGCGGCTCGAGCTCTGCGTCGGCATCTATCGGGCGCAGCAGATTTCCGGACACGTCGTCGTGTTCGCCGATGGCGTGCATCCGACCAACGCGTTTCAGACCTTCCTCGTGCACGAGTCGCGCGATCCCGGGCATTTCGGCGTGGCGCTGTGGCACCTGCGTTCCGAAGGGCCGTCGCTGCACGTGGTGACGCCCTTCGCCGTCTCGGCCAGCCTCCAGACGACCGAGCGCGTCGAGCACGTCCGCGTTCGAGACGCTGCCGGCGATCAGTTGGTGGCGGTCGAGCAGGTCTCGAACGCGGTCGCCGCTCACGCGAGGTGATGGGGTCAGGCCCCTTAAGGGGCCTGACCCCAATTTCCTAACCGCTGAGGACTGAGGGGCTAAGTGGTCCCACTTAGCGCGACGATTCTGCCGCTCGGATTACCGCGGCGTCCCGCTGGCGGTCGGCGACGCCGCCGAGACGTTCCCGGCCGCGTCGAAGGCCTTCACGTAGTAGTAATACGTGCGCCCCTTCCGCAGCCCGGTGTTCGTATAGCTCGTCCCCGACACGGTCGCGACTTGTGTGAACGGGCCGGAGGCGCTCGTCGCGCGCCAGATCTGATAGCCCGTCACGCCGACATTGTCGGCCGATCCCTGCCACGCGAGCGTCAGCGACCGCGTCCCCTGCGTGACGGTGAGGTTGGCCGGCGCGGTCGGCGCAGTCGTGTCGGCGGTGTTGCTCACCGTCACGTCAACGGCGGGGGACGTCCCCGTGTTACCCGCCGCGTCGTACGCGCGCGACGTCAGCGAGTGCGCGCCGTTGACGGCCGTCGTGGTATCCCAGCTCCAGGCGTAAGGCGCCGACGTCGACGTGCTCCGCAGCACACCATCCAGATAGAACTCGACGCGCGCCACGCCGCGGTCATCGGACGCCGATGCGGACACCGGCGTCGTACCGCTGACGATCGCGCCCGCCGCCGGTGACGTGATGCTGGTGGAGGGCGCCGTCACATCGGGACTGCCTCCGTCGTCCAGCGCAAAGGTGCGCGGCAGCCCGGACGCGGCGAGCTCGTTGGTCCCCTGGTGCACGTTGCCGTCGGCGCTGATCGTGAAGCCGCCCGCGCCGTCGGTCGTCACCATCATGTCGCCGACGTTGTACCCGGCGAAGCTCGTGAGCGATCCCGCGGGGTTCCCCTCCTCCGTCTGGAGCACCAGGGCCGGAGGCGCCGTGATGCACGCGGTCGCCTGCGCGAGCAGCACGTGCTCGACCACGTCGATGCGCGGGAGGTCCCAGCCCGTGGACTCGCCGCCGCCGACGCCGATGATGGCCACGGTCGGCCGCGCCTTGTTCATGTAGTTCATGTTCGTGCTGCTCTCGCTGCCGTGATGGTTCACGTGCAGGAGATCGATGCCGCCGGCCGTGATCATCGGTGCGGCGCCGCCGGGCGAGATGGCCGCGATGACCGACGACTCGACGTCGGTTTGCCCGGTCGATCGCCCCGTGCAGGACTGATCGATCGAGCCGCCGCCCAGGTCGCTCGCCCAGAGGTAGTCGAAGCCGCCGTACTGGATCAGCACCGCGATGGACCGGTCGTTCTCGTCCGACACGGAAACCGAGCCGCCGCCGATGATGCGCCCGTTGACCGCGACGAACGTCATGGTCGCGCCGCTGCCAAGCGCAATCTGCTGGCCGGCCGACGGCACTACCGGCGAGCCGGCGGTCGTCGTCGCGGCCGCGCTGTTCCACTGGCTGGAGCACGTCGTGCTGTAGGTCGAACCGTTGTAGAAGTTCGTGTGGCGGACGTTGTAGCCGGCCGTCACGACCTCGTCGAGGCCGCCGATGTGATCGCAGTGCTGATGGCCCGCGATGGTGTAGTCGAGACCGGTCGCCGGCTGGATCCCGATGGATTGCAGATACGGCACCACGTAGGCCGAGCCCTTGCCCGTGTTGCCTGCCTCGAGCAGGACGGTCGTGCCGTCAGGCCCCTTCACGAAAACCGACCCGCCCCAACCGACGTTGATGTAGTGGATTTCGAGCTGCTGTGCACCCGCGAGCGCGGCTGAGGTGAGAAGAACGGCAATCGAGAAGAGAAGCTGGCGCAGCAGTTTCTGCAATCTGTGCCTCCAGGGAAATGATCCGGCACAGAGTAGTACGCATAACCTGCCAACTCAAGCTTTTTGTGGGGCGGAGATCACGGAGGAGTCTCACACGGAGGCGCGGAGGTCACGGAGACGCACGGAGTCCCGCTCGGCTGTTCCATGTCGTTGGCGGCTGGCTGCCGCCGGCCGTCGGCTGCGTTTGGCCGGCGTCCGAGGTGATCTGAGATCCACAGACGCAAACACGCACCAGCGTTTGGCGTGCTTGCGTCTGTGGATCTCAGATCACCTCACCGCGCGAGCGCGGCGCAGCCAGCCGCCTCCTCCGTGCGTCTCCGTGCCCTCCGTGTCTCCGTGTAAACGACCCCGCGCCCTCCGGCGCCTCCGCGCGCTCCCTATTCCCAGGGGCGCCAGTACATGTTGTGCTGGCGGCGGATGGCGGCCATCTTGTCCGCCGGCACGCCAGCCGCGGCGGCGGCGTTGTTGTAGGCGATCAGCGCGTCGTGGGTGTTCTTTGCCCACTGCAGAAAATACGACTTCCAGTTCTGACAGCTCGGCGTGTCGCGCAGCAGTTTCTCCCCGTCCTGCCACAGCACGAACCACTCGCGCACGGACGCATCCTCGGACGTCGCCGTGAAGCACTGCGGCCGGAATTTCTTCCAGCGCGTCTCGACCTCGTCGGCGCGCATCGCCAGGATCCGTACGTGGTCGTCGTAGCGGCGCACGCCGGTCTGGCGGCGTTCGTCGGCGTCGCTCTTCAGCGCGAAGCCCGGGCCGAGCAGCCCGCGCGCGTAATGGATCGACACCGCGAAGCCGATTCCCTCCACGCGGCCGAGCTTCAGCGTGTTGACGCCGATGACGCGTCCGCGCCGATCGATCAGCGGCCCCCCGCTGTTCCCGGGATTGATCGCGGCGTCGGTCTGGATCAGATCGACGGACGTGTCCATGTATCTGTCCACGATCGCCCGCTTGCTGCTCACGATGCCGCGGGTGACGGTGTTCTGCAGGCCGAGCGGCGATCCGATGGCGATGACTTCCCCGCCGATATGCGCGTCGGACGGCGTACCGAGCGCGAGAAAGATCTGGTCGTACTCGACGACGTCGGCTTTCAGGACCGCGAGGTCCACGTCGCGCAAGACGGTCGCGACCTGCGCGCTCCTGCTGACGCCGTTCATCAGCCGGATCGCGACCGCCTTGTCGTCGCCGACAACATGCGCGTTGGTGAGGAGCGTGTCCTTCGCGACGAAGAAGCCGCTGCCGACGCCGTCGCGCGACTCGACTTTCACGACGGCGGGCATCGAGCGGGTGACGAGCTCTTCGATCGAGTACTCCTGGTCGGCGGCGGGCGCGGCGGCGAGCTCCGCCACGGCCGGGACCGGATCGGCGAGCGCCGGTTCGGGCCCCGCGGCCGGGGCGGGCGCCGGCGCTGGACCGGCGGTCTGCTGCACGGCCGGCGCCTGGCCCGCCTTCAGCCATGACAGCGACACCATCGCGGCGGCGCCCACGAGCGCGACCGCGACGACGACCGCCGCGACGACGATGGCGGTGTTCGTCCGTGCCGAGGCCGGAGCCGAGGCCGAGGCCGGAGCCGGGGCCGGGGCCGGGGCCGGAGCCCGCGCCGGAGCCGGTGCCGTTGCTCTGGCCGGGTCCGGTGGGAGCAGCGGCGGCGGCACTGCCGCGGCCTGATGCACGAAACCGCAGCGGCACGCGCCGATGCGCCGGGGCACCGTGCGGCCACACTGAGGGCAGGTCCACGAATATTCGTTCGCCATGTGACACGGAAGGGGGAGCGGCTCTATTGTCGCAAAAAAACTCCCAATTCCCAACTCCCAACGTATTTGGTGAGCGCGTTGCCGTCGGCATCCGCGCGCCCGCGGCCCTACCGCTCGGCCGGGTCGTCTGAAATTCAAACAGGAGGAGGGAAGGAAGCGAAGCTTCTTCGACATTGCATGGGAAGGGACCTCCCCTTCTTCCTTCCTCCTGTTCGTTTCCATCGAGATCGCACTGGGACACGAACCTCAACCCCCTAACCAGTGACCTCCCAGCTCGCCGCAGGAATGTCGGCCGCGGCTATGCGTCTTACAGACGAACGGATTGTCGGATTCGTAGAGACACGCCGCGCACACGAAGGAGGCGGGTTGGCCGCAGCGCGCGCACGGCCACACGAGCGGCGTGTTGCGCGCGAGCAGCGAGGCGGAGCCTCTCGAGGGTCTGAGGCGGAGCCTCGCTAGATTACCGCAAACGTTTTGAGGAGATAATAGGCGCTCTATGACGACCCCGACCGGCCCCCTGACCGGCACCGTCGTCGGCCGTTACCGGATCGGCCCGCTGCTCGGCCGCGGCGGCATGGGCGACGTGTATCGCGCCGAAGATCCCGAGTTGCAGCGCGCGGTCGCGCTGAAAGTGCTGCCCGACTCGGTCGTCGGCGATCCCGACCGGCTGTCGCGGTTCGTGCAGGAAGCCCGCGCGGCCTCCGCGCTCAACCATCCACATTTGGTGTCCGTCTACGAGATTGGGAAAGCTCGAGCCACGAGCCACGAGCCACGGGCCACGGCTGCCGTCAGCGGAGCGGTCCACTACATCGCCATGGAGCTCGTGAAGGGGGACACGCTGCGGCAGATGATCGACGCGCGGCGGCTCGATCTCCGCAAGACGATCGACTACTGCGCGCAGGCGGCGGAGGCCATTGCCGCCGCGCACGCGGAAGGCATCGTCCATCGCGACCTGAAGCCCGAGAACCTGATGGTCGCCGAGGGGGGTTACGTCAAGGTGCTCGACTTCGGCCTGGCGAAGCTGCGGGCGGCGCCGGTGGTCGCGCAGGGTGGCGACCAGCCAACGCTCACGGCGGGCACCACGCCCGGCGTCATCATGGGGACCGTCGGCTACATGTCGCCCGAGCAGGCGCAGGGACTTCCGGTCGATCACCGATCGGACATCTTCTCGTTCGGCTGCGTGCTGTACGAGGCGGCAACCGGCGCGCGTCCATTTCAGGGCGCGTCGAGCGTGGACACGATGCACCACATCATCCACGACCAGCCCGCGCCGTTGTCGAGCGCCGTCCCTGGAGCGCCCGCCGAGCTGCAGCGGATCGTCCGCAAGTCGCTCGCGAAGAACCCGGAGGATCGCTACCAGTCCATGAAGGAGCTCGCGATCGATCTGCGCGACCTGCGGCGCGAGCTCGAATCAGGATCGAGTCCATCCGTGACGGCAGCCGCGCCGTCACGCCCGTGGCGGAAGGCGGTGGCCATTGGCGGCGGCGCCGTGGTTGTCGCCGCGCTCGTCACGGCGGCGGTGCTGATGCAGGGCCGTCGCGCCGCGACCGGCGAAGCGGCGCGGCCGCTGTCGATCGAGCGCGTCACCGCGAGCGGCAACGTCATCGACGCGGTGATCTCTCCCGACGGCAAGTACATCGCGTACGTGGAATCGGCGGGCGGGCAGCAGACGCTGTGGCTGCGGCAGACCGGCGGCACGCGGCCGCTGCAGCTCGACCGGCCCGCGGGAGGCTTCTGGGGCGTCACCTTTTCGAAGGACATGACGTCCGTGTATTACGCCATCAAGAACGCGGCGCAGCCCCTCGGGACGCTCTATACGATTCCGATACTCGGCGGCTCGCCGCGCCCCTTGCTGAGCGCGATCGACAGCCCCGTGACGTTCTCGCCGGACGGATCGCGGGTCGCGTACTTCCGCATCGAGCCTGACGGCACCGGCGCGAGCTCGCTGGTCACAGCCGGCGCGGATGGATCGAATCCGCAGGCGCTCGTCACGAAGCGTCCGCCCGAGTTCTTTGCGCCCGGGTTCTTCGTGGCGCCCACATGGTCGCCTGACGGCCGGGCCATCGCGGCGGCCGTGCGCAACTCGTCCACGCGCGACGCCGGCATCGTCACCATCCACGTGGACGATCGATCCGAGCACCCGTTTACCCGGCGCCATGCCGATGCCACCTTCACGGAGTGGCTCCCTGACGGGTCCGGCATCGTGTATGCCGCGCGCGCGTTCGGCGAGCTGGGCACCGGCAACGGCGGCCAGCTCTGGCTGCAGCCGTATCCGTCTGGCGACGTGCGCCGCATCACCTCGGACATCATCGAGTACCGCACCGCGAGCATTACCGCCGATGGCCGGTCGCTGCTCACGGTGGGCTTCGAGGCCACCGGCCGGATTTCCGTCCTGCCGGTCGCGGGAGGCGAGGAGCGGCGTGTCGCATCCGATCGGTACGACGGCAACTCCGGCCTCGCGTGGAATCCCGACGGTCAGCGGATCTTCTACACGCACGTCGTGCGCACGGAGCTCAACATCTGGTCGAAGAGCATCGACGGCAGCGACCCGCGTGAAGTGGTCACGCGAGTGCGTCCCGGCGGCATCGCCGTGACGTCCGACGGCCGGACGCTCGTGTTCGCGGCCGAGCGCGATCGCACGATCAAGCTGTGGCGCGCCGACGCCGACGGCAGCAACATTCGGGCAATCGCCTCGGTCTCCGATCCGACGTGGATCACGATCGCGCCTGACGGACGATGGGTCTTCTTCACATCGTCCATGGGCGGCTCCCCGTCCACGTTCAAGGTGCCGATTGACGGCGGAGAACCGGCGGTCGTCGCGCCGCTGTTCGAGCGCGCGGCGCTGTCGCGCGACGGGCTCCTCATGGCGGGGGTGTACCGCGAGAACGTGAAGGCCGGCTTGTCGCTGGGGGTGCTGGAGGTTGCGACCGGCAAGCCGGTCAAGGTGTTCCCGAACTTCGCGCCGGCGACCGGCAGCGGCGGCATCGCGTTCACGCCCGATGGCAAGTCGCTGCTCTACACCACCGTCGAGCGCAGCAACGTCTGGAAGCGAGCGCTCGAAGGCGGCGAGCCGGAGAAGGTCACGAACCTGCCGGAGCTGGCGATCATCCGCTTCGCGCTGTCGCCGGATGGCAAGTCGTTCCTGCTCTGCCGCGGCGCGGTCCTCCGCGATGCCGTGCTGCTCACGAATTTCAGGTAGGCGGGACGTGTGAGTAGGCAGCAGGCAGCGCGCGGCCCGCAGGTAGGCGGCCGTGGACGGATTGCTCGTGTGTCACGCTGCCCGCCGCACTTCTCGGCACCCCTGAGCACCCTTCAGCACCCTTCAGCACCCTTCAGCACCCTTCAGCACCCTTCAGCACCCTTCAGCACCCCTCAGCACCCCTCAGCACCCCTCAGCACCCCCTCAGCACCCCTCAGCACCCCTCAGCACCCCTCAAGCACCCCTCGGCACCCCTCGGCATCAACCTCTTACGTGACCCATTGGTTCGTCAGGCGCTTCGCAACCCACTTGCCGGCCTCCTTCTCCAATTCTACGGTTGCGCCTGAATATCCGATCGTCACCTTGGCGGCGGCTTTCGTCCGTTCGGGATTCGTGAACTCGATTTCGGTGATGACGGGATACGTTTCGATCTCCCATCCGCCCCAGTGGCCCGGTCGCGCGTGAAAGAACTTGTTCCAGAGCCGGAGAATCTGCATCGAGTCGCCGACCGGCTGATTCGGCGTGGCCATGATCTGTTTCGGCTCGCGACGGCGCGTGCCGCCAAGGCGGTAGATCATCTGCTCGAGGAAGTCGATTTCCCCGCTGTCGAAGAACAGGGCCTTGTCATCGCCGCCGAATGCCTGGACGAGCGAGACGCGCACGGGGTCGCCGTCGGGACGCTTCACCGTCACGTCCGCGTTGACGAGCAGGAATGGCGCTGGCGCCGCCGGAAACGTAAACGCGTTCCAGCGGTCGGCGCCGTAGAGGGCTCCGCCACGCGGCAGGAAGATGGCGCGGCGGATTTCAGCGACGTCCTTTTCCAGATCCGTCGCCGGTGTGGACGTGCGCTGGCGCGCGTGCCATTCGGTCAGCGCGCGGGACATCGCGACTTCCGCCGCCGGAGCGTTTCCCTGCTTCCACAACAGGCTGGCGCGGGCGATTTTCGCGGCGGTCACCGCGAAGTCGTTCGATTCAGTTACGAGTGCATCGAGCTCCTCGATCGCTGCACGTTCGTCGGCGTCCGGCCGCTCGACGTCCGCCCGTTGCAGCGCGCGTTCGAGCCGCGCCCGGTGCGCGAGCTCGCGGGCCTGGGGCACCAGTCCGGATTTCGGGTACTGCTCGGAGAGGCGTCGCAGTTCGGTCAGAGCCTCGGAATGACGTTTGCGGAGGAGCAGCACGCGCCCGCGCTCGAGCCGCGCACCTCCGGGCAGGCTCAAAGAGCGTTTCAGTTCGGCGATGCGTGGCGCAAGGGAGATCTTCGTCACTTCGAACGTGTCGGTGCGCGGCAGAAATGGATCGCCCGGTTCCGTAGATTGGCTGATGAACGTGGTGTATCGCAGTCCGAAGTCGTTGTCCCACGCGGCAAGAGCGCGCTGGTGCTCGACGACGGCTTTCTCGAAGTCGCCGCCAGACTCGTATGCCAGCGCGGCGTACTCGTGACCCAGCACAACCGCGAGCGGCAGGTCCGGGTGCAGCCGCGCGACATCGAGATATGCGGTGGTGGCTGCATGCGTATCACCGAGGGCGTTATCGCATTGTCCGGCGCGCACCCGCGCGAGCCACGTCCAGCCGCTCTGCGGATACGAGTCCGCGTACTTGCGGAAGTGCGAGCGCGCGGACGTGTACTCTCTGTCCTGGAACTCGAGGGAGGCAAGCGTTGCCAGCGCTTTCCTGTGAAAGAGCCCCTGTCCTTCGGCGCTGAGCGTCGTCAATGCCGCTTTGGCCTTGCCCACCCACACCCGGTGTTCCGCCGGCGATTCCTTTCCGGGGTTCCGAATGTAATAGTCGGCGCGAAGATATCGGATCGCTGGAGGATCCGGAGCCCCTCGCTCCAGATCGGAGAGCACGCGATCCACGGCTTCGCGCTCCGGTTCACCTTTCCTGCCGAACAGCTTCGCCAGTTTCGACGTGACGATGTATCCAACACCGTTCTGGGCGGTGTGGCTCTCATCCACTGCGAGGTGGGTCCGCACGAATTCCAGGTAACCCGCGATCAGGCGATCCACGTTCTCCGGCGGGATCGTGGAGTCGTCCGGCATGTAGAAACCGATGACGAGGTCGGGCGCTTTCTTCACCCATTCGCTCGGCGGGTATCGGCCGCTCTCCAGCTCCTTCGCGATCGCGAGCACGCGCATGAAGCGGTTCGTCGGATCGGCGCCGCGCGGCTCCAGGATGCCGAGCGTGTTTCCGCCGTGCCACTCAGTGCCTTCGTAGTAGAGCGCCTTGGCGCCGGCCGCGGTGCCCGGATGCTCCTGCGCGAAGGCGTGCAGCGAGTCGATGTGCCCCTGAAGGTTCGCCCGGTAGTCTACAGTCATCGTCTCGTGCGGCATGAGCGCATCGACTTCCGCGAGCACGGCGGTTTCGGTGCCGCGATACTCCTCGATGAATCTCGTGAGGCGTTCGTGGGCGGCGCGGCGCGAATTCGGGTCGAATTCACCATCAACGGACAGGAAGAGCCGGGCCGCGCGCGCTGCGTCTTCCCGCGGGAGCGTTGGCAGGATCCGTCGCGCGTCGGCGACAATCTGCTTCAGCTCGGCCGTCCTCCGGACCGCCTTCTCGTCGTTGCCCCTGAACCGCCAGAGTGCGTCGCCCATCGCCTCGAACGCGTCCGGGATGCGCCGCGGCTGTCTATCGACGATGGCACGCAGCGCGGTGAAGGCTCTGTCGAAATCCTGCGCCCGCGCGAGCGCCCGAAGGGCTTCGACGCCGGTCGCATCCTCCGCGATGCGCCGCGCCGCCAGGTTCGCGTCGAAGCCCCTCCGCTCGAGCGAGAGGATCGCGTAGTCCTGGGGCGGGAATTCCGCCGCGAGCGACTGCGGGTCCGGGAGCGTGGACGTCGGCGCGGACGCGACAAGAAGGAGGGAAAGCACGAGCAGGGCTGCTTTCTTCATCGGTGTCTCCTGCGTCCATTTAGACAGCAGCCGCGTCGTCTCGGCTCGCGACCTTCACCGGGACCCCGGCGGTTCAAACCCTGTTGGCGAATGAATGGTGAAGGCGCTATGCTCTATTATCCGAGAGAGGTTCAAGCACAGATGAGCGACTTGCTGAACTACGCCTCGTCGCATCGCGGTGGCGCCGCGGTCGTCGTTGTCCTTGTGTTCAGCCTCATCGCGGTCATCCAGTGGCTTGCCTGGATATTCGAATTTGGACGGTTCGACCGCCGTTCCGCTCCTCAGCGCCCCACGAACCCGCTGCGATACGTTGCGGCCAACTTCTTTGTCGAGATCATCAATGACTTTCGCCATCTGTTGGCGCTCGTCATGGTGCTCCTGTTCGCGGTCGCCCTCGCAATCGGGATGTATCCGGGCGTAAGGGCATGGGACGTGCAGAAGCTCGCGACCGGGATCCAGGCGGTCGCCGCGGCGCTCGGGGGCCTCATCGGGTCGATCATCGGGTACTACTTCGGCGAGTCGGCGGCCACACGCACGAATGCTCGCCCCACAGGGGACACGGCGCCCAGGCAAGCGGCACCTGAGGCCGGGCAGTCGGACATCGTTCAGGCACCGGCGCCACCGGAGCCACCCGCCCAGGGCTGAGGCCGCAGACACGCCTTAGCGCAGGTGAATCGCGATATGGCAGCAGTGAAGAGAACGCTCTCGATTGAAGTAAGAGACTCGTTGTTCGATCCGGACTGCACGGACCGTGTGGCGCTGTTTCGCCGTCGCCCGTCGGGCGACACTCTTTACAGGGTCTTCATCTATCTGGAGGGGCCGGACCTGCCCTTCGTCAACGAAGTGACGTATCGGCTGCACGAGACTTTTTCACCCCCGACGCGCGCCATCACCAGAAGCGTGAGCAACTCCCGCTGCAAAATCACGATCTGGACCTGGGGCATATTCACGGTCCGGGCGACGATCGGTGACAAGACCGAGGGGCAGATCACGATCACGCACGACCTCACCTACGGGCAGCAGATAAGCGCGCCCGAGACCGTGCTCAAAGCGGGATAGCTCCGCATCTGCCGCCCGCCGCGCCGGTCTTGACAGCGGTCCTCCCCTTCCATTAGTCTCCCATCGTCTGTCGATGGGAGAGTGACATGAAGGCCGTTCCACCCGATCTGCTGCCGGGCACGCTGGACATGATCATCCTGCGGGTGATCGCCGGCGGGGCGATGCACGGATACGGCATCGCGCAGCGGCTGCGCGAGCTGTCCGACGACGTGCTCGTCGTCGGCGAGGGCTCCCTGTACCCGGCGCTGCAGCGGCTGCTGCTGAACGAGTACGTGCGCGCCGAGTGGGCGCCTTCCGAGAACAATCGCCGCGCGCGGTACTACACGCTCACGCCGGCCGGACGCAGGCATCTGCAGGCCGAACGCACCGAATTCACCCGCCTGATCGGCGCCATCCAGCGCGTGCTCGAAACCGCCTGAAGGAAGGGGACCCATGGCAACCTTTCTCACTCGTCTCCGCGCGCGCATCCGGAACCGCCGTTTCGACGACGACCTGCTCGCAGAGCTCAGGGAGCACGAGGAGATGAAGCGCCGCGAGCTCGAGGCCACCGGCGTGGCTAGGGACGATGCTCGCACCCAGGCGCGCCGGGCACTCGGCAACGTGACGCTGATGCGCGAGGAATCGCGCGGTGTCTGGATCGCCCCGTGGCTCGAGAGTGTCGTCCAGGACGTCCGGTACGCGCTCCGCGCGATGGCGCACCAGCCGATCCACTCCCTGACCGCCGGGCTCGTCCTCGTGTTGGCGATCGGCCTCAACGCGGCGCTGTACTCGGTCTTCAAGGCGATCGCGCTCGATCCGTGGCCCGTCAAGGATCCGTCGAGCGTCGTGCGGATATGGATGAAGGCCGGCCCGCGGCCGGTGGGTCCCTCTGTTGACGAGTACCGGTTCGTGAAGGAGCACGCGACGACGTTCAGCGGCCTCGTGGCGCATACGCCGCCGGGCAACGGCGCGCGGCTGCAGGCGCCGGGGCGCGCGGAAATATATCTGCAGACAGTCTGGGTCTCGGCCAACTTCTTCGATGTCCTCGGCGTCCGGATGCAGTTGGGCAACGGGTTCGTGCCCGAGGACGATCTGACCGGCAACCGGCGTGCGCCAATCGTCATCAGCGACGGCGTGTGGCGCAGCCACTTCGGCAGCGACCGGTCGGTGATTGGCCTTCCGGTGTCGGTCGCGGGCAAGCCGTTCACGATCGTGGGCGTGCTGGAGCGGCAGTTCGACGGGCTCGGACGTCCGGTCGACATGTGGATGCCTCTGTCCGCCTTCTCGTCGGTGAGGGGGAACCCCTCGGTCGCGTGGGAGCCCTCAGCGCTGTCCGCGGTCTGCTGCATCAACATGGTCGGACGGCTGCGGGACGGCGCCGGGCGGCGGCAGGCCGGGCTCGAGCTGCAGCTCCTGCACGAACAGTTCTCGGCGGCGGCGCGGCGAAAAAGCGGCAGGGTGGAGCTGTCTGGCACGTCGGAGGTCTCCGGCCGTGGGGCCGCGCGCTATGCACTCTTCGCCGTATTCGGCGCGGCGGTCATCCTCATCCTCATTCTTGCGTGCGCCAACGTCGGCAATCTTCAGCTCGCGCGGGGCCTTGCGCGCCGCCGCGAGATCGCGACGCGGCTGTCGATCGGCGCCAGCCGCGCTCGTGTCGTGCGGCAGTTGCTGACCGAAGGGTTCGTGCTCGCCTGCTCGGCCGGCGTCGTCGCGATCGGCGTCGCGGCACTTCTCCCGCGCGTCGTGCTCACCTACATGGGCGAGGAGATCCCCGCGTACATGGCCGCGCGGCTGCTGCCCGATGCGGACATCGTCCTCTTCACGCTGACGACGTGCGTGCTGTCCTGCCTCTTTTTCGCGCTTGCGCCGGCGATTCACGCCACGCGCGTCGACATTCCGCTGGGGACGATGGATCGCGCCTCGACGCGATCCGGGCGCTTCCAGCTGCGGAGCATTCTCCTGGGTACCCAGATCGCCATCTCGGCGGTGCTGCTCATCGGCGCGGGCCTGGTCACCCGCGCGATCGTGCACGCGATGCACTTCGATCCGGGCTTTGCCATCGACGGAGTGGACGTGATCTCGGCGGTGGTGCCGGCCGGCACCACGATGAAGCAGAGAGAGGATCTCGTGCTGGGCGTGCTCCGTGCCGCCGACGCGGGCGGCGGCGATCCGGTCGCGCTCGCGCAACCCGCGCCGTTCGATGATCAGCCGCTCGTCATGTTCATGGCGCTTCCGCACGGGGGTCCTATGGATTACGAGAGTGTGCTCCTGCGCCCGGTCTCCGCGAGGTTGTTCGACGTACTCGGGATACCGCTGGTGCGAGGACGCATGTTCGCGTCCGCGACGGCCGCCGAGGCTGTCGTCAACGAGTCGTTTGCGCGCGCGTACTGGCCCGGGGAGGATCCCGTCGGCCGCGAGGCTCACGACGTCGATCGCAAGGGAGCCATCCGGCGCAGCTTCACGATTGTGGGCGTCGTGCGCGACACGCACTTCACAGGGCTCGAGGCCATCAAGCCCGTCATCTTCACGCCGGCTTCGTACGGCATGTTCCTGACGCGAGGAGGTCCGCCCGCCGTCGAGCGGATCCGCGCGTCCATCGTGGCGCTCAATCCCGCGGCGACGGCAACCGTCCATCCGCTCACCGACAGTCTCAAGGAGCACTTGAAGCGCTCGCGCACGGGCGCCGCGCTGGCGTGGGCGATCGGGTTGGTGGGGCTGGCCCTGGCGGCCGTGGGCGTGTTCGGCGTATTTGCGTACGCGGTCGAGGAGCGCCGTCGGGAAATCGGCCTCCGCCTCGCGCTCGGGGCGGCCCGCTCGCAGATCGTGCGAATGCTGGTATCGGCGAACGGACGCGCGATGGTGCTCGGACTCGGCGCGGGCTTCGTGCTGTCGCTTGCTTCCGGACGGGTGTTGCGCAGCTATCTGTTCGGCCTGAGCCCGCTGGATCCGCTGGCCTACCTCTTCGTCACGTTACTGCTCGCGAGCGCCGCGGTCATCGCCACCTTCGTCCCCGCACGCCGCGCCTGTCGCGTGGACCCCGCCGTCACGCTTCGCGAGGATTGAGATCTCACCTCTCGCATTAACGATAAGACGGCGAGCGGGCGTTTCGATCGGGGCGACCTTGAGCCGCGTGACACCCTACAGAGGGTAAAGTGCGCCCGCAGCGTGACTGCCGCGTTGGGTTGGGGACCCAACGCGGGTCGCGCTCCACGGTGCGGAGGGCGCACTTTTCCACGCGAGCGAAGCGGGAGCCCCGAGCGGAACGCCCGCTCGCCGTCGTTCTCCTCTCGCGGTTAATACAGATTGGGCCTGCGCTACTGCCGCTTGCCAATCGCAAAGAGGCTGGACGCCGACCGGACGTACATGACGCCGTCCGACAGCGCGGGCGTCGCCATCAGCAGCTCGCCCATCGTGTTGGTGGCGACGATGCGGAACTCGCGGCCGGCCGCGATCACCAGCATGTCGCCGTCCTCGCTCGACAGATAGATGCGCCCGTCGGCGGCGACCGGTGACGCGCTGAAGCCGCTGCCGACCTTCGGCAGGCGCTGCCGATAGATGTCCTGACCGGTCTGGACGTCGTAGGCGTCGAACACGCCGTTGTTGCCGAGGACGTAGAGGATGCCGTCGTACACGAGCGGCGTGGGCATGTAAGGGCCGCGCGCCGTCTTGCTCCACGCGACGCTCTTATTGCTCGTCGTGCCCTTCTCGAGCGTGAGGTCGCCGCGCGCGTCCGGGAGCACGGCAAAGATTGGCCTCTCCGGACCGCGACCGCTCGCGACGAAGATGAGGCCGTTGCTGAAGATCGGCGTCGGCGCGGTGATCTTCGAGCTGCCGCCCAGGCGCCAGAGCTCCTGCCCGGTTCGCGGATCGTATCCGCGGATGAACTTCGACGCGTTCGTCACGAGCGCGGGCCCGCCCGCGGTTGTCGCGACGGTCGGCGTCCCCCACGACGGCAGCTCGTTGCGGTCCGTCTTCCAGACGGTCTTCCCGGTCTGCGCGTCGAGCGCGAGGATGAACGAGTCCGCCTGCGTGTCGCATTGCAGCAGGACGAGGCCGTTCCAGATGATCGGCGAGCTGGCTGGTCCCCACTCGAACGCCGGGATGTCGTACGCGCCCATGTTGATGCGTCCGAGATCCACCTGCCACAGCGGGTGGCCGTCGACGTCGTACGCGAATACGCCCTCCGAGCCGAACCACGCGACGACGACCCGGCCGTCCGTGGCCGGTGTGGCGCTGGCATACGTGTTCTTGATGTGGCGCTTGTTGCGCGGCTCTCCCTCGGACGCGACCCGCTTCCAGGCGAGCTTCCCGGTGCGCTTGTCGATCGCGTAGAGCATCCATTTCTGACGCGAGAGGTCCTCCGACGCGTCGCCGTCACCATAGAGTCCAGGCTTGAAGGTCGCGTTCGGCTTGCTGCTGATCGCCGTCGTCACGAAAATGCGGTCGCCCCAGACGATCGGGCTCGAGTGGGCGAGGCCGGGGATGGGCGTGCGCCAGAGAACGTTCTCGCGGGTCTTCGGATTCCATTGCTCCGGCAGGTCCTGACCGTCGGCGATGCCGGACGCCTCGGGGCCGCGGAACGACGGCCAGCTCCCGCGCGCGGGTTTCGCGGCCGGGAGCCTCGGCGCACGCGCGGGCGCGCTGGGGACGATCTTCCGCTCGGGAATCTTCGGGGCTTCTCCTTCGGGACGCCAGTCGCTGCGGTCGAGGATCATGCGCCTCGGCTCGCACGGATCGGCCACAACCGTCAGGCTGACGTGCGGCCCGTCGATCTTGAATCGATACCGTCCGGGCTCGGCGCATTCCTTCGGGCCGCCGGTCACCACCGCGATCTCGTCGCCCTGGAGCTTCCACGTTCCGTTCAGCGCGGGCCGGCCGGTGCCTGCGATCGTCAATGCGCCATCGGCGCCGAAACGCGCGGTGAAGAACCCGTAGGTCAGCGGTGTCGAGGGAATCGGTGACGGGGCCTGCTGCGCGATGGCTGCCGCTGGCGCACACGAGAGCATTGCGCCCAGGACCCAGGCGCCGACAGTTGTGGAGGTCGTCGGCATGTTGCGAATGCTAGATCCACTGGAGCCCGCCCGCAAGCCCACATCTTTTCGCGGCGGAGCTTTTGAGTCAGACGTCACGCGGAAGATGCAGCAACTCGACGCGCGACGATTCGGTGACGTTCGCCATGAAAGGCGCCTTCGTCTTGCTGAGGATCCGCAGCATCCGAGGTAGCGCCTTTTGAAACACGGCCGCCTGGTCCGCGCCGGTCATCTCCCCGGCGGTCAGTACGAACGCCCGGACTTTGGAATTGAGCACGGCTCTCAGCTCGATCGGCCGTTTTCGGATGTTCTGATCCTTCGTAATCAAGATCCACTTCGCCGCGCCGACTCCAGGAAGCCAATCGACGTCGAGTGCACCCGTCTTGTGGATATCCCGCTGCAGATGAACGATGTGGCCAGCGGCGCGCAGCATGTTCGGAACGTCGTCATGACAAATACGCCAAATGTCCCTGACAAATACCATCTCCGTGGGCCCGATCCGTTTGCGCCGGAACAACGGCGCTTGGTAGGCGCTCACGCGCTGAGATGCGTTCGCGACATCCTCTGTCACGACGACCGTACGAACTGGAGAGGTTCTGCTCTCGGAACTGCCAGCCGGCGGTGGGTAAGCGCTCTCAGAATAGCATCAAGCACGATGTCCAGCTCCTTCGCCACATCCTCAGCAAGGAAGCGCAGCACGAAGTAGCCGTTCTCTTGCAGCAACTGGTCCTTTCGACGGTCGCGGCGATACGCGTCGGGATCCGCGAGGTGCTGCGCGCCGTCCAACTCCACGGCCACGCGCGCGTCGGCGCACAGCAGATCCACTTCCAGGGCGCCGAGCGCGTCGAATGCGATCGGCAACGTGACGTTGAGCCGGAGACGCCCCTTCGTCTCCGTCAGTGTCTCCAATCGCCTGAAGAGGAATGCCTCCGTCGCACTTCGCGCTCGGTCCGCACCATCGGCATCGGCGTGAATCGTACGAGTCGCGTGGAGAAACAGGCTTGCCAGCGGCGTGTCCACGCCGTCGCGCACGAGTCGTCGGACGCTCCCCGAGTAATCTCGCTTCCAGGCCGGATCCGAGGGCAGGATCACGTCCGCGGGCCAGCCTGGGATCGCGCTGGCTGGAAGGACGATCGTGTAGCCGATGGCCTCATACCCGCGACAACGCCGGTCGAACATTCGCCCCAGCATCGGGACATCGAGGTCGGCATAGTCGTAGATGCGCACCTCTCGCTTGCCGTCGTACAGCCGATGCAGCCGGCCCGCGTACTGCGCGATCGTTCCGCGCCAGGAGACCGGGAGAGTCAGAAACAATGTGTCGAGACGCGGATCGTCGAATCCCTCTCCGACGTACTTGCCGGTGGCGATCACGACCCGTCCCTCGTCAGGAGGGATCGCCGCGAGACGGGCGCCGAGGGCGAGCCGCCGCTTCTTACCCATCCCGGCGCGCAGGACCACGACGTGACGGGCACTCGACGCAAGCGCCTGCTCGAGTCGATCGAGGTGATCGTTCCGCTCCGTGAGGATCAGCGGAGAACGCCCGGACCGGACGGCTTCAATGACGTCATCGCAGATGCGACTCGTGCGCTCTTCATCGTCGATCAGCTCGTGATACAGGGCCTGGAACTCGACCCGCTTATCGGCGTCAGGGCTCCTGGCCGGCTGGAACGCAGTCGGCTGCACCAGAACCACGTGCGCGAACGGCCGAGCCGCGGCCTGCGCTCGTGGGTTGACGCGATGCCGAACCGGCCCGCACTGCATGAAGATGATCGGATGGTGGCCATCCTTGCGTGCGACGGTCGCCGACAATCCGACGACGAACCGGGCCTTGGCTTGCCGCGACACCTGCTCGAAGCTGTGCGCAGAGAGGTGGTGACACTCGTCGACGATCAGGTGTCCGTAGTCGGCGACGCGATCGTCGACTACTCCCTTGCGAACAAGACTCTGGATTATGCCGACGTCGAGCACTCCTGTCGGACGGCCTCGGCCGCCGCCGATTCGGCCGATCGTCTTTGCCGGCATTCCGAGGAACGCCGACAGCCGCTCGATCCACTGGTCGAGGAGCTGACGCCGATGGACGAGCACGAGCGTGTTGACGCCGCGCTCGGCAATCAACCAGGCCGCGATGACTGTCTTGCCGAATGCCGTTGTGGCGGCCAGCACCCCGGTGTCGTGCGCCAGCATGGCGTCCGCGGCCGCTTTTTGGTCGGGCCGTAGCTGACCCTCGAAAGCCACTGTGAGCGCGCGGCCAGCGTAGCGCTCGTCTCGAATCGTCGTGCGCACGCCGAGCTCGCTGAGCGTCAGGCGGACGTCCTCCAGACATCCTCGAGGCAGGCCTATGTGCTGGGGATGATCCTCGGCGCAGGCGATGACACGAGGCTTGTCGTAGGTGGAGACGCGCATCGCCTGCGCCTTGTAGAATTCAGGGTTCTGAAATGCCGCCAGCCGAAGCAGCCGGTTTCGAACGCCGGGATGCAGGCCGTCCTTGGTGATGTAGATCTGATTTCCCAGTACCAGCTCCATGGTCTTCGGCAATTCGCCAACGATCGGTGACTCCCTGCGGCGCCGCGATGGAGGCGCTGTCCACGGCTCATCGTCTCCGTCATCCTGGGGCGGCAAGCGAACACCGAGAACGGGACCGCGGCGTTCGGCCTCCTGAACGACTGTCTCGACCTGCGCCCGGCCGAGCTTGCGCACGCTTGCGAGGAAGGCCCACTGGTCTGCCCAAGGTTCGAGGTTGTCATCGAGAAAGACACTGTTCGTTTTGTCCCGTGCCCGCTTCTGCAACGGCAACGCGATCAGGTTGCCGAATCCTCCTTGCGGCATCGTGTCTTGATTCGGAAAGAGACGGTCGTACGAATCCAAACCGAGATCCGGCCGCCGTTCCATCGTCTCGGTGAGGGCGTGAGATCCGAGGCGTCGGGCCAGCGCGGCCGGAACGGCCTCCTCGAAGAAGAACCACACGTGGGCGCCCCGCCCTGAACGCGACCGCTCGAGAGCAGCTGGCAGGTTCAGGCGCCGACAGGTTTCCAGGAATGCCGCCGCGTCCTCCCGCCAGCCGGTCTTGTCAAAGTCGACGGCGAGGAACAAGCACGTCTCGTCCTGCAGCATCGGATAGACACCGGCCACAAAGGGCTGACCGTTGGCGTCGGAGCCGGTCAGGTGCCACCGGATGACGTCGTCGGTCACCGGGAGAAATCGACGGTGCGGACATTCGGCGCACTTGATGCGTGGCTTCTCGCAGACTCCACGGACCCATTCATTCCCGCAGGCAGGCGCATAGCCGGATTTGCCTGTCTTTCGGCTCTCGAAACGACGCGGGTAGACATCCTCGCGACCGCGGAAGAGGGACCGGAACAGACGGATCTTTGCATCGGCCGGAGACTGGTGATTGACCGTCGGTCGCACTGCGTGATCCATCGACTATTGGATGCCATCTGCGACGCGTTCGTGCAGTCACCGACGTCGGGAGGGCTGGCGCGTGCGGCGCTTTATGTCCACGGTGGTGAGCCCGCTGGCCTTCGCCACTGCGAGCTGTCGATCATCGGCCGACACGAATGTGGCGCACAGAGTCACATGTGCCGCCGCCACATGAAGCAGGTCGAGACTGCGCGCGAGGAACTTCGCCGTGTACAGCCGCGAGAGCTCGCCCGCCTGCGTGAACACGCGGTCGACGTCCATGGAAACGGGCATCAACCGCTGACTATCCATGTCGTCTCGCATCTGCGCCTGGAGCGCGCGACACTCATCTCTGGTCATCACGCCGCGGCCCACCAACTGCTCGAACGCGTTCGGGACTTCCAATCGGTGGAGGGCGTTGAACGGAATGGCTCCGGCAGTCCGAACCGCCGACCGAGCGGCTTTCGAGAAGCGCTCGGGCACATACACCGCCACGAGCGCGCTGGAATCGACGTACGTGTTCACCGTTCGCCGCGATCCGCGATGACGACGTCCGCACCCCCCGGAGTGATCGTCCGATCGCCAAATACGGCGCGCGCCCGAGCGTCCAGATCCGGCCAGGGAGACATCGGGCCGGTCGGCTCAACAGGCGCCAGCCTGGCCACCGGCCGGTGCCGGCGGGTGACTTCGACGGTTTCACCTCGCTCAACGCGTGCCATGACCTTCTTCAGGTTCTGCTGCAGTTCGCGGACTGAAACCGTGGCCTTGTGCATGTACGACATTTTGTACGACAAATGACCCGCCGTCAAGTACGCCGGGATGAATGGCCTCGCGTCTCATTGGTGCTGCTCAGTGACAGTCCACAAATCTCAGGACGTCTTACGGCAGTTGGAATACCGCGGCGAGCGGCACTGTCAGGCCAGGGAGCAAGGGTGTTGAGAGCATGGCCTCGTACTCGCGGGAGAGTTCCGACGCCAGGCGATATTTGCCGTCCTGGACCACATAGACCTTGATCGTCTCGATCTCGGGATCGACAACCCAGTATTCGGCCACGCCCGATCGTTCGTACAACCGCCGCTTCAGGATTTCGTCGCGGCGCCGCGTGGACGGGGACAATACCTCGATCGCCAGGTCCGGCGGGCCTTGAGCGTTCTTCTCGCCCACGGTCGTCTTGAAGCGCTCGCTCGAGAAGTAGATCAGGTCGGGCTCCACGACGTCATACCGTGAGATCACGATGTCGAACGGCGCCAGCATGACGACGCCCATCGGGTGTTCGCGGAGGAACGTCGCGATCTGGAGATAGAGATTCCCCACGATCAACTGGTGCGCGGATCCCGGCGAAGGCGACACGAAGTGTTCTCCATCGATCAGCTCGTGCCGCAAACCGTCGTCGGGGAGCGCCAGCAGGTCGTCGTAGGTCATCCGAACGCGCTCGGGCGCCCCTTCCATCGCGTGGTCCTTGCTCACAGGCCGATTGTAACGCTCCCTGCAACTCCGCCGCCTGCCGGCAGCCGTCGTTTTCGTGCGGGATTCGCGCAACCAGTTGCGAGCGCGTCGCAGATTCTGCCGCACGCGGGGAACAACCGGGCGGCAGAAAAGGCCAGGCCCTGGATATGCGTCGCAACGATCGGATCGGCTCTTCCCGCGCGCGCACGACCGCCATACAATTTCGCAATGCCAAGACTCATCGCGGCGCCGGCCATCGTCACACCGGCGGGGAACAAGCCGAAGCGCATCGAGGAATATGTCGGCCGCGTGAATTCGGGCCATTCGCAGGTGAGCGTGGCGCGCATGACGTCGCCGGAGGGCTGGGAGGAACCCGGCCAGCGGCCGGAGTTCGAGGAAGTGACGATCGTGCTGAGCGGGATGGTGCGGGTTGAGAGCGACGACGGCGTGCTCGAGGTCCGCGCCGGGCAGGTGGTGGTGACGGGCCGCGGCGAATGGGTCCGCTACAGCACGCCGGAACCCGATGGGGCCGAGTACATCGCGATCTGCGTTCCGGCGTTCTCGCCGCAGACCGTGCATCGCGACGAGTGATTCGTCGTCGTCGACTCCTATGACTCGCTCATCATCCCGTTTTACGATATCCTCAATGGAATGAGCACGAACGTCAAAATCGAAGTCGATGAACGGACGGCCGACGTGCTGCAGGCCCGCGCCGCGGAACTTGGCGTCACGGTATCGGATCTGATCGCGGAGCTCGCGACGCTCGACAGCGAGCCCATCGTCGTTGAGTCAGAGGAGATCGCGGAACTCGATCGGCGCTGGAAAAAGATCGAAGCGGGACAGTCCACGGTTCCACACGAGCATGTCGTGCGGTGGCTGCGCACGTGGGGCACGCCGCTATTCCGCCCGTGGCAGGCTCGATAGACCTCGAATGGTCGGACGATGCGCTCGCCGACCTCGATCGATTCGCGGCGTTTCTCCAGGACCAGTCCCCCGAGCTTGCGGCAATCGTCGCAGACGAAATCATCGCCAGGGCGCAGCTGCTCTCCCGGCATCCGAAACTCGGTCGGCCTCTCTCGACGCGTGAAGAGTACCGGCAGATCGTGATGCAGGTGCTCGGCGGAACCTACGCGTTTCAGTATTGCTACGACGGCAATCGGCTCGTCATGCTGCGCGTCTTCCATGGCCACGAAGCGCGTTGAACGACGCCGGCTCGCCCCGCCCATCGCTTTGGCCGTCAACGCGTCAAGAATCTGCCAGCGCTGACGCGCCGAGTCGCCTCCCCTTCTCCCGTGCTCCTGTTTCGAAGATCCAAAGGCCTCCTCTTCTCCCGTGCTCCTGTTTTCCCCTGCTCTCCTACTCCTGTTGTGACGCCCGGTTCCGAAGATAAGATCACCTCCATGCGCAGTACCCCGGCCTCGCTCGGCGCAGCCCTCGATCCGCGCGCCACGACGCGCACGGCGCGGGCGTCTGCCTCGGCGCGTGTCCCCGAAGAACTCCTGTATGTCGGCCAGGTGGTCGCGAGCCCGGCGACGCACTTGCGCTACAGGATCGAGCGGCTGCTCGGGGCGGGTTCGGTCAGGTGTTCCTCGCGACGCGGCTCGGACGCTCGGCGGCGGTTCCCGAGGAGGTCTGTGTCAAGGTCAGTCTCGACGCGGACGCGTGGGTGCGGGAAGCGTACTTCGGTCTCCTGCTCGACAGTCATCCGCGTGCGATTCGCGTCTATGACCGTTTTCCGCTGTCATTGCCCGACGGGCGTTTGGTCTACGCGCTCGTCCTCGAATGTGCGAAGCATGGGGATCTGAGCGCCTATCTTCATCGGACCGCGAAGCCGTGGAGCGAACGCGACGCGAGGCGCGAGATCGCGGGCCTCCTCGAGGTGCTCGGCAAGCTGCACCGCGGTCAGCTCCTCCACCGCGATCTGACGCCGATGAATGTCTTCGTGTGTGACGGTAGACGGCTCAAGCTCGGCGACTTCGGGATCGTGCGTCAGCAGAGCGATCGCCGCGGCGTGACGGCGCGGACCATGAATCTCATGACCGCGCCGAGCGAGATCGTCGACCGCGAGGCACCCAAGTGGCAGGCGCGTGACGACGTGTATCAGGTGGGACAGCTGTTGGCGATGCTGGTGCGGGGGGACGCGGGGGCGCGGATCCGCACGACGGACGTCCGCGGGCTCTCGTGCAGCGATCAGCTCAAGGAGATCGTCCACCGCTGCATCGGCGAGCGCCGCAAGCGCTACGAGAGCGCGCTCGAGATGATCGAGGCGCTTCGCACGCCGCCGGCGCCGCTCAAGGCGGGCGTCCTGCGCAGCCTCAAGGGCGTGCACCTCGCGTTCACCGGGTTCCTCAGCAAGCCTCGGATCGAGGCGGCGCGCGCCGCCCGCCGCGCCGGTGCCATCGTCCACGGCGCGCCGTCCGCGAGGACGACTGTCGTCGTCCGCGGTCGTCCGAACGCGCAGCAGGCCGCCGGGAAGGACGGCGGCCTGAAGCTGATGGAGATGAAGCGCCTCCGGGAGAAGGGCCACCGGATCCTGCTGCTCAACGAGACGCAGTTCTGGCACCTGGCCTCGAAGCGGTGAGCTCAGCCGATCGATTTCATCCGAAAGAAGCGATGACAAAGAGGTAGGAGAAACCCCGTCTATGATATCGCGACGAAGCTTGTCAGAGGCTCATCACCGGGTGCCCACCCCAGCTCACGAAGGGCTACAGTGAGGCCGCTCAGCGAACGAGCTTCGTCTGCCGTGAATGCTTTGTCTTGGCACATGTCCGCGAGCACTCCTGAGAACGCTCGCGCATGCAGCCAACGCAGTTCGTCAGGATGAAGGCCGAGTGCACTCTGTTTGGCCTTGAGGTAGAACACCTCGTGTGGCGTAAAGTCCAGATCGGCGATCGCCGCCGTCAGTGCGTCCCAGTAAGCCGAAATCACGACTTGGCGGCCTGACGCGTCGCGGGATGTCTTCGTACCGGCAGGACCAACAGCAACAGTACGCGGTTTCATCACTGGCGCCCGTCCGGCCGGGACCGAGGGCGCACCGTCGAAGAGAGGGTCGTTGAAGCTACTCATAAACTTGTAGCTCTTTAACTGGGCCAAGTCAGCGAACGTCCGTATTTGTTCGCGTTCGCAGACATGGAGGTACTGTTTCCACAGCTCCGCTGCCGCCAATGCGTCACCCGCAGCATGGTGACAAGCAGAATGAGTGACGCCGGACTCGTTGCATGCATCCGACAGCCCGCACTTCCGTCCCAATCCGAGCATCGGTCGCAGGTACATTAGACAGAGATACGGCGGGAAACGACTGACACCAGCGCGGCGCAGTTCCTCACGCATGAATCTGGAGTCGAAGTACACGTTATACGACGCAAACACTGAGCCACCCAGTGCGGCGAGGACCACCCCGGCGATATCGGTGAATGTCGGAGCGTCCGCGACGTCGGCGTCTGTGATGCCGTGGATTTCTGTCGCTGCAACGCGCCGCTGGGGATTGACCAAAGTGTCGAGAATCAGCTTCGGCTGCTCGCCTGGCTCGGTACGGACAATGGCGATTTCGACAACACGGTCTCCCCCAGGATAAAGGCCGGTGGTCTCAGTATCAACGACGGCCAAGGGTGTCTCCGCGATCAGCCGCGCCGAAATACCACACGTGCTCACAGCGCTCCTCCGGCTCCTGGCGTGACTCGTAAAATCAGCCCGCCGCTTGCCTCGCCGAGCACGCCACTTGACAACAACGCCTCGACGACGTTTCCAATGGCTTGCTCCAGAATCGATCCCGTACGGCCATAGCCCATCACCGCTCGGGTTTCCGCAATTAACGACTGTTTCGTGAGTGCCTGCCCCCCTGCCAGTACAAGCTTCACCGCCTCCGCAAACTCCTCTGGAGCGATTCGTTCCCCGGGAATACGGCTATCAGTTCGGCAGCGGGCCTGGCAGCGGCCGTCCGGACGCCAGTAAAACGGGCCGCGTCGGTGTACGCGATGCTGGGATTCGGCGATGCGGGCGCCCTGACGGATTCTGGTCTGAATACGCGAGCCTGCCTTGGTGCCCCACAGGCCACTGACCCGCGCGATAAGATCGGTTTCATGAACGGGCGCCTCTATGTCGACGATCCTGGTCATCACGTCGGCAAGTGTTTCAAGCGCAGTGTCCAGCAGTCCGACGGGAGAGGGCGTGCGTGCAGCTACGAACATTTCGTACGCAGGCACCATCGGGCGGGCATATTGCGTTCGCGGCACGGCAGCCGTTGGAACTGGATCAACAGATCGCCCCGTGGCATGTTCTTCTTGCGATGATGAGCTCGCGTGCGCGTGCTGTTCTTCTTGACTTCGCACGCATTCGCGTGACTCCTGTATCAACTGGAGCAGTCGATCAATCTGTCCCTGTCGATCCTTGAACCAGTCGGTGCTCCACACTCGGTGGATGATCCAGCCGCGGTCCTCCAGCACCTGCTGACGCAACCGATCGCGATCGCGAACCGTTTCCATCGAGTGGTATGCGACACCGTCGCACTCGATGCCGCACACGAAACGACCTGGCACATCGTCGTCCAGGATTCCTACGTCCACTCGATACCCACAGACGCCGACCTGCGGCTGAATACGCACGCCCCGGCGCGCCAGCTCGAGGCAGACATCACGTTCAAATGGAGACTCCGTGTCGGCTGCAATCGACACGACAGCACCGCTAATCCTCCGGTGTTCAGCATAGGAAAGAAAGTCTCGGAGCAGCCTCGGCCCCTCCGAAACAGCGCCGGCGGGATTGATGTCATGGTCATGGATGGAAGAGAACACCTTCATCTGGCGGCGGGCTCGCGTGACCAGCACGTTGAGCCGGCGCCAGCCGTTGTCACGGTTCAGAGGCCCGAAGTTGTAGCGAACCCGCCCATCCGGAGACCTGCCGTATGTGATGCTGAGAAAGATTGCGTCTCGCTCGTCTCCTTGGATGTTCTCAAGGTTCTTCACGAAGAACGGCTCGTTGGTTGAGCGGTCGAAGAACGGCTCTATGGAAGGATCAGCCCGGCGGCGAACCTCGAGTTCGTCCACGATCGCAAGTTGCTGACGGAGATTCAACGTTCCAACACCCAGTGAGAGTGTGTTGAGGCCCGCGGCCCTACGCTGCAGTTGAGCGACAGCAAAGCTCACTACTTCGTCGGCGATTCTCCTCGCCTCGATCAGGTTCACGCCCTTGCCTTCGTAAACTCCCCCCTCGACGAATCGGAACTCGAGACCTGCCGTGTCGCTGTCCGTGACCGCACTTGGAAACGTGTGAAGATCAGCGTCGTAGAAACTGATGTTGGAGAAGTTAATCAGTGACTCGTGGGCGCTTCGATAGTGCCATTTCAAGCGGCTCATTGGGACCGCAGCTCCCATGAACTCCTCAAGGACGCTTTCGGTATCATCGAAAAGTGGCGTGCCATCGTCGCCGAGCACCGCGTCGACACTGCCGCCCGAGACCATGAAGAAGTTCGTGGGCGGAAGCTGCTTCGGATCTCCAACGACGACCAGCTGGCGCCCTCGAACGACTGCACCCACGGCGTCCTCTGTGGGCAATTGCGAGGCCTCGTCGAATATCACGACGTCGAATGAAGGAGCGCTCCCGTCGCTGTACTGCGCCACTGTCAGCGGACTCATCATGAAACACGGCTTGATCGCGCGGATTGCGCCGTCGCAATCTCGCAGCGTCCTCCGAAGCGGGCGCAGCTTTCGTTGTTTGACCAATTCGCGCCGGAGCAGGGGCAGCGAGGCAGCCCCTTCGGGCTGGCGCAGCTTGTGCTGCACGCGGTCGCGCAGCATACCTGCGAGGGCGGCACGGTTCTGTTGCAGCACAAGCTGATCGAGATGCCGGAAGTCCTTCACCATTGCTTCGTGCGAGAGCGTATCGAATTGGTGTAGTGGCTCCCGCGCCTGAACCACGGCCGACATCCATTTCATGTGGAAAGCGCGGAGGAAGGCGCTCGGCAGAACGTCGAAGGGAACGGCCCCGCTCATCCCCGGATCAACGACGTCGTGTGCGATAGTCGCGACCGCGCGCTGTCGGCTGGATTCGAAGGCGGCCCAGGCGGGTGCCTTGGCAAGGTTGGTCGCAATCGCCTTCGCCCGCGCACCAATTTCGCAGATGGGGCTTGCCTGCAGGTACCCGTCGGGCCATCCGACGGTATTCTGCAGTTCGCCCAGTTGCATTCGAAGGCGCTGGGCTCCGGCAGCGAGCGTCCGCAGGGCACCGACGTCGGGCTTCCTGTGCTCAGCGAGACGGGCCGCGTCCGCAGCCAGGCCTCGGCCAATCGCAAGAGCACGATAGCGCACGACGTACGCGACATATTCGTCCAGACGGCTCCAGTCAGAGTCGGCGGCCTTCCAGAGGGCGCCGAATAGCGCTCGACCGGTCTTCTCAGCCGCTGCGAGCTCGTGGACGACGGCTGAGACTTCGTCGACCTGCTTCAGAACCCTCGCTTGTTCGAGCAGCGAGGGCACGTACCCCGGTCGCCTCCATCCCACCCATCTGCGGTTGATCGCGCGATATCGGGCGTCCAGGATCGCAAAGAACGAGAGCACGCCACTGCTCTTCCGCTCGATGTACGCGATATCCTCCGAGTGCTGCAGATCGAAGACGTCGTCCTTGAGATTCGCGCGGAGCCGTTCTCGAAGTTGCCGCAGCTTGCGCCCCGTCGCCAAAAGTGTGGTCGCTTCCCTTGGCGGCGAGTTCCACGCGTCACTCTGGAGGATGCCGGCCGCAACCCCGGGCGAAGCACCGAGCACATCGGCGACTTCAGCCATCCCTTCCGCTTCATCCAGTGTCGACCCAGCTGGTACTCCAAATGCGGCGGATGCACTGGCGACCTGCGTCAGTAGAATTCCAACAGAATCATCGATATCAACCGCCAGAGCCTTCGCGGTGTCGAGATCATCCTCGGTGTATAGCGTTTTGCGAGCGTCACGCCAGGGATGTAACCGGGGATCTCCCACTGCGCGCGCGTGCACTTCCATGTCTTCAAGAGCACGGCGACCGGCGGCCAGGTCTTCAGCCGTCACCTTCGAAATGTCGGCATCGAGCTTTATCTTGGGTGCCTGCAAGACCGTCCCGAGCTCCCCCACCACGCCGTACGGAGACTTGCCCAAAGCACCGAAGGGCTCGTGCACTGCGCGGACGTAGTCCGAGAGTGCCCCGCGCACGACGGGCAGCCGGTGTCCCGTACCTGTCGTGCCTGCAATCGGCTGAAGAGAGGCATCTAGTGCCGCCGAGAGTCCCTTCATTACGGCGCGTTTGTTCGCCTTCGACGAGTGCAGCTCGAGACAGAATTCACCGATCCCAGCCTGCACCAAACGTCGGTGCACGACTTCGAGTGCGGCCATCTTCTCAGCAACGAACAGCACGGACTTCCCGGCGGCCAGCGCCTGCGCTACGAGGTTGGTAATCGTCTGCGATTTGCCGGTTCCTGGAGGACCTTCGATGACGATGTCGTGTCCCTTAGAGACGGCCGCAGCGGCACGCATCTGGCTCGAATCGGCGTCTACGACTTGATAGGTACTTTCGGGCGTGAAATCCGAATCCAGTTGCAGCTGGCGAATATCGTCCGGGAGGCCATGTACTGAGCTGCCTGCTCGGGCGAGCAGTTGTCGAATCAGCCGATGTCGTCCGATCGCGTCACCGTTGGCCTCCAGATCCTTGAACATGACGAGCTTCTGAAACGAGAACAGTCCCAGGTAAACATCGCCCTGAACAGCCCATCCGATTTGATTGGCAACGGCCTGGGCCGCTCCCTTCAGGAATGTCTGCAGGTCGTAGGTATCGCTGATCGTCTCTGAGTCGGGCAGCTCTGGGAGGACGATCCCGAAATTGGAACACAACCACTCTATGAGGGCGGGGTTCACCAGCGCGTCTTCATCAGCTGCGGCGACCGTGTAGCCGGATCGCGCTGACTTTCTCGTCAACTGCACTGGGAGAAAGACCAACGGGGCGCGGAACCACGTGTCCGAATCGCGCGATTCCTTGTGCTGAAGCATGCCGAGCGTCATAAAAAGCGTGTTGACGCCCTGCTCCTCAATCGCCGTACGCGCCTGTTCGTCGATTCGGCGCAATGAATGATCCAGCGCCTCAGGAGTGAGCTTCGTCTGCAGCCACTGATCGCGGTGGCGATCATCCACGGTCGATGGATCGTATGGAACGAAGTCCAGGCTCTCCTCGCTCTCGGACACGAAGTCGCTTGGCTCTGCGTCCATTTCGATGTCGATGCTCACGCGCTCCGAGTTCCCGGCTATCTTCAGACTCTCGCTCTTGTCCTCTCCTGCCTTGAACCGCATCATCGCATCGTCGAGGTATAGGTGGCGAAACACTTCAGCGGGCTGCTCATCGACGATCGCAACCGTTGAGACTCTTGTTGGCTTGAAATTCAGCGCACGGTTGCGCCGGGAGAGGTCGAGGAGCTTGCGTTTCCAATTCGAAACGCTCGCCGAGAGACGATTCGAAAAATCTGCCGGTAGATCCGGATCCACACCAGGCATGTGCGAAGCTCCCTGTTTTCTTGAGGTGGGCAGATGATACACCCTCGAAGTGTCTCTACTCGGGACGGTTTCGTTGTGCGGCTCCGGCACAACCTCCCCGGCGTGTGCTGCCACGCGCAAGCACCGCTCGGTCCGGAGACCAGCAGAAACAGATGTGGGCGCCCTCGGTCATGAGTCATGCGGGCCGGGAGCAACCGGAGACTCCTGACTGCGAATCCTTCGACGCTGGAATATCGCTTCGAGCGGACCTTTACTCCCACGGGCTTCGCTTCACACGAGCAGAGGGCGGCAATCACGGTTGATAAGAGTGGATTCACCGAATTTGGATCCGCATGTGGACCGGCGTATGATCCGACGCGTCCGGAATCAGTGTTTACGCGCCGACAGTTCTGAACGTATGCCAGTGCGGAGGCTTTCCCGTGTGCGCCAGCAACTATGTTCCGTTACCACCGATTGGATTCAGGCTCCTACACGAACTTGAGGGGCTCATCGTAGGCGTCCAAGCCGACGGCGTAATTACGCCAGCGGAGGTGTCACGTCTTGGGCGCTGGCTAGCGGAGAACGAGTTGTACGCATCGATCCATCCGTTCTCAGAACTTAAGACACACTTGGAACAGGTGCTCGCGGATCGGGCGATCACCACGGACGAATGCGAGGACCTCCTGTTCGCGATTCGGAAGCTGACCAGATCAAATCCATACTTCGACGCGCTGAGAACTGGCCTCCAAGTACTCATGGGTCTGCTCGCCGGCGTCTCCGCCGATAAGCAGCTCGGTGATGCCGAACTGCGCGCCATCAGCGACTGGGCTGAGGAATCGAATCATCTGCAGGGATTGTGGCCCTTCGACGAATGCTGTACGGTGGCGATCGCGATCCGAGCTGCCGGGCGTGCTGACGAGCGTAAGCAGTATCTCTTCGATCTGGCCCGGCAGTTCCCCGTCGCCGGCGACTTGGATGAAGAGACAGGCGAGTTGCCGCCGCTGCTAGTGAACGGCGTCTGCGCGATCGATCCGCAGATTATCTTTCAGGATTCACGATTCGTTTTCACAGGTGAGTCGCGGCGCGCGACTCGGTCGGCCCTGGAGACCCTTGTCGCCGAGCGTGGAGGAGAGCCTTGGCCCCGAGTAACAGCAGATGCGCACTACTTGGTGGTGTGCGATGGCGGCAATCCGTTATGGGCATTCTCCTGCTATGGGCGAAAGGTCGAGCAGGCGTACAAGCTGAGAAAGAAGGGTCATCGCATCATGATCGTCCACGAAGCTGATTTCTGGGACGCAGTCGCCGACACGGGCGCAACGGTATGACGGCACAGCACTTCCGACAACACCCAAAACGGTCCCGAGTACGCGGCGGGCCCACGAACCGCCGCGTGCAGGTGTTGCACTCGCGCTGGAAGTCATCGGTGTGAAGAAATTCCGGCCTGTTCCAGCGTCCGAATCAGACCGCATGGTACGGCGCCACGTGCTACGGGAGATATCCGGTGACAGCAAAGCGCTCGTCGCCGCGTGTCTGAATCACGACCGTATCGCCCTGCGGACCGCCGAGCGCGGCGTGACGCCCGTTGACCGTCGCTCGCTGCAGTCGCGCACCGTTCCCCGAGCGCAGCTTCACCTGAATCTCCGCCGGCGCTCCCGCCCGCGCCAGCTTGACGGTCGCCTCCATCGACTTCTCCGGCGGTTTCGACACGAGGTTGAAGTCCACCCGGCCGAAGCGCGTGGGCGCCTGTGAGACGGCAACCGGATGACCGGACATGACCCACGAGGCCGGCAGGCCTTTTCCGAAATACAGACGATCCTCGTCGGAATCCTCGAGGACCAGCATCCACCGCACGAGGAGCGGGATGGTCTGCTGCGCGGGAATGCAGAAGAGCGAAGTTCCCCCGCGAATGCCGCTCACTTCACCGGCCGTCCAGCTCCCGCGCGTGTGGTCGTGGTACCGGTGCGAATACAGGAACAGCAGGAACTCCTCGATCCGATCGAGCCGGAGCAGCATCTGCGCGTAGCCGTACGAGATGAACCCGAGAATCGATCTCGCTCCCGGTCGTGCGGGGCCGATGTTGGCCACCACGCCGAGCGTCGTCCCACCGTAATTCCGCAGCGTGTCGATCGCGAGGTTCGCCAGGTCCGCCGGCAGCACGTCGGCGTGCAGCAGCTCGGCGTACAGCCGGTGCGGCCATTGCTGTGGGCTCGGGCGCTCCGCGGCCATGGCTTCGCGGAACGGAAGCGTCGTCCCCGGCATCGGCGGGACGTAGGCGGGTTTCAGGTCGTGGCGGATGTTGGCCCGCATGCTCGCGACGACCGCTTCGCGGAGCTCGGTGCTCCGGCGCGTCCACGCCTGCACCTGCGCGGCGCCGGCGCCGAGCGCCTGCCACGCGTCCGCGATGTCTTTGAGTCCCCGCGCCGCAAACGCGCTGTTGGCGTAGTAGGGCTGCCACCATGTCTCGGGACGCGCATTGAGACACGCGTCCGACTCGTTCCACCCGCGGATCAAGCCGCGCGTGGGATCGGCGGCTGGAAGCGCCAGGGCGATGTCCTGCAGATCCGCCAACACCCGTGCCGTCGCCTCGATCCTGGGGCGGTGCTTCAGCATCAGCGCCCGGTCGCCCGTGTAGTTGAAGTAGCGCGCGAGGAGCGACAGCGTCAGCCCGAACTGCGCGGTCTCGGGCCCACGCATGTTGGGCATCCCGTTCGCATCGACGAAGTCGCTGAAATAGTTGTCGAAGTACGCCCGCGCCGTCTCGAAACGGCCCCATTCGAGGTTGGTGTACAGGCCGCTCGTGAACACATCCTGGAAGCCGTCGTATTCCGACCCGAAGTAGTCGCGATCCACGCCGCCGTACTTCGGGTACACGCCGCCGGGCCGGATCATCATCTCCTTGGCGAAGCAATGCTTCGACAGGTCCACCCACGATCGTTCCGGCAGAGAGGGCTCCGCGAATTCCTGAAGCTGCCGATCCCAGTACTCCGCGAACTCGAGCAGCGCCCGGTAGAACGAGGTGGCTGCCGGCGCTTTTCGTGCCGGCGGGTATTCCGGATACGTGGATCCGTAGACGACCTTCGTCGCGGCTGTACCTTCGAGCCGCATCGAGCGATGCCACGTGCGGACGATGAATTTGTCCTTCGCGAGGACGTCTCCGAACACGATGTTCTCGATGTACGCGCCAGGGGAAATCTCGATGAGCGTCCGCGTCGCCGGCATCCAGCCGCCCACGAGACCTTCGTACCGCTTCCGCTGCGGCGCCGGCGTGGCGCCCGGCGCGGGTGGACCCGCCGGTCCGCGCAGCTCGGCGAAGTACTGAGCGGGCAGCCACGTTCGAGTGGAACCGGCCGGATACACCGGCGTGACGTCGTACGCTTCCTTGGTTCCCACGAACGTCGTCCAGCGTCCGCGTCCCTCCCCGGGTTGAGCGACGGATCCCTGCGGCGGCGCCGCGGAGCGAACCTGGCGTTCATCCGGATCGCCGCCGGACGCGAGGAGCTTCTCGGCGAGAAGGTCTCTGCCGGAGAGCCCGATTTCATCGATGCTCAGGCCAAGGAACGGAGGTCCCTCCTCCGCAAAACACGGCTCGGCGTTCTTCGTGAGCACGCGTGCGCCGTTCGCCGACACGAACGTGATCGCGCCGTCTCGCGTCCGCAGATCCTCGTACACCTTCCAGGCGATTCCGCGGCGAGAGAACTCGCAGACGAGCGCGTGTCCTTCGACGTCCGGTGGCGCCTGCGGCGATCGCGGAGCAATGGGCTTGGTCTGGGAAGCGGATTGCAGCGGCAGCGCCGCGCTGGTTCCGGCCGCGGCGAGTGTCTGGAGGAAATCTCTTCTATCCATTCCGGGATTCTAGACCAAGGCGAAGGGTGTGCTTGAAGACGGCGACCCTAACGGCGAGGTGCATGGAGCGACGTGGGAAGAGGACTTGGCCTGGCAAGGATCAGATTCCCGAAGCCGCTGTGGCCAAACCCGGGTGACGTTGCTCGAATGCACATTTGACGTCAGTTATGCCGTGTGACGTCACACTCAGATTATGATATCATCTCGGCATGACAGCCAAACAAGCTGAAACGCCGAGGCGCCGCAGCCGACGTCCGGCGGCGCGCCCACAGCGCAGGGCCACCACCTACCGCCTCCATCCTCATCTTCAGCAGGGTCTGGCGCTGCTCGGCAAGGTGCGAAAGGTGTCCGCCAACCAGATGGTGAACGAGGCCGTGGGTGAGTACCTGGACGCTCGCACGGCCGCCGTGACGGCCGATCTCGAAGAGACGCTGCGTCGCGTCAGGGCTTACCGTGAAACGGATCCGAACTTCGAGTCGGCTATCGCAAAGTTCGCCGAGTCGGAAGCGCGCCACGGCGCCAACGATCCGGTGGAAGGCACGGAGGATCACGAAGCCCGTCCAGCCCAGCGCATGGTGCGGCAGCCGATTCGTGGCTGACTGGGACGCCGACAGTCCACGTCTCACCGAGAACCTCGTCGGGGTTCTGCGCCGCGCGCGCATCGCCGCTATTCGGCGTGACGCTCCCTCCCTGGAAGACGCGCGCCTCTGGCACCGCGACATGATGGCTGGACTTCGCGTTCCTCACCCTTCGCACGTCGGATGCTTTCGTGGCGACGGCGATCATTCGGCGGATGCTCGCCAGTCCGTTCACGTCTTAGATGATCGCCTGCGCGAACGCGTCGGCAAAGCTGATCGTCGAGGTTGGATCGTCCCGATCGTGAGCAGCCTCCGACGCGCTCACCTGCTGGAAATCAGCGTCAATTCAGCTCGCGGCGCAGCGTCTGGCGCCTCGTTACCCCATTGGATCCAGCCACTTCTGGGCTGCCTCGCAAACATCTCGAGATAGGGTCCCGCTGAGCAGCGCTCGATCAGTTCGTACTGCTGCTCGGGTTTCCGCGAGTGCTCCCGCTTTCGTTCCAGAACGATGTTCGTCTGGGTGCGCCCTGGTTTGAGAGTTCGGTTGTTCTTGCCACGCACGCCAAACAGCAACAACTCGGTCACGTTGCGGAAATAGAAGCCGACACCCCGTCCGTCCGGACCACCGTCGCGGCGGATCTTGAACCACACGATGTTGGTCTTGTAGGTGAACCCCCAGCGCTTCATGACTTCGAGGCCTTCGAGAATCAGCGCGTTCGGCACCCACAGGTAGAGATGCGCGCGGTCCTTCACGATCTGCGCGACGGGCAGCTCCATGATTTCCGCGAGATCCATCGTGCCGTACCTGCTCAACCGGTGGTGCTCAGGCGCCATCTTGCCGGTGCGATTTTGAAATCTCCACGGCGGATCGGCCAGTACGGTACGAAAGCGATCGGTTCCGAGGCTTAAGAGATCCTCCGCCGCGCTGCCGGGCAGAGTCTCGATCAGCTTCTTGCGTTCAGTCTTCGACATACAGTTTCTTCGATATCCCCAATACCAGGATCGGACAGCCGCCGCCGCTGCCGCCGTGCAGCCGGGGAAGCAACTTGCTCATGTGCGTCGTGGAATTCCCGTACGAGGTGCCTCGTCCAAGCGTATTGAAGATGACTTGTAGCTCGTCGCACCGCGTTACGATAACGCCGACGCTCAGCGCACGCAATTCGAATAGCAACCTAAAATTATTGAAGTCGCGATCGAAGAATGGGTCCTTGTTGTTCCACTCGACTTCGAGCCCGACACCGTTCTTGAAGCAGTCCACGGCGTGTGTCGGCGCATCGTGCTCCTGGTCGTCCACGCGAATGCGCGTCGCGAACGAACGACACACCCAGCCGCGTTGGATCAAGCCTCCGTCCAGCGCGCCGGCCACGAGTGATTTGGAGCCACCCGGCTGGAGGACGTGGCTGCGATGCAATCTGAACTCTGACAGGACGGTGACGATGTCCGACCATTCGTGAGGGAAGTCCGTGGCCAGGATCGCGATGGCATGTCGCCAGTCGTGAATCTCGTATTGCTCGCGGACGAACGTCAGCGGATCGTCTTCAGGCACGAGTCACATTCGACCGTCACGATAAATCGGGCCGGCTTGCGCCGGCCCTCAAAGGCAGCCCTGACCGCCTCCGCCCCGACTTCGCTCTTCAAGCTTCGTCGACGTCTCGCCGTAGCGCTTCGCGCGTAGGCGGACAAGGCTACGGCGAGTCCGCCGAAGCGCTCCGCGCGAAGGCGGAAGGGCTGCGCAACAGGGGTAAACGTTCAGCGAACCACGAGCAACGAGCCACGAGCCACGGCTACGCGCACCCTGACGTCGTGCCGCAGTTCGCGCACTTGTAGCACGAGCCGCTGCGCACCATGATCGACCCGCACGTCGAGCACGGCGGTGCGTCCTCCTGGTTCTGGATCGCCGCGAACGACGACGTCCCCTTCGACGAGATGATCGCGGTCGGCGACGCGCCCGCGGCGCCGGCGACGTCGAGCGGGAGCTGCTCCGGCGTCGACACGGGCTCCTCGCGGTTGTTGACCCCCGCGCGGAACTGCGCCTCCGGCGACAGGAACTTGGCCGCCATCCACCGGAAGATGTAGTCCACGATCGACTTCGCGAAGCGGACGTCGGGGTTCCTGGTCATCCCCGACGGCTCGAAGCGGACGTGGCTGAACTTGTCCACCAGGTCCTGCAGCGGCACGCCGTACTGGAGCGCGTAGCTGATCGCCTGCGCGAACGCGTCAGCAAACCCGCTGATCGTCGAGCCTTCCTTGGCCATGACGATGAAGAGCTCGCCGGGCATGCCGTCCTCGTAGAGCCCGACGGTGATGTAGCCCTCGTGGCCGCCGATGTCGAACTTGTGCGTGATCGCCGCGCGCTCGTCCGGCAGCTTGCGGCGGTGCTTGAGCTTAACGCCCGCCGCGGCAGGGCCTGAGGCAGGGCTAAAGCCCTGCGCTACACCGTCCGCGGTGGCGGTCTTGTCTTTGGACGTGTTGAGCGGCTGCGTGCGCTTGCTGCCGTCGCGATAGATCGACACCGCCTTGGCGCCCAGACGCCACGAGTCGATGTAGGCCTGCTCGATGTCCTCGACGGTCGCTTCCTTGGGGACGTTGACGGTCTTGCTGATCGCGCCCGAGAGGAACGGCTGCACCGCGCCCATCATGCGGACGTGCCCCATGTAATGGATGGACCGCACGCCGCGCGCCGGCTTGAACGCACAGTCGAACACCGGCAGGTCCGTGTCCTTGATGTGCGGCGCCCCTTCGATGGTCTCGTTCTCGTCGATGTACTCGACGATTTCCTTGCCCTGTTGCGCCGTGTACCCGAGCTTGGTCAGCGCCATGGGTACGGTCTGGTTGACGATTTTCATGAGCCCGCCGCCCACGAGCTTCTTGTACTTGACGAGCGCGATGTCCGGCTCCACGCCCGTCGTGTCGCAGTCCATCATGAACCCGATGGTCCCGGTCGGCGCGAGCACGGTCGCCTGCGCGTTCCTGAACCCGTGCGCCTCGCCCAGCTCGAGCACCCCGTCCCACGTCGTCTTTGCCGCCTCGTACAGATCCGCCGGCAGGTGCGTGCGATCGATGTCCTTGAGCGCCGCGCGATGCTTGCGCATGACGCGGAGGAACGGCTCGCGGTTCTTCTCGTAGCCCGCGAACGGCCCGCCGTGGTCGCGCGCGATCCTGGCCGACTGCGCGAACGCCGCGCCGTGCATGAGCGCCGTGATCGCCGCCGCGTAGTCGCGCCCGGCGTCGCTGTCGTACGGCAGCCCCCTGGACATCAGGAGCGCGCCCACGTTGGCGTAGCCGAGGCCGAGCGGCCGGTACTCGTGGCTGTTCTTCGCAATCGCCGGCGTCGGATAGCTCGAGTTGTCCACGAGGATTTCCTGCGCGGTGATCATCGTGCGGCAGGCCGCCTCGAACGCGATCGGGTCGAGCTCGCCGTCCTCGTTCAGGAACCTCATCAGGTTGATCGACGCGAGGTTGCACGCCGAGTCGTCCAGGAACATGTACTCCGAGCACGGGTTGCTCGCGTTGATCCGCGCCGTGTTCGGGCAGGTGTGCCAGTCGTTGACGGTCGTGTCGAACTGGAGCCCGGGGTCGCCGCAGATCCACGTCGCCTCGGCAATCTGCCGCATGAGATCCCGCGCCTTGTAGGTGTCCATCACCTCGCCGGTCAGGATCGCCCGCGTCTGCCACTCCCCGTCGTCCATCACCGCGCGCATGAACTCGTCGGTCACACGGACGCTGTTGTTCGAGTTCTGGAAGAAGACCGACGAGTACGCCGAGCCGGTGAACGAGCCGTCGTACCCGGCGTCGATGAGCGCCCACGCCTTCTTCTCTTCCCCGACCTTGCAGTTGATGAACTCCTCGACGTCGGGATGGTCCGCGTTGAGGATGACCATCTTCGCCGCGCGCCGCGTCTTGCCGCCCGACTTGATGACGCCGGCAAACGCGTCGTACCCCTTCATGAACGACACCGGGCCCGACGCCGTGCCGCCCCCCGCGAGCAGCTCGCGCGAGGATCGAATCGTGGAGAGATTCGATCCGGTCCCGGATCCGTACTTGAAGAGCATCCCCTCGGTCTTCGCCAGACCGAGGATCGAGTCCATCGTGTCCTGCACCGCGTTGATGAAGCACGCGGAGCACTGCGGGTGCGGCTCGAACCCGACGTTGAACCACACCGGGCTGTTGAACGCCGCCTTCTGATAAACAAGGAGATGCTTCAGGTCGTCGCTGAACGCCTGCAGATCGTCCTCGCTCGCGAAGTACCGCTGCGCGCGCGCCCACGCCGTGATCGTGTCCACCACGCGTCCAATGAGCTGCTTGACGCTGCGCTCGCGCTCGGGCGTCCCGATGGTCCCGCGGAAATACTTGGAGACGACGATGTTGGTGGCCTGCTGGGACCAGAAGCGCGGGACCTCGACGTCGCGCTGCTCGAAGACGACCGCGCCCTTCTCGTTCCCGATGACGGCCGCCCGGACGTCCCACTCGACTTCGTCGAACGGGTCGATCCCTTCCCGCGTAAAGAAGCGTTCGTACTCCAGGCCAGTGACGGAACTGGCCGGAACCGGCGCCGACGAGCGCGCCGTCGACTGCGTGGTCTCCCCACCCGGGATGCCCGGGGAAACGCTTCTCTGCATGACGACCCCTCCGAAACGCGAGTCTTGGCCGTTCCCCCTCGGCCGAGACTGCGGAAAATCACATAAATTGTTTGGAACGCGCGCCAGACCGGCTCTGGCCATAGTCCACCGGAGTACTCAGGCTAATGCCTGACGCCAGAGGGTTTTAGCTCAGCCATTGCCTTACGAGAGCTGGGAAGTTCTCGCTCGGGTCTGATGCGCTGGCCGACAAATATGGACCCAGTGCCCATGGAAGTCAAGGGGAGATACACCAGATATTGTGTCTGGTTTTGAGTCATTGCGCAAGATGTTGACAAAACAGGCCGAATGACGCGGTGTTCTTCTACCTGACCTATTTTCAGCGCCCCGGAAGTTCTTTCGCGAGCTTTTCCGCCTTCTCGGCGAGCCCGTACGCGAACTCGAAATTCTTTGCCCTGACGGCTTGTTCCGCCTGCGTGATGAACCGTTTCGCGTTGTCGTACTGGGTGCGCTGTTCGGTGTTGAGCCGGCGGTAATCGACGTTGCTCAGCGTCTTGTTCGCGCGGTCGATCACTTCCGCCACTCGGCGCGCCGCTTCCGTGCTGTCGGCGCTCGTCGGCGTGCGGAGCGGCGCGACGGCGGGCGGCGGCGGAGTCGCCGGCTGCGCTTCGACGGGCGGCGTTTCCGGCGGCTTGGCGTCGGGCTTGGACGCGTCGCGCGGCGGGCGCGGCCGCGGGTTCGACGGCGTCGCGGGCAGATCGCCGACCGGCTCCGGCGTCGGCGGCACCGGCGGCGCCGGGGCGATCACGCGCGGCGGCGGCGGAGGGATCTCGAGCGGCGGCCGCTCCACCGGACTCTTCGCATGGGTGGTTGCGCAGGCCGTCGCCGACAGTGCCGCGCCGGCGAGGATCGATATGAGTAGGAGTGCGCGTCTCATCATTGCACCTGTTAGCAGGCAGCTGGCAGCTACCCAGGCAGCCCTAAAGGGCTGCGCTACGCTTGCGGAAACACCAACTTGAACCGCGTGCCGTGTCCCGGCGTGGACTGCACCTCCACCTCTCCATCATGCAACTGAACGATGCGGTACACCATCGACAAGCCGATGCCGGAGCCCTTCTCCTTCGTGGTGAAGTACAGATCGAAAATACGCTCGAGATGCTCGGGCGGGATGCCCTCGCCGGTGTCCTCGACTTCCACCTCGACGCGCCGCCGTCCGGCGTCGCGGCAGGCCAGGCGCAGGGTGCCGCCGCTCGGCATCGCCTGGCAGGCGTTGAGCGCCAGGTTGAGCAGCGCCTGCGCCAGCATCCCCGGATCGCCGTTGACCTCCGGCAGAACCTCTGGACACTCGGTCTTCAGCGTAATGCCGCGGCGCTCCGCTTCCGGCGCGACCGTCGTCGAGACGTCGGAGATGAGCGCGGCCAGGTGCACGGGCTGCAGCTTGAGTTCGTCCGGCCGGGCGAACTTCAGGAAGCCGTTCACCACCTCGTCGAGCCGCCGGATCTCCTCGGCGATCACGTTGACGTGCTTCGTGAGATCCGGCGCCGGCGCAGCGGAGCCCGCCATGCCGGAGCCCCCGCTCGAGACCCCCACCGCGGCGGGTTGCCGCGCTATCTTCTGCTTGAGCAGCTCCAGGTGGATCGTCATCGCGTTGAGCGGATTCCTGACCTCGTGGGCGACCCCGGCCATGAGGCGTCCGAGCGCCGCCAGCTTGCGCGAGTAGTTGACGGTCGAATGCACCTGGCTGAGGTACGCGATGTTGCGCGCGACGAGCATCGCGCCGATGAAGCGGCCGCTGCCGTCGGCAATCGCGTGGCTGATCACGAGGCGGTCCGTCCCCTCGACGGTCTCCGGACCGGGCGTGGCCCCCTCCGGCGCTGGTCCCGCGCTGGCGTGATGCCCTTCGGTCAACGTGATGGAGATCGGCCCGTTCGACTTGCGCCCCGCCAGCGTGCGCTCGACGATCTGACGCAGCGGATTGTCGGGCGCCAGATCCGCGATCGACCCCGGCAGCAGCGCCTTCATGGCGGTGTTGCTGAAAATCAGCTCGCCCGAGGGGGCGAACAGCGCGACCGCGTCCTCCAGGTTCTCCATGACCGACTCGAAGTCGGTCGGCGCGCCGGGGACCATTGCGACGCCGGTCCCGGCACCGCGGCCGAGCGCCGAGAGCTGCGCGCTCACGGCGTCGAACGAGCTCCCGAGGTCGCGGAACTCCTGCTCCGGCAGATCGAGCCGCACGTCCAGCTCGCCGCGGCCGAGCCGCGTGAGGCCGCTCTGGATGACGTGGATCGGCCGCAGCATCCACTGCGACAGCAGCATCGAGACGACCGACGCGATCAGCAGCGCGGCGAGGATCGTGCCCCCGGCGCGCCGCAGCGCGTCGCGCAACTGATCGCGCACGAGGAGCGTCGAGACGCCGATGCGGACCGCGCCGAACGGCCGGTCGCCCGTGAGCATCGGCTTGCGCACCTCGAACGTGCGATCCGAGTACACGGCGCGCAGCTGCTCGATCGCGCCCGCGTCCACCAGCGGCAGCAGGTCCTCCTGCCCGGCCATCTGGCTGCCCTCCAGGCTTGGAAAGCTGTGGACGACGGCGACGCCGTCCGAGTTGACGATCGCCGCGTAGGTGACGTTGGCGGAAAAGCCGATGCTCGACGCCAGGATCGACTGGATGCCGCCATCCTCGTGCAGGGCGGTGTACGGATCGGTACGCGCTTCCTCGACGACGACACGCGCCCGCTGGAAGATCGCCTGCGCCAGCATCTCGCCTCGCGATGCCGTCTCCTGAAGGCTCAGCCGCGCGAGCGTCGCGAGGTGGTAGGCCGACAGCACCGCCACAACCGCGACAACGAGCGTCGTCACGCCGGCTACCTGTTTGGCCTTGATGGACATCAGTCTGGAGAAGCTTCCAGTTTCCAGCTTCCAGCTTCCAGTTTCCAGCTTCCAGTTTCCAGCTTCCAGCTTCCAGTTTCCAGCTTCCAGCTTCCAGCTTGCGTTGCGTGCCGGCGTCACAGCTGGGAGCTGGGGGCTTTGGAGTTTGAAGTTTGGAGTTAGCTCCTGACTCCTTCGTCTTTCATCCTGTTCAGTTTGTTGTGCAGCGTCTTGAGGCTGATGCCGAGGATCTCGGCGGCGCGCGTCTTGTTGTTCCGCGTGTGCTCCAGCGTCAGCAGGATCAGCCGCCGCTCCGCCTCGTCCACCGTCGTCCCCGGCGAGATGGTGAGGGTCGGCAGCGACTCCTCGCTGCGCTCGACCAGCGTGGGGGGCAGGTGCTTGGGCTCGATGAACTCGCTGTCGGCCAGGATGGTGGCGCGCTCGATGATGTTGCGCAGCTCGCGGATGTTGCCGGGCCACGCATAGTTCTCGAGCAGGTGCATCGCTTCCTGGTCCACGCCGCGGATCGATTTGTTGTTCGTCTTGTTGAATTCGTTGAGGAAGCTCTGGATCAGCAGCGGGATGTCCTCGCGGCGCTCGCGCAGCGGCACCACTTCGACGGCAAAGACGTTGAGCCGGTAGTACAGATCCTCGCGGAGCTTGCCGTTCTTCACCGCCTCGCCCGGGTTCATGTTCGTGGCGGCGATGACCCGCACGTCCACCGACTGCTCCTGCCGGCCGCCGAGGCGCCGGAACGTCCGCTCCTGCAGGACGCGCAGCAGCTTGACCTGCGTCGCCGGCACCATCTCCGCGATCTCGTCGAGGAAGAGCGTGCCGCGGTGCGCCAGCTCGAACACGCCGATGCGGCGGTCCTGCGCGCCGGTGAACGCCCCTTTCTCGTGGCCGAAGATCTCGCTCTCGAGGAGCGTCTCGGGAATCGCCGCGCAGTTGATGGCGACGAACGGGAACGTCGCGCGCGGGCTCAGCTCGTGGATGGTCTGCGCGACCAGCTCCTTGCCGGTCCCGGAGTCCCCCCAGATCAGCACCGACGCGGCGGTCGGCGCCGCCTGCTCGATGACGCGATACACGCCGCGGATGCCGGGACTGTTGCCGATGATGCGCCCGAAGCTGCCCTGCTCACGAAGCTGGCGGCGAAGATGGCGCACCTCGCGCAGCGTTTCCTGGCGCTCGACCGCCTTCTGCAGGAGGATGCGCAGCCGCTGCGGATCGACGGGTTTGCTCAGGTAGTCGTACGCGCCGTCCTTGATCGCCTCGACCGCGCTGTCGACTGTCCCCTGCGCGGTAAGAAGGATGAACGTCAAATCGGACAACTGATCCTTGAGCGAGCGCAGCAGCTCCTGCCCGCCCATCCGGGGCATGATCAGGTCCGAGATCACGATGGCGGGCCGGAACGTCGTCACCTTCCGGAGCGCGTCCTCGCCGTCAACCGCCTCCTGGGTGTTGAAGCCCCAGGCCTGCACGAGCTCGCCGAGACCGCTGCGCGTCGCGGGATCGTCCTCGACGATGAGCACCCGCTCGGCGGGCGGCTGTTCGACCGTTTCCACTTCGTTCCGTGCGACTTCGTTCATGCTCGTGTCGTCCGTCTCCTTCCGTGTCCTTCCGTGTGTTTCCGTGTGTTTCCGTGTGTTTCCGTGCCTTCCGTGTTGCCGTGTCCTTCCGTGTATTTCCGTGTCCTTCCGTGTTGCCGTGTCCTTCCGTGTTTCAGACTATCACCCGAACGTAGGAATTACACGGCACGTATGCAGTTGAGCTTCGCTCAACTGCCGCTATCGTTGCTCCGTTGCTCGCAGCTCGCGGTTCGCAGCTCGTCCACTGACGGCTGATAGCGAGCTGATAGCTGACAGCTGATAGCTTGAAAGGCACATCCGTTGCAGCGCCCACCGTGTAGGAGACTCCGATGAGAAATTCTCTAGTGATTCTGGGACTCGTCGCCACGCTCGGCTGCGCTTCGGACAAGCCGAGCCAGGCTGCGACGTCGGGCGATACAGACAAAGCGGGACAGCCCACGGCGGCTGAGAGCGCGAAAGCGCCCGATGCCACGCCGACTGATACCGCCGATCGGCGCGCCCTGGCGCCAAGCGAAGCCACGCCGACGTCAGGGACCGCCGGCGAGCCGCGCAGTCCCCTGGCGAGGCTCCTGCAGCGCGAGCCGGAGTATCGCGAGGTGACGATCCCCGCGGGCACGGTGCTGCCGCTGACATTGAAAACGACGGTGGCCTCCGATGCGAGCCACGTCGAGGATCCCGTGCACGCGACGACTCGGCGCGCGGTGATGGTGAAAGGGGTTGAAGTGATCCCGGCGGGGACCGCCGTGTCGGGGCACGTGACAACCGCGCGGCGATCGGCCCGCGTGAAGGGTCGCGCGGCAATCGCCATGCGATTCAATCAGATCGATCTGCCGGGTGAAGGCGGACGGATGGCCGTCAAGACGACGGGCGTGTCGCGCCTCGCGCCCGCGACGAAGAAGCGGGACGCGATGGAGATCGCCGCGGGCACCGCCGGCGGCGCGATCGTCGGCGGCGTGATCGGCGGCGGCAAAGGCGCCGCGAAAGGCGCGGCGGTCGGCGGCGCCGGCGGCACGGGCGTCGTCCTCGCCACGCGCGGCAAGGAAGTGCGGCTGGGGGCCGGCGCGCCGGTGTCGGTGCGGCTCACCGCCCCGTTGACGATCCGGGTCCGCATGAAATGATGCGGTGATAGCATTTCGTCGTGCTCGACGCCGCCGCTGAGGCCACTCCGCTCCCGATCCGGCCGCTGGAGCGCCTCGGGGCGGCCGTCGAGATCATTGCCTGCTCCGGGCTTCCGACCCAGCTCCTCGTGATCGTCATCCTGCGGGCGTTCGGCATGCGGCTGATGACCGGCGACGGTCATTTGTCGCCCCCCTTCGTGTTCACATTGTCGCTGGCCGACACCGTGCTCGTGGTCGCGCTGGTGCTGTTCTTCCTGCGAGCGCACAACGAGCGCATCCGGGATGCGCTCCTCGGCCGGCGGCGCGTGCTGCACGAGGCGCTCGCCGGCATAGCCATCCTCCCCGCGATCTTCATCCTCGTCGTCGTGATTCTCGGCCTCATCTTCGTCGGGGCGCCGTGGCTGCACAACGTGCCCCGCAACCCGCTCGAGGACATGCTGCGCAACCGCGCCGATGCGATGATCTTCGGGGCGGTCGTGATGATTGCGGGCGGCGTGCGCGAGGAGGTGCAGCGCGGGTTCGCGCTGCACCGGTTCGACGGGTATCTCGGCGGCGCCTGGTGGGGTCTGCCGATCTACAGCGTGCTGTTCGGCCTCGGGCACTTCGAGCAGGGCTACGACGCGATGATTGCCACGACACTGCTCGGCGTCATCTGGGGCGCCGTTTACCTGATCCGCCGGAGCATCGTCGCGCCGATGGTGAGCCATGCCGGGTTCAACCTGGCCCAGCTCGGCAAGTACCTGGTGATGCATTGAGGCGTGGTACAGTTTGCAACACCGTTGATTGAGCGCCTCGCCACAGCCCTGTCCCTGTCGCGCCGCGAGCTGGTCGCGCTCGTGCTCGTGTTCGTGGTGTCGCTTCCCGCCGTGACGTCCAGGATCTACGCCACGGACGAAGTCCAGTACTTTTCGTTCCTGCGCTCGTTCTGGTTCGACCGCGATGTGTCGTTCGAGAACGAGTATCGCTACTTCCACGACCGCGGCATCGGACGGTCGGTCGGCTTTTACCAGACCCACCTCCAGCTCGAGACCGAAACGGGACGACGGGAGAACTTCGGCACCATCGGATGCGCGATCCTGTGGGCGCCGTTCTACGGCGTCGCGGACGCCGCAGTGCGCGGCGCGCGTGCGGTGGATTCAAGCTGGCCCCGAGGAGCGGCGCGGGGCGGGGGGGCCCCCGCAAGCGACGAGCCTGGCGGGGTGCAGGGGTCCCCGCCAACCAGGGATGACGGGTACTCGAAACCGTATGTCGCCGCCGTCTGCTACGGTTCGGCGTTCTATGGCTTCGCCGCGCTGCTCCTGTCGATCGCGTCGGCACGGCGCCTGGGCCTCGCCGCGTTTTCCTCGACGCTTGCGATCTGGGCCGGCACGCCGTTGCTCTTCTACATGTATGTCGCGCCTCCGATGGCGCACGCGTGCTCGGCCTTTGCCGTGTCCTTGCTGATCTGGATCTGGCTTCGGGTCCGGGAGACATGGCCGGCCGGCGGTCTGGTGGCGCTCGGCGCCTGCGGTGCGCTGGTGGCGATGGTGCGGGAGCAGGACGTGTTGCTGCTATGCGGTCCCGCACTCGATTTCGCCGTCTGGGTCTCGCGCGGAGCAGCATCGAGATCGCGCGCGCGATCCCTGATCGGAGGCGTGCTCGGCGCGATGGCCGCCTTCGTGCTGGTGTACGCGCCTCAAGCGGCTGTGTACCTCCGGCTGAATGGCCGCCTTGGACCCTCGCGCCTGGTGACGCGCAAGATGGACTGGTCGGCGCCGCACGCGTTGTCCGTATTGTTCTCACCCGAGCATGGCTTCTTCGTCTGGACTCCTCTCGCGCTGCTCGCGATCGCGGGACTCATCTGGATGATGCTGGCGGAGACGCCGGCAGAGCCGTCGCGCGCGGCGCCTCGGCGCCTCGCCGCCTGCCTGGTGCTGATGATTGCCGCGCAGGTCTATTCGGCCGGCAGCGTGGAATCGTGGACGGTGGCGGGCGCGTTCGGGCAGCGCCGGTTCGTCGCGATCACACCGCTGCTCATCATCGGCTTCGCCGCGCTGCAGCGCGCCGTCGCCTCGACGCGGGCCCGGCATCTGCTCGCGGTCGCCGCCGTCGCGGCCGTTTACTGGAACCTCGCGCTGATGGCGGAGTTCGCCACGGGGCTGATGGATCGCCAGCGTCTCGAGCCTGTCCGCAACGCGTACGACGCGTTCGTCACCATCCCGCGCATGGCGCCCGATCTCGTGTACCGCTACCTGTTCGATCGGGCGTCGTTCTATCAGACGAGCGCGCCACAGTGACGGGCGCGCCGCGGCGGCCATGATATACTTTTGCGTTCACCTCAGAGAGCACATCTCCTTCGGTGCCGGCTCGCCTGAGCCCATGCCGTGCCAATCGGAGCTCATCGGCTGAATGCGTTTCAAGGATTCCGGCGAGTCGGACGTTGACGCTTCCCGGCGATACTTCGGGAGCTTCGCCGGCGACTACCACGAGGCCTTCAAGGGCGGCGGCGAGCAGCCGCTGCACCGCCTCATCAACCGCGCGTTCCGCCAGAAGACCTTTCAGCTCCGGACGGAGTGGGTCCGCACGATGTTGACGCAGTACGGGCTGGCCGGGAAGACCGTGCTGGATCTCGGCTGCGGTTCTGGAGAAGTTTCCGTGCTCGCCGCTTCGCTCGGCGCCCGCGTCGTCGGGCTCGACGTCGTCGAGCCGATGATCGCCCTGTCGCGGGCCGGGGCCGACGCCGCCGGCGTCGCGGACCGGACGGAATTCCGGGTCGCCGACATCATGAGCGCGCCCCTGCCCTCGTCCGACGTGACGCTGCTCGTCGGCGTGATCGAGTATTACCAGGACCTCGAACGCCTGCTGGCTCGCGCGTGCGATGCGACCCGCGGTCTCCTGATCATCGTCGACACGAGGGGACCATTCTGGCGGAGGGCGCTCCGCCACGGGCTGGCCGTCATGAAGGGTTTCCATCTGTACTACCGGCCCGCTGACGAGGTCGCCGGGCTCGTGCGGCGGAAAGCTTTCGAACAGACCGAACGGCTCGTGGGCCACTCCTTCACCGCGATGGCGTTCGAACGGCGCACCGCATGACGACATCTGACGCGCGTTCGCTTCACCAGCTCGTGCTCTCGGTCGATCTGGATGAGTGGTTCCACTCGCGCCGCTGGGTGGACGGGCAGCAGGCCGTGTGCGTGCCGGACACCGCCGCGTTCCTCCGGAAGTTCCACGGATCCGAGCGGCCGACGGGTGAGCTCGTCGAGCCGACCAGACACGTGCTGGGTCTGCTTCGTGCGCGAAGGCTGACCATCACGTTCTTCGTGTTGGGGCAGGTCGCGCGCTGGTATCCGGACCTCGTGAAAGAGATACAGGACCACGGGCACGAGGTCGCCAGCCACGGGCTCTTCCATGTGGACATGAGCGTGCTGGGCCCGCAGGTTTTCGAGGACCAGCTCCTCGAGGCGGCCGACCTCCTCCAGCGCCTCACCGGCGCGGCGCCGGTGGGCTATCGCGCGCCGAATCTCGTGTACGAACCCTGGGCCACGGCGGTCCTGGAACGAGCCGGCTTTGTGTACGATGCCTCCGTGTGTGCGTCACGGCCGATCGGCGGCAAGTACCGCGGCTGGACGAACGCTCCAACCGTGCCGTATCACCCGAGCTATGCGGACGTCGCCGCGCGCGGAGACGCCCGGCTCGTCGAACTGCCGCTGCCGTCGTTCCCGGTCCTGCGGATCGCCGCGGGGTCGGGGATCGTCATGCGTATCTTCGGGTTCAACTGGAGCTACCACGCGCTCCGTCACGCGCTCCGCCGCGGCAACACCAGTTTCTACTTCCATCCGTGGGAGCTTGGAGCGAGGCCGAAGCCGCTCGGCCATCGGTTGAAGAACGAGATTTTTCTTCGCCACACCGGTGCCTGGATGTCGCGGTCCGTCGAGACGATCGTCGAGCGGTTCTCATCTCGCATCATCCCCGCACGCGCGTCCGCGGAGGCCCTCCTGGCGCGAGAGGCGGCCCCCGCCGGGGCAGCCGTGACTGGCGCGCCTGAATCGGACGTCGCGATTGGGGACCGCGCGCCGGGACTGAGCATCGACTGAATCCGGAATCCGGGCTGTGTTCGGACGGCACCGAATTCGTTCGCGAGTCCTTCGAGTTTGATGCGCATTCTCTATTTCGCCGATATCCGGTTTCCGCTCGAGCGCGCGAACGGGATCCAGACGATGGAAACCTGCCACGCGCTGGCGGCGCGCGGACATCGAGTGGAGCTCGCCGTCCGCCCCGACACGCACGCGCCGCCCCGGGATCCGTTCGCGTATTACGGGCTCGCGCCCATCAGCGGTTTGAAGATCGAACGCGCGCCGGTCCGCGGGCCCGCGGCGGCACGGCGGCTCGGCTACCTCTCGTTCGCGCTGGGGCGCGCGATGGGGCGCGCGCGGGCGGACCTGTTGTTCACGCGGGATCTGGGCGTCGCGTCGCTGTTGCTGGCCATACCCGGATCCATGCGGGCTCCGCTCGTGTACGAGTCGCACGGCTACGGCCCCGCGGTCGCGGCCGCGCTGCCGGACCTGGTCGCCACGGCTTCGCGGCCGGGCGCGTGGAAGCTCCGCCGCCTCGCCGCGCGCGAAGACCGCGTGTGGGAGGAAGCCGACGGGTATGTCACGATCACGGTCGGCCTCGCGCGGGAGATGACCGAGCGTTTCGGGAAGCGCCGCCATCTGGCAGCGATCCCTGACGGCTGCCGCGTCCCGCCCGCGGCGGTCGATCCGATGGCGCCCATTGCAACCCGGGACGACGATCTTCCGGCGACCGTGGCCTACGCCGGACATCTATATATGTGGAAAGGCGTGGACGTCCTGCTGCGGGCGCTCGCGCTGGTGCCCGGAGCGCGGGGATTGATTGTCGGGGGCCACGAGGCGGAGCCGGATCTCGCGCGGCTGAAGCGGCTCGCGGGCGAGCTGGGAATCGCGGATCGCGTGACGTTCACCGGGCTGGTCGAACCGGCGCGCGTGCCCGAGCTGCTGCAGCGCGCGGCCATCCTCGTGTTGCCGAACCCCGCGTCCGCGATCTCGACGACCTTCACGTCGCCGCTGAAGCTGTTCGAGTACATGGCGGCGGGTCGCGCGATCGTCGCGTCGGACCTGCCGGCGATTCGCGAGGTGCTGCATGACGGCGTCGATGCGCTGCTCGTGACGCCGGGCGATCCGAGCGCAATGGCCGCCGCGATCCGGCGGCTGATGGACGACCCGGCGCTTCAATCGGCGCTCGCGCGCGCGGCGCTCGCCGCAGTGCCGCAGTACGGCTGGGGCCGCCGCGCGGAGCGGCTCGAAGCGCTTTTCAACCAGGTGACCGCTCGCCGCCGATGATTTCCGACCGCCTGCTGTCGCTCGTCCGCTGTCCCGACTGCCGCGCCCCCCTTGACAGGGGTCTGACCCCAATGGGGGTCGCACCAGTGTCAGATTGGGGTCAGACCCCAGGGACGGCAAGTCCTTATCTGACGCTGAGATGCAGCGGTTGCGGGCGCGAGTATCCGGGAACGACGGCGGATTACCTCGATTTGCGGCCGCGCGAGGCGTTCACGGAACAGACAAAATACCTCGACGAGTCGCTGCACGCCGACGCGCGGCACGAGCGCGTGTCGCCGCCGCTGCTTGGGTCGAAAATCCGCAACGACATGCTGCGCGCGTTCCTCGCGCCGCGGCCCGGCGAGCTGGTTGCGGATCTCGGCTGCGGCAGCGGCCGGACGCTGCTGTGGAACCAGGACTGGCAGGCGGCCACGGTGGGGATCGACATCGCCCCGTTCTTTTCCCGCGAGGCGCGGCGGAACGTCGATCTTCTGATCGGCGACCTGCGCAGACTGCCCTTCGCCGACGGGACGTTCGCCAAGACGTTTTCGCTCGACGTCCTCGAGCACCTGTCGCCGGACGCTCTCGGCGGCATGCTCGCGGAAGCCTCGCGCGTGCTCGCGCCTGGCGGCGCGCTGTTCGTCTACACGCACGTGCGGAAGAACGCGCCCATCGCCAGGGGCCTGCGCGCGATCAACCGGCTCGCGCGGTGGCTCGATCGCGCCGGTCTCGTGGATCTCCGGCAGGAGCACCTGCGCAAGTCGGACCACCTGAATCCGCTCGCGGACATCCCCGAGCTCGAGCGCGTGGCGCATGACGCCGGGTTCCGGATCGCGCGCATCCGGTACTACACGCCGATCGTCGGCGGCTTTGTCGAAAACATTCTCGTGCGCATGGCCGAGCGTGCGATGGCGCGGCGGGCCTCGAGCCGTCTGCCGGCGTCCACGCCGGCGGCGGCCGCGCGCGCCGAGGCGATCAAAGAGGCGCGGACCGCCGCGAAAGAGCGGATCGCCACCAGCCGGACCACGCGCGCCGTCCTGGAGGCCCTGTCGTTCGCGATGAAACTCGACCTGGTACTTTTCGGGCGCATCCGCTCGGGCCCGTTTTTCGCGCTCCTGGTAAAGGAGCCGCGTCAGTAGCGCATGAGGATCCTCTACTGCGCGCTCGATCAGACGGTGCCGGGCACGAAAGGCGGGTCCGTCCACGTCACCGCCGTGGCTGAAGGACTCGCCGCGCGCGGACATGACGTGCACGTGCTCGCGACGCCCGGAGGCGCGTTCCCGGCGGGGGCGGTGCATTGGATCCCGATGACGCCGCCGTTCGGACGGAAGGAACTGCGCTGGACGCGGGCCGCCGCCGTGCGCACCCTGGCGCGCGCGATTCGCCCGGACGTCATCATCGAGCGGTACTACAACTTCGGCGGTGAAGGGATGTCCGCGGCCGCCGCAACCGGCGCGCTGGCCGTGCTCGAAGTGAACGCGCCGGTCGTCGATTACCCGGGATCGCCGAAGCGGCTCCTCGATCGCCTGCTGCTCGTGGAGCCGATGCGGCGGTGGCGCGAGCGCATGTGCAGCCAGGCGCACCTGATCGTCACACCGAACCGGGAGATTCTCCCCGCCGGCACGCCCGCCTCGAAGATCGTGGAGCTGGAATGGGGCGCCGATACGGATCGGTTCCGGCCCGGCGCCGCGGGCCCTGTGCCCTTCGCGCGGCCCGCCGACATCGTGGCGGTGTTCGCCGGCGCATTCCGGGCCTGGCACGGCGCGATCCACCTCGCGCACGCGATCGGCGAGCTGCGCTCCCGGGGCCGGAACGACATCGGCGCGGTGTTCATCGGCGACGGGCCCGAGCAGCCGCGGGTCCGGCAGGCCGCGGCCGGGCTCCACGGCGTCGTGTTCACGGGCGCCGTTCCGCACGAGCAGATGCCGGCGTCGCTCGCCGCGTGCGACATCGGCGTCGCCCCCTTCGACCTCGCGCGCCACGGTCCGCTCGCGCTCGGCTTCTATTGGTCGCCGCTCAAGATCTTCGAATACATGGCCGCGGGGCTGCCGGTCGTCGCGCCGGCGATCGCGCGCATTCCCGCGCTCGTCGAACACGAACGGGAAGGGCTGCTGTACGAGCACGCGCCCGACATGAAGGTCGGGCCGACAGCCGGCCGCCCACGCGCCCGACCTGACGCGGCGCCGGGAGCGCTTGCCGCATCCCTGGAGCGCCTCGCGGATCCGGACCTGCGCGGACGCCTCGGACGAGAGGCGCGCAGCCGTGCCGTCCGCGAATACAGTTGGAAAGCGCACTGCGCGGCGCTGGAACGGGGCATGATCGATGCCCTCGCGCGCCGCGCCTAGTCCGGCGGTCGGCGCTCGGCGCTCGGCGCTCGGAAAAATCAACCGCGGCCTCTGGTAGCGCAGGCCTTCAGGCCTGCCGACGGCCGCGGGCAGGCCTGAAGGGCTGCGCAACAGGAAATCTGGCAAGGCGCTCACGAAGGAAAGCGACGCTTGAACGTTCTCATCACCACCGACGCGTTTCCTCCCGTCTGCGGCGGCAGCGGGTGGAGTACGTACGAGGTCGCGCGCGGCCTGCGCTCGCGCGGTCATTCGGTGCTCGTCGTGCAGCCGCGCCCCGGCACGCCGCGCGGCGCCCGTGAAGCCTCGTACGACGGGTTCCGCGTCCTGGAGTTCGGCGCGCCGGCGCCGTCTGTGCCTTACATCCGTAACTATTTCAAGAACGAGCGGCTCTTCGCCTCGCTCGCCGACTTCCTCGCCCGTCTCATTCCCCGCGACTCCATCGACATCGTCCACGCGCAGCACGTGCTCACGACCCTGCCGTCCATCGGCGCCGCGCATCGCGCGGGGGTACCTGTGGTGTGCACCGTGCGCGACTACTGGCCGGTGTGCTACTGGTCGGACCTGATTCACACGAGCGACGAGGCAACGCTCTGCCCCGGATGCTCCGCTGGGATGATGACCCGGTGCATACGGCCGCGCGCGGGCGCGTTGTGGCCGCTCGCGGTGCCGATGATTCCGTACATGCGGGGTAATCTCGCGCGAAAGCGCCGCGGGCTGGCCGGCGCGGACGCGATCGTCGCGGTCAGCTCGACGATGGCCGCGGACCTGAGAACACGCGCGCCAGAGATCGGCGCCACGCGCATGGAGATCATCCCGAATCCTGTCGATGTGGCGGGGCTCGTCGAACGCGCGGCCGCGACGGCGCCGCCAATGGACGGACCGTACGCGCTCTACGTCGGGAAGCTCGCGCCGAACAAGGGTACGTCGCACCTCGTGCCGGTCGTGGAACGTGCCGGGCTCGACTGGCCGCTCATCGTGGCCGGAGACGGCCCCGATCGTGACGCGATCCAGGCCGCGGCGGCGAAGAGCCGCTCCGACGTGCGCCTCGTCGGTTGGATCGATCGGGCAGAGACCGTCGCCTGGCTGCGGCACGCTTCGCTGCTGATCTTTCCGTCGCGCGGACCCGAGTCGCTCAGCCGCGTGCTCCTCGAAGCGAGCGCGCTTGGCGTCGCCATCGCCGCGATGAACACCGGCGGGACTCCCGACATTGTCATCGACGAGCAGACTGGCCTTTTGTCATCGACGCCGGAGGAGCTCGCGGACGACGTGCGTCGGCTCGGCGGCGACGCGGCGCTTCGAGCGCGCCTGGGCGCGGCAGCCGCGGTCCACGCCCGCGCCGCCTTCGACGCCGGCGGCGTGGTGGCGCGCATCGAGCGCCTGTACTTCGACCTTCGGGGGAAACACTCGTGAGGCCGCTTCGGGTCGCGGTCGTCGCGCGATCGGTCTTTCCGCTGCACGGCCCCGGCGGGCTCGAACGCAGTGTCTACGATCTGAGCACTTATCTCACCGGCGCGGGCGCGGAGGTGACGCTCATCACGCGCCCACCGGACAGAACCGCGGGCGCCGGAACCCTCGATCCGAGCGTGTCCGTCCGTTTCGTGCCGTACTGGACGTTCCCGTTCGCGGGCAGGCGCGGCACGACCGTGCTGGACCGCAGCACCGCGTATCCGCTTTTCGGCGAGCGCGCGGGACGCGCCGCGTGGGAGCTGGTCCGGCGCGGCGAGATCGACATCGTGCACGGCTTCGGCGCCAGCGTCCTCGGCTACGCGCGGCGCCGCGCGGGGTCGCCCGCGCCGCTCGTGCTGAATCCGCAGGGACTCGAGGAGTTCGGCGCGACCGATCCCTCGCGCGCGCGGCTCAAGCGCGCCGCGTATCTGCCGCTGCGCCGCGCGGTCCGCGCCTGCGCCCGCCACGCGGACTGCGTGATTGCGACCGATCGCGCGCTCGAACCCGCGGTCCTCGCGCACCTCGAAGTTCCGCGGGAACGCGTGCGCGTGATCCCGAACGCGCTCGATCTTCCGGAGATCGACGCGCTCGCGACCCCCTCCGAGGGTACACGCGTGAGGGCCGAGGCGGGGGTCAACCCGGAAGACGTCGTACTGCTCAGCGTCGGGCGCATCGAAGCCAACAAAGGGTTTCACGTCCTGGCCGCCGCCCTCGGCGCGCTGAGGGAGCACTCGGGACCGATAGCCGAAGGACGCTGGCGGTGGGTGGTCGTGGGCACGGGTCCGTTCCGATCGCGCCTCGACGCGGCCATCGATGCCGCGCAGATTCGCGATCGCGTCCTCTTCACGGGCCGTGTGGAGGACCGTCGCCTCCATGCCTGGTACGAGGCGGCGGATGTGTTCGTGCACCCGACGCTCTACGAAGGCAGTTCGCTCGTCACGCTCGAAGCGATGGCGCACCGGCGGCCGGTGATTGCGTCGCGGGCCGGAGGCCTCCCCGACAAGGTCCAGCCGGGCGTCAGCGGCTGGCTCGTCCCGCCGGGCGACCCGTCCGCGCTTGCGGCGGCCATCAGCGGCGCCCTTGCCGACCCCGAGCGGCTGCCGGCCATGGGACAGCAAGGGCGGCTGATCGTCGAGCGCAAATTCTCGTGGGAGGCGGCCGGCGCCGCGACCGTCCGGCTGTACCGCGAGCTCCTGGCGGCGCCTTCGGGCGCTCGAGGCCCTGTAGTAAGCTAACCGCCTTAGTCGATAGTCGATAGTCGATAGTCAAAGTCGACGGCTGCGGACCACCCGTATCACCCGGAGGACCATCGATTGACTGAGCGCGAATGGCGTGAGGCGAGCGATCTGCGCACATCGCGCCTCGGACTCGCCGCGGTGCTGGCGACCGCCGCGGTCCTGAGGTTCTGGGGCATCGGCCACGGCATTCCCCACGCCGTCGAAGTGGACGAGCCGGAAATCGTCGAGCGTGCGTTCAACATGATGCGGACGGGTTCCCTCAACCCGAACCAGTTCTTCGACTACCCCACGCTCTACATGTACGTCCAGCTCGTGGTCTCGGTGGTGCGGTTCGTCACCGGCGCGCTCACCGGGGCGTGGACCTCGCTGGCGCAGGCCACGAGTCCGAGCTTCTACCTCTGGGGCCGCGCCGTGACGGCGGCGTTCGGCGTGGCGACCGTTCTGCTCGTGTTCCGGATCGGCCTGCGGTGGGGCGGGCGCCACGCGCTGCTCGCCGCCGGCCTGCTCGCGGTCATGCCGCTGCACGTCCGGCAGTCGCATTACGTGCTGACCGACATCCCCCTGACCTTCTTTACAACGCTCGCGCTGCTCGCCTCGCTCGTCGCCCACGAGCGGGCACGCCTCGGTGCATTCGCGATCGCCGGCGCGGCCGCGGGACTGGCGGCCGCGACGAAGTACAACGGCGGCATCGCGCTGCTGCTGCCGCTCCTCGCCTGCTGGATGACGCCGGCCGTGCGCCCGTCGCGGCTGCTGTGCTCGCTGGCGGCGATCGGCGCCGCATTCGTCGCGTTTCTGATCGCGGCGCCATACACCCTGCTGGATCTGCCCGCGTTCCTCGACGGCTTCGCGCGCCTGACCGCCGCCTATCGGCACAATCCTGCTCCCCCGGAGGCGGGCTGGATGCTCTATCTCAAGTACCTGCGAGGCACGCTCGGATGGCCCGCGCTTCTGCTCGCGCTGTCGGGTTTCGTCCTCGGCGTCGTACGATTCGTGCGCGGTCCGGGGCGCGTGCGCTGGGCGCTGCTCGTGGTGTTCTGTCTCGTGCACTTCTGGACGATCGCGCGCCAGAACATCGTGTACGGACGCTATCTGCTGCCCATGGTGCCGGCGGTCTGCGTGCTGGCGGCGACGGCCGTCGTGTCCGGCGTGAGCCTGCTGCGGCGCTACGAGATTCCACGCGCGCCACGAACCGCGCTGATTGCCGCGCTGACCGTTGCCGCGCTGCTGCCGCCGGCCATCCAGGCGGTCCGGTACGATCGCATGCTCGTACGGCGCGGGACCGCCGACATGGCGTATGACTGGATCCGCGAGCACCTTCCCGCGAACGCGGCGATCGTCATCGAGTCGCGCGGCTTGATCCTTCCGCGGAACGTGTACAAGTCGAGGAACGTCGTGCAGCTCCGGATGGAGCACTATCAGAACTACGTGTCCGGCGGAATCGATTACCTGATCGCATCGTCGCAATCTTTCGGGCCGTACCTCTACGACACGGGACCGCAGCGGTTTCCGGAGGAGTACGCGCAGTACATGCACATCTTCGAGCAGAGCCGCGAGCTGGCGCGGTTCACGCCATCAGCCGACGTGCCCGGACCGGAGCTGCGTATCTTCCAGGTGCGGCACTGAGGGACACGCGGGTCCCTGCCTTGCTTGCACGCCGGATCGGCTCGCTCGTCATCGTTCTCGCGACCCTCGAATTGTGCGGACGGTCGATCGCTCGCGGGTCCCTCCTCCAGCGGGCAACCGGAATCGGAGCCGGGGCCTGGACGATCGTCCTGGTGGTGGCACTGGCGGCGGCGATCGCGGCCGCGCGCCGTCCCGCGGGATCGAAGCGCCCGATCCTGCAGGTCTTCGCCGTGCTGTTCGCCGCGGGGCTCGCCCTGCAGCTTCAACTCGGGGCCAGGCTGCAGAGCGACGGCTTCTACTACTACGCCTACCTGCGGTCGATCACGTTCGATCGCGACGTCGATTTCACGAATGACTACCGCCTGCTCGGCCTGGGCGACAAACCACATCTCTTCGAGCCGACGCCAACCGGCCATGCGCAATCCGCGTGGACGGTCGGCCCCGCGATCGTGTGGTCACCGTTTTTCGCCGCCGGCCACGGCGTCGCCGGGCGGCTCGCCCGCACGCGCGCCGATATCACCGCCGACGGGATCTCCTTCCCCTACCGTCAGGCCGTCTGCATCGCGGGACTGTTCTACGGCCTTGTCGGCTGCTGGTTCTGCTACGAGCTGACCGCGTTTCTCTATCCCCGTCGCCTCTCGGCCGCGGTGACCGCGGCCGTCATGGCCGGGTCGTTCATGCTCTGGTACCTGGTGAAGGAGCCGAGCATGACACACGCGCCGTCGATGGCGGCGGTGGCCGGTTTCGTGTGGGCGTGGCTGGCCACGCGGGATGCGCGCACCACCCGCCAGTGGCTCCTCCTTGGCGCTCTGGCAGGGTTCATGACGCTCATCCGCTGGCAGAACGCGCTGTTCGCGGTGCTGCCGTTGTGTGACGCGCTCGTCCTGATTGGGTCAACGCTCCGCGCCTCCGACCGCGCCGGCCTGATCCGCGCGGTGTCGCACGGCCTGCTCTTCACGGCTGCCGCGGCGATCGCCTTTCTGCCGCAGATGATTGCGTGGCACTCGATCTACGGCCGCTGGCTCGCCGTCTCTCCGATCGGACCGCAGATTCGCCTGCTGCACCCGCACCTCGCCGACATCCTGTGGTCGTCGCGCAATGGTCTCTTTTCCACGTCGCCCGTTCTCTATTGCGCCGGCGCGGGCGTGGCGATCCTCGCGTACGTCCGGCCGCCGATCGGCGTGCCGGCGCTCGCGGCCGTCGCCGTGATGACCTGGTTCAACGCGAGCATCCAGGACTGGTGGGGCAGCGACGGCTTCGGCATGCGGCGGTTCGACGGCGCCATTCCGCTCTTCTGTCTTGGGCTGGCGGCGTTGGTGACCGCGATGACGGCCGCGGTTCGCCGGTTCCCGCTCGCCGCGGCCACAGGCGTCCTGTCGTTGTTCGCCTTGTGGAACATCACCTTGATGGGCGCGGTGCAATCCGGCGCCGTGCGGCTGGGCGAAGCGGTGTCGTTCGGCGACGCGGCGGCCGCTCAGGTGAGCGTATTCCACCGCTGGCTCGGGATGCCGTCCACCTATCCGGCAAGCCTGCTGTTCGCGGCGCGCAATCGCCTGTCGCCCGGCGCCTACGACCTGCTGTCGCCGAACCGGTTCCTCGCGGATCCGGCGCGCCAGTACGGCCGGATCGACGTCGGGTTCGGCGATGAGCTGCTCGTCGGCGGCGGGTGGCACGCCCAGGAGCGTGACGGGGCGACCACGTTCCGGTGGACGTCGGCGCGCGCGGTCGCGCTGCTGCCCCTGGATCACGCCGCGCCGCTCAACGTGCAGATCCGCGCACACGCCTTCGCATATCCCGGTGCCAGTCCGTCTGCCGTCGTCGTCTTCGTCAACGACGTCAGCGCCGCGGCGTTCGAGGCCGGCCCGGACTGGCAGACCTTCGAGTTCCAGACGGAGCGGCAACTGTGGCGCGCGGGAGTGAACCGGATCGCCGTGGAGTTTGCCAGGACGGCGCGTCCGGTGGACGTGGGCCTCGGCGGCGACACACGCCTGCTTGGCGGCGCCGTCGATTTCATCCGGGTGCAGGTGATCGATGGACCGCGATAGCGCAAGCGCGCGGCAGTTCGCGCGGGCGATGGCCGCGATGTCGATCGCCGGGGCCATCGACCTCGCATTGCGGCTGGTGGCGCGCCGTGGCTTCCCCCGGCTGCTTGGATTCGCGTCGGACCCCGATCCGGCGTTCGTGCTGGCGGCGACGCTCGCCGCGGCCGCCTGCGGCCTCGCCGCCGCGCGGCGCGCGCGCCAATCCGCCGCCGCGCTGGTCATCACGGCCGCGATCGCGGCCGGACTGTTCGCGCAGGCGAAGCTCGGCGCGCGGCTGCAGAGCGACGGCTTCTACTATTTCGCGTACCTGCGGTCGCTCGCGTTCGATCGCGACGTCGATCTCGCCAACGACTATCGCCTGCTCGGCCTCGACGACGCGCAGCACCGGCACCTGTTCACGCCGACCGCGACCGGCCACGCGCAATCGGCGTGGTCGATCGGTCCCGCGCTCGTGTGGTCGCCGTTTTTCGCCGGCGGTCACGCGGTCGCGTCCCATCTCTCGCGTCAGGGCGAGGGGATCGACACGAACGGCACGTCGTATCCGTACCGTCAGGCCGTCGCGGCCGCGGGCCTCGTCTATGGCGTGCTGGGCCTCTGGTTCACCTACAGGTTCGTGCTGCTCTTCTTTCCGCGACGCGACGCGCTCCCGTCGGTCGTCCTGACGGCGCTCGGGTCCTTCATCCTGTGGTACCTCGTCCGCGAGCCGACGATGTCGCACGCGCCGTCGATGGCGGCGGTCGCGGCTTTTCTATGGACGTGGGGCGCGGGGCGCGAGCGGCGAGCCGCCACGGGCTGGCTGGCGCTCGGGATCGTCGGCGGCCTGATGATGGACGTGCGCTGGCAGAACGTGATCGTGTTCCTGCTGCCCGCGCTCGACCTCCTCGCGCGCATCCGGCGCACCCCTCGTGCGGCCATCGCATCCGGCGCGGCCCTTGGGGCCGGCGCAGTGGCCGGTTTCCTTCCGCAGATGCTGGCGTGGCGCGCCATCTACGGACATCTGCTCGCGACGTCGCCCGTCGGACCATCCATGCACTGGCTGCACCCGCAGATACCCGACCTGCTCTGGTCGTCGCGCAACGGGTTGTTCGCGTGGTCGCCGGTGCTCGTCGCCGGTGTCCTCGGCCTGTTCGCGCTCACGCGCCGTCATCCTCGTGTGGCGTGGGGCAGCCTGGCGGTGTTCGCCATCGCCGCGTGGGTGAACGGCGCCGTCGACGACTGGTGGGGAGGCGCGGGATTCGGGATGCGGCGGTTCGACAGCCTCCTGCCGCTCCTGGCGCTCGGCACGGCGGCGTCGGTGGCGTACATCACGACGCTCCTCCGCGAGCGGCCCCAGCTCGCAGTCGGCGGCGCGCTCGCCGCAATGGTTCTGTGGAACGTGTCGCTGATGGCGGTCGCGGCCGGGGGCGCATACCGGATCGGCGAGGCGATTTCCTTCGGGGATGTGGGCGCGCGGCAGGTGCGGGTCCTGCACCGCTGGTTCGGTCATCCCTTCTCGTACCCCGCCAACCTCGCATACGCCGCGAGCAATCGCGTCGCGCCGTGGAGGTACGACCTGTTGCGCCCGTACCGGTTTCTTGCCGATCCCGGGCGGCCGTATGGCAGGGTCGATGTCGGGTCGGCCGACGCGCCCTACGTGCTGGACGGCTGGCACGACGCCGAGCACGATGGCGCCGTCACGTTCCGCTGGGCGGATCGGACAGCCATGCTGCTCGTCCCGCTCCAGGCCCACGCATTCAGTTTTCCGGGAGCGCCGCCGCAGCGTGTGACGATTTCGATCAACGGCGCGCGCCTCGATCCGATCGTCCTCGGGGCAGACTGGCAGCGGGTCGAGGCGACCGCGCCGGCCTCGATGTGGCACAGCGGGGTCAACCGCGTGCTGCTGGATTTCGAGTGGGCCGCGCGGCCCGCGGACGTCGGGGCGGGCGGCGACCGGCGATCGCTCGCCGCCGCCGTTGACTATGTCCGCATCGCGATCAGGTGACCTCAGCGCGTCGCGGGGGCGTAGAGCACCGCGACGTCGGCGCGCTGCCGAAGTCCCGCGAGCCACTCCCGAATCACCAGCGCCTGCTGCTCCGCGACGAGCGCCGCCCGCACATCGTCGTGCACCTCGTCGAAGGGACGGACCCCGCCGGCGCCTGAGAACAGTTCCGGGTGCTGGCGGTAGTGTTCGAGGATCTGCTCCTCCGACGGCAGGATGTCGGCGCCGAACCGCTGCCGGAGGTACGCCGTGATGCGAAGGTCGTCGCGGACGTGGCGGCGGATCTGCTCCATCGTGAGGCCGTAGAGGGCGAGCAGCCTGTCGAAATCGGCGGCCCCGGCCGCGGCGCGTACCGACGCGATGCGGCTGTCGATCGCGGATTCCGGCGGGTTCGGCGGCACGTACCGGTCCACTTCCGCCAGCGTCAGCCGCCGTTCGATCAGCCGCTCGAGAGCCTCGCCGATGGGATCGGCGGCGCGCCCGCGCGGCACGAGCCCGAGGCGGATCGCGGCCAGCACGTCGGACTGCGTGATGATCGAGCCCTCGACGACCGCCAAGGTGCGGTCGATGATCTCCGCGTTCAGCCCAGTCCCCAGGATCGATGCCAAGCCGACCGCCAACGTCAGCTTCCTAAACGTCAACTCCAAACTCCAAACTTCAAACTTCAAACTTCAAACTCCAAACTCCAAACTTCAAACCTCGAATTCCAAACTTCAAGTTCCAAACAGTTCCAAACCCCAGATTTGGAGTTTGGCGTTTGACGTTTGGAGTTAGAAAGCTTGTCCTATGCTGAAGTGAATCCCCGCCGTGCGGTGCTCGAGCGCGCCGGCGACGATCCGCCGGTTGATCTTGAAGCCGACGTCCACGCGGATCGGGCCCATGGGCGAGCGCACCCGTAGACCGAAGCCGACGCTGCCGCGCAGGTCGCCGAGATCGAACTCGCTTGCGCGCTCGAATACGTTGCCGCCGTCCACGAACACCGCGCCGCCGAACCGGCTCCACCCCGGAAAGCGCAGCTCCGCGTTCGCGATCAGCACGGCGTTGCCGCCGCGGGCGAAGCCCGTCGGGCTGATCGTCTTCGCCGCGCCGACCGAATCGAGCGCGAACCCTCGAATCGTGCTGCCGCCGCCGGCGAAGAACCGCTCGCTGGCCGGCAGGTCGTCGATCGTGGCAATCACGACGCCGCCGTTCTCGTCCGTGACCTCGACCTGCCTCGGGAAGCCGTCGGCGAACCCAAGCGCCGCGCGCGACGCGAAGACCACGCGGCTCGCGCCGGCCACGCGATGGAACCAGAAGCCCTGGACGAAGGACTTCACGAAGCCGACCTGCCCGCCCAGGCTGCGCGCGGCGAGCGTGCCTTCCGCGCTCAGGAACGTGCCGCGCTCGGCGTCGAGCGGGTCATCGCGCGTATCGCGCGACAGCGCGCCAGAAAACGCGGACAGGCGCACCTGCGGGAAGACGCGGTCGATGTTGAAGCGCTCCTTCTCGTTGCGCGGCGCGGTCGTCGGCAGGGTCGTGTCGAACGTCTTCGTGGTGTTGAACGAGTAGCGCAAGTTGGCGCGGACCCCGGGTGCGAGCCGCCGGCCGGCGTCCGCGGTGAGGCCCTGGCGCTTGAAATTGAAGCCCGATCGGATGCCCTGCTCCAGGCCGCCGGTGACGGTGACGTCCGCGTTCATGTTGAGCGCGCGCGGCTCGCGGTAGGTGGCGACCGCGCGATACTCGCTGAACCCGAAACCGGTCTCGTTCGCGCCGTTCTTGGGGCGGAGGCTGGCCCGCGTGTACAAGTTCACGGATCGGTTCCTCCCGCCGATGTTGCGCCGCCCGACGTCGAAGAACCCGCGCGGCGCGAAGTCGTAGTTGTCCTCCACCTGGCCGTCAGCGCCAGCCCGCTGCCGCCGCTGGATCTCGAGGCCGCCGCCGTAGCTGAGGGTCGTCGCCGCCGCCTCTTCGACGGTGACCAGGACGTCGCGCTGCCCGAGCGGGCTCTGGGGCACTTCCGTGATGCGAACCCGGCGGAACAACCCGAGCTGGCTCAATCGCTGCTGGCTCTCGACGACGTCCTCGAGCCCCAGCGGCTGCCCCGTTCGAATCAACAGCTCGCGGCGGATGATGCGCGGGTCCGTCTTCGTGTTGCCGACGATCAGGATGTGGTCGACGAAGGTGCGCGGCCCCTCGCTGACCTGGAATTTCAAGTCGGCGCGCGTGCGGTCGTCGTTCGGGACGGGCACGATCGTGACATCCGCCGAGGCGAAGCCCGCGTTCCGGTATTCCAGCAGCAACGTGTCGCGGTCCGCGGCAATGTCCGGCTCGTAGTAGGGCGCGCCGGAAATCACCGACAGCTTCGCGCGCAGTTGCGGCTCCGGAATGCCGGCGTTCCCCTCGAAGGTGATGTTGCCGACGACGGTCTGCGGACCTTCTTCGATGACGATGACCGGCTTGACCTGCCCTGCGCCGTCCGCCGGGTTCAACTCGTTCGGCGCGGAGCTCACCTTCACGCTCGCGTACCCGCGGCGCCGGTAGAAATCTCCGATCGCGAGGACGGCGTTCTGCAGGTCCGCCTCGACGAACACCGACCCTTCAGCGAGCTTCACGAGCAAGGGGCGGAGCTGCTCGATCGGCACGGTGCGGTTGCCGTTCACCTCGACGCCGCCAGGGCCGGTGCGGTACTGGAGGCCCTGGTGGACGGTGAACACGATCGTGACGGTGCCTTCGCCTTCGACCCGCGCCGGGGTCGCCGAGGCTTTCCAGTAGCCCTGCCGATTGAGGTAGTCGGTGATGCGCCGGACCGCGTCTTCGATCCGGTCCTGGTCGATCGAACCCTCGCGCTCGACCGGGACCAGCTCCTTCCGCTTGCCGGCCGGCAGCGGGTCACCTTTGAATGTCACCGTGACGAGCGGCCCCGGTTCCACCTCGAACGTGAGATCGACCGTGCCGTCAACCGGGTCGCTCCTGGTGAAGCCGGCGCGCGCCTCATAGCGTCCGCGCTTGCGCAGCTTGTCGAGATACGCGTTCAGCCGCTCCTGGATGCGCGCCGGCTGATACGGGTCGCTCGGCGCCGCGTCCACCTGCCGCAGAAAGGCGGCGCGGGACTCGGGCGGGTCGCCCGTGATCGTCACGCGGCCGATTCGGGCGCGCGGGCCGGCGTCGATGTCGAACACGAGCCGCGTGCGATCGGGATCGTGCAGGACGGTGGGGGTCCAGCGCACGGACGGCTGCAGGAAGCCGCGATCCCGATACAGCGTGTCGAGCGCGCGGACGACATCCGGGGCGCGGCTGACCGGCGGCGTCGCGCCGAAACGGTCCGAGACCGTCCGCCGCACGACGCCTTCGTCGAGCCCCAGATTCCCGCGGAAGTCCACTTCCGAAACGCTGTGGATCGGCACGAGCAGATACGTCAGGCGGACGCCGCCGGGTGCCGCGGTCGCGTCCACCTGGACGTCCTGGAAGCGCCCGAGGCTGAACAGGTGCGAGATCGATTCGCGCACGTCGGTCATCGACAACGGACGGCCCGGACGCGTCTCGATCAGCTCGAGCAGCCCCGGCTCGTCCGCGGGCTGCCGTTCGCTGAGGATGTGCACGTCCAGGACGGGCCGGCCGATGAACGCCTCCGCGCCCGTCGGAGCGGGCGCCTGGGCGGAGGCGCCCGGCGGCAGCAGCAGAAGCAGGGCGAGCACAGGGATCGCGCGCATCAGAAGACGTGCCGCACGCGGAAATCGATCGCGAACGTGCCGTTGTTGTTCTGCGTCAGCACCCAGCCCGTCCGATCGTTCTGGTCGTACTCGAGGACGACAATCTGGTCGCGGGTCACCGTCCCGAGCGCGCGGGTGAAGGTCACGTACGCCCGGTTCGAGATGCGCCGCCCGAGCGTGATCCGGGCCGACGCCGACAGCGGATCCGTGTCGGACCCGATGGACGGTGAAATCTGGAAGTCGACGCCGAAGGTTCGTTCGACCAGGCCGGTGACGGGCGCGGAGATCGTGCCCGTCAGGAGCCGTGCCGTGAAGGCCTTGACGAGATCCGTCTGCGCGCGGGTCAGCGCCGTCGGATCGAGCGGGCGCAGCTCGGCGTTCCGGATGTCGCTCGTCTGCCCGAGCAGCAGCGTGACGATGTCCACCTGCGACAGCGGCGGATCCGAATCGAGGGTCATCGTCATCTGCTTCGCCGTGCCGCGGAAGGCCAGCGTGACGCGGTAGGTCTGCGACGGCACGCGCACGCGGGTCTCCGCCTCGATGTCGAAGTACGGCTCGATGCGCGTCGGGTTCGCGAAGCTGATCGTGCCGCGGGTCAGGAGGTACCGGTTCCCCTCGAAGGTGACGGTGCCGCGATCGATGTCGGCCCGCCCGCCGAGGATCGGGCGGTCGTAGGTGCCGGTGAGGCGCAGGTCCGCGCTGGCCACCGCGCGCGCGAGGTTGTTGTCGATGCGCAGGCTGTTCGGCGCGACAATCTCGACGTCGTACCGGAGCGGCAGCGCCGGGGCCGCCGCGGCCACGCCGATGCCGCTCGCGCCCGACCCGGTGAAGCTGAAGATGTCGGGCGTGGCCTCGAAGCGCCGGCTGTACAACGCGTCGTGCACCGTGACCGTGCCGCCGAGCAGCAGCGACGTCATCCTGCCGCGCAGCGACAGGTCCGCGTCGATCACCGACTGGAATCCCTCGGGGTAGCGCAGGCGCATGCGCGTGCCGGCGGCGGTCAGGTTGATGTCCCCGACGGCGAATCCCTCGACGCCGATCCGGCCGCCGAACTGCACGTCCCCCTCGGCCAGCCTGGCCCTCACGGTGTCGACCCTGATGCCGTTCGCGTCGAACGACAGCCGGCCGTTGATCGAATCGAGCGAATGCGGGAGCGACAGGTGCCGGATCCGGCCGCTCTCGATCGTCGCGCTCCCGGAGAACACGGGGTGATCGAGGCTCCCGCTCGCCTCGGCCCGAAGCGTCGCGCCGCCCGAGCTGCGGATGTCGCGGTTGAATCCCTGGAGGATGCTCAGGTTCGCGTCGCCGGAGGCCCGCACCGCGACGGTCGAATCCTTCAAGCCGACGTTTCCCGTGACTTCCAGCCGCGTCCCTTCGCCGAAGAGCCGCATCTGGCCGGCCGTCACGACTTTCTGGTCGAGCGTGAGCTCGATCGACACGTGCGCGTTCGTCTCCGGATCCCGGTTGCTGATCTGATAGTCGAACAGCTTCATGTCGAGCTGCTCGACGGTGGTGTCGACGACCAGGTGCTCCGGATCCGCCAGCTCGCCGACGATATGAATCGTGCCGCCCGCCACGGCGGTCGTGAACGGCGAGAGGTCCGGCTGAAAGAAACGGATGTACGGGTCGAGAGAGGTGTCAGAGAACCGCAGCGTGACGTCGGCGTCCATCTCGTCGGTCATGGCGATCCGGCCCGAGCCTGACACGACAAGGCGCTTCGATGCGGCGTCCAGCCGTTCGATCGTCAGCAGCTCGCCGTTGAGCGCCAGGCGGCCGGTCACCTGCCCGATGCCTTCGTCTCCGGCAAACAGGTCGTCGACGAGCACCCTCACCTCGTACTTGGGCACGTCGAACGTGCCGGTGCCCGATGCCGTGAACTGCACCCGGCCGGACAGCGGCGCGCGGGGGAACGACGCCGTCTTCAGCGACTCGACGGGAATCTTCGTGCCGTCCGCGTTGAACGAGTAATTGCCGTCCCAGCCCACCCAGGCCGCGCCGGTCACGAGCCCGGTGCTCTTGTGCATCTCCATCGCGTCGAGGCGCACGCCGCTGCCCTCGAACCGCAGCGACGCGGACGCGTTCTCGAACGTCTCGCCGTACGCGACCCCGTCGTTTATGACGAGATTGCCGTAGCCGTACGGCGTCTCGTACTTGCCATACAGGTGGTACCTGCCCGAGACGAATCCCTCCATGGGATAGAGATCCAGCTCGAAGGCGTGCCGCAGATCGACGAGCGGCCGGCGCGTGAGCGTGATGCGCGCGTTGATTTCCTCGCCGTTGTCGCGGCGCGGATATCCCAGCGAGAAGAGGCCGTCCGCCTGGATGGTCGACTCCCCCTTCGTGACGACGCTCTCGCTGACGGCGACGTAGCCGTTCTCGATCACGAGCGCCGCGCGGCCGTGGCCCCAGTCCACGTCCCACGCGCGCATGTGCTCGCCGGTGAAGGTCCCCTCGATGCGCGGTTTCGTGAACGACAGGAGCATGACGCCGTCGAACTGTCCGGACCCGCCGACCTCCACCGCGCCGGTCGGCGAGCCGAACGCGGTCATGATCCCCGCCAGCACGCGATCGCTTTCCTGCCAGTCGAGGCTCGTCACGTGGAACGGGATGCGCGAGTCGGTGCCGTACGCCGTGCGCCCTTCGAAGCTGACGTACGTCTTCGGGGTGGCGGTCCAGCTCGGGGCGAGCTCAATCCATTCGTGCCCCATCGCGTACGTGATGTGGCCCGCGACGGGGACGTACCCGAGCGGCGCGTGGGAGTTGAAGGGGCCCGCCTCCACGGGCAACGCCGCGAGACGCTCCACCTCACCGGCCGGCAGCTCGCGCGTCATGATCTTCACGCCGCCTGGCGCCTCGGCCGTCACTTCGCCGCCGCCCACGCGCTCGGACCACTTGCCGAGCGGCCATTCGAGATGGTTGCGGCCCGTGATGCGGCCGGCCAGCCTGATCCCCTGCGTGCCGAGAAAATCGGTGAGCCGCGGCAGATCGACGTCGCGGTACTCGGCGTCCCACACGGCACGCGCCGGCACGCCCTTGCCGTTCAGCGGCGCGAGCCGGTAGTAGAACTTCGCCGCGCCTCCCAGCAGGCCGCCCGTCGTGTCGCTGATCTCCAGGCGATCCGGCGTCCACAGCACGCTGCCGCGCAGGTTTCGGAAGCGCCAGTCGTTCCCGGAGAACTTCACGCCCGTGTCGGGAGACGTGAAGGTGCCCTTCAGCTCGCGGCCGCCCTTGAACAGGTGGAAGTACCCCTGGAAATCTCCCTGCCCGGAGGTGGTGAACTTCTCGTGCAGGAAGAAGATGTTCTTCTCGGTCGGAAAGTCGATGTGCGAGTTGATGTGATAGATCTGTTCCGGCCATCGTGAGAAGTCGATGTCGCCGGTCATCGCCGAGTGCGCGCCGTCGGTGTCGAGATCGAGCCGCTGGAAGTGGAGCTTCGAGCCCTTGATGCTGAACCGCGAGGTCATGCCCGCCGTGAACGGCTCGTACGACTGGATCCGGATCGTGCCGCCCGAAAACACCGCCGTCCCGCGATAGTCGTTGTCCGCGTCGTCGCGTCCGACCGTGACGCGGAGGTTGCGCGCGACGGTGCTCCACGGCGTGCCGTGATCGACGTAGGTGAACTGTCCGCGCGAGGCGACGACCGAGCGCACGGTCTTGGTGAACCGGCTCGGGCCGGTGCTCTTCCTGTCGGGAAAGAACTTCGGGAAGTTGCTGCGGCCGTTCGGGTAGGCCGGAGTGCCCGGCCAGGTCTCGACGACCATGTCCCAGTCGGTCATCTCGACCCAGTCGATCACGAAGCGGCGGCCGAAGAGCGACCACCACGGCACGCCGAGCGTGATCCTTTTCGCCCTGAGAAACGGACGGTCGGTGGGTTCCAGTCCCTCGATGACGAGGTCGTCGATCTGGAACACGCCGGGGGTCATCTTCGCGGAGAGCCGCCCGATGTGGATCGGCCGCTGGATCTGCTTCGACCCCGCGCGTTCCGCGCGCTCGCGCAGCGTCGGCCCGAGATCCACCGTCAGGAACGTCACGACCACGCCGGCGACGATCGCCACCGCCAGCGCGAACGCGTACGCAGCGAAGCGGCGCCACCGCGGCGGCCGCGCCGCTGGCTGCTCCGGCTCGGCCGGCGACGCGGGCGTTTCTTCGGCTTCAGCCATCACTCACGCCCGCCACCGCGCTCCGCGCCACGGCGAGCAAAGCTCCTGAGCACCCGTCAGCACCCGTCAGCACCCGTCAGCACCCTTCAGCACCCTTCAGCACCCTTATTCGATGACGGCAAGGACCCTGCCGGCTTCCACCGACATGCCCGGCGTCACGTGCACGTCCTTCACGCGTCCGGCCTTCGGCGAGCGCAGCTCGTTCTCCATCTTCATGGCTTCCACGACGACGACGGCCTGGCGCGCGGCGACTTCGTCGCCCGCCGCGAGGAGCACGCGCACGACTTTGCCTGGCATGGGGGCGACGATCGCCTGCTCGCCCGCGGCGCCGGTTCCGCTTTCGCCGCCGCGGCCGCTCGTCCGTCCCTTGTTGACGGAGGCGATGGCCAGCCGGCCGTCGATCGTGACCAGCAGCTCGCCGCGGCCGCCGCCCGGCGCGACCTGCAGCTCGCGGCTGACGCCCGTGCGGTCGTCCAGCAGCAGCGACAACCCGAAATTGCCCACGCGCGCAGCGTCCACTTCATGCGCCGTGCCATCGACCACGACATGGAAATGGCGCGGTCCGCTGCGCTCGACTGCCACCGTACGGGTACGGCCGTTGACCTCTATCTCGAAGGTCATCCGCGAAGCGCCTCGCGTCGCGCCGCGGACTTCCACCCGCCGGCCGGGCGCCCCAGCATCGCGCCGGCGCCGCCGCTCGCGCGCATGAAGGCGTCAATCCCTATCGCCGTCGCGGCCAGCTCCTCCTCGCGCCCGCTCAGCTCGCTGAACGTCTCTCCCTGCCGCGACGCGAGCAGCCGATCCAGATAGGTGGTGTCGTAGCGGCCGGCGTGGTAGTCGGGCTGCCGCATCAGCCACAGAAAGAACGGGATCGTGGTGCGGATGCCGAGCACCTGGTACTCGCGCAGCGCGCGCGCCATGCGATCGACCGCCTCGGGGCGCGAGGCGGCCCACGCGACCAGCTTCGCGATCATCGAATCGTAGAAGACCGGCACCGTGTAGCCGACGCTCACCCCGCCGTCGTCGCGGATGCCAGGGCCGGCCGCCGGACGCAGGCCGCGGATCGTACCGGGAGACGGCATGAAGCCCTGATCCGGATCCTCCGCGTAGATGCGGCATTCGATCGCGTGGCCGTGCGGCGCGAGCGCGCGCTCGGGATCGACGTCGAGGCGGTCGCCGCGCGCGATGCGGATCTGCCACTGGACGAGATCGACGCTGGTCACCATCTCGGTGACCGGATGCTCGACCTGGAGCCGCGTGTTCATCTCGAGGAAGTAGAAGGAGCCGTCCTCGTCGAGCAGGAACTCGATCGTGCCCGCGCTGGCGTATCCCACCGCGCGCGCGACGGCGGCGGCGGCCGCCGCCATGGCGTGACGGAGCTCCGGCGTGACCGCCAGCGACGGCGACTCCTCGACAACCTTCTGGTGACGCCGTTGAATCGAGCACTCGCGCTCGACGAACGGCACGACGGTGCCGTGGTGGTCGCCGAGGAGCTGGATCTCGATGTGCCGCGGGCGCCGGATGCGCCGTTCGATGTAGATCGCCGTGTCGCCAAACGCGGAGCCCGCCTCCGAGCGCGCGGTCCGCACGGCGGACGCGAGCGACGCGGGATCCTCCACCGCGCGCATGCCCTTCCCGCCGCCGCCGGCGACCGCCTTCACGAGGAGCGGATAGCCGACGCGATCGGCGATGGCCGCGATCTCCGACTCGCCGACCGCGTCATCCAGCGGCCGTTCGGTTCCCGGAACGACCGGCACGCCCGCGCGAATCGCGGCGGCGCGCGCGGCGGTCTTGCTGCCCATCAGCGCGATCACGTCGGCCGTCGGGCCGACGAATGTCAGACCGGCGTCCTGGCACGCGCGCGCGAACGCGGCGTTCTCCGCGAGAAACCCGTACCCCGGGTGGACCGCGTCGGCGCCGGCGCGGCGCGCCACGTCGACGAGGCGATCGATCCGGAGGTAGCTCTGGGACGCCTCGCTCGGGCCGATGTGGAAGGCCTGGTCCGCCTCCCGGACGTGCCGCGCGTCGCGGTCGCAGTCCGAATACACGGCGACGCTCGGCAGCCCCATCTCGCGGCAGGCACGCATGATACGGACGGCAATCTCGCCGCGGTTGGCGATGAGGATTTTCACTGGGTGTACGGGGTAATTGTAACCGGTAAGGCAGCCCTAAAGGGCTGCGCAACACCGCCCCGTCCTGGACGGCAACACCGCCGCGTCATGGACGGCAACACCGCCGCGTCCTGGACGGCAACACCGCCCCGTCCTGGACGGCAACACCGCCCCGTCCTG
>Ga0156223_119_pt1 | contig 104337 bp, 81 predicted proteins | sample RifCSPlowO2_12_FD_107871 | JGI IMG/M metagenome (GOLD analysis project Ga0156223, IMG submission 107871) | Acidobacteria bacterium RIFCSPLOWO2_12_FULL_66_21
ACGCGTTTGCTGGCGCAACCAGCGGACCGGGGTTGTCAACCAGCGTTTCGCGAGGTTGAGAACGACAGACCCCGCCCCCCCGACCTCTTGACAGCGGATGGACCGGGCGAAGTCACCAGGGATTGGCGGTGTTGACCATCGCCCTGGATGCCGATGCCATCGCTCGAGATCGACGCGAGGAGCACGAAAACTGCAAGGCCGATTCCAGATTGACCGCCGCGGGAGGGATTGGCGACGGAAGGAGGTGGGCGGGGCCGGCCAGCGGACCTCGGCGGAATCCACAGCGGAGGACGACGATGCGACGGCTAGGCTATCGGCTTGTTGCCGGTTCGCTCAGCGCGTGGCGCGTACGGCCCTGACGATGTCGGCCTCGGACGGGACGTAGGCGTCCACGAGAATCTGGCCGAATGGGACGGGGCTCCAGGGCGCTCCGACCCGCTGGATCGGCGCGTCCAGGTACCCCAGGGCCTTGGTCGCGACGACGGCCGCGACTTCCCCGCCGAACCCTCCGCGCACGGGCGCCTCGTGCACGATCACCAGCCGCCCGGTCTTCTCGACCGAGGCGAGGATCGTGTCCTCGTCCAGTGGCTGAATCGAGCGGAGATCGATCACCTCGGCGCTGATGCCGTCCGCCGCCAGGCTCCGCGCCGCACCCAGGGCCCGGTCCACCATCAGGCCGGTGGCGACGATGGTCACCGCGTCACCTGGCCGCTTGACGTCCGCCTTGCCAATCGGCACGACATACTCCGCCTCGGGCACGTCTCCCTTTTTGCCGTAGAGCAGCTTGTGCTCGAGGAAGATGACGGGGTTCGGTGTCCGGATGGCCGCCTTCAGCAGGCCCTTGGCATCGTACGGGGTGGCGGGCATCACGATGGTCAGGCCGGGGACGTTGGCGAGCCACGATTCCACGCTCTGGGTATGGTGGCACCCCCAGCGGGGACCCGCGCCGTAGGCCATGCGCACCACGAGGGGAGCCGAGGTCTCGCCGCCCGACATGTAGTTCACCTTGGCGGCGTGATTGACGATCGCATCCATCGCCACGCCCGTGAAATCGGCGAACATCACCTCGGCGACGGGCCGCATCCCCATCAGTGCGGCTCCGACCGCGGCCCCGACAATCGCAGATTCGCTGAGCGGCGTGTCGAAGATCCGATCGGGACCGAACTCCGCCAGCAGCCCGTCGGTCACCTTGAAGATCCCGCCGTACTCCGCGATGTCTTCACCCATCAGGAAGACGCTGTCGTCCCGGCGCATCTCCTCGCGGAGGGCCTCTCGGATCGCGTCGCGGCAGGTGATCTCCCTCACGATCGTCTCCCGACCACCAGCTCTGAGCTTTCCGCCGCGTAGACGTCCTTGCAGAGATCGTCCACGGCGGGGGGGAGGCTCTCCTCTGCGAACGCGATCGCATCCTCGATCTCCGCACCGACCTCGGCGTCGACCGTCGCCACGTGCTCGCCGGTGATGATCCCGCGCTGCAGGAGATCGTTGCGCATCCTCGCGATCGGATCTCTGGCACGCCACGCCTCCACCTCGGACATCTCCCGGCAGGTCGCGATCGGATTGTTCTCGCAATGACCGCGCTGGCGATAGGTCACGCACTCCAGCAGGGTCGGGCCCTCTCCGGCCCTGGCCCGCGCCGCCGCTGTCTGTACCGCATCGTACACGGCGAGGACATCGTTGCCATCCAGCCGGATCCCCGGGAAGCCGTACCCCTCGGCGCGACAGGCAAAGTCCGGGCCGGCAAAGTGCTTTGAGACGGGCGTCATCTCGGCAAACCCGTTGTTCTCGAGCACGAAGATGACGGGCAGCTTGAACACGCCGGCAAAGTTGAGACCTTCGTGAAAATCCCCCCGCTGGGCGGCACCATCTCCGAAGAAATTCACCACGAGATGATCTTTCCGCTGGAGTCTGAAGGCCAGCGCGGCGCCGACCCCGACAGTGATGGACGCGCCGATGATGCCGCTGCCCACCAGGACGCCACGCCCGGCGTCTCCCATGTGGTGCGAGGACGTCCGGCCTTCTGCCGCGCCGGTGCGCTTGTTGAACATCCCCGCCATCTGCACGCGCGTGGGAATGCCCTTCACGAAGAAGGCGCCCCGCGTGCGAAGGGACGGCAGGACCTGATCCTCCCGGCGCAATCCGTAGCACGCGCCGACCGCAATCGCCTCCTGGCCCTGGCTCCCGTGCGGCAATTCCATGATCCCGGCCTTGGCCCACAGCTCACACACCCGGTCCTCGAACGCGCGGATGAGGACGAGCCAGCGGTACATCTGGATCAGGTCTTTTTCGGTGAGCTGATCGGCGTAACTCACGACACCTCTCCTCCCTCTTTCCCGAACTCCTCCAGCCGGCGCTTCACGGCATTGAGGAACTGGACTGCCGGGGCGCCGTCGACGACCCGATGATCGTAGGACAGGCACAGATACATCACCTGGCGAACCACGATCTGCCCGTCCCGGACCGCCGGCGTCTCGGCCACCTTTCCCATACCGAGGATCGCGACCTCGGGCTGGTTGATGATCGGGGTGAAGAGCAACGAGCCAAAGGCGCCCGAGTTCGTGACGGTGAACGTGCTCCCGGTCAGCTCGTCCGGGGTGAGCCGGCCCTCCTGGGCCCGCACGGCCAGCGCGTCTATCTCCCGCGAGATCTCCTCGACGCTCTTGCGGTCCGCGAAGCGAACCACCGGCACGACGAGTCCCCGATCGAGCGAAACCGCGACACCGATGTGGATGTCCCGCTTGACCAGGATCTGATCCCCGACCAGCGACGCGTTCAGGATGGGAAACGCGCTCAACGCCTGCGTCACGGCCCGGACGACGTACGCAGTGTACGAGAGCCTCGAGTCCTTCCTGAGGTCCGCGATCTTTGTCATGTCGACATCGATCACCGTCGTCACGTCTGCCGCGGTGTGGCGACTCAAGGAAAGCCGCTCGGCGATCCGGCGCCGCAGGCCGGTGAACGGGATCACGGCGGCATTCGAAGGATCCTCGCGTGCCGGCGGTGGCGGCGTCTGTGAGGCGAAGCTGCGGACGTCGCCCTCGGTCACGAGACCGCCTGCCCCGGTCCCCTCGACCAGGGAGAGGTCGACGCCCAGTTCGCGTGCGATCCGGCGCGCCACCGGGGAGACGGGCTGACGCGCGCCGCTCCTGTCGGAATGGGTTGACTCATGCGAGGAGAGCTGGGGCGGCGTGGGCGCGACGACGATCTTCGAAGGCGCCTTGCCAATCGTGAGAAGCGCGTCGATGTTCTCCCCGGCGCCGGCCAGGATGGCGAGCGGCGTGCCCACGTCGGCGTCCTGGCCGGGCTCGATCAGCACTCGCCTGAGAATGCCGGAGCCGGGCGATGGCACCTCCATGACCGCCTTGTCGGTCTCGATGGAGACGAGCGGATCGCCTTCTTTGACGGCCTCGCCTTCCTGCTTCAGCCACTTGACGATGCGGCCCTGGGTCATGTCCTGGGAGAGGCGGGGCAAGCACACGTGTTCGGCCATCAGCTACGCGCCTTCATTCAGTTTCTCCAGCGACCACTGGGCGATCGGCATGGGGTCGAGAATCGGCGTGCCCAGATTCGGGCAGCTCAGAATGTACAGCCCGGTGTCGGCCGCGCAGTAGATGAGGTTCCGATCCCACTCGATGAACACGTTGTCCACCGTCCGGTTCCAGCTGTCGAACCTGGCCAGGTCGCCCCCTTGCGGGGGAATGAAGTACGCGACCTCCTCGGGCCGGTACAGATTCCCGATGTCGTAGCAGCGCAGGCCGCCGACGAAATACGAGTACGCGATGAAATCCTGACGGGGCTTGCCCGGGGCCTTCAGGTGAGGCGGGTTGTGGGGTCCGAAGCGCCCGCGCTTGAAACAGAAGTCGCTGTATGGAGCCTCGGGAGGGGGAACCGGCCGCGGCAGCTGGGACACGGGCACCGGGTTCCGCTCGTCTCGGACATCCACGACCCAGATGGGAAGGTAGATCATGTCGCAGTCGGGATTCGCGGTCTCGCCATTGGCGAGCACGAACCCCCGGTCGAGGACCCCGCAGTAGATGGTGTGGAAGCCGAAACCCATCCCGGCATACTGCGGTGGCGGCTCGAACTTGCCGACTTCTCTCTGGTGCGCGGGATCCGACACGTCGAGAATCCTCATGCCGTTGGACGAGAACCCGCCGTACCCCCGGGTGCCGCCGTCTTCGATCTTCTTGGGCACGTACACGGGCCCGTGCAGGCCGGCGACCGGCGTGTGCAACGGCGCAACGTTGGGAGGCACGAGCCTGGAGATGGCCCATTTCTCGTACTCGGCTTCTTCGCCCTTGCGGGACCCGGGTATCCACCAGTGCGAGACCTGTTTGACGTTGAGCGGATCGGAACAATCCACGATCATGTTGCCGTTGACCAGCACCCGGGTGTAGTACGGCTGATGGATGAACGTGTCATCGGGGGCCGTGTCGAGGAACGCGTATTTGCCGCCATCGTAGTAGTTCCGATGTGTGCCGCTCCCCGTGGCGCCCGTACTGAACTCCGACAGCTTGACGATCTTCGACGGATCGGTGGCGTCGTAGAACCGCACGCCTCTCAGCCCCTTGTAGTCCTTCTGCACGTTGACCCAGGTCGGGTCGTCGTACTTGGGAGCCGGATGCTCCGCGGTTCTGACCGGTTTGGCCGCTTCGGCCCCGGTCATCAGGATCCACTTCTTCAGGTTCTTGTTGTAGGCCAGCTGGACCTGGCCGCCCTCGAAGCCCTTCGCGTTGTACATGTGCGGCTTGCGCGCATCGCTGACGTCGATCACGTCGCCAGCCTGGAACATGTAGCGCCGATCCCCGATCGACATCATCTGCATCTTGCCACCGCGCCGAGTACCCGGCCCGAAGTGGGCGATCACCTCCATGTTGCGAACGTAGGTCCGCCGGTCCAGGTAGGTGAGACTCATCGGGCTCGTGGGACGCTGTTTCGCCAATGCCGGCACGGCCGCGCCAGCCACCGCCATTCCGGTGGCGCCAGCCACTTTTTTCAAGAACTCCCGCCGGCTCCGCCTGGGCGTCTTGTTTTTCATCGGTCGGCTCCTGTTCGGTCAGCCTTTGTCACGCGCCATCGTCCCCAGCGGTCCGCGGCGGCTGCGATGCCGCATGCGCAAGGGCGTCCCGCACCGTCTCCTTCTTCAGTTCACCCTCCCATCGGCTGACGACAATCGTGGCCACGCCGTTTCCCACTACGTTGGTGAGGGCGCGGCACTCGCTCATGAACTTGTCGATGCCCAGCAGGAGCGCGAGCACCTGGATGGGAATCTGCGGCACGACCGACAGGATGCCGGCCAGCGTCACGAACCCCGTGCCCGAGACCCCCGACGCCCCTTTCGACGCGATCATGGCGAAGAGCAGGACGCGCAGCTCCTCGGCCCACGTGAGGTGCGTATTGGTGGCCTGCGCCAGGAACAACACACAGAGCGTGAGGTAGATGTTGGTGCCGTCGGTGTTGAAACTGTAGCCCGTCGGAAACACGAGGCCGACGGTGGTCGGCGGGATGCCGAGGCGCTCCAGTTTCTGCATCATCGCAGGCAGCACCGTCTCGGACGAGCTCGTGCCCAGCACGATCAACAGTTCGTCCTTGATGAACACGATGAACCGCAGGATGGAAAAGCCGGCCAGCCAGGCAACCAGGCCCAGGCCGAGGAGCACGAAGAGGAGGGCGGTCAGATAGAAGGTGCCGATGAGGTAGACCAGGTTCGACAGGGACGCAATGCTGTACTTGCCCACCGTGAACCCGATGGCGCCGAACGCACCCACTGGCGCGGCCTTGGTGATCATGCGGATGATGCCGAAGAACACCTTGCCGGCGGCACCCACGGCACGCGTGATCCCCTCGCCGAAGGCGCCGAGCTGGGAGATGGCGAAGCCGGTCAGGATCGCGAGCAGCAGGACCTGGAGCACGTCCCCGTGCACGAAGCCTCCGACGAACGTGTCGGGAATGATCGTGAGCAGCCGGGTGACGAACCCGTATTCCCCCGACTGCGGCACGTAGGTCGAGATGATCTTCGGGTCGAGCGTCGCAGGATCGATATTGAGACCGACGCCGGGCTGGACCACGTGCGCCACCAGCATGCCCACGACGAGCGCCAGCGTGGACATGATCTCGAAGTAGATCAGCGTCTTCAGCCCGACGCGGCCGACCTTCTTCATGTCCCTCACCGACGCGATGCCCGACACGACGATGCAGAAGATCACCGGCGCGATCATCATCTTGATGAGCGCCACAAAGCCGTCGCCAAGGGGCTTGAGCGCGATGCCTGTCTTGGGGAAGAAATGCCCCACGAGGCTGCCCAGGACGATCGCCACGAGCACCTGGACGTAGAGGACGGCGTACCAGGGTCGGCGCGTTGCCATCAATACGCCCTGTTCAACGGCGCCTCGCCGTCGATGAGCACACGCTCGACGTTGCGCCACGCCGACCGGCACAGGAACGCGGCTGACTGGCGCGTCACGCCGGCGATGTGCGGCGTGAACAGCACGCGGCGCGCCGCCTCGCCGTCGAGCGTCACCAGGGGGTGGTCCGCTCCTGGAGGCTCCGACGAATAGACGTCGATGGCGGCGCCACCCAAATGCCCCGCGCGCAGGTGCGCCGCCAGCGCGAGCTCGTCGACGATGCCGCCGCGGGACGCCTGGATCAGGATCGCACCTGGCTTCATCAGCGCCATCTCGCGATCGCCGATCAGGTTTCTTGTCTCCGTCAGCAGGGGAAGGTGCAGCGTGACGACGTCCGAAACGGTCAGCAGTTCATCGAGCGACATCGACTCCGCGCCCAGCGCACGCGCGCCGGCGGAGTTGGGCGCGGGATCGTAGAAACAGATCCGGCAGCCCATGTGCTGGAACGCCTCGGAAACGGCGAGGCCGATGGTGCCGAGTCCGACGACGCCTACCAGCAGCCCGTCGAGGCCGCCGAGATTGTCGGCGATCATTCGCGCCCGGAACGCGCCGTAGTTCCCGCGCCGGATTTCCGCGTCAGCCCAGGCGAACCGCCGCAGGAGCGTCGACGCCACGGTCACCGCGTACTCCGCGACGGCGCGATTGCTGCCGCCGGGCACGTTCGCGACCGGAATGCCGAGCCGCTGCAACGTGGGGCGATCGAGGCGATCGAGGCCAGCACCGGTGACCTGGATCAGCGTAAGCGCTGTTCTCTCGAAGAGCGCCGAGGAAAGGGGCGGGCCGACAGCCGGTATGACGAGTGCGCGCGCCCCTTTCATCAGCGCGGGAACATCGGCATCGCCCGGAGCCCGGTAGGTCACGTCGAGCGCCTCCGGCGGCAGGGCGCTGGCCCGTTCGAAATCCGCCCTCGGACGCAGGCACAGCACCGCTGCTGTCATGAGTGTGTCCGGGAATCACGGACATCAGGCTCGACGGTGCCCGTTACGACATCAGGCAGAGGGTAGAAACAGAGCAAGCGGAGAGGCGTCGTGCCGGTATTGCGCGTGACGTGGTTCTCGCCCGGAGGAATCAGGATCGTATCTCCCGGGTTGAGCGCGTATTCGCCGCTGTCGGCAAACGTCCGGCCCGTGCCCGACAGGACGAAGATGCACTCCTCGCAATCACGATGGTGGTGGGGACCACGCCGCGGTCCGGCGGGATCCTCCGGAGGGATCTCCGCAAGCCTCAGCGTGACGCTCTTCGATCCGGTGTTCGCCGAGACGATCTCCAGCGACGTGCGTCCCGGCAGGCCGAGCCGGGTCGCGGACGCAAAGGTGAAGACGCGCGCCATCATCACACCCGATCGATTGTCCGGAGCTCGCCGACGCCCCCTTGAACGCGGGCCATCTGCCGGAAGATTTCCGTCGCATCCCTGGCGATCGCGTCAGCCACGCCGTCGATCACGCGATGACCGTTCTCCGCGGTCGCGCCCTGCGGACTGCCGTACCAGCCCGTCGGCGCGATGGATCGCACGTCGGTCAGCACCGGCTGATACGCGCGCGTGCGGCGGAGGGCATCCATGCTCCGTCCGTGCTGGTGATCCGACGACCCGTCGATGCGATCCAGGTGGACCAGATCCGGCCGGTGCGCGAGGACGGCCAGGGTTTCGATCTCGCCGCCGTGGGTCAGGCCGTTGAACTCCTTGCCGTACATCTCTTCGGCGACGTAGCAGGCCTGCACCGTCAGGACGGCCATGCCCCATTCCCGGTGAATGGCGTCCGCCGCGATCGCGAGCGGCGGGATGTTGCCTTCGTGCCAGTTGAGGATCAGCAGATGTTTCGCGCCGTGCCTCGCCGTCGAGGCGCACGTCTCGGTCACGAGCCGGACGTAGGTGTCCGGCCTCAGCGTGATCGTCCCCTCGTATCCCATGTGCAGCGGCGTGACGCCCAGCGGACCGCCCGGGAGCACCAGGCCGTCCATCCGTTCGGCCACCGCGTGCGCGATGACGCGGGCGGCGAAGATGTCGGTGCCCGCCGGCAGGTGCGGGCCGTGCTGCTCGACGCTGCCCGCGGGCAGGATCACCAGCGGGTTCGCCTTCAATTGCGCGGCGATCTCCGGCTGGGTCAATTCGATGAAGTAGCGGCTAGGCAACACGGCCGCTCCCCTGCGCCACGCGCGCTCGCGCCTCGTCGAGCACGTCCGCCACGCGGACGGCCTGTCCGTGACGCTCGATCGACCGCAGCGCCGCGTAGACGATGGCGAGCGCGACGTTGCCGTTGTGCGCGTTGAGGCTGCCCGCCCTGCCCGTGCGGCACGCCTCGGCGAACATCTCGAGCTCCGCCTGAAACATGTCGCTCGGGCGGGGCGCCAGCACCTCGCGGCTGGCGTAGCCGCTCTTGCCTCGCTGGATGTACAGGGTCGACGACTCGTGCAGCGCGTCGGGTGTGTCCCACGTGCCGAAATCGATCTCGTAGTGCATCAACCCCTTGGATCCGAACACCCGCACGGCGAAGACACCGGGAGAGGTCCAGCACGAGCCCACGTAGCCGACCTTGCCGTCGGCGAACTTCAGAAGCGTCATCGACTGATCGTCGACTTCGGCTCCGACCGGGGACAGCCTGGACGCGATCGCGCTGGCCTCGAGGATTTCCCCGCCGAGGTAGTGCAGGACGTCGAACTGGTGGATCGCCAGTTGAGACAGCGGTCCGCCGGGAGCCCGGTCCTTGTACCACCGCCACGTCGCGGGCGTGAGTTCGAGCGCGCGCTCGTTGGAGAAGTTCGCCTCGAGGAACGCGACGCGGCCCAGGTCGCCGGCGTCGATGGCCTCGCGGATCTGCTGGATCCCGGCCATGAGGCGGGCGCTGTGCCCGACGGTCACGGTCACGCCGTGCGCCTGTTCGAGCGCGGCAATCTGCAACCCGTCGTCGAGCGTGCTGGCAATCGGCTTCTCGGTGTACACGTGCTTGCCGGCCGCGGCGACCCGGGCGGCGACCGCCAGGTGCTGTTCGTTGGGCACCGTGAGGATGACGCCGCGGATCGCCGGGTCGGCCAGCATCGCGTCCAGGGTGGGCACCGAGGGGACGCCGGTCTCCCGCTGAAACGCGGTGCGTTTCTCGTCGGAGCGGCTGTAGCCGGCGACGATCGCGAGGGCGTCGGACGTGCGGGCGGCCCTGGTCAAGACCTTGGCCCAGCGGCCGAGCCCGACGATACCGACCTTCAGCGGGTGTGCGTCCATGTGCGCCTCGGGTCGTGAGCGGGCAGGGGGCGGCGGCCGGACGTTGCCAGGATCACGACGCGATGATACGGTATTACCGTATGATCGTAGTGTCAAGCCATGCGCCCGCGGGCGCCGACACCCGGCTCCCCGTCGAGCGGTCCGTCGCCCCGCTGCGACGCCAGGTCGCCGAGCGACTCCGCCAGTCGATCATCGCGGGGCGCCTGCCCCCGGGCGCGCGGCTGATCGAGCGGGAACTGATCGCCTCGATGGGCGTGTCGCGGACGGTCATTCGCGAGACCCTCCGGGAGCTCGAGTCCGAAGGCCTCATCGCGATGATCCCCAACAAGGGACCGATCGTGCGCGAACTGACGCTGGCGGAAGCGACCGACCTCTATTCGATTCGAGCGGTGCTCGAAGGCCTGGCCGCACGCCTCTTCGCCGCACGCGCGGACCCGTCCCACGTGGCCCGGCTGGCGCGCGCGCTCGACCTGACGGCGAAGGCGTACAAGAAGGGCGATCCCGCGCGCATCTTCGAGACCAAGGATGCGTTCTACGACGCGTTCTTCGAGGGCGCCGGCAGCGAGACGCTGTCCTTGATGATCGGCACGCTCCACGGTCGAATCTCGCGCTGGCGGTCGCTCGGCCTCGGGCATCCGCGGCGCTCACCCTCCCGCTCGCGCGAGACCATCAGGAACCTGCGTGCCCTGGTCGCGGCGCTCAGGAAACGAGACCCCGACCTCGCCGAGCGGATCATCCGGCACGAGGTGACCCGCGCCGCGGCCGAGGTGACGCGCCTGCTGGCGGGGCCGGACGAAGAGTCGCTGGTGGACAGCCGCTCCATGAGACGACGGTAGACGGTTTCGAGCCGGTGCAGCGGCGTCTCGGCTTCTGAGATCTGAACCTCCGCTGTCGCGAACCCGAGCCGCTTGGCGCGGTTGCGGCACGGTGCCACGGCGAAAGGGCGTCGACGACCTCGTTTCGGCGTTCGGGGCTGATCAGGTCGGGGATTGAACCTTGGTTCAGTCCAAAGTCTGTCAGGAGACGGCCGCGCGCCCGACCGGCGAGTCGGCGTGCCGTTGCCGTCGCGTTTCAGACCGGTGCGACATCTGCCGCGCGCGTGCGCGAGGCTCCGGCCTGTCGAGAGATTCCCGCCGCTGGCGGTAGGCGTCGGCGGACGCTCGGCTGACGACCGTCACGTTTCCAATCCGGATCGCCTCGAGCGCGCCCTTCTCGATGGCTTTGTAGATGGCCGCACGGGTGATCCCTATCACGTCTGCCGTCTGGGCGACGCTGATCATCGATGCATCCCGCGGTGCGGTGGGTCGCTCGTTCTCATGCTCCGGTGCGAGCACCAGACCCTGCCTGATGCCTGCGCGAGTCGCGATGTCCCGCGCGACGAGGTAGAGCGGCGATTCCACGACCCGGCGATCGATCCGGTCTCTGCCATGGAGCGCCGGCGACCCCGGGCCGATGGCGGCGCGGTACACCTCGAAGTAGCTCACGTCCTGCCGGGCCATCTTCTGGAGGTCGGCCAGGAACGCCTTCTGGCGCGCGTTGCACTCGACGAGGTCGACGCGGCGCCCATCAAGCAGGCGGTGACTCTTCATGCGCACACTCCTTGCCGACTCGACGGTTGACAATGTGATAGTACGTTTATGGTTGAATATTATCAACCGTCGTGGTGAGGAGCTTCACGATGTCCGCCAGAAGCGTGGCTGAATCGGTCATGAGGCGCCGAGAGCGCCCTTGACGGCGCGAATGGAGAGGAACATGGGCGTCGGTGCAGGCCGCGCGTCCGATCGGCCCTCGACCGCGTCGACCTTGACGAACCCGTACTTCGCGTAGAAGGCGGACGCGTCGGGCTTGGCATCGACGATGACGCCAACGCACCCGTAGTCGTCCGCCATCCCGAGGGTGAGCTGGAGCACGAAGCGAAGGAGCTGAACGCCGAGTCCCTGGCCCTGCGCCGGCTGATCCACCCCAAGCCGCGCGTCGCCGGACTTCCTCTTCACGACGAGCTTCGGATGAATGACGATGTCCGCCGGCAGTTCCTGAAGAGCCTGGAGATGGTGGCGGAGGGCCTGCTCGACAAGGTGGCCCTTCTTCACGCCTGTCGCGCGGACGTGCCGCTCGAGCAGTTCCTTGGTCGTCCGAGAGACGAGGGCCGAGATCTGCGTTTCGTCCTCCATGGTCCCTCAAAAATAATCTACAGTTCTGTATGGATGGCGTCAACCCGCAGGTCGCAGCTGGGCCGCGCTTCCGGTCGTGGGTGTTGCACGCGCCCCGGCAGACGATGGTAAAGTCAGGTCGTGAACCCCGACATCGAACCGTTGGACGTGCCGATGTACTCCCAGGCTATGGCGTCCCGTCTGGTGGGCCTGGACTCCGGCCGGGTCAGGCGCTGGCTCCAAGGGTATGAGTACACCTACGCGCCGAGGACGAGCGCAGCGAAGGGCCGCCGCCGGCAGCCTCCTCTCGTGCGCAGACGCGGAGCTCTCGGGTCGCGATATGCCTCCTTCGTGGATCTCATGGATCTGCTCTTCGTGAAGAAGTTCGTCGAGCACGGAATCTCCGTCCAGAGATTGCGCAAGGCCCTCGAAGAAGCCGTAGACCTGACCGGGGATCGCCATTTCGCACAGCGGCGGTTCTGGACTGACGGCCGGAAGATATATCTCCAGATCAAGGACAAGCCCGCTGAAGCGCTGCTCGAGCTCCTGTCCGGAGGGCAGTGGGTGATCGCCCCGATCATCAAGCAAGTTGCGCATCAGATCGAGTTCGATGCAATCACGGGTCTTTCAAAGAGGTGGTTTCCGCTCGGCAAGGACCGATCCGTGGTTGTGGACCCGAGCGTGGCGTTCGGCGCGCCAACGATCGCGGGACGGGGAGTCCAGACAGCCAACGTATTCGACCTCTACGAGGGCGAGGAACGCAACATCGGGCGCGTCTCGGCTTGGCTCGATCTTCCACCGGAAGCGGTTCGAAACGCCGTCGAGTTCGAACAGGCTCTCGCCGCTGCATGAGATTCTTTGTCGACAACAATCTCAGCCCGAAGCTGGCGCGCGGGATGGCGGCCTTCGGAGAAGACGTGACGCATCTGCAGGATCATTACCCTGTTGACGCGAAGGACACGGACTCGGTCGAGACGAGTGGATTCTGTTGACCCGCGACGATGTTGCTTGATGGCGCCGAGTTCGGCAGGTCTGAACCGGACCCTGTCGAGTCGGTGCGTTCTTTCTCGGAGGAAAAGAGCGCTCGCGCTGGGAACTCATTCAGCAGGTCGTCAGAAACTGGCCGCGTATGAATGAGCTGGCCGAGAAGACTGTCAGGCCCTTTGCCTTCCGCGTGCCTCCGCAAGGCACCGCGATTCACCGACTGACGCTTTGAGATTCTGGCCCTTCGAGCTTGATGCGCACACCCGGAGCGGAGCAGAACACGATCGGTTCGAGGAACGGCGACCGCTTGACCCGTGGCATGGCTGCGGATACAGTGCCGCCGTTCATACACTGGTGTACACGTGGGCCGCGTACGCCCCGTGAAGAGACCCTGACAACCTGGTGGGAGGCGATGACGCGCACGTATCGAGGTCTCGTCGCGTTGGCTTTCGGACTGTGTCTCGCGGGCGCCGGGCAGCCCCCGGCACAGGGCCGGCCGGGCGGCGTCGGACCCAACGGTGAAGTGGACGGACTCTCGGCCAAGTTCGTGGACGTCAACGGTGTCCGCACCCGCTATTTCGAGACTTTCATCGACGCATGGAACCGCCAGCCGGCTGCCGCGCGGCGCGGGAGGCAGTAATCCAGGCGAGCGCCGTGCCGGATGGAGGATTCAGGAACATGGCCAGGGACCCTCGCGAATTCCAGGTGTTCGCGAAACCGGCTGGCGCCCTCTGCAATCTGGACTGTCACTACTGCTACTACCTCGCAAAGCAGGATCTCTACCCCGACCGGCCGTCGCCTCGCATGCCTGACCGCCTGCTGGAGGAGTACATCGTCCAGCATCTCGACGCCTCCTCGGGCAGCCAGGCCGCCAATTTCTCCTGGCATGGCGGCGAGCCGACCGTCCTGGGGCTGGACTATTTCCGCAGGATCGTCGCGCTTCAGCGCAAGCACCAGCGACCGGGCCTGCCCGTCACCAACGGCGTGCAGACCAACGGCTGCCTCCTCGACGAGGACTGGTGCCGCTTTCTTGCGGCCGAGGGCTTCAGCGTCGGCCTCAGTCTGGATGGTCCAGAGGACCTGCACGATGGTTACCGCGTCACCAAGGGGGGAAAACCGACCCACAAACTAGCCGTCCGCGCGTTCAGGCTTCTGCGCCGGCACCGGATTTCGTGCGACATCCTGTGCGTGCTTCACGACAAGAACGTCGGGCATCCCACGTCGGTCTACCGGTACCTGAAGGACATCGGCGCTCGACACATCGCGTTTCTCCCCGTCGTCGAGCCGATGCGAGACGGGACGGTCGGTCCACACACCGTGGCGGCCGCCGCATACGGCGCGTTTCTGTGCGCCGTCTTCGACGAATGGGTGCAGCAGGATGTCGGGAAGATCACCGTCCAGATCTTCGAGGAGACCGCCAGGCCCGCACGCCGGATGGATCATTCATTGTGTATCTTCCGGAGGACCTGCGGCGACATCCCGGTCGTCGAACACAACGGGGATTTCTACTGTTGCGATCACTACGTGGACCCGCCGCACCGCCTGGGGAACATCCAGCAGACCCGGCTGGTCGAACTGCTCGAGAGCCCCGCGCAGCGAGCCTTCGGCCAGGCCAAGCTGGACACGTTGCCCCGCTACTGCCGGACGTGCGAGGTCCGGGCCATGTGCAACGGCGGGTGCCCCAAGGACCGCTTCATCAGGACTCCGGACGGCGAGGCAGGCCTGAACTACCTCTGTGCCGGATACAAGCGCTTCTTCAACCACTGCCTGCAGTACGCGCTCGAATCACGTCGCCCGCGCCACCCAGCCCGCCGCCCGCACGCCTGAATCGGCCAACCTCGACCCTCGCGCCGAAACGAACCTGGATCTACCCGCCCAGGTACTTCTTGAAGAAGGCGAGGGTGCGGCCCCAGGCAAGGGTGGCCGCCTCCTTGTTGTAGCGCGCCGCGTTCGTGTCGTTGTTGAACGCGTGGTTCGCCCCTTCGTAGATGTACAGCTCGTACGGCTTCTTGTTCGCCTTGAGCGCGGTCTCGTAGTCGGCGATGCCCGCATTGATGCGCTGGTCGAGCGATCCGTAGTGCAACAGGAGCGGCGCGGTGATTTTCGGCACGTCCGCCGCGGGGATCTGCATGCCGTAGTACGCCACGGCGGCATTGAGCGACGTGCCCGCGGCGGCCAGCCGGTTCACCAGGCCCCCACCCCAGCAGAAGCCGACGACACCGACCTTGCCGTTCGACTCCGCATGGCCCGCCAGAAACGGCACCGTGGCGGTCAGGCGGGCGGCGGTCTCGGCCGCGTCCAGCTTCCCGATCAGTTCGATGGCCTTCGCCTCGTCGGGCGGTGTGCCGCCGGAGGGCGACAGCATGTCGGGCGCCAGGGCCAGGAAGCCCTCCACCGCCAGCCGCCGCGCGACATCCTGGATGTGGGGGTTCAGGCCGCGGTTCTCGTGGATGACAATCACGGCCGGGTGCTTCCTGCCGCCCGTCGGCCGCGCCAGATAGCCGGACATCCTGGCGCCGCCGGCATCGTATTCCACCCGGCCGGTCACCAGGCGATCGTCGGTCTCGGCGATGGTCTGCGCGAGGGCGTAGTTGTTCTCGAGCAAGGGCAGCAGCGTCAGCGCCGCCACGGTGCTCCCGGCGAGCTTCGTCAGCCGGTCGAGGAACTCCCGGCGACTCGCGCCACCATGGACGTAGTCGTCGTACAGATCGATCAGCTTCTGGTCCATGCGGTCTTCCCTCCTCGCAATTAACCGTGCGTGGCGATCGGCACGATCGCGCGCGTGCCAAGACGCACCGCGCCTTTCTCCGTCACCAGGATCGACTCGCCCACCTGCACCGGGCGGTTCTTCTCGCCGACATCCTTCGTCTTCGCGCGATCGAGCGTCACGGCCGGCTTGAAGTCGAACGTGTGCCCCGGCTGCATGACGACGAGGTAGTCCTCGGCCGACTGCCGCGGCCGCGACAGGAAGCCCAGACCGCCGCCGTGGGTGTTGAGGCCGCTGCCCCTCTCGCCGAATTCCTTCATCGTCTTCTCGTTGTTCGCCAGGAAGTCGCCGTACGTCGTCTTGCCTGGCTGTATGAACGCAACGGCCCGATCGATCACCTTGGCCAGCAGCTCGACGGCCGTGTGGTAGTACTCGTACCCGGGCGTCGCGCGCGTGCCGACGAAGAACGCGTGGTTGATCTGGCTGCCGTAGCCCTGGCATGCCGAGCTGATTTCCTGGTTGCAGATCTGACCGGCGCGCACGGGGTGATCCGTCGGCTCGCCCAGCGTCATGTTGCCGCCGCCGTCGAGGCCGAGCGAGCAGCGAATGACATCCTCTCCGGCGCCGCGGTACATCGTCTCGAAGCACGCCCACCACAGATCCGCCAGGCGCGTCGCTCCGTTGCGGGCGGCAGCCATCGCCGCGGCGATCCCCTGCTCGTTGAGCGACACCGCCTTGCGGATGACGTCCTGCTCCTCGGGACCCTTCGACATCGACGCGTCCTCGATCGGACCGGTGTCGTTGCCGGCCTGCGGCGGAAACTGGTCGATGGGCAGGAAGACGACGCCGGACAGCGCGCTCTTGAGACGCTCGAACCACGTAGCCGACACCAGGCCCTCGGGATCGAAGCGGCTGCCTTTGAGCTTTGCCACGCCGATGCGCATGCCCGGCCGGTTGTAGCCCTCGGCCGCCAGCAGCTTCGCCAGTGCTTCCGACCCGGACTCGGCCTTGAGCACCAGTTTGCCGTCGGACAGCCAGTTGCCTCCCCTGAGCCGTCGCGTCCATTCCTCCACGTGCCGCGCACCGCTGATGTGGGCGACGACGGGTCTGGCCGGATCCCGGGGGAAGAAAAGTTCGGGCGCCGATTGTGAGTACTTCTGAATGACGATCTGGGTGAGATAGCGCGCGTTGTTGCCCAGCGCGTCGCTGCCGGCGGTGATGATGGCGTCGAGGTTCCATTGCGGCTTCGCCATGTTCGCGCGCACCGCCGCCCATCGCCGGTTGCGCTCGGCGAGCGAGAAGACAGGGGTGGGCACGGTAAAGGCCGCCCGCGCCACCTGCGGCTGCGCGTCGCTCTCGGCGGCTGTCACTGCGTGCTCGGGCGCCGTCGCTGCAGCGGAGGCGGCCGCCAACGGCAGGCCCACGCCCGCGGCCGCCGCTCGCTGCAACATCCGCCGTCGCGAGAAGCCCGCGTCGCCGCCGTGCTTCATTCGGGTCATGTGGTCTCCTGTCTTGCGCGGTCGCCACGCGCGGCGTCGCAGGCCTGCCGAATCACGTGCGTATACTACGCCTTCTGGCCTCGTATCTCCCTTGAAGACATCGGCCGCAGCGGCGATAATCAACCGGCCTATCGCCTTGCTCTATCTCCTGTTCCTTCTGTCGGGCCTCAGCGGGCTGATCTACCAGGTCATATGGGTCCGGGTGTTTGGAAACGTGTTCGGCAACACGATCTACTCCGCATCGCTGGTCGTCGCGGTGTTCATGCTGGGGCTCGGCGTCGGCAGCTACATCGTCGGAGCCTGGTCGGATCGCCGGTATGCCGCCAGACCCGAGTCCCTGCTGCGCGCGTACGGCTGCTTTGAACTGCTGATCGGCGCACTGGGGCTGGGCATCTCCGCCCTTCTGCCGCACCTCGTCCAGGTGTCCGCGCTGGTATCCTCGTACGCACGCGAAGCCTCCGGCTGGCACGCGCTGTCCACGGCCTCCTACCTGGCCCGTGCCGGCATCATCGTCGTCCTGCTCGCGCCGATCACGATGCTGATGGGCGGGACGCTGACGCTCCTTGTTCGACATCTCGTTCGACAGGACCCGGTGTCCGGCGGGTGGCGGATCGCCGTCCTTTACGGCGCCAACACGGCCGGCGCGGCCCTCGGCTGCTTCCTGACCGACTTCGCACTCGTGCCGGCCGTCGGGCTTCGCGACACGCAGATTGTCGCGGTGCTGTTCAACTTCGTTGCCGCCGCGGGCGCGTTCTATCTGGCCCGCCTTCGCTCGCGGAGGACCCCGGGCGAGCGTCGGCGAGGCCTCGCCGGAGCTCCGGGCACCGGACTTCCCGCAGCGGCAGCGCGGCCGGCCCTGCCCGAGCAGAGACGGTTCGCGCTCTTCTCCATCAGCCTGGCGCTCGCGATGTCCGGTTTCGCGGCGATGGGCATGGAGATCGTGTGGTTCCGCCACTTTACGATCCTGCTGGGCGGGTTCCGCGCGGTGTTCTCCCTGCTGCTGACAATCATCCTCATCGGCATCGGCGCGGGCTCGCTCGCCTCCGGCTTCCTCTATCGCCGCACGGTGCGACCGGCGCAGTGGCTGATGGGCGCGCAGGGACTCTTCGTCGCAGTCACTCTCGCCGGGTTGGCGATCGTCAACGGACGCGATCTCGACACGCTGGCCGCGGCAGACACGGCGTATCGAGCGGCCCTGGGGCCGGTTGCCGCGGGCGCGCAGGCGGGATTGGCGCGCGCATTCACGGAGCTGTGGTTCAACGCGAAACCGATGCTGATCGAGCTTGGTCTCCCCGCGCTGCTGATGGGATTCAGCTTTCCCCTGGCGAACGCGATCGTCCAGCGCCAGGAGCGCTCGGTCGGCCGGAGCGCGGGCATGCTCTATCTCGCCAATACCGCGGGCGCCGTGTGCGGCAGCCTGGCGGCGGGCTTTCTATTTCTACCGATGCTCGGGATCCAGGGCAGCGCGACCGTCCTGATGGTCGCCTCCGCGCTCGCGGTGGCGCCGCTCTACGTCGCGACGCGAACCAGCGCTCCACCGTGGCCCGCGGCATTTGCGTGCTCGTTGCTCATCGGAGGCGGATCGCTCACGCTGTGGCTGCTGTTGCCGGCCGACTACATCATCACGCGCTCGCTGCCGGCTCTCGTCGAAGGCGAACGGCTGCTCAACCAAAGCGAGGGCCTCACCGAAGTCATCACCGTCGTGGAGCGGCCCGGCTACGGACGGATACTGTTCACCAACGGACATCCGATGTCCTCGACCGCGAGATTCTCTCAGCGCTACATGCGAGCGCTTGCCCACATTCCACTGCTGTCGATCGACAACCCCGAAACCGTGCTGGTGATCGGCTTCGGCGTGGGGAACACGACACATGCGGCGACACTCCACCCTTCTGTCCGGCGCGTCGAGGTGGCCGATCTTTCCCGGGACATCCTGACCCGCGCCGACTACTTCAGCGACGTCAATCAGCACGTGCTCAATGACCCGCCGGTGGTCGTGTACATCAATGATGGCCGCCACCACCTGCAGATGCAGCCGCCGGCCTCGTACGACCTGATCACGCTGGAACCGCCGCCAATCGGGTACGCCGGGGTGGCAGCGCTCTATTCCCGGGAGTTCTACCAACTGGCGCGGACGCGTTTGAAGACGAGCGGTTATCTCAGCCAATGGCTGCCGGCCTATCAAGTGCCGACCTCGACGACGCTGGCCATGATTCGGGCGTTCGTCGATGTGTTCCCGAACGCGGTGCTGCTGTCAGGCGCGCAGGCGGACCTGCTCCTGATCGGCACGACCGGCTCGCCGATTGAGATCGACCCTGGCCGCGTGGTCGCGGCCCTCTCGAGAGCTCCAGCGGTACAGGCAGATCTGCAGCGGCTCGATCTTGGCAGTGTGCGTGAGATCGTGGGGACCTTCATCGGATCGGCGCAGAGGCTTGCCGAGGCGACGCGCGACACGGTCCCCGTGAGCGACGACCGTCCCATACAGGAATACGGCCCGAGAACGTTGCCGAGCCTTGGCGAGGCCGTCCCCGGGACGGTGGTCGACCTCAGTCAGGTTGCTGCCTGGTGCCCGCGTTGCTTCATCGACGGTAGGCCCGCTCCGCTCGCGGAGGGACTCGACACGTATCTTGGTCTGCTCGATCGTGCCTACATGGCGTCGCCCGCCGACGTGTTTCGCGCGCGCGGTCTCGCAGACCGGGAGGGGCGTCTCATCGACGGCAGCGCCTACCTCGGCGCGATTGTCCCTGAGTCCGTGGACGTGCATGACTACCTCGGCATCGCGCTCGCCGGGAAGGGTCAGTTGGACAAGGCGATCGCTCAGTTCCGCCAGTCTCTGCAACTGGATCCCGATTCGGCCAGGACCTACTGGCATCTGGGCGCCGCGCTGGCCGCGCGGGGCGCGACTCAGGACGCCATCGAGCATCTGCGCCGATCGGTCGAGCTCGACCCTGCCAACGCGCAGGTCCGCGCGGATCTGGCGAGCCTGTTCATCGACGCCCGCCAGCTCGATGCCGCCGTCGAGCAATCGCGCGCGGCGCTCCGGCTGACGCCCGATTCGGTCGAGGCCCACAACAGCCTCGGCATCGCGCTCGCCATGCAGGGCCATCTCGATGAAGCCATCGACCATTTTCAACGGGCGCTGGCACTCAATCCGGACCTGCCCGACACCCGCCGCCACCTGGCGATCGCGCTGCAGCAGCGGCGGCAGCTCACCAGGCGCCGCAAGCCCTGATACCGGACGAGGCGGATCGGTTATGCTCCCTCGGGCTGACAGTAGAAGCGACGACGATCATCGAATGAAGGAGGAGGCCGTGCCGAATCGCAGAGAGTTCTTCAGAACCGTCGCGGGGGCCGCAGCGGGACTCGTGGTCACCGACCGCGGGTTGGCGGGCGTTGGCCTTCGGCCCTACCAGACCGGCCCCGCCAAGCGCCGGGAAGTGTTCGTCGGAAGTCGACGCGCGAAGGTGGTCGATGTGCATTGCCACTGCGTCATTCCGGAGGCGGCCGAAGTCGTCAAGGGCACGCCGCTGGCCGACGCTGCGAGAGGGGGCGGGGCCAATGTCCTCGGGCCGCAGCGCCTGGAGGTCATGGACCGGCAGGGCGTCGATGTTCAGGCGCTCAGCATCAACGCGTACTGGTGGTACGCGGCCGACCGCGACCTCGCGAGCCGGATCGTCCGGGCCCAGAACGAAGGACTGGCCACGTGGGTCGCGGCCCACCCGGACCGTTTCGTGGCGCTCGCGTCGGTCGCGCTGCAGTATCCCGACCTGGCGGCCGAGCAACTGGAACACGCGGTCAAGCAGATGGGGATGCGCGGCGTGTCAATCGGCGGCCACGTCAAGGGCGAAGATCTGTCGCTGCCGAAGTTCGATCCGTTCTGGGCCAAGGCCGCGGAGCTCGGGGTCCTCGTCGTGATGCATCCTCAAAGCGGCGACAACATCGCCCGCGAAGGCGCGTTGGGAGGACGGGGCGATCTCGGCAACATCATCGGCAATCCGCTCGAGACCACCGTGTTCCTTTCGCGCTTGATCTTCGACGGGACGCTGGACCGGTTCCCGGGGCTGACGATCTTCGGCCCTCACGGAGGCGGCTACCTGCCGTCGTATCTCGGCCGGACCGACGTCGCCTGCGACGTGCGAGCCAATGCCAATTGCGCCAACAAGAGGCGCCCGCGCGACTACTTCAAGCGGGAGATCTTCATCGACACGATGGTCTTCTCGGAAGAGGGGCTGAGGCACCTGGTGGCCGAGGTGGGTGTGAGTCAGGTCCTGTATGGGACCGATGTTCCGTTCAACTGGCCGGTCACGGTGGACCTGGTCCTGAACGCGCCGTTCTTGAGCGACGCCGACAAGGCGGCGATCCTGGGCGGAAACGCCGCGAAAGTGCTTCGCATTCCTTCCTAAGCGCGTTTGCGCGGCGCGGGGGCTCGACAAGCCCCCGCGCCCGAGTTGAAGCCGCCGCCTAGAAGATCACCCGGAAGCCGATTTGCGCCGTGCGGTACTCGCCATCGGTGTGCTGCAGGTATTCGCTGCTGTTTTCCTGGACGCCGATTTCCCAGTTCGGCCGGTTGAACAGGTTGAACACTTCCGCGATGGCATCGACGGAGACGCGACCCTTGAGGGGGATGCGCTGCTGCAGTCGCAGATCCGTCCGGTTGTGCGCCGGCGCGAGGATCGAGTTGCGCGGGACGATAGTGCCGTCCGGACGCAGGCGCGGGATGAGCTCGTTCCCCTGGATGTCGCGGCGATCGCCACCGTACCTGTTCGACTGGCGAACGCCGGAGCCCTGATAGTGGATCGCGCTTGCCTGGAAGCCCTTGCCGACTTCCCAGATGACGGAGCCCGTCATGCGCTGGCGCTGGTCGCCGTCCGCCAGACTCCACTCACCGCCCATGTCCGGAGCGGTCGCGAACGGAACCGGCTCCCGGCCGCTGAACGGCCTCGGCTCGGCATCCCAGAAGTAGCGCAGCGAGTGGGTCGCCTGGGCCTGCCAGCGATTGGCGAACCGCTTCGTGATCGTGGTTCGCAGCTCCTGCACTGTGGAGCGGCCGTCCGACACGGTCGCGCTCACGACGCCCCAATTCGGATTGAACCTGCGGCTTCGGTCGCTGAACGGATAATTGGCGCCGGTCGCCGGATCGTAGGTCAAGTTGAGGTTGTCGACGAAGCCCTTTTCATTGTAGCCGTGGCTGTAGACGTAGTCGATCTGGAGGCCGACCGTGTCGCCAAACTGGTGCTGCAGGCCGATGGAGCCCTGCCAGTTGTGCGCCAGCTGCGCATACTTCGGGTCCAGGACCACTTCGATGGCATCCTGCAGGACGCATCCTGTCGCGTTGTTGTTGTTGTGGCAGAACAGCGGCTGGACCTGTGCGAAGGTCGGCAGCGGCTGGCCGTTCGTCGGGTTGGCGGTGAAGTCCGGCCGGCCGTCATTGACGTACCGGATGAGGCTGATCTGCACGTTGCCGTTCGACTGCGTCTCCCAGCCGGATGTCGCGCCGGCGATGTAGAGTCCGGCGCCGCCGCGCACTACCGACCGATCGCCCAGCTTGTAGGCAAAGCCGACCCGCGGCTGGAAGCCAGTCTTGTCGTTGTAAGCGCCGGGGTCTCCCTTCGACTGCCACGGCAGCAGGTCGACCTCCGAAAACGAGCCGATCTCCAGGTCCCACCGCAGCCCGAGATTCAGCGTGAGGCTATCGGTGACCTGCCAGTCGTCCTGGGCCCAGGCCGCGAATTTCTTCGAGCGGACCCAGTTGTCGAAGTCGCCGACGCCGATGAGGTAGCTGCGCGTGATGGGCGAGAGGGCCGCCAGGTTCCAGGTGTCGACGTCGTTCCACACGGGGAGGAGCGCTTCGATGTTGGCGGGTGTCGCGCCGCCCCGGGCGTCAATCTCGCCGCTCGCGAACCGCCGGTTCGCCTGGATGTGGTCGCGCTTGAGGAACTCGCCCCCCAGCCGCACGTCGTGCCGGCCCTTCGCGTCGTACGAAACCGTGAAGCTGTCGCGGATGCTCCAGTACCACTGGTCCTGGTGGCGCGGGAGGTTCTGGTTCGGCGTGATGTTGAAGTTGCTGAACCTGATGCGGGGCGACCCGTTCGTGACGCCCAACGGCGCCAGCCAGTGCTTCGACCACGTCGTGAGGCCCGCCTGGGCGAGACCGTAATTGGAGCGCCCGCCTTCGATCTCGTTCACCATCCGGTTGCTCAGGACCTGGGTGAACCTCCCGTAGGCTTCGTTGTTGTATTCGTAGTTCTTGGCCGTCCCGGACGGGTGGGCCGTCCCGCCTGTCCCGAACGGTTGGGACAACGTGCTCTTGGAGTACTTGCCCATCAGTCGGGTGTTCGCGGACAGCTGATAGTCGAAACGAATGCCACCCTTCTTCTGATTCGCCAAGCCGTCCAGCGTGATGTTGAACGACGGGTATCGGGTGTTCCAGACGCTGGTGGTCGGTTCGCGCTCGTACTCGAAGTTGCCGAAGTAGTGCAGCTTGTCCGTCTTGATTGGCCCGCCGATGGCCGTGCTCATCTGCAGGTTGTCGATCGGGACGACCTTTTCGTTTATCGGGTCCTTCGAACTGAACTTGCTGCTGCGGTAGTTCAACCGGGCCACGCCCGAGTGCTGGTTGGTGCCCGACTTGGAGATGATGTTCACCAGGACACCCGAGGACCGGCCCATCGTCGCGTCGAACCGGTTCGAGATGTACTGGAACTCCGCGACCATGTCCTGGCTGTACTTGGGCTGGGTGCCGGTCCCCATGTCCCTCGTCACCTGCTGTCCGTCGAGGTTGATCTGGAATTCCCGCACGTCTCCGGCCCGCCCGCGGTCGGGCAGCGGCTGCGTGACGTTCGACGTCTCGGTCCGGCTCCCCGGGGCCAGCAACGCGAGCGCCATGAAGTTGCGTCCGGACACCGGGAGCTCCGCGACCTGCTTCGGGTCGACGTTGCCGCCCAGGGTCGACGAGGTGGTGTTGACGAGCGGTGTTTCACCCGTGACGTTCACCGTCTCGGCGACGCCGCCGGGTGACATCGGCACGTTGACGGTGACCGTCTGTCCCAATAGCAGCTGCACGCCGGACCGCGGAGCGGCCGAAAAACCCGACAGCTCGGTGGCGAGCTTGTAGGTTCCGGTGCGCACGGAAATCCGGTAGCGGCCGGTCGCGTCGGTGACCGCCACGAACGTGTTTCCCGTCGCCTCGTTGGTCGCCGTCATCGTGACGCCGGGCAGCACGGCGCCCGAGGAATCGGTCACGGTGCCGTTGATTACCGCTTCTTGCGCATACCCGATGGCAGGAAGCGTCAGGATGGCGCAAACCAGAAGAAACCGCCTGATACCTGACATTGAAACCCTCCTCGTCTCAACACGGACAGGTTGAACGTTCCGCGCGTCAGCGGCACGTTGTGACCGTCTGCCGGTCAATGAGTGCGTCCACCCCGCTCGGTGCCACCAAGGGCATCCGGAGATGCGACGCCGAAGGGCCGGGGGCATCGTCTGCATGCCCTGTGAGAGACGCCGCGACCACTCCGTACGCGAGCAAGAACCCCACGACGTGACGGCAACGACCTGGATGGAACCCGGATTGGTTGGACCACCCTACCAGCGGGCGACCGTCAATGTCAAGCGCGGACTGCCGAGGATCCGGCGCCGGTCAAGTGACGCCACACCGGGGCGACATTCCAGGAATCCAGTTGTGTTATGTGGTATGGTGGTTGGACCATTCTCGCCACGATCTCCCGGCGCCTCGTCGGAGTTGCGTGTCGGTCGAGAGGTCAGCTCTTCGTGATGTCGCGCGACCAAGGTATGATGGTTGGACCAAATACCCCGCGTCACCAGGAGAACTCGCATGTACACAGCCGTTCGAGCATCCAGGCTCTACCAGCAGATCGTCGAACAGATCGAGCAGTCGATCCGCGGCGGCCAACTCAAACCTGGAGACCAGCTCCCGGCCGAGCGCGATCTCGCCGAGCGGTTCGGCGTCAGCCGAACGGCCGTTCGGGAAGCGGTCAAGGCTCTGTGCGAGAAGGGACTGGTTGAAGCGCTCCCCGGGCGGGGCACCTTCGTCATCGACGCCACCTCGCAGGTCATCAAGCAGTCGCTGGACCTGCTGGTCAACATCGGCACCGAAAAGGGCCTGGCCGTCCTCGAGGACGTGCGCGAGATCTTCGAGCCCGAGATCGCCGCCCGCGCCGCCATCCGCGCCGAACCGAAGCAAGTCTCAGCGATGCGGGACGCCATCGCGGTGATGGACCGCTCGATGGACGACCCGGACGCGTACATCGAAGCCGACCTCGATTTCCACCTGGCGCTCGCCGAGGCCGCGCAGAACCCGCTCGTGCTCACCCTCATCGACTCCATCGTGGGTCTGCTGCGCGTGCAGCGGACTCGCTGTTTCCACGCCCCCGAAGGCCCCGCGCGCGGGCAACTCCATCACCGGCGCATTCTGCAGGCGGTCGAGAATCGCGACGCGGCCGCCGCCCGGGCGGCCATGCAGGGCCACCTCGAGCAGGTTCGGGAGGACTCGCAGGCCGACGCCTCATCTGCCGCCGACGCGTGATCGAGAACCAGACGCCCGGAGTGATCCCCATGGCAAACCTTGGATACGTCGGACTTGGATTGATGGGCGGCGCGGTCGCCAAACGGCTGCTCGAAAAAGGCCATGCCGTGACCGGGCACAACCGCACCCGGTCGAAGGTGCAGTGGCTCGAAGCGGCGGGCATGCGCTTCGCGCAGACGCCTCGCGAAGTGGCGGAAGCCACCGATATGGTCTTCTCGATGGTGACCGACACGAAGGCGCTGCATGCCATCGTCGACGGACCGGACGGCATCCTGGCGGGGTTGAGGCCGGGCACGATCTACATCGACATGAGCACGGTCGACGCGGCCGCCAGCCGGGCACTGTCGGTCCGCGTGGCGGCGGCCGGCGCCCAGATGCTGGATGCGCCGGTGTCGGGCAATCACATCACGCTCAAACAGGGCACGCTTGCGATCATGGTGGGCGGCCAGGCGGAGGCGTTCGAGCGCGCCAGGCCGGTCCTTCTGGACATCGGCCCGAAGGTGACCCGCGTCGGGGCGAACGGGCTGGCGCTCTCGATGAAGATCGCGTCGAACCTCGGCCTGGCGGTGCAGATGCTCGCCTTCTGCGAGGCGGTCCTGCTGGCGGAAAAGAGCGGCATCGCGCGCAGCGTGGCGGTCGAGGTGCTCACCAACAGCGTGATCGCCTCTCCGATGATCAAGTACCGCGGGCCGTTCGTCATGACGCTTCCGGACGAGGCGTGGTTCAACGTCAACATGATGCAGAAGGACATGAACCTCGCGCTCGCCATGGGCCAGCAGCTCAACGTGCCGCTGCCCACGACCGCCACCACTAACGAGTTCCTCACGGCGGCCCGCGCCATGGGCCACGCGGACAAAGACTTCGCGGTGATCTTCGACGTGCTGGCGGAGATGGCCGGAGTGAAGAGGTGAAGGCGGCGCTCGGGTTCGTCGGCCTCGGTCTGATGGGCGGCGCGATTGTCAGACGGCTGCTCGAGAAGGGCCACGTCGTGACCGGGCACAACCGCACTCGGTCGAGGGCACAGCCGCTCGTGGAGGCGGGCATGCGCTTCGCGCAGACACCGCGCGACGCGGCGGAGGCCGCCGACATCGTCTTCTCGATGGTGACCGACACCCAGGCCCTGCGCGCCATCGCCGACGGCCCCGGCGGCATTGTGGCCGGGCTGAAGCCGGGCAGCATCTACGTCGAGATGAGCACGGTCGACGCCGACGCCAGCCGCGAGATCGCCGACGCCGTGTCCAGGGCCGGATGCGTGATGCTCGATGCCCCGGTGTCGGGCAGCGTCCTCACCATCCAGCGCGGCGAACTGTCGATCATGGTGGGCGGACCGCGCGAGGCGTTCGAGCGCGTCAGGCCGTTGCTCCTGGACATCGGGCCGAAAGTGACGCACGTCGGCGGCAACGGCCTCGCCGTGTCGATGAAGATCGCGGTGAACCTGAGCATCGGGGTACAGATGCAGGCGCTCTGCGAGTCCCTGCTGCTCGCCGAGAAGGCCGGCATCGCGCGCGCGACCGCCCTCGAGGTCCTGATGAACTGCGCGACGGCCTCACCGATGATCAAGTACCGGGGGCCGTTCCTGCTCGCGCCGCCCGATCCGGTGTGGTTCAACGTGAACATGATGCAGAAGGATCTCAATCTCGCCGTGGCCATGGGCCAGCGGCTCGGCGTGCCGCTGCCCTCCGCGGCGGTCAGCAACGGGATGTTCACAGCGGCCCGCGGCATGGGCTTCGCCGAAAAGGAAATGTCCGTCGTCTTCGACGTAATGGCCCGTCTCTCCGGGGTGTCCGCATGACCACCGAGACCCGTGCCGACCGGACCGACGAGGCCATCGACGCGGCCCGCGGGCTGGAGTTCTATTCGCAGATGGTCCACATCCGGGCCTTCGAGGACGTCGTCAACGATCTCTACAAGCGGGCCGCGATGCCCGGCCTGGCGCACCTGTACAGCGGCCAGGAGGCCGTCGCCGTCGGCGTCTGCCAGGCCTTGCACCGCGACGACTACATCACGAGCACGCACCGCGGCCACGGCCACTGCCTGGCCAAGGGCGCGGATCCGAAACTGATGTTCGCCGAACTGCTCGGGAAGGAAATCGGGTACTGCGGCGGCCGGGGCGGATCGATGCACATCGCCGATCAGGAGACCGGCAACCTGGGCGCCAACGCGATCGTCGGCGGCAGCACCGGCATCGCGACGGGCGCGGCGCTGTCGGCGAAATCGCTCGGCAACCATCGCGTCGCCGTGTGTTTCTTCGGCGAAGGCGCGCTCGGCCAGGGATTGCTCTACGAGGTCATGAATCTCGCCGCGTTATGGACGTTGCCCGTCATCTACGTCTGCGAGAACAACCTGTACAACGAGTACACGCATTTCCGCGAGACGACGGCCGGCGAGATCCTGGCGCGTCCGGCGGCCTTCGGGATCCGTGCGGAGCGCGTCGACGGCCAGGACGTGCGGGCCGTGTACGCGGCCGCGTCGGCGCTCGTCGCGCGGGCACGCGAGGGCGGGGGCCCGGCGTTCCTGGAGTGTGACACGTACCGGTACCACGGGCATCACGTCGGCGACATCGACCGCGCCTACTACCGATCGAAGGACGAAGAGCACGAGTGGATGACCACCCGCGATCCCATCGGCCGGTTCGGCGAGTGGCTGTGCGAGCAGGGGTTCGCCGCACCCGTCACGCTCGACGACATCCGGTCGCAGGCCGCCACCGCCATCGAGGCCGCGGCCCAGTTCGCACTCGACGCCCCGTACCCGGTGGCGGGCGATGTGTGGCGGCATGTCTATGCCTGAGACCCCTCAACGCGAACTGACATTTGCCGAGGCCGTCCGCGAAGCGCTGGCGGAGGAAATGCGCCGCGACCCGCGGGTCGTCATCCTCGGCGAGGACGTCGCGGAGGCCGGCACCCCGTTCAAAGTCCTGTCCGGTCTCGTGGAGGAGTTCGGGAGGGCCCGCGTGATCGACACGCCGATCTCGGAGGCGGGCTTTACGGGCGTCGCCGTCGGCGCGGCGATGACGGGCATGCGGCCCGTCGCCGACATCATGTTCGGGGACTTCCTCACCCTCACGATGGACCAGATCGTGAATCAGGCCGCCAAGATTCACTACATGTCCGGCGGGAAGCTCAAAGTACCGATGGTGCTGCGCACGACGATGGGCGCGGCGCGGCGCTCGGCGGCTCAGCACTCTCAGTCGTTGCACGTGTGGCTGAGCCACGTGCCGGGGCTGAAGGTCGTTCTGCCCTCGACTCCGTACGACGCCAAGGGCCTGCTCAAGACCGCGATCCGCGACGACAACCCGGTCGTCTTCATTGAAGACAAGATGATGTTCCGGATGAAAGGCCCGGTGCCCTCCGACGACTACACCATTCCGTTCGGCGTGGCGGACGTCAAGCGGGTCGGCACCGACGTCACCATCGTCGCCACGAGCAGCATGGTGCAGACCGCGCTCGGGGCGGCCCGGATGCTCGAAGACGCCGGGATCAGCGCCGAGGTGATCGACCCTCGGACGATTTCCCCGCTCGATCGCGGCACGATCATCGCGTCGGTCAAGAAGACCTCAAGGGCCGTGGTCGTCGACGAAGGACACCTGCAGTACGGCGTCACGGCCGAGATCGCCTCGATGATCGCTGATGAGGCCTTTTACCACCTCGATGCGCCGGTCAAGCGGCTGGGGGCGATGGACGTGCCCGTGCCCTTCTCGCCTCCGCTGGAAGACGCGACCGTGCCGACCGAGGAAGCCCTCGTCGACGTGGTCAGGGGGCTGTTCAAGAAGACCTGATTAGAGGGGAGCGCAGATGGGGATCAAGACATACGGGACGATGGCCGTCGACTGGGAGCAGCGGATCAACTTCGACCGGCTGCGGACCGAGCGTCTGGCGAAAACGCGCGCGGAGATGGAGAAGTCCGAGCTGGGTTCACTGCTCTGCTTCGACATGAACAACGTCCGGTACATCACCGCCACGCACATCGGCACCTGGGCGCAGGACAAGGCCAACCGGTTCACCTTGCTGCCGCGCGGCGATGAGCCGATCCTGTGGGACTTCGGTTCGGCCGCCCGGCACCACCAGCTGCATTGCCCCTGGCTCGGCGAGCGCTCACGGGCTGGCATCTCGATGCTGCGCGGGGCGATGTCCCCCGAGATGGGCCGCGCCGAGGACGTCGCGCGCAAGATCCGGATCGAGCTCGAGTCGCGTGGCCTGCACAAGGAGCCGGTCGGCGTCGACATCATCGAGCCGCCCGTGCTGTTCGCGCTCCAGAAGGAGGGCCTGACGGTCGTCGACGGCCAGCCGGTGATGTCGGAGGCGCGCCTGATCAAGACGCAGGACGAGATCGCGCTGCTCAACCACGCCGCCATGATGGTCGATGCGGCGTACGACGAGCTCTACCGCGCGATGAAGCCCGGGATGCGCGAGAACGAGGCGGTCGGGCTCGTGTCCAAGGTGCTCTACGACCTCGGGTCCGAGTACGTCGAGGCGGTCAACGCGATCTCCGGCGAGCGCTGCAACCCCCACCCGCACGTGTTCTCCGATCGCGTGCTGCGCCCCGGCGACCCGGTGTACTACGACATCCTCCAGTCGTACATGGGCTACCGCACCTGCTATTACCGCTGCTTCACGATCGGCTACGGTTCGCACGCCATGGTCGATGCCTACAAGCGCTGCCGCGATTATCTCGACGCCGCCATCGAGCTCATTCGCCCCGGCCGGACGACCGCCGAGGTCGCCGCGGTGTGGCCCAAGGCGACGGAGTTCGGGTTCCCGAACGAAGAAGCGGCGTTCGCCCTGCAGTACGGCCACGGCGTGGGCCTGGCCATCTGGGAGAGACCGGTCATCAGCCGCCTCGTGTCTCTGGACCATCCGGTGACGCTGAAGCCCGGCATGGTGTTCGCGCTCGAGACGTTCTGGCCGTCCACCGATGGCTGGAGCGCCGCGCGGATCGAAGAAGAGATCGTCGTGACCGAGAAGGGCCACGAGGTGATCACCAAGTTCCCGGCCGAGAAGCTGATGGTCGCCGGCGCGCACTACGTCAGCGTCGAAGGGCCGCTGCCGACCACGCGGGAGCACGAGAGCCCGCCGAGCGCCGATGTGATCGACATGATTAGCAAGAGCGCGCTGATCGAACAAATCTAGGAGGCCAATGGCGACCAGCGTCATCATGCCCGCGCTCGAGATGGCCCAGGAGACGGGCAAGCTCGTCACGTGGTACAAGCGCGAAGGCGAGGCCGTCACCAAGGGCGAGATCCTGATGGCCATCGAGACCGACAAGGCCGTCATCGAAATCGAGGCGGAGGCCAGCGGCACCCTCGCTGCCGTCCGCGCGCAGGAAGGCGACGTCGTCACTGTCGGGCACGTGATCGCGTGGCTGCTCGCGCCGGGCGAGACGGCTCCGACCGACGTGGTCCAGACGGTCTCGGGGCGCCAGACTACGGGCGCGCCGCCGCAGGCTCAGGCCGTGGCCGCCGCACAGAAGCCGGCCGGGACCGGCGAGCGTGCGCTCCTCTCGCCGAAAGCGCGCCGGCTCGCGGCCGAGCGCGGCGTGGATGTGCGTGCGGTGCACGGGTCAGGACCCGGAGGCGCCGTCGTGGCCGCCGATCTCGAGGCGACCTCACCCTCGTCCGAGCAACCGGGACAGGCCTGGCGGATGATGGCCGATCGCGTGACGGCCTCGTGGACCTCCGTTCCCCACTTCTTCCTGACCCGCGACGTCGACGCCACCGGCATGGCTGCGACACGCGCGCGCCTGGCCCTGCAGGGCCCGAATGAGGCCGGCGACAGCGTCACCTACACGGATCAACTGGTGGCGCTCGTCGCCAGAGTCATTGGGAAGCACCCGCGGCTCAACGCGAGCTGGGTTGACGGCACCATCCGGTACCACAACGAGATCAACATCGGCATCGCCACTGCTGTCGAACAGGGCCTGGTGGTGCCCGTCATCCACGGCGCCGATCATCTGTCGATTCACGACATCGCGAAGCGGCGACGCGAGGTGATCGCCAGGGCCAAGGCGGGCCGGCTCCAGCCTGCCGACCTGGCCCAGGGCACGTTTACGATCAGCAATCTCGGCATGTTCGGGGTCGATGCGTTCAGCGCCATCGTGAACGCTCCCCAGGCGGCCATCCTCGCTGTCGGCCGGATCGCCGATCGCGTGGTGGCGCAGGAGGGCCGTGCCGTCGTCTGCCCGCGGATGACCTTGACCTTGTCCTGCGACCATCGCGTCGTGGATGGCGCGCGGGGAGCGGAGTTCCTCCGCGATCTGGCCGATGGCATCGAACACCCGGAAAACGTCAGCGTCGCGGTTGGCTGAGCGCACGAAACGGTCCGGGCGGACAATCGCCACCGATCGGACGAACAACTCGAACCCCCAAGGAGGAACACGTGGCGCAAGGTCCTGCCAAACCGAAAGCGTTCTACAAGAAGCTCTGGGTGCAGGTGCTGATCGGCATGGGCATCGGCGTCGTCCTCGGCCACGTGGCCCCGGAAACGGGAGCGGCCATGAAGCCGCTCGGCGACGCGTTCATCAAGCTGATCAAGATGATCATTGCGCCGATCATCTTCGTGACCGTCGTCTCCGGCTTGTCCAAGATGTCGAACATGAAGGAGGTCGGGCGCATCGGCGTCCGCGCCGTCCTCCTGTTCGAGATCGTCTCGACCCTGGCCATGATTGTCGGCCTGGTCGTCGGCATCCTGGTCCAGCCGGGCGCCGGCCTGAACGCGGACCCGGCGACGCTGAACGCAGGCGCGGTGGCCGCCCAGACGAGCAGATCCGCCACTCCCCCCGGGAGCGTTGAGTTCTTCATGAACATCATCCCGGAGACGGTGATCGGCGCCTTCTCCACCGGCTCCATCCTCCAGGTTCTGTTCTTCTCGGTCCTGTTCGGCCTCGCCCTGCTCAAGCTGGGCGAAAAGGGCCGCCCGCTCCTCAACCTGATCGACAACCTCTCGACCGCCCTGTTCGCCGTACTGGCCTTGATCATGACCCTGGCCCCCATCGGCACGTTTGGCGCCATGGCATTCTCGATCGGGAGGTACGGGATCGGCGCGCTCGTGCCCATGGCGAAGGTCGTGGGCGCCGTCTACATCACGTGCATCCTGTTCATCCTCGTACTCTTCGGCCCGATCGCGCGGATCATCGGCTTCAACATCATGAAGTACCTCGCCTACATAAAGGAGGAGATCCTGATCGTGCTGGCCACCTCGACCTCCGAGGTGGCGCTCCCGCGGCTGATGACCAAACTCGAACACTTGGGCTGCAAGGGAAGCGTCGTCGGCCTCGTCGTTCCCACGGGGTACTCCTTCAACCAGGACGGGTCGGCCATCTACCAGATGATCTCGGTGATGTTCATCGCGCAGGCCATGAACATCCACCTGGAGTGGGGCGTCATCATGACTTTCTTCATGGTGCTGCTCCTCACGTCGAAGGGGGCCGCCGGCGTGTCTGGCTCGGCGTTCGTCGTGCTGGCGGCGACGCTCGCCTCGACCGGGACGTTACCGGTCGCCGGCATGGCCCTCCTGCTCGGTATCGAGCGCTTCATGTCGATGGCCCGCGGCACCACCAACATGATCTGCAACGGGCTCGTGACCATCATCGTCGCCGCGTGGGACGGGGCGCTCGACAGGGTCCAGATGGCGAAGGTACTGAACGGGGAGGTGGCCGCTGCGCCGGCCGCGACGAACGGCGTGGCGTGACGTTCTTCCAACCTGTCCGTTCACGGATTTGATATGGCCGCTGATTACGATCTGAAAGTCTGGCGCGTGAACGTTCGTACCCAGACGGTGACGAAAGAGCCCGTTCCCGCCTCGTGGGAACGCCTTGGCGGGCGCGGGCTCCTGGCCAGGATCCTCCTCGACGAGGTCGAGCCGACCTGCGAGCCCCTCGGTCAGAAGAGCAAGCTCGTCTTCGCTCCGGGCCTCCTTGTCGGGCACATGTTGAGCGCGAGCGATCGCCTGTCGGTGGGTGCGAAGTCTCCGATGTCAGGCGGCTTCCGGGAAAGCAACTCGGGCGGCAGCACCGGCCTGCACATGACATCGATGGGGATCAAGGCGCTGATCCTCGAAGACAGGCCGACCGACCCGGCCTTCTGGACGCTCTATCTGAGCCTGCAGGAGGTTCGCTGGTCGCGGGCGGACGACCTCGTCGGCGTGGGGGTGTACGAGACCGCCCCCCGCCTGCTTGCGGAATACGGCAACAAGGTCGCCATCTCCCTCCTCGGCCCGGGCGGTGAGAACCAGCTTGGCACAGCGGGCATCCAGAACCTCGACAAGGAGCGCATCCCCGGTCGGATCAACGCGCGGGGCGGCCTTGGCGCGGTCATGGGATCGAAGCGGCTCAAAGCCATCGTCTTCAACGATGCGGGCGGCCAGAAGCCGCCCATCAAGGACCCCGAAGGTTTCAAGAAAGCGCAGAAGGCGTACACGCAGGCCGTGCTGGCGCACCCGGTCTCGCAGACGTATCGCGACTACGGCACCGCGGCCAACGTGCTGGTCTGCGACGCGCTCGGAGCGCTGCCCACGCGCAACTTCTCGTCCGGGACCTTCGAACAGGCCGAGTCGGTCAGCGGCGAGCACATGCGCGATCTGCTCCTGAAGCGCGGGGGCGAGTCCAACACGTCGCACGCGTGCATGGCGGGCTGCACGATCCGCTGTTCCAACATCTTCGGCGGCGACGATGGCAAGACGATCGTGTCACCGCTTGAATACGAGACCATTGGTCTGCTGGGACCGAATCTGGGCATCGCCGACCTCGACGTGATCGGACGGATGAACTGGCAGATCAACGACATCGGCCTGGATACCATCGACGTCGGCGCGGCGCTGGGCGTCGCCTGCGACGCCGGGCTGATGACGTGGGGAGACAGCGCCCGCGCGTTGGAACTAATCGACGAAATCCGGCGGAACACTCCGGTCGGCCGCATCCTGGGCATGGGCGCCACCATGGCCGGCAAGGTCCTCGGCATCGAGCGCGTTCCAGCGACCAAGGGCATCGCCATGTCGGCCTACGACCCTCGCGCCATCAAGGGTACCGGTGTCACCTTCGCGACCTCGACGCAGGGCGGCGATCACACCAGCGGCCTGACGCTGCGCGTCAAGATCGACCACCGCGATCCGAAAGGCCAGGTGGCCGCGTCGCGGACGGCCCAGATCAACATCGCCGGCTACGACACGCTCGGCGCCTGCATCATGTCCGGCTTCGGCTACGCGACGTCCCCCGACGCCGTGCGGGATCTGCTCAACGCCCGCTACGGGTGGAACATGGGCGACGATGCGCTGCAGGTGCTCGGCAAGGAGACCATCCGGCTGGAGCGCGAGTTCAACCGTCGCGCGGGATTCACCAAGGCTCACGACCGCATGCCGGAGTGGATGACGCGCGAAGCGCTGCCGCCGTACAACGTCGTGTTCGACGTGCCGCAGGACGAAATGGACAACATCTTCAGCGATCTTGATTAGGCGGCGCGGCGCCACGAAAGAGAATCGACCTCATGGAGATCACCGTCCGGCTTTACCTGACGTTCCGAACCGGACGATTCCGCGTCGAGACGCGCGAGTGCCCGGCTGGCGCGACGGCGGCCGGGGTGGCGCGCGATCTCGAGATTCGCGACGCCGACATCGGGATGGTGCTCGTCAACGACCGCCAGGCGGAATTGGAGCAGCAGCTCCTCCCCGGCGACACGCTGTCCCTGTTCCCCGTTGTCGGGGGAGGCTAGGCGGGTGGGCTCCGGCCCACGCGCGGTCGCACACGGAATGCAGAACATGGACGCATTGCGCGCGTTGCTGGCCGAGCGGGCGGATGGGGACGTGGTGGCCTGGGCCGATCACGCGGAAGTCATGCGTCGTTTCGGGCTGGACTGTCCGTCAGCCGAAGAGGCGATTCTCTCGGCCGGGTTTCTGCCTGCGCGCTATCGCCGGAACCGGCAGACCATCTCGACCGAGCTGCAGTTACGGCTGCACCGCAGCACAGTGGCGGTGGTGGGATGCGGCGGCCTTGGCGGCTATGTCATCGAGGAGCTGGCCAGGCTCGGTATCGGACGATTGGTCGCTATCGATCCCGACGCCTTTGAAGAGCACAACCTCAACAGGCAGCTGCTGTCTTCCCCGGCGGCGATCGGACAGAGCAAGGCCCAGGCTGCCGAGCGCAGGGTGGCCGACATCAATCCAGGGATTGTCGTGCGCCCCGTTGAGGTGGCGTTCTCACCGGAGACCGCGGCCGACTCGTTCGGCGGCGTCGACGTCGTCGTCGACGCGGCCGACAGCGTGCCGATCCGGCTGCAATTGGCCGACGCCTGTTCGCAGTTGAAGATCCCGCTCGTGCACGGAGCCATTGCCGGCTGGTACGGGCAGGTGTGCACGGTCATGCCCGGCGACGAGACGTTGCGGCATCTTTACGGACGGGGGTCCGAACCCAAGGGCGTCGAGGTCGTGCTGGGCAATCCTTCCTTCACCCCGGCAGTCGTCGCCAGTTTCGAGGCGGCGGAGGTCTGTAAGATCCTGCTGGAACAGGGTTGTCTGCTGCGCAATCAGATCCTCGTCATCGACCTCTTGCACATGGAGGTGGACCACATCCGGTTCTGAACGAGGCCGAGGCCGGCCGAGCGAACCTGTTCGTCGATAACCGCCAACCCCGGAGACTGTCATGAGCCAGATCACCCGCCGGGAATTCGTGACGGGCGCGGCCCTCACCCCGTTTGCGATTCGCGCGCCGAATCGCGACGCGCAGCAGTCCAGCACCGATTCGACTCAGCTTGACATCGTCGTGGCGGGTGCCGGCCACAACAGCCTGATCGCCGCCGCCTACCTGGCAAAGGCCGGCTATCGCTGCGTGGTGCTCGAGGACCAGCCGCGGATCGGCGGCGGCGTCGGCACCGCCGAAGTCACGCTGCCGGGGTTCAAACACGATCTCGCCTCGAGCGTGCATGGCGGCATGCAGAGCAACCCGGCCATGAAGGACCTGGATCTGGCCAATTACGGCCTGTCGTACATCGTGCCGGATCCGGTGATGCACACCTCGTTTCCCGACGGCAGCTACCTCACGGTGTGGCGCGACTTCGAGCGCACCGCGCGCGAATTCGACCGGATCAATCCAAGGGACGGGCAGGCGTTCCGGCGTATCGCGGCGGAGCTCGAGGAGGTGCGGGCGCTGCTCGGCAACGAGGAGAAGCTCGCGCAGCATTCGTTGGGCAACGTCTGGCGCCGTCGCCTGAAGATGTCCGCCTACGACATGGCGTGCCACGTGTTCGAGGACAGCCGCTGCCGCGCCTTCGCGCTCGCAGCCGGCCATCTGGGCGGCGACCCGCCGTGCGAGCCTGGCAGCTACCGCTCGGCGCTCTCGGTCGTGAGCTCGGGCCGCAATGGACGGCCGATCGCGGTCGGGGGTTCAGACGCGCTCGCGCAGGCGCTCGCCCGGTTCATCACCGCGCGCGGCGGCACGGTCCTCACGAACAAGAGGGTGACGCGCCTGATCATCGAGGACAAGCGCTGTGCCGGTGTCGAGTGCGCCGATGGCACCAGCTACCGCGGCGGCAAGGCGGTGCTGTCCACGCTCCACGTGAAGCACCTGCTTGACATGGCGCCGCGGGCACTCTGGCCCGATGACTTCGTACAGAACGTCGGGATGTGGAGACCCGAGGTCGCGATGTTCATCGCGCATTACGCCGTGAAGGAGCCGCCGAAGTACCCGGTGGCCGGCGGCACGCTCTCGCCGTGCGAATCGGTGACGCTGGTCAACCCGGCGCGCCTGCTGCGGCTGGAGTTCGACGACGCGAACGGGCAGATCGACACGGAGGATCCGCCGCTGCAGATCGTCTGCCCGACGGTGGCCGATCCCTCCCGGGCGCCCGGGGGCATGCACACGCTGAAGATCAACGGGTTCCAGCCGTATGCGATTCGGCAGGGTCCGCAGCACTGGGAGCAACTCAAGCACCAGGTTGCCGACGCGTATCTCAACACCCTGCGGCGGCTGGCGCCGAACCTGACCGACGACAGGATCCTCGGCCGCTACATCGTCAGCCCGGTCGATCTCGAACGGCTGAATCGTCACTTCTGGCACGGCAGCGCGCACGCGGGGTACGACGGCCCGGGACAATCCGGCGATATGCGGCCGGTGCCCGGCTGGAGTGACTACCGGATGCCGATTGCCGGTCTGTATCAGACGGGTGCCTGCACGAAGCCGGGGGGATCGGTCAACGGGAATCCCGGCCGGAACGCGGCGGCCGTCATGCTGAAGGACTTCGGCGGCAGCATCGAGGAGGTCGCGAAGAGAATCGGTTGACAGCGTTCTCGTTCAGGTGGAGGTGAGACATGTGCGATGCCGTCAGGAGAACTCCCATTCGCCGCGCGCGCTCGTTGGGGTGGGGGGCGGCGACGGCCGCGGCCTTGGTCCTGTGCTTCCTCGGCGAGGGTCTGCAGGCGGCACGTCCCGCGGCAGGGCCCGATGGGTCGATTGACGGGCTCACGGCCAGGTTCGTGGATGTCGGCGGGATCCGGACCCGGTACTACGACTATGGCAAGGGCGAGCCGATCTTGATGCTCCATGGCGGCTCCAGGTCCGGGGCGAACGTCTTCTCCAGGAACATCCCCGGTCTTGCCAAGCGGTTCCGGGTGCTCGCCATCGACCGGCTCGGGTACGGACTGACCGACAATCCGAAGACCGCTGCCGAGGGCGGCAACGAGGGCCAGGTCAGGTTCGTACGCGCGTTCATCGAGACGCTGAAGCTCGGCCCCGTCCACATGGTTGGTCACTCGGGCGGCGGCGCCGTGGCGTTCTACTTCGCGGTGGAACATCCGGAACTCGTGAAGACCTTGAGCGTGCTGGCCCACGGACCGGGCATGCCAGCGCTTGGCGATGGCCCGAGCAAACTCCAGGCGGCGCTCGACAAGTGCCCACCCGTCGAGAGCTTCGAGCACCCGAGCTGCCGGCTTGCGGCGCTTGGGCACACGGCAGCCACCTTCCCGCCCGAGTTCTGGGAGGCCGAGCGTTTTGTCCTGAGCCAGCCCAAGTGGAAGGAACAGTACGAACGACAGCAGGCCGCAAGGAAACAGGCCGGCCCTGCGCAGGGCGCCCGAACGGACGCATACCGGGACAAGATGTGGGCGCGGGCCCGCGCCGAAGGAATGAAGATGCCGGTCCTGATCTACGGCGGCAAGCAGGACACCCTGGACTGGGACGCGCGCGACCCGCACGCGATGCTGAAAGGCGAGCTCGGCTTCTTCGACATCGTCGGGGCCAGGACCACGCGCGTGAAGATGATCGTGGTCAACGAAGGCGGCCACTTCATGTACCGGGAACATCCGGAGCAGTTCAACGCCGATCTGATGGCGTTCATAGAGTTCTGGAAGACCAACCCTTTGGCAAAGTGAGAACCGGGTCTTCCGAATCCAGAGACCACGGCCGCGTCTCTTCACGCATGAAGAGCGCGGCCTGCTCTCTTCTGCTGCTGGTACTCTCTGCGCCGCTGGCGGCGCAGGAGCTCCCGTCTGGCTACGATGGTCCGCCGCCGCCGGTTCTCCCGACAACGGTCTCGCGCGACGCGCAAGGGCGCGTCACCGTGCGCGCGGTCCGCTTGACCGCTCCCCTCCGCATCGATGGCCAACTCGACGAGGCGTTGTATCGCACGGTCACGCCGATCTCCGATTTCATCCAGCTCGAGCCGCAACCGGGCGCGCCGGCCACTGAAAAGACCGAAGTGTGGGTCGCCTTCGACGAGGACAACGTCTATGTCGGCGTTCGCGCGTCGGAGAGCCAACCCGGGCGCATGGTGGCGAACGAGATGCGGCGGGACGCCGCGGGCGTCTACCAGAACGAGAACTTCGCGTTCGCCTTCGACACCTTCTACGACCGGCGCAACAGCGTCAACTTCCAGTTCAACCCGGTTGGCGGCCGCATGGACGGGCAGAACACCAACGAGGGGCAGTACAACGGAGACTGGAACCCCGTGTGGGATTTCGCGGTCCGCAAGGTGGACGGCGGCTGGACGGGCGAGGCCGCGGTGCCCTTCAAGTCGCTGCGCTACCGTCCGGGCCGGGCGCAGGTCTGGGGCGTCCAGTTTCGGCGCGTCAACCGCTGGAAGAACGAGATCTCGTTTCTGACCCGCGTGCCCGACGGGCTTGGCACCAACGGCATTCAACGCACGTCGCGCTCCGCCACGCTGGTCGGCATCGAGGCGCCGCCCGGATCGCGGGCGCTGGACATCAAGCCGTACGTCACGTCGGACCTGTCGACCGACCTGACCGCGGACTTGCCCGTCCGGAACAAGGTCGGCAAGGACTTCGGCGCAGATGTGAAGTACGGCCTCACGCGGGGCCTGACCGCCGATTTCACTTACAACACGGATTTCGCGCACGTGGAGGCCGACGAGCAGCAGGTCAACCTCACCAGGTTCAGCCTCTTCTTCCCTGAGAAGCGCGAGTTCTTCCTCGAGAACCAGGGGATCTTCAACTTCGGGGGGGCCGGCAGCACCAGCCAGACAATCTTCGACACGCCAATCATGTTTTACAGCCGCCGCATCGGGCTCGACCAGGAGCAGGAGATTCCGGTCCGTGTCGGCGGGCGCCTGACGGGACGCGCCGGACCCTACACCCTCGGCTTGCTCAACATGGAGACCAAGGATGTTGACCGGCTCGGGGTCCCGGCCACGAACTTCGCCGTGGCGCGCGTGAGACGCGACATCCTGCGGCGCAGCGCCATCGGCGCCATCGCGACCAGGCGTTCGCGGCTTGCCAGCGGCACGGGGTCCGGGGAGACCTTCGGCGTGGACGGCTCGTTCGCCTTTTTCACCAACCTGTCCGTCACCGGGTACTGGGCGCGCACCCGAACGCCCGGCCTCCGGGACGGCGACACGAGTTACCGCGTCAATGCCAACTACAACGCCGACCGCTACGGCGTGATGCTCGAGAACATGATGACCGGCGGCAATTTCAAGCCCGAGATCGGATATGTGCGCCGCGACAACTTCCGCAAGAGCCGCCTGGCGCTGCGCTTCAGCCCGCGGCCGACGCGCATCAGGAGCGTGCGGAAGTTCACCTACGAGGTCCAGGGCGTCTATTACGAGACGCTCGCCGGGGTGAAGGAGACGCGCGACGTCGAGTTCACTTTTCAGACCGAGTTCCAGAGCAGCGAGCGCATCCAGGTGAGCTACCTGGACACGTTCGAGCTGCTCACGTCGCCGTTGCGCCTGGCGCGCGGCGTCACCGTGCCTCCGGGCGGCTACTATCTGCGCACGCTGACGGCCCAGACGACGATCGGCCAGCAGCGCGCCATCTCGGGCGACATTTCCGTCGAGCACGGCCCGTTCTACTCCGGCGATCGCACCGCGTTCGGCTTCACCGGCGCGCGAGTCAAGCTGAACGCCCACCTCGCGTTCGAGCCCGGGATCCAGATCAACCGCGTCACACTGCCATTCGGCTCATTCAACACCGCGCTGGTGAGCACGCGCACGACATACGCGATCACGCCGATGATGTTCCTCAGCGGGCTCGTGCAGTACAACTCGAGCAACAACGCGTTCAGCACGAACGTGCGTCTGCGGTGGGAATACCGGCCCGGCAGCGAGCTCTTCGTGGTCCTGAACGAAGGCCGCCACACCCGCCGTGGCGGTTTCCCGCACCTGGAGAACCGGTCGTTTGTCGTGAAGGTGAACCGCCTGCTGCGATTCTAGTTACTTCGCCCGACCCTGGTAACCCGGCGTCAGTAACTGAACCTTCCACGCGGCACCGCGCCCGACGATGTAGAGGGTCTTCTTGTCGGCGCCCGCGAACGCGATGTTCTGGGGCGCTCTCGAGACAGGGATCGTGCCGAGGTGAGCGCCCTTCGCATCGAAGACCTGCACGCCGGCGGTGGTCGCGGCGTAGACTCGCCCTTCCTGGTCGATCGCCAGTCCATCCGCGCCGCTGCGCACGCCCTGGGCGTTTGACGTGACCCCCTCGTACTTCGCGAAGTCGCGACGTCGGCGCACCGTTCCGTCCGGGTTGATGTCGAAGGCAATCATGTACTCGCCAACCGTGTTGTTCACGTACAGGGTCTGCTCGTCCGGGCTGAGCTGAATCCCGTTCGGACGTTCGATGCCTTCGGCAATCCTGATGGCCTTGCCCCCAGGAGGAATGTAGTAGACCGAGGGGGGCAGCGGTGGAGTCGCCGGCGGCGCCGGGACCGCCCCAGGCGCGATCGGCTGAGCGGCGTTGGGCCCGGGCTCGGTGAAATACACGCCGCCCTTCCTGTCGATAACGAGATCGTTCGGGCGGCCGAACGGCTTGCCGTCGAAATTGTCGGCAAGAACCGCTTCGCTTCCCTTCGGGTAGATCACACCGACTTTCGTGTCCCCCGGCGTGGTCTGTACCGCGATCAAACGGCCCTTCGTGTCGAAGGCCAGGCCGTTGGCGCCGTTCGTGTTCTCGAGGAAGGTGGACGTGCGTCCGTCCGCGTCGATCCTCGTGATGCGGTTCGCGTTGGTCTCGGTGAAGATCAGGCTGCCGTCCGAGAGCGCGATCGGGCCTTCGGTGCCCGTGAACCCGTCCTTGATCACCTGGACACGCGTTCCGGCGGTGACAACGCCCGGGATGCCGCCCGCCACGGTGTCCGCCGGGGGCGGCTGCGGCTGCCCGACTGCCGTCAGGCCGCAAGCCAGGCACGCCCCCACCACCAACGTTGCTGTTGACCTCATGCGCACATTGTACAGGGGTCGAGAGGTGTTGCGCTCTCCGGCGCATCGCAGTTACTCTCCGCAGACACAAATCGAAGGGTCTCCGAGAAGCACACCTCAGGGGGGTTCATGAGGATCGCGACACGCATCACCTGGCTGGCCGTTACGCTCGCGGTTTCCCTGCTGGGCGCCTCGGCGTCCGCGGAGAACTGGCCGCAATGGCGCGGGCCTGCCGGTACCGGCGCATCCAGCGAAACGCGGCTGCCCGAATCGTGGAGCGACACCCGGAACATTGCGTGGAAAACGCGGTTGCACGGCGTCGGCGTGTCGTCGCCGATTGTGTGGGGCGATCGCGTGTTCGTCACGTCGCAGGTTGGAAGCGGCCCCAGCCAAGAGGGACCCCGGCTCGGGCAGGGCGAGGAGGCCTCTCCCGCGGAGCGGTCGCTGGGGAGCGGCGCCGCACAGGGACAGGAGGTCAGGTTTCTCATCGAGGCGCTCAATCGCGCCAACGGGGCGCGGGCGTGGACGTTCGAGCTCGCGGCGGAAGGCACGCTGCCCTCGGTGCACGACAAGCACAACCTTGCGAGCGCGAGCCCGGTGGTCGATGGTGAGCGCGTGTACGCCGTGTTCGGCTCAGGACAGGTCGTCGCCGTGAACATGAGCGGCAGGCAGATCTGGACCCGTAATCTCGCCAAGGAGTACGCCCCCTTTGACATCAACTGGGGCGCGGCCAGCTCGCCGATCCTGCACCGCGGATCGCTCATCGTCGTGTGCTACCACGACAGCGCGTCCTACCTGCTGGCGCTCGACGCCCGCACGGGCAAGCCACTGTGGAAGACGGATCGCCCCAAGGGTGTGCTCTCCTACAGCACCCCCGTCGTCGTGCCCGGTCCCCAAAGCGACGAGCTGATCGTGAACTCCAGCGAGGGCATCGAATCCTACGACCCGGCGACCGGCGGGGCGCTCTGGCACTTCGACGAACCGAGCCGGTTTCCGATTCCGGTGGCGATGCATCACGACGGCGTCATTTATCTCTCTCGCGGGTACCGCAGCGGTCCGTATGCGGCGATCCGTCCGGGCGGGCGCGGCGACATTTCGAAGACGCACGTCGTGTGGCGCGTGCCGACGGGCGCCCCGTACATCTCGTCGCTCGTCTACTACGACGGGCTGCTCTACATGGCGGGTGACGTCGGCGTGATTACCTGTGTAGATGCCAAAACCGGTGCGCAGGTCTGGCGCCAGCGTCTCGGCGGCATCTACACGGCGTCTCCCGCCGCGGGCGATGGCAAGATCTACCTGCTCGGTGAATCGGGTGAGACCCTGGTTCTGCGCGCGGGGCGCACGCCAGAGGTGCTCGCGCGCAACAGGATCGACGGCCGTCTCCTCGCGTCGCCGGCGATCTCCGGCGGCCGCATTTTCCTTCGCACCGACGACCATGTGGTCGCCATCGGCCGGTGAGCGCGCCGACGGGTCAGCTCGCCAGGAAGACGCCGGCCGTTCTGTCACTTGTCTTCTGCTGTCTTCTCATCGCGCCTCCGGCCGTCGGCGCCCAGACAGCGAGCGCGAAGGATCATCTGCGGGCGACCGCGATGCGGTTGCCGTCCGGAGCCGCCATTCGCCTCGACGGGCGCCTCGATGAGCAGGTCTGGCGCGCAGGCACGCCGCTCACAGAGTTCGTCCAGAAGGAGCCGAACGAAGGGGCGCCTCCGACCGAGCGTATGGAGGTCCGTTTTGTGTACGACGACGGTGCGCTGTTCGTCGGCGCTCGCATGTACAGCCGGACCGGCGCTGCCGGAATTCAGGCGCCGCGCGGCCGGCGCGATGAAGTCGAGCAGACGGAGTATCTGCTGATTGCGCTCGACACGTATCTCGATCGGCGCACGGCGTACTGCTTTGGCGTGACCGCGTCGGGCGTCCGCCTCGACCACTATCATTCAACCGATTCCGAGTCGAATACCGATGCAGGGTTCGATCCGGTCTGGCAGGCGCGAACCCAGATCGATGGAGAGGGATGGACCGCGGAACTGTGGATCCCGTTTTCGCAGCTTCGCTTCAATGAATCGTCCGGGCAGACCTGGGGACTGAACATCCACCGGCGGACGCCGACGCGAAACGAGGACGACTACTGGGCGGTGATCCCGCGGACGGAACGTGCCTGGGCCTCGCGCTTTGGTGAACTGGTCGGCATCGACCTCATCAGGTCCCCGCGCCGGGTCGAATGGCTCCCGTACTTTGCTGGGGGGGCGACGGTGACCGGTCAGCCGGACACGCAGAACCCGTTTGACGATGGAACGAACCTGACCAGGAGCGTGGGTCTCGACGCCAGAGTGGGAATCGGCCCGAGCCTGACACTGGATGCGACGATCAATCCCGATTTCGGGCAGGTGGAGGCCGATCCTGCGGAAGTGAATCTCTCGAATTTCGAGACGATTTTCAGCGAGCGGCGGCCCTTTTTTACGGCGGGAAGCCAGTTGTTCACCGGGGGCGCCAACAACTACTTCTACTCGCGCCGTATCGGTGCGGTGCCCACGCAGTCTGCGTCGGGCGACTACGTTGACCAGCCTCGCACCGCCACGATCCTCGGCGCCGCGAAGCTCACCGGCCGCCTCGCCTCAAGGCGGTCGGTGGGGATCGTCGCGGCCGTGACTGATGAAGAGCACGCGCGGACCTTCGATCGTGCGACCGGCGCGTTCGGCAGCGTGGCCGTGGCGCCGAGGAGCGTATGGATTGTGACGCGCGCACTGCAGGAATTCGGGCCAGCCGGTTCGACCGCCGGGTTCATGTTCACAGGCGTCCATCGCGACGTCGGCCCCGGTGCGCCCTTGGCCGCGCTCCTGACGCGGAACGCGTTCAGTCTGAGCGCCGATTCGGTGTGGCGGCTGCGCGGAGGCGAGTACCAGATTTCGACCGACGCCGGGTTGACGCACGTGGATGGGGACGGCGCGGCCATCCTGCGGGTCCAGCGCGCAAGTCCGAGGTATTTCCAGCGGCCCGACGCGACGCACGTGAAGCTCGACCCGAACCGAACGTCCATGAATGGCGGCCGCGGGGACCTGACGGTGGAACGGCTCAATGGCAGGCATTGGCTATGGGCGGCTGCGCTCCGCATCGAGTCTCCGGAGCTGGAACACAACGACACCGGACGTTTGACAAGCGGCGACGGCATTCAGATTCGGGATCCCGGCATCACGTACCGCGAAACCCGGCCAGGACGGATATTCCGGAGCTACAGCATCACGGGCAGCACGAACCATGAATGGACCTTCGGCGGCGATCGGACGTCGAGCCGCGTGCGAACCGACTTCGAGAGTACGTGGAAGAACTTCTGGAGAACGACACTCTCCGCCACCCTGGATTTTCGAGGGTACAACTGGCAACTGACGCGAGGCGGACCTTTGATGGGAACGCCTCGAGGCTGGACGTGGCAGGGACGGCTCCAGAACCGGAGCGGCGCGCAGACCGTGTGGGACGCCACCGTTCAGTACAAGTCCGACGAATCCGGAGGCGTCACGCGGCACCTCGACGGCCAGCTCGCGTTTCACCCCCGCCCGAGTTGGCGGCTGTCGGTCAGTCCCGTGTACCAACGCGAGATCAATCCCCGGCAGTACGTGACAACGCGCAGCGGGGGCCGAACGGAAACGTACGACAGCCGCTACATCTTTGCGCTCATCGACCGGACCACGCTGTCCACCCAGGGGCGCTTGAACTACACGTTCAAACCTGACCTGACCCTGGACCTGTACGCGGAGCCGTTCGTGGCGAGCGGCCGCTACGACAACTTCGGGGAGTTGCTGGCGGCACGAAGCCGATTTCTGCGCGCCTACGGTACCGACGGTACGACGATTGAGACTCGGTCCGACGGCAGTCGAATCGTTCGCGACGGTCCCGAGACGTTCATGATGGGGAATCAGGACTTCACCATCCGTTCGTTCCGCAGCACTGTGGTTCTTCGATGGGAATGGCGGCCCGGCAGCACCCTGTACGTGGTCTGGCAGCAGGACCGCTCAGATTCGCGGCCAATCGGCAGTCACGTGAGCGTCGGCGACCTACTGGGATCGTTCGGCGCACCGGGTACCAACTTCTTCGCGATCAAGGCGAGTGTCTGGCTCGCGCGATAGACGGCGGCAGAGAAGCCATGACGGCGTCCCTGGCCGGTTGACCGTCCTGTTGTCGCCGACTCGATTTGCGCGTAGGCTGGTCCATCTCGCGGGCTGATGGGACGCCTGGCGGCGGGGAGGAGAGGCTCTGATGAAACGCCACGTTCTTGCGATTAGCGCGGCCGCGGCGGCCCTGGCGACGGCCGTGCTTCCGACGCGAGCGCAGCAGTCATCGATCCGGCTCAGGGATTTCGCGATGGCGGGCGGCCAGTACTACCTCAGGGTCCCCGAGTTCGTCGCCGCCGCGAAGGCCACGTTCCTGAGAGATGGGGATCGGGTGATCGGTGTCGTCGGCGACGGTGTGACCAAGGCGTATCCGGCAGCGGCCGTCACCTGGCACCACGGGGTGGAGGATCGCATTGGCAGGCTGCCCGTCTTCGTTACGTGGTGAAACCGCTGCAACACGGCCCTCGTGTTCAGGGCCGAAGTCGACGGCCGCGCGCTGATGTTCTTCCACACCAATATGCGCGGCATGAATATGACGTTCGCGGACCGCGAGACCGGTACGCGCTGGCAGCAGGAGACCGGCGAGGCGTTCGACGGCCGCCTCAAAGGCAAGCGGCTCGAGGTCCATCCGTTTCTGATCACGACCTGGAAGGCGTGGCGAGATCGCCATCCAACCACGCTCGTGATGGCGCCGGTGCCTGGTCTCGAGGAGCTGTACGCGAACATGTGGCGCGAGATTCTCGGGCGGACCAGGGACCGTCCGGGCCCTCCCTCCGATCGGACGTTCCGTCCGGTCGATCCGCGTCTCCCGGCGTACGAGCCGATCGTGGGACTCGAGGCGGGGGGCGCACGTCGCGCGTATCCGCGGGCACTGCTCGCGAGGGCACAGGTAGTCAACGACCGGCTTGGCGGCGAGCCGGTACTGCTCGTGTACATCCGGAGCAATGACACAGTGACCGTGTTTTCACGCGGCGTGTCCGGGCAGATCCTGACGTTCAAGCCGGGTCGGCGTGCTGGCCGCCTGGCCGATGTGGAGACGCGGTCGCAGTGGGACTCTTACGGAACGTGCCTGGAGGGGACGCTGCGCGGCAGCCAGTTGAAGGAGCTCACCGGCAGGCCGCAGTTCTGGTGGGGATGGGCGGCCTTCGGCGAGACAGACGTCTACTCGGTGCCGGGCCGCGGCGCGCGCCCGGGCACCGTCCACAGATAAAGGATGGCACGGGGCTTCCCGCGTGGATCCAGGAAGCGGTCGACCCGATCGGGCTTCCAGTCCTTCATCGAGCCCGCGACGAAGTTGGTGACGATACGGGCGCCGGCTTTCAGCCGTCCGGTCAGCAGCGGCTGCAGGAGGCCGCCGTTGCCCGTCAACCACGGCGCCGACTGCGGGATCACCATCGTCACGACGGTCGCCTCGGAGAGATCGATCGCGCCCTGCCGGACGAACCGGACCCGGTTCGACACGCGCGCTTTCTCCGCGTTCGCGTTCGCCTCCGCGATTCGTTTTGGGTCCGTGTCCACGCCGACGCTCCTGGCGCCGTACTTCTGCGCGGCGAGAATCGAGAGACGGCCGTTGCCGCAGCCCAGGTCGTAGACGACATCGCTTCTGGTGAGTTGCGCAAGGTCGAGCATGCGTTCCGCCACATCTCTGGGCACGAACATGAGGTGCCGGGGAACCGGGGGAAGCGGGTCGATGCGGGAACCGCCCTGCCGCGCGCCGGGAGTGCCCCGTGCGGGGCCGGCGACCAGAAGAGCCAGCGCACAGACGATCAGCTGCCAGGTCATCGGCGGAATGTTACTATTCTCGTCTGCGTCAGTGTCACCAATTCGCGAGGATTCACGTCATGTTGCCCAGTGTCACACCTGCCTTCCAGCTCACCGACCCGGCCTTGCTGCGCCAGCAGTGCTACATCGACGGCAAGTGGGTCGATGCCGACGACAAGAGGACCATTGCGGTGCGCAACCCTGCCGACGGGCAGCAGATCGGGACGGTGCCGAACCTGGGCGCCGTCGAGACCAGACGCGCGATCGAAGCGGCGAACGCGGCCTGGCCGGCGTGGCGCGTCAGGACCGCCAAGGAGCGCGCGGCGATCCTGCGCAGATGGTTCGACCTGATGATGGCGAATCAGGAAGACCTCGCGGTGCTGATGACGACCGAGCAGGGCAAGCCGCTCACCGAGTCGCGCGGCGAGATCGCGTATGGCGCCTCGTTCGTCGAATGGTTCGCCGAGGAAGGCAAGCGCATCTACGGCGACACCATCCCGCCGCACCAGAGCGACAGGCGCATCGTCGTCATCAAGCAGCCGATCGGCGTGTGCGCGGCGGTCACGCCGTGGAATTTTCCCAACGCGATGATCACGCGCAAGGCGGGTCCGGCGCTGGCGGCCGGCTGCACGATGATCGTCAAGCCGGCGAGCTCTACGCCCTACTCGGCGCTCGCGCTGTGCGAGCTGGGGGAGCGCGCGGGAATTCCCAGGGGCGTGCTCAACGTCGTGACCGGGGCGTCGGGCCCCATCGGCGGGGAGCTCACCACCAACCCGATCGTGCGCAAGTTCACGTTCACCGGTTCGACCGAGGTCGGCAAGCAGCTGATGGCGCAGTGCGCGGGTACCGTCAAGAAAGTGTCGCTCGAACTCGGCGGCAACGCGCCATTCATCGTGTTTGACGATGCCGATCTCGAGGCCGCGCTCGACGGCGCGATGGCATCGAAGTTCCGCAACATGGGCCAGACCTGCGTCTGCGCCAACCGGATCTTCGTGCAGGAAGGCGTCTACGACGAGTTCGCGCGGAAGCTCGGCGCACGAGTCGCCGCGATGAAGGTCGGGGACGGTCTCGAGGACGGCGTGGTGCAGGGGCCGCTCATCGACATGGCGGCCGTGGAGAAGGTCGAAGAGCATATCGCCGATGCCGTCGGGAAGGGCGCGCGTATCGTGACCGGTGGCAAGCGCCACGCCAAAGGGGGGACATTCTTCGAGCCGACTGTGCTGGTTGATGTCACAGCCCGCATGAAGTTGGCTCATGAGGAGACGTTCGGCCCGGTGGCGCCGTTGTTCCGGTTCAGGACGGAACAGGAGCTGATCGATCTCGCCAACGATACCGAGTACGGTCTCGCGTCGTATTTCTACAGCCGCGACATCGGGCGAATCTGGCGTGTGGCCGAGGCGCTCGAGTACGGCATCGTCGGTATCAACGTCGGCGTGATTTCCACCGAGATCGCGCCGTTCGGCGGTGTCAAGGAGTCAGGAATCGGCCGCGAGGGCTCCAAGTACGGGATAGAAGAGTTCCTCGAAATCAAGTACGTCTGCATCGGCGGCATCGACAAGTGATCCAGGTTCGTCAGCACGAAGTGTCTCGCGTCGTCGAGTTCAACGTGCGTCTTCGGATTGCGGACGACGTCGAAATTGTGCTCGCTGAAGTAGGCGGAGACCAGCTCTGCCAGCCTTTTAAGCATGCGTTCGCACGGATGTGATGATGATGGCGTCCCCGCCCACGTCGCGGCGAATCTTCAGCGGGGTCATCGCCGGATTGATTGCCGGCGCGACGGCCTTGCTGGCCCAGGCGCCGCCAGCACAGCAACCGCCCCGGTTCCGATCCGGCGTCGAGCTCGTCGCCATTGACGTGGAAGTCGTCGGCCGCGACGGCGAGCCGGTGCTCGGGCTGCGCGGCGATCAGTTCGAGGTGGAGATCGACGGCCGCAAGCGGCCGGTCGTCTCCGCCCAGTTTCTCCAGCAGGCGCCAAGGTCCGTCTTCGCGGGGCGCGGCAATCAACCCCTGACGCCGGGCAGCCAGCCTCCGGCCGTCCGCGCGCTGGCCGGTGAGTACACGGGCCGCATCTTCGTCCTCGGCATCGACGAGAACAGCTTCTGGGCGGGTCACGCGCGCGCCGCGAACGACGCCGCGCGGATCTTCATCGACAGGTTGGAGCCGGAGGATTACATCGGGCTGGCGACCTTCCCGGCCAGCACCGTGCAGGTCACCCCCACGCGGGAGCACTACAAGGTGCGCGACGCGCTCGACAAGATCGTCGGCCGCAAATCGCCGCCGATGCGTGGCACGACGGCGCTGAGCGCGTCGGAGGTGATGGACATCACCGCCGGAGATTCCGAGGTCCTCGCGCGGGTCATCGCGCGCGAATGCAGTCCGGCCGACCGGGCCTGCCCCAAGCGGGTGCAGGCGGACGTGATCGACATGGCGCAGGACCTCGAGATCCGCGCGCTCGTCAGCGTCAGCGGCATTCGGGGCCTGCTGGGCGCGATGGCGAACGTGCAGGGGCGCAAGACGCTCGTGATCGTGAGCGCCGGCATCACGCTGGGCGATCGGCCGGGCGCGCGTCCCAACGTCCGCGGAGAGGTCGCGGCGGCGGGCCTCGCGGCGGCCGCGGCGAACACCAATCTCTACGTCCTGCACGTCGACACGAGCTTCCTCGAAACGTTCTCCGCGCAATCGGGAGGGTCCGTGACGACGATGATGCGGGACTCCTCGGCGTCGGAGAGCGGGCTCGCGGCGATCGCGGCGGCCGCCGGGGGCCAACTCTTCGGCGTGTCGACGCGGGCCGACGATGCGTTCGATCGCGTGCTGCGCGAGACGTCGGCGTACTACCTCCTCGCGATCGAGCCGCTCGACTCGGACCGCGACGGCCAGACACACCGCGTCAAGGTCAAGGTGCGCCAGAAAGGCGTGACCGTCCGCAGCAGGTCGACGGTGGTGATTCCGAAGAGATAGAAAGACCGCCATACTTGTCGTATTGACTAGTTAACTTGACAGTATGACTAGTTTGCATATATACTTACCATCGAGGTAAGGGATATGCCCGAACAGCGGCTTGGAAATCGGCTGAAGGTGGCGCGGGCGGAGCGGCAGTTGTCGCAGGAACAACTGGCCACTCTGGCCGGGGTCACCCGCCAGACGATCAGCTCCATCGAAACCGGCCAGTACTGTCCGTCCGCCCTGCTCGCCTTCCAACTTGCGGAACGGCTCGGCAAACGCGTCGACGAGCTGTTCTTTCTCCAGGGAGACCAATCATGAGTCAGACATCCGTCGAACGCGATGAGCGCACGGTGAGTGTCGAGAATGCCAGCTACCGGTGGGGGTACCAGTTCCTGTCGTTCGGCGTCCTGGTACTCGTCGCCTACCGCAGCTTCGTGCGCCACGAGTCGAGCTGGGACCTGCTCGCGCTCGTAATCCTGGGCGGGTTCGTTCCGAGTCTGTATCAGGGATACCATCGCGTCTTGACGGCGCGGTGGGCCAGGACGCAGGTGATCACCTTCGTCGCTGCGGCGATCGTGGCGTTGCTGCTGGTGGCCGCGAGAGTGTGGTGGCGGTGACGCGATGTCCGGCGGGTCGTGTCCCGCTGCGCGAGGGGCCTCCGTGTCCTCCGTGTCCTTCGGGATCTTTCTGAAAAGCCGTGGCCCGTCTCAGCGTGGTTCCGGGGCTTTTGCCCTGGGTAGGTCTTCGAACTGTTCGCGGGCGAACTCGCGCATGGTCAATCCTGGGAGAACGTCGTTGAACAAGTACGGGCATTCTACGTTCCCGTTCTGAGTTCTACGTTTCGGCGGTCTCCACTCAGTATCTGCCTTGCTGCCTCAGAATGGCCGCGCGCAGCATCTGCTTCATCTCGTCGGAGCCGACGAACAGGTCGTCGGGATACTGGCTGTAGCGCAGCATGTCGGCGTAGATCGCCTCGCTTTCATACAGGTTGAAGCCCATGCCGGCGAGGTACTGCAGGCGCAGGTTGCGATCGCGGTTGATGATCGCGTCTTTCAGCCACGGGCCAAGATCGCTCTTCGTGCCGGCGTAGTTCGAGAAGAGATCGATCGCCGAGTTCATGCCGATCTGGGACAGCGAGTGGGCCACAAGCGCCATGTCCGGCTCATCGAGGTGGCGCTGCACCGCCGCGACGTCGATGCGCGTCGGCTCGACCTGTCCGAGCAGCACGAGATCGTACCCGGCGCCGTTGTTGGTGTTCCCCCAGACGACGCCGTTCGGGAAGGCCTCGAGGAACGTCCCGATCTCGCTCTTCACGGCCTCGGTGTTGCTCTCGTACAACTGCACGAACAAGGTGACCGCCCCGCCCGGGTTCAGGTGCTGCTTGACGGTCTCGAAGAACTCGCGCGTGTAGAGCATCGCGGCCCCTTTCACCCACGGATCGAGCGGATCCGAGGTGATCGCGTCGAACTTCTGATCGGTCGTCAGCAGGAAGTGCCGTGCATCGTCGAGGACCACGTGCGTCTTCGGGTTGCGGACGACGTCGAAGTTGTGCTCGCTGAAGTAGGTCGAGACCACGCGCGGCACGAGCGGCTCGATCTCGGCAATCGTCAGGCTCTTGACATTGGGATCCACCGACACCGCGCCTGCGGTGACGCCCGCGCCGCAGCCGATGACGAGCACGGAGGTGGGATTTTTCGGAATCAACGTCGTCAGGTGCCCGAGCATCCGCTGGAGGCGCATGTCCTGCGGCTCGCTGGAGGCCTGCACCTTGCCGGCGTTGTGATAGTTCAGGACGCCGTTGGACAGCCGCGAGACGGCCACCGACGCGTTCCATCCCTCACCCATGTAGATGATGTCGGCGTCGCCGAGGCGCGTGGCCGTGTAGCGGCCGTACGCGACGAAGATGCCCGGCACGGGCTGGATCGTGCGCGCGAGCAGGACCGCGCCGCCCATGGCGGCGGCCAGCAGCAGCGTGCCCGCGAGCTGAAGGCGGCCCTTCTTCGCCTCCGCATCCGCGCCGGCGGACTCCAGCATCACCAGCGCGGAGATGGCGGAAATGACGACGAGGATCTGCTGCGCGCGCTGGCTCCCGAGCCACACCACCAGGAACATGCTGGCCGCGACAGATCCGACGATCGCCCCGAGCGTGTTGGCGGCATAGACGCGCCCGACCAGGCGGGCCGGATCCTTGCCGCCGGTGGCGACCGACGCCAGCGCCAGGGGAAAACTCGCGCCCCAGAGCATCGCGCCGGGCAGCACGACCCAGATGCAGCGCACGAGATCGAGCTGCAAGTTGAACCACGGGCTGCTCGAGATCGACGGGTTGATCGGCCAGTACGGCAGCGACTGCGTGAGCATGTAGGCCGACCACGCAATCGCGGCACACAGCAGCATCTGGCACCAGCCGAGCGCCAGCCGCGGCCGCGCCATCCGTCCCGCCAGCGACGAGCCGACGCTGCTCCCGATGCCGAGGCCGAACAGGAACACCGCGAGAATCAGCGAAAAAGTGTAGACCGTGCCGCCGAACAGCAGCGAGAGCAGGCGCGTCCAGATGACTTCCGCGCCGAGCGCGGTCATGCCGGACAGGCCGATAGCGACGTACACCGCCCAGGCCCCACCCGACGCCTCGACTTTTCCGCGGGTCTCGACGACGGGCGTGTAGTCAGTACTTTTGGCCAGCAGCAGCGCCAGGACCGCGACAGTGGCGTTCAGCGCGACGGCCGTGTAGGTCGCCGTCGCGGCGTCGTGGACGCGCAGCAGGTAGAAACCGGCGAGCAGGCAGCCGAGCACGCCGCCGCCGATGTTGCCGCCATAGAAAAAGCCCAGCCACGAGACCCCTTCCGGCGTGGATTCGACCCACCGTGAGATCGCCGGGAGCGTGGCGCCCATCATGAGCGTCGGCGGAAGCAGGCAGATGCTGGCCGCGAGGCCGCGCATGAGGATGCCCGTGACCCCGGAGCCCGCCCATGCGAAGTACGCGCCACCGATGAGCGGCATCCCCCAGAGCAGCAGCAGGCCGATGATGCCGATGCCGATCTCGAGAAACGCGTAGACCCGCAGCGGATGCCGGCTGACACTGATCGTGCGCGCCAGCAGGAGGCTGCCGAGGCACATCCCCCCCATGAACGTGCCGAGCAGCACGCCGAGCGATACGGCCGACGAGCCGATCACCAGCTGCAGGAGCTGGAACCACACGATTTCGTAGATGAGCGCAGCGCAGCCACTGCCGACAAAGAGCAGCAACAGCGCCGGCAGGAACCGGCGCGCGGACATCGGCGATACCTCTCCTCGGAAAACGACTGCGAATCGTATCACGCCCACGGCAGCCCTGAAGGGCTGCGCAACAGGTCGAGAATGAAGCCGGTGTCGAGAATGAAGCCGGGTCGCGAATGGAGGCCGGGTCGCGAATGGAGGCCGGTGTCGCGAATAGAGGCCGGGGTTGCGAATAGAGGCCGGGGTTGCGAATAGAGGCCGGGGTTGCGAATAGAGGCCGGGGTTGCGAATGGAGGCCGGGGTTGCGCAGCCCTTTAGAGATGCCGCGACTTCAGGGCCGCCGAGTTGCGGCAAAACGATGGCAACCGGCGGCCGAGCTCCCGCGCGGCCGGTTCTGGCTCGACACCGTGCCGAGGGTCGTGTATCGTCTTGTCCCCGAAGGCCATTTCCATCCGCCAACCGCCGTAGCCGGCCCGAGTCGGGGCCTGCGTCATCGGAGGAATCATGAACGTACGCGTAATCACCTCGCAGGGTGTCACCCGACGCCTGGTGCGGTTCGCCCCCGCCCTGCTGCTCGCTTTGCTCCCGCTGACGCTGACCGCTCAGCAACAGCCCGCCGCGCCGGGCGGCGCGAAGGCGTCCTGGGCTGACGAGATTCTCAAGACGGAGTCCTACGTGACGCCGCCGCCCGAAGTCGCCGACGCCGTGCTGATCCCGCGCTATCTGAACATCTCGCTCACCAACGCCAGCCCGGACAAGAAATGGTTCGTGGACGAAATCAGCGACGGGCCGGTCCTGATGAAGACCTTCTCCAAGCCGTTCCACGAGCTCGGAGGCGTGTTCATCGACTTCAAGGCGAACCGCGCGCGGGCGCTGACCGTCCGCAACAACATCGGCATTCAGATCATCTCGGCGGCCGACGGGACGAAGAAGGCGCTGCAGATTCCGGCGGGCGCGCGCGTGTCCAACGCCACGTGGTCCCCCGACGGGAAGGCGGTCGCCTACCTGGTGCACACCGAGGAGGCGACGCACATCTGGATGACGGACATCGCCGCGAACAAGCCGGTCCAGATCACGAAGACGCCGGTGCTGGCCACGCTCGTCTCGAGCTTCGAGTTCACGCAGGACGGCAGACAAATCACCGCCGTGCTCGCGCCCGATGCGCGCGCGCCGATGCCGCAGGCGCCCGCGGCGCCGGGCGGGCCCGTCGTCAAGATCGCGGATGCGGACAAGAACCGGCTGCGGACCTTCCCGAGCCTGATGACGACGCCGCACGAGAAGGCGCTGCTCGAGTGGCACGCGACCGGCCAGCTCGCGATGATCGACGTGCAGACGCGCACGGTCCGCAAGGTCGGGGCCCCGGCCATGATCCGGTCGCTCGACGCGTCGCCCGACGGGAAGTACGTGCGCGTGACGCGCATGGTCAAGCCCTTCTCGTATGACGTGCCGGTGAGCAACGTCGGATCGATCGAAGAAGTGTGGGATCTCGACGGCAAGGCGCTGGCGAAGCTGAACGAGCGCCCGATCAACCTCGGGGTGCAGGACGACACGCAGCCGCCCGATCCCACGGCCGCCCCCGGCGGCGGGCGCGGCGGCAATCAGAATCAGGCGGGACCGCGCGAGCTGGCGTGGCGCACCGACGGGCAGGGGCTCACCTACCTCGAGCAGGAGCCGGCGCCCGCGGGTTCGGCGGAGGCTGCCGGCAGCGGACGCGCGGCGCGCGCCGGGCGCGGCGCCGGAACGGGCGACGAGGCGCAGGGCGGCGGCCGGGCCGCGCAGGGCCCGCCGCGCAAGGACCGCCTCGTGCAGTGGCTGCCGCCGTTCGACGCCGCCAGCAAGAAGGTGCTCTACGAGAACAACACCCGCATGTCGAATCACCGCTTCTCGCCGGACATGCAGATGCTGTTCGTGACGGAGCGGGCCGGACAGAACACCGTCGAGTACGCGGTCGCGCTCAGCGAGCCGGCGAAGCGCTCCACGCTCGCGCGCTACCGCGCCGACGATCCGGCCGCGAACCCGGGCACGCTCGCGATGGTGCGCGGCGGTGGCGGCGGCGGTGGACGCGGCGGCGGCGCGCCGGGCGGCGGACGCGGCGCCGCCGGCGGCGCCGGCGGCGGCATCGTGCTGCTGTCGGCCGACAAGTCGAGCGTCTTCTACCAGGGGACGCAGTACGACAAGAACCCCGAGCAGGTCGGGCCGAAGACGTTCATCGACAAGGTCGCCATCGCGAGCGGCGAAAAGCGCCGGCTCTACGAAAGCGACAACACCAATGTCTTCGAGCGCGTCACGACGATCGTCGACGCCGATGCCGGCAGGTTCATCGTCGCGCGCGAGAGCCCGACGGAGGTCGCGCAGCAGTTCCTGCTCGACGGCACGCGGCGCACGCAGCTCACCCAGAACAAGGACTACACGCCGGACCTGACCCGGGCGGTGAAGAGGCAGTTCTTCGTCGAGCGGCCGGACGGCTTCAAGTTCAAGGTGAAGGTGACGCTCCCGCCCGACTACAAGGACGGGACGCGCCTGCCGGCGCTCTTCTGGTTCTACCCGCGCGAGTTCACGACCCAGGACGAGTACGATCGGCCGGAGCGCACGTTCAACAGGAACACGTTCACGAACTTCGGCACCCGCTCGATGCAGTTCTTCGTGCGGCTCGGCTACGCGGTGATCGAGCCCGACGCGCCGATTGTCGGCCCGCAGGGGCAGATGAACAACAACTACGTGAACGACCTCCGCAACGACCTGGCGGCGACGATCGACGAGCTGGACCGGCGCGCGCTGGTCGATCGGCAGCGGCTCGCCATCGGCGGGCACAGCTACGGCGCGTTCTCGACGGTGAACGCGATGGTGCACACGCCGTTCTTCAAGGCGGGCATCGCGGGTGACGGCGCGTACAACCGCACGCTGACCCCGATCGGATTCCAGAGCGAGCGCCGCGATCTCTGGGAGGCGCGCGACGTCTATCTCTCGATGTCCCCGTTCCTCTACGCGAACAACCTGACGGGATCGCTGCTGATGTATCACGCGCTCGCGGACCAGAACGTGGGCACCGACCCGACCAACTCGATCCGGCTGTACCACGCGCTGAACGGCCTCGGAAAGACGACGGCGCTCTACATGTATCCGTACGAGGACCACGGGCCGGTCGCGAAGGAAACGCTGCTGGATCTGTGGGCGCGGTGGGCCGCCTGGCTCGACAAATACGTCAAGAACCCGCAGAAGCCCGACAAGACAGAGAAGAAGATCACGACGGAAGGGGTCAATCCGGGCGTACAATAATTGCGGATTGCTCAGTGCGGATTGCGGATCGTATTCGCGATTGAAGGTTGCGGATTGGGCTGACCAATCCCCAATCGCCAATTCGCAATACGATCGGCAATCCGCAATCCGCAGTCGGCAATGCCTATGCATCAGCGCGTCCATGCCCTTGTCTTCGCGCTGACGGTCTGCGCCGCCGCTCTACCCTGGGCGGCGGCGGTCCAAAACCCTCCCCCTACGCCCCCACCCTCGCAGCAGAAGCCCCCCGTGTTCCGCGGCGGCGCCAACCTCGTCCGCGTGGACGTGACGGTCACCAGCCCCGGCGGCGAGCCGGTCGCCAACCTGACCCAGGAGGACTTCGTCGTCACCGAGGACGGCCAGCCGCAGACCGTCGAGTCCTTCGAGTTCGTGCGCGCGACCGGACAGCCCGCCGACGAGCGCTCGCTCGACATCCGCTCGCGGGAGCACGCCGCCTCCGAGGCCAGCCGCGAGGACGTGCGGCTCTTCCTGATTTTCTGGGACGAATACCACATCGGCGAGTTCATCCCGGCCGTCAAGGGACGCGAGGTGCTGGAGAAATTCGTCCGCACGGCGTTCGCGCCGACCGATCTCGTCGGCATCATGGACCAGCTCACGACGGTCGATTCGATCCGGTTCACGCGCGACTGGAACACGCTCGCCGAGCATGTGCACAAGCTCAAGGGACGGATGGGCGTGCTCGTGCCGCCGCGGAGCCCGGTTGAAGAGGCGCACCTCCGGAATCCGCGCGATATCGGGCGGCTGCGGAACGAGGTCACGATGACCGCGCTCAATGCGGCCGCGGCGTTTCTCGGAAACTTCCGCGAGGGGCGCAAGGCGCTTCTCTTCGTGAGCCAGGGCATCCCGACGTTCGGGCGCTCCGGCGAGAGCTCGATGTTCAACGAGATCGTGCAGACGGCCAACACGAACAACACGGCCATCTACACGCTCGACCCCGCATCGCAGGTGGGCCGGACGCCCGACTCGCTCATGTCCCTGGCGTACTCCACCGGCGGCAAGCCGTTCGTCGGCACGAACGCGCCCGGGCCGATGCTCAACCAGATGGTGCGCGACGCGAGCGCGTTCTACCTGCTGGGCTATGCCTCCAGTCGCAATCCGATGGACGGAAAGTTCCATCGGATCAAAGTGCATCTGAAAGAGCGATCGAACTACGAGGTCCGCGCGCGCAGCGGCTACTTCGCGCCGCTCGCGGGGTCAATCGAGCGGGCGCGCTCCGAGGCCGCCGCGGCCGAGCTGCCGGCCGATGCCGAGCGCGCGCTCGGAGAACTGTCGGGGGTGTCCCGGCTGGAGCGATCGATCGATTTGTGGATGGGCACCTCGCTCGGGCCGGACGGCAAGACGCGATTCACGGTCGCCTGGACTCCGCGCCCCGCCCAGCCTCCGCGCGAGCGCGAGGCAGCGGCCAGCCTGACCCTCACGGCAACGAGCCCTCAGGGCGAGCCGTACTTCGCGGTCACCGATGCCACGGCGCACGAGCTGTCGTTCGACGTGCCGCCCGGCGAGATGGTGCTGAAGACGCTCGTGCACAACGCGAAGGGAGACGAGATCGACGGTGAGCTGCGCCACGTGAAGGTGCCGGCATTCGCCGCCGATCGCCTCGGGATCGGCTCACCGGCCGTCTTCGTCGCGCGCAGCGCGCTCGACGCGCGCAACATCGCCGCGGGCCACGGCCCCGCGCCCGTCGCCGTGCGGGAGTTCGACCGCACCGATCGCCTGTTCATCCGGTTCCCGGTGTACGGGGCGTCCGTGGCGCCCGTGATCCGGCTGCTCAACCGGCAGGCGAAGGAGCTGCGCAGGCTCGAGGCGGCGCCGCTCGGCGATGGGCGCTATCAGATCGATCTGCTGCTCACGACGATCGCCAAGGCCGATTACCTGATCGAGATTGAAGTGCGCGAGGGAGAGAAGTCCGAGAAGACGATCCTGCCGATCCGGATTCGATAGGCGCAGAGAGAACGTAGAAAGCAGAGTCGCGGCAACCGCCCGTGATTCTGCCTTCTACGTTTGGCCTTTGGCGTTTGGCGTTTGGAGTCTTTATCTTTGTCCGCCCGTCCCCGTCCCCACCGGGCGCGCAGCCGTACGACCCGCGTCCAGATCGTTCCAGTTCAGGATCGCGTTGAACGCGAGGAAGAAGTTCCCCTGCGTCTGCCAGCGCCAGAACGGCCGGTTCGCGAACATGACCACGTGCCCCTTGCCGATCGGCGAGTCGATCGCAACGGCACGCCCTGTGAGCGCGTCGCCGCCGACGAGCAGCCCTGACAGCAGCAGATCGTTGGCGCTTGTCGGGAAGGACAGCAGCACGCGCGGAGACGCGGCCTGTGCGCCACCGCCGCCAGGCCCCGCGAATCCTCCTCGGCCGGCGCCACCCTGACGTCCGCCACGGCCGCCGGCGCCCGGCGCCGCCGCCACCGGCGGACCATCAAGCGTCGTCAACGTCGACGGCGCCGCGTTGGGCTGCATGTTCGGAACGCCGGGAGCGCTCGCGCCTCCCCGGCCGCCGCGCCCGCCGCCGAATCCGCCTCCGCCGCCGACGCTCATCACGGGCGCCTGGTTGAAGTAGACCGCCAGCGCGTTCTGGTCGTAGCCATAGAGCACCGGGCTCGTCCGATCGCCGACGAGCGCCTTCAGCACCGAGCCGCGGACGTAGAGACCCTCAGGCGTCTCGACGTTCACGCCAGGCGTCAGGTTGTACTCCGGGAACACCGTCGAGGTCGCCCCTTCGGTGATGAACACACCCCCCTGCTGCACGAACTTGTACAGCTCCATCAGCCCTTCGATGCCGATGTTTCCGCGCATGTCGTCGGTCGAGTCGATCGTGCCGACGTTCGGCGTGAGGTCGGTCTTCTTGTAGGGCCGCGGCTCGTTGCCCGTGACGCCCCCGGTGATGAGGTCCGCCCCTCCTGCGCCGGCATGCGGGAAGACGATGACGTCGTACTTCGCGCGCAGGTCGCCTTCCCGCAGCTTCGGCGCGCCGAAGTACGTGTAGGGCACCTTGAAGGTGTCGAACGCGAGCCGCACCCAGCCCTCGTCCTGCGTGCGGTTCCAGGTGTGCACATAGCCGATACGCGGCACGTCGAGGTCGTGCATCGCCACGGCCGGCGCGGCATCGACCGCCCACGCGGACAATCCGAGCTCCTTGATCGACGGCTCCAGCGCGGCCCGGTTGGCGTCGGGGATGATGAAGGCGCCCGCGCCGAACGTGTGACCCGCCGCCTCGAATTCCTTCTCGGCCGCCGACATCTTCACGCCGGCATGCTGGAACCGGAACGTCACCAGCGTGTTGTCCGTGTTGTGATCGACGATGATCACCCGTCCGCTGCCCGTGATGGTGCCGGAGATCTTGAAGTCCGCCGCCGCGAGCGTCATCGGCTGCTGGAGGATCGCCTTGTCGTCGATCTTCTGCGCCTTCACGTTGCGGACCAGCGCGATCGCCCAGCCGGTATCATCGTAGGGCCGCGGGTTCTGCGGCGCGTAGAACTGCACGCCGAGCAGCGTCTCGACGATGGCGTTGTACGGCTGGTCCATGCGGACGATGTAGTCGCCCGGCGCGACCTGGACGTTCCCGACGCTGAACGCGGAGGTGGCCGTGTGGACTTCCGCGCCCTCCCGGCGGATCAGGTTCATCAGCTCCGCCGCTTCGACCGGCCGGCGCTGCCTCGCGGGGACCACGTAGGCGTGCGGCGCCTTCGTCTGGCCGCGCTCGACCGTGTGCTTGTTCTTCAGGTAGTAGTTCTCGAGGAACGTGTCCTTGTTCTTCGCCACGTGGTTCATGGCGATGAGGATGGCGCTCTGCTGCATGTTCACGTTGGCGCGCGGCCCCCACTGGATGTCGTTCGGCGTCGGGTTCTGACGGTACCATTCACGGCTCTGATTCAACGCGCCCAGGGCGCGGTTCTGCGCTCCGCCGTAGCTCTGGGTCTCGTAGAAGCGCCCGATCGAGTTGTGCGTCACGCCGATCCAGAACATGTAGTTCGGCACCCAGCCGTCGTAATAGTTGTAGGTCCACACGCCGGGCACGTTCCGCTTGGTCAACTCCATGACCTCGGTCTCGGCGAGCAGCCACCACTCGTTGGTCTGGATCGGATCGACGACGGTGTTGTAAGGCCCGGTCCCGGTCGAGGTGTACAGCAAGGTGGCCGACTCGTGCAGGTCGTGGAACACCGTCGGGTGCCAGTCCAGGAAGGTCTTCAGCATCACCTGCGTCAGCCGAAGGCCGACGCCGATGCCGTCGCGGTTGTTGTCGTGCTGGACGTACTTGCCCCAGTAGACCATCGACGGCGACGGCTTGCCGGCCTTGGTCGCCATGAAGTTGTCGACCTGCTTCTCGCGTCCGTCCACCTCACTCGCCGGGTTGATCACGACGATCGAGTTGTTGCGAATGGTCTGGATGAACGGCGTCTCCTCAACCGCCAGCCGGAACGCCAGCTCCATCAGCATCTCGGGGCTGCCCACCTCGGGGGAGTGGATCGCGCCGGTCGCGAAGTAGATCGGCTTGCCGGTCGCGATGAGCTGCTTCGCCTGCGCGTCGGTCAGCTTCCGAGGATCCGTGAGCTGCGCGGTGATCTGCCTGTACTTGTCGATTTGCTTGATCGTCGCCTCGTCGGCGACGGCAATCGCGAACATGTCGCGCCCTTCGTCGCTCACGCCGATCTTGAACATCGTCACGCGGTCCGACGCCTTGTCGAGCGCGGTCAGGTACCGCACGATGTCCTTGTAGTACGTCATCTGGTTGGGTTCGCCCGGGATGTACCCGAGGACCTTGAGTGGAGAGGGCACCTTGTCGGATGCCGGCATGTGATCCACCAGCTCGGTCAGGATCCGCGGATCGGGCGTCGCCTTCTTGATCTTCTCGGTGTACTCGGCGTCGAGCTTCTGCGCGGGCGGCTGCGCTTTCGACTGGGCGAGCACGGCCGCGGAGCCCGCGGTCGCGACCGCAAACAGCAGGGCGCCGGCCAGCCGGACGCCCTTCTGGCGTGTTATGCGGTCGGAGTGGAGCCGGCGGCGACGCGCCGGCGCAACGAAGGCCGCCAGTCGGGGTGCAGGGGTCCCCGACGAGTCAAGCGATGATTTCATCGTATCCTCCAGAAATGCTGCATGAAAGCAACCGACGGATGTTCGACCGGAAGTGTGGTTGGAAAATAGCACAGAAGTGGCGCGGCGGAGGCTAATCCCGGTGCGCCACGGATGAGGCCGGCGCCACCGCCTCGGGCGCGCCGGCCCGCTCGGCGGAGGGCACGGCACGTTGACGCATCAATCGCGGCGCGGCGATGAGGGCCACGCCGTATAGCGCCAGGGCCGCAAACAGTGTCTCCGGCCGGCCTTGAGGAAAATCGGCGAACAGCACCTTGCACCCGGTCAGCACGATCAGCGGGTATACCAGCCAGCCGGCCTCCCGCCCACTCTCGCGGCGCGCCGACGAGGCAGCCGCAAAGGTGGCCAGCACCAGGATCCCCGTCCGAATCGTCGCCGCCACCGCCGCATCGGCCCGCGCGGACTCGGGCAGCAGCAGGATCCCGACGGCGACAGCCGTGCCGGCCGCGGCCCACAGCGCGGTGGCGACCACCACCAGCCTCGGGATCGACGCAAAGACCCCCCACCGCTCCACCGGCCGTACGACCGGCAACGCGACGACGACGGCGATCGCGGCGAGTGCGACGATCGGCACCGCGGCCGGTGCCCCCCATCCCGCCGATGGCGGCAGCGCCATCGCCAAGGTTGCCGCCGTCAGCAGGCCTGACGCGAACACCGCCGCAAGCACGTACACCGAAGCCTGGAGGCTCAGCGTGAGGCGATGATGACGCCGCGCCAGCACCGCGGCGCCCGCTCCGACGACGGAGTACGTCAAGGCACCGGTGGTCGCGCCGGCGGTCAACGCGATGCCGACAACGCCGAACAGGAGCGCGAGCAGCGTGTAGAAGAAGAAGTTCTTGACGTGCCGGCGCCGCTCGACGAACGCGAATGCGATCACGTAGCCGGCCGCGGCAAGCAGCAGACTCGCGATTCCGACCGGCACGACGTTGGCGCCTGTCGAGTGAATGAGGGCAATCGCCCCGCCGAAGGCGACCGTGAGCACGCCGATCGACTGCACCACCTCGAAAGGAATGACTTCACGGCCAATCACCAGGGTCCGGATCGCAAAGCTGCCCAGATACGCGGCAAGCATCACGAGCTGCACGAGCAGGGCACCGCGTGCGGACCCGCCGACCATCGCACGGCCGGTCACGACGAGCACCATGCAGTTGGCGACGGCCGCCGCCGGCCACCGCAGCATCGTCCAGCCCTGCGTGTAGCCCAGCCACAGCGTGGCGACGCCCACGCCAATCGCCAGCACGGTGTACGCGGTCCAGCTGTCCATGGCGATGGAGAGGACGATCGCGGACACGAGCGCGCCGAAACTCACCACCCAGGCGAGGCCCTGGAGGCCGCGCGTTGATGCGAGCACGAAGGCGCCGGCTGTCAACGCGGCGAGCAGCATCGCGCTCTGAACGGGGTCGAGGACGCCGAACCGAAGCGTGGCCTCCCAGACGAGCGGATAGCCGATGAGCGCGGTCGTGAGCGCGTGGGTGAACGCGTCGAGATGCGAGCCCCGCATGCCGGCGCGCGACGCCAGCAGGAGCCAGGGCGCGCCGTAGAGCAGACCGAGCGCGACACCGACGTGCGCGGGAACTACGTGGGCGCCGGTCAAAGCGCGCAGCAGGTACGCGCCTCCGAGGATCACCAGGGTGCGTCCGGCCAGCCCCAGCCACTGCTGAATGGAGCCCGCCTGCAGGTCCGCCACGGCGAGAACGGAGGGCTGTGGCTCGAGATCGAGAGCGCGCGGGTCGCGGCCGGCGCCAGCCAGACGCTCCTCGAGCGACGCGAGGCGGTCGGTCAGATAGGCGACTTGCGATTCCAGTTGCGCAACTCTGTTTTCCATGGCGCCCCTAGGACCCGCCTGCGCCACGCGCTCGCTCAAGGCAGGTCCTTGCCGGAAATCCGCAGTTTGTGTCCGGATTGTCGGCAGTTTTCCCTGAAAGCAGTGCAACTGCCGGTGTGCCGGCAGCCGGATGCAAATAGAAGTCCGGTGAAGGGTACTGAAAGGTGCTGAGAAGGGCCAGCGTTCAGGAGCGCAAGATGTCGTTCACGGCCTGCTCCCAGTGCCGCAGCATGGCGTCGAAGGCGGGGGCGTCGAAGGCGGAGAGCGTGGCGTTTCCCGCGCGGGATATCGCGGTGAGCAGGTAGGAGACCTTGACGAGCGTGGCGGCGGGGCCGTCCTGATCGCACGCGATCGTGACGGTTCCGATTCGGGATCCGGGGGTCACGCGGACGTATTCGGCGGTTCCCACCGCCGGATCGAACCGGGTGACGAGCCACACGGTATGCTCGCCGTCCGCGTCGGTTGTGAAGACCAGGCCGGCGCCGGTGCTGCCGTCACGGGGGTGCAGATACTCAGGCGTCCAGCCGGCCACCCACCGCCGCTCTCCCTCGGGCGTGAAGAACTGAAAAGCCTCGCGGAGCGGCGCCCGGATGCGGATCCGGCCGGCGTGCTCGACATGCAGCGGCGTAAAGCCCATGTGGCTATGCGCCCCTTCGACTCGCCTGAACAGAACGCCCGCTCAGGGCAGCCGCGATCATGCGCTCAGACAAATGCGCTCGCCGCGTACTTGAAAAGGGAGGACTCGTAGTCCGACAGCGTCATGAAGCCGCGGACGTCGAGGACGACGGCATTGCCGGCGTTCCGGTCCGAGATATCCGTCCAGTGCATCGGTTACGGGACGTGCGCGCCAAGCCGGGCAATCTCGGCGCGCACGCGGTCGGCGAGCGCCGCAAACTCCATGTCGAACTGCAGCACGTTTTGCCAGCCCGTCAGCGTCCCCGTGCTCCACAGGGTCGCGACCGTCACGTGCGATCCCGTGCGTTTGAACATCCAGCGATAATCGCCGGCCGCCTCCTGCCACAGGCACTCGCCATAGCCGGTCACGGCCGCGCTGTCGATCGCGGCCAGCAGATCGGCGGCCGCCGCTTCCGCGTCGGACGAGGTCAGGACGACGGACCGCGGGCCTTCACGCAGCGTGCAGACCAGCCGGTCCGGGGTATCGCGTTCGATTGAGAGATCCACGTCTTCGCGCCAGTATACGCCTGCACGCGATCAGTCCTTGTGGTGCTCTTCCGGCTCCTGGGCGTACGATTCGAGACGGCCGCATCGCATGCAACGATAGGTGACCACGTCATAGAGCTGGCGCCCCTTCATCCGCATGCCGGACCATTTCGAGTAGCGCGGCTCACCCGACGCCCACTCGGACTTCGCGACAGCGCCATGCGCGTGGTCCACCACGAAGCCTGGCTCCATCGAGCCGCCGCAGCGCGCACAGATCGTTGAGTCCATGACTGTACAACTTATCAAAGAATAGAAGGGTGTACCCAGCACCGAGCACCGAGCACCGTGGCTGTTATTTGTCTTTGCGGAACCTGATGCCCCGCACGCGTCCCGCATCGACCAAAAGGGCCGTGACGCGACGGTCCGGGGCGCGCTCGAATGTCAGCGTCATCCCACGAGCGCGGAACGCATCGGCGCCGCCTGGCACGAGCGCCGCCGGCTCGGCATCCGCCTCCCGCCGCAGCACCAGCCGCGAGCCGTCGACAGCGATGGTGAAGACGCTGTCGATCTCGTCGCTGACGTACGAGCCGGCATAATCAGCCAGCGTGACTGAGGGCGCGGGCGAAGCGGGCAGCTCGCCCCGACCGCCCCGCGGCGCGGCGGACGCCGGGGCGGGCTTCTCCCCTGTCAGGATGCTGCCGAGCACCGCGTCGGCCACGCGGCGCGCCAGCGCCGAGGGAGCGATGCTGCCAAGGTTGCATAGGAGCGCCACGCTTGTATGCTGGGCCGGGAACCGGAGCAGGTGCGCGCGGTAGCCGCCGAGCGATCCGCCGTGCTCGACGATCCGCAGCCCGCGGTACGTGCCGACCTCGAGACCCCACGCGTAGGTGAGCGGCCGGCCGCCGTTCAGCGACCCGGGCGCCTGTAACTGCTCGATGATCGCCAGCCCGCCGACCTGACCCGTGTAGAAGTTCTCGTCCCAGCGCTTCAGATCGCGGATGTTCGTGAACACTCCGCCAGCTCCCGCGCGCTGGTTGCTCGGCGTGTCGAGCGTGACCGCCCCGTTCCCGGACCGCTCGTATGCGGACGCGCGCTTGTGCACCAGGCGCGAGGCATCGACGTGGTAGTGCGTGACGGTCATGCCAAGCGGTTTGAAGATGTTCGCGTCGGCAAATTGCGCGAACGGCGTGCCGGTGGCCCGCTCGACGATCGTCGCCAGCAGGGTGTAGCCCGTATTCGAATAGAGGTATTCGTCGCCCGGCGTGAAGTTCAGCGCCTTCTGGCGCGCCGTCATCCGGAGGACCGTCGCATTGTCGTACGCCTCATCGCCCCGACGTCCGGCGATGCTCAGGAGCGTGTTGTAGTCGCGCAGCCCGCTCGTGTGATGCAGCAGGTGGCGCACCGTGATCGGGACGGCATACTCGGGCAGCTCGGACAGGTACCGGCGAATCGGATCCCCGGCGGACAATCGCCCCTGCTGGATTGCCAGCGCCGCCGCCATGGCCGTGAACTGCTTGGACAGCGACCCGACATAGAAGACCGTCTCCGGCGTGATCGGCACGCCCTGCTCGAGGTCGGCCATGCCGTAGCCGCGCTCATAGGCGACGGCGCCGTCCTTGAAGACCCCGAGCGCGCACCCCGGCGAGTCCGGGCGGCTCCACGCTGCGAAGATCTGATCGACGTCAGCCGCCCACGGGGCCCGCGGCTGCGCGATCAGGAGGGCGTGTGTGGCGGCAACAAGTGCGACGGCGACCACGACACGAGATATGCGTTGCTGCATCGGTCACTCTCCAAGAAAATGGGCCTCCCCTACTCCCTTCCTCCTGTTTGCTTTTCTTGACAAGCCTCCCCTGCTTCCCTACTCCTGTCGGAGACCGGGCTCCCGCAGGACCGCATCCAGCGTCTCCGCCACCCGGTCCGCGTCCTCGAAGCCGAAGGGCATCGGCGGACGGATCTTCAGCACGTTGTCGAACGGTCCATCCATGCCAATCAGAATCCCCTCCTCGCGCAGGCGATTCACGACGTAGGCGGCCTCCGCAGTCGCGGGGGCCAGTGTCGCGCGATCGCCGACCAGCTCGACGCCGATGAACAGGCCGGACCCGCGAACATCCCCGATGAGCGAGTGGTCACGGGCAAGCGATTGGAGATGTGCGCTGAGGCGTTCGCCGACTTCGCGTGCGTGCCGCTGGAGCTGTTCGTCCTGCACGACGTCCAGCACGGCCAGGCCGACGGCGCACGAGACCGTGCTCCCGCCGAACGTGCTGAAGAACTCCATGCCGTTGTCGAACGACGCCGCGATCTCGGGAGTCGTGATCACCGCCCCGAGCGGATAGCCGTTTCCAATGGGCTTGCCGAGGACCACGATGTCGGGCACGACGTGATGCGCGGTGAACGCATAAAAGTCGGTGCCGACGCGGCCGTATGCGGTCTGCACCTCGTCGGCGATGCACACGCCGCCCGCCGCGCGCGCGTATTGATAGGCGCGACCGAGGTATCCGTCGGGCAACATGATTTGCCCGCCGACGCTTGGACAGGTCTCCGCAACGAACGCGCAGATGCTGCGCCCCGCGCCCCCGACGGCCTCCACGACCCTCTGGACATCGGCCGCGTACTTCTCGCCCGCGGCCGGATCCTCCTTCTTGCAGGGCCCTCGATAGACATCCGGCAGCGCGGCGACGTGGACCCATCGCGGCCGCCCTTCTCCTCCGGGCCCATTGAACTTGTACGGGCTCATCTTGACGAGCGTGGTGGTGTTGCCGTGATAGGCGGCATCGAGAACGATGACGTCGCGGCGGCCGGTGTGCGCGCGCGCCAGCCGCAGCGCCAGCTCGTTGGCTTCGCTCCCGGAGTTCACGAAATAGCAGACGCGCAAGGGTTCCGGCAGCGTCGAGGACAGCCGCTCCGCGTACCGCCCCAGCGCGTCGTGCACGTACCGCGTGTTCGTATTCAGCACGCGCAACTGCGCGGCCGCCGCGCCCGCGACGCGTGGGTGGCAATGGCCGACGTGCGGCACGTTGTTGTAGGCATCCACGTACTGCCTTCCGGCACCGTCGTACACGTACTGCATCCACCCGCGGACGAGCTTGACCGGCTTCCGGTACGCGACGCTGAGATTCGGCCCGATGCGGCGGCGGCGGTGCGCGATCGCGTGCGGCGTCTCGATCGCGTCCGAGGGGAATCTCGCGCCCTCCAACCGCAGGATCGCGTTCGGATCGGGCGAGAGCGCCTCCCACGCGTCGCGTTCCGACGCGCGGCAGACGCCGGGGAAATCGCGCCCCTTGTCGAGGAGGTCCGTGATGAGCTGAAAGTGCAGGTGCGGCGTCCATCCGCCGTTGACTGACGCGGCGCCAATCGCAGCGAATGATTCGCCCGCGGCGACGCGCCGTCCCGTCTCCAGGTTCAACAGCGATTCGCGCGAGAGATGCCCGTACAGCGTGAAGAACACGCCGACGTCATCGGTGACGTGTCGAAGGACGACCATCGGGCCGTAGTCGAGCGGGGCCGCGTTGTCTTCCGCGATTTCCACGGTGCCATCGAGCGGGGCGTGAACCGCGGTACCCACCGGGGCGAAAAGATCCACGCCAAGGTGAATCGTGCGCCGCTCGTCGCCCGCGAACAGCGGCGACGAGTAGAGAAGCCGCGGCTCACCGTAGCGCCCAATCCCGACCGATGCGCCGCTGTCCCCCATCTCCTGCTCGATCCGCGCCGTCAACGGCGGCTCGGCATTCTCCGACAGGTCGCCCGACACGAGCGGACTCGAGACGCTCAAGTCGAGCACATGCGCGCGCGATCCATCGACAGCGATCACCGGAGGCAGCGAGGTCTGCCCGGCGAGCCACGTCGAGATGGCGGTCGATCGAGGAGAGGGATCGAGGCCGCACGCGGCGCGCAGGCTCGCCTCCATGAACCCGGACGGCACGGCGGCCAGTCGCGGCAGGCTCCGCGCGATCGGCCCCTGGCTGATCGCGAGGTAGGCATCGCCGGGGCGCTCGCCGAGCTGCCGCGCCGCCACGCAGACGCTGGCGCACAGCCGGAGGCGCACGAACCCGAAGAGCGCGGCCAGCTCGTCATCGGTCAAGGGACGCGCCGCGTGGTAGCCCGCGCACACCGCGCGCGCGACCGCGACCGGATCCCTCTTGTCGAGGACCGCATAAGCAATCGCGATGGCGAGATCCGACGCCGCATAGCTGTGGACCATGTCGCCGAAGTCCACGAACCCCGTGACCGTCTGCCCGCGCGTCCAGACGTCGCCACCCATCGAGACCAGCACGTTGCGGTCGTTGGCGTCGCCGTGAATGGCGGCGCGGCGAAGGTGCGGCAGGAGCCGCGCGATCTCGGCCTCCGCGTCGCGCGCCGCCGCTTCTACGGCCGCGCGCAACCCCTTGTCACCGATCAGGCCGACGCCAGCCGCCACCTCGCGCGAGGCACGAGCGAGGTCCCAGTAGAAATCCCGATGGATGGCAGGGTGATCGAAGCTCTCCAGCGCCCGGTCCATCTCGCCAAGCCGCCGCCCGAGGTCGCCGAGGAGCGCCTCGGAATGACGGGGCACAGCCGCAAGCGGCTGACCCGGAATCCACGTGAGCAGCCGCACGAAGTGGCGGGCCCCCGACAGCGTCACGCGCTCGATCGCCTCGCCAGAGGTCGCGGGAACCGCGACCGGGCAGAGCGCGGTACGGACGGCGACGTGCGCCATCGCGGCATTCTGCGCCTCGAGCAGGGCACGCTCTTCGAGGGCATTCGCGATCTTGAGCGTGAACCGTCCACCCGACCGCGTCGTCAACAGGAAGTTCTGATCGCGTTCGCTGGCGAGTGGTGACGCGGCCGCATCGAGGCCGTAGAGCTCGCGCGCGAGCGCCGCGGCGCCGGCGGCATCGAAGGCCGGCGCATGCTGAAGCAGGGACATCGGCATCATCCTAACCTGATCGGGGCTCCGCCCCGGACCCGGGCTCGGTCGCTGGCGGGGACCCCTGTGCGCCGCTCCCTCGCTGCCGATGTGAGCCGCATTGACGCCCGTTCGCGCCTTACCTGGTGTGACGCTCTCTTCCGGGCTCAAACGCTGGGGCGTGTTCAACGCCGTCGGTCTTGGCGGCATCGTGGTCCAGCTCGGCGTTTTGACCCTCCTCGTATCCGTGGCGCGGGTGCATTACCTGGCGGCGACGGCGCTCGCCGTCGAGGCCGCGGTCCTGCACAACTTCTGGTGGCACCAGCAATGGACGTGGAAGGATCGCCCCTCCGGTTCGCGGCGTGGCACGCTGGGACGGCTCCTGCGCTTTCACCTGTTGAACGGCGCCATCTCGATCGCCGGGAACGTCGCGATTGTGGCCCTTCTCACCGGCACGCTGCACGTTCCGCCGCTCGTCGCCAACATGACCGCCATCGTCACCTGCGCCCTGCTGAACTACGCCGCGAGCGACGTCATGGTGTTCCGCTCCACGGCGCCGCTGGTCGTGTGGGCGTTCCTCCTGGCGCCATCGCCCGCCTCGGCCGGCCCGGCGCCGGCGACCCTTGCCGCCTGGCAGCGCTACGACGCGTCGATTGACGCGTGCCACGCCGGCGCACTTTCACAGTGTCCGTTTTTCGTCGAGGATCGCGACGGCACCGCGTGGCGCGGCGAGGTCATCCGGGGCGGCGTTCGAATGATGTCCCTGGGTCCGCCCGCGGTCCCCGGGGGGCGCCTGCATCACTGGGTGGGTTCGATCTTCGTGCCGCGTGCGACGCTGGCCGAAGTGCTGAAGCGGCTGGAGGACGGCGCCGGACACGAGTCGCGGTCGTACGAGGACGTGCTCGACTCGCGGCTGCTCGCGCGCGACGGCGATCGCCTGCGGGTCTTCATGAAGCTGCGGCGCACGAACATCGTCACCGTCACCTACAACACCGAGCACGACGTCGTCTATCGGCGTCTCGGCCCGACGCGCGCGACCGCACGCAGCGTCGCGACGAAGATTGCCGAGCTCGCAGACGCGGGAACGGTCAAGGAGCACGAGAAAGCAGCCGGGGCCGACAGCGGCTTTCTGTGGAGGTTGAACGCGTATTGGCGGTACGAGGAGACCGAGGGCGGGGTCTTGATCGAATGCGAGTCGGTCAGCCTCAGCCGCTCAGTGCCGGCGCTCCTGCGCCCGATCGCGAACCCGATCATCGATCGCATCGCCCGCGAGTCGCTCGAGCGCACGTTGCGAACGCTCAAGAAACTTCTGATCGCGTAACCGGCGCCCGGGGCTGGGCGCTCGGCGCCTCTCCACTCACCTTTTTATCCTGATCTCGAACAGCTTGGGCCAGAGTTTGCCGGTGACGAACAGGCGATCGCGCGCCGCATCGTAGGCGATGCCGTTCAGCACGTCCACACCATGCGCGGCATCGCGCGGGTCCAGCAGACCGCGCAGGTCGATCCACTGCATCACTTGCCCCGTGCGCGGCGAGATGCGGGCGAGGCGATCGGTCTGCCAGATATTGGCCAGGATGGCTCCCTTCACGAACTCCAGTTCGTTCAGGTTGGCGACCGGCGTCGCTCCATCCTTCACGGGGAGGCGGCCGGTTTCCTTCAGCGTGTCCGGATTCAGGAACCGCAGCGACGACGAGCCATCGCTCATGATGATCCGTGTGCCGTCGTGCGTCAGCCCCCATCCCTCGCCGCTGTAATTGAAGGTCCCCGTCCGGCGGAAGGAGGCGCGATCGTAGATGAACCCGAGGCCCGCCTGCCACGTGAGCTGCACGATCCGGTCTTTCCAGACGACGATGCCTTCGCCGAAGTACTGCGAGTCGACCTTCTGGATCTGCAGCACTTCGCCGTTCTCGAGCTTCACTTTCCGTAGCGTGGACCGGCCGTTCAGGCCGGTGCCCTCGTAGAGGTACCCATCCAGATAGACGAGCCCCTGGGTGAAGGCCTGCGGATCGTGCGGGTACACCTTGACGAGGTCGTAGCCCACGGTCGGGGCGCCGGCTGCGCCGCGCCGCTGCATGTTGAAGCCGGCGGACAAGGCGGCGGCCAGCGTCAGGAGGGCCATCACTCGCATGTGCTACTTGAAGAGATCGTCGAACGCCTTGCGGGCGCTCGTCGGGGCCGCGGACTTCGTCTCGCGTTCGACCGTCGTTCGCGGCTCGAACAGCCCGCACTGGTTGCGCGCGTCCTTTGGCGTGATGCGCGCCGGGATGGTCTGCTGGCATTCGAACGGCGCGCTGCTGTCGAAGTGGACGCACTGCGCGCAGGTGTGCAGATCCGCGCCGCACCGCGGGCACCTGCCGTCCGCCGTCCACGCGAGGGCCACGGTCAGCTCCGCCCCGCACGGCGCGCAGCGGACCACCTCCCGGAACCCCGGCATGTTGAAGGTCTTCGGCGCGAGCGGCGGCTGGCCGCGTGGCGTGAACTCCTTCTTCTCCGCCGGCCGTGACTCGCGGCGCGGCTCGTGCGGGTCATCCTGGTAGCCGCGCTGACGGTATTTGCGGTCGGACATCTCTGGGGAATTATAAGGTCTGAGGAATCAGAAGGCACGCGGAGAAAACGCGTGCCAGCTACACATCCGGCTGATCCGGCAGGCGCCCATCGGTTCTGCCTCGGATGAACTTGCCGGAACGAGGAGGGGGGTGACCCCGTATAGGCGGCTGAGGAGAATGCCCGTCATGTCCATTTCGAAAGCGTGGCGCCCCGCAGGACTCCTGGTGCTGCCGCTGCTTCTGGTCGCGGCCTCCGGGTGCGATCTCGCGCTGAGCGACGTGCGCGCGACGGAGACCGCCGAATGGCGCAGGACCTACGCGCTCACGCCAGGAGGCCACGTCGAAATCGGCAACGTCAACGGCCGGATCCAGATGCAGCCCTCGTCGGACAATACCGTCGAAGTGGTGGCCCGGAAGATCGCGAAGGCCGCCACCCAGGAGTCGGCCAGGCAGGCGCTCGGGCGCATCGAGATCCAGGAGAGCGCCTCGCCGTCGAGCATCCGCATCGAAACGAAGCTGCAGCGCGGAAGCACGTTCTTCGGCGGCGGCGGCCTGGAAGTGCAGTACACCGTGCGCGTGCCCGCCGGCGCCGGCGTGAAGGTCACGAACGTCAACGGCAGCGTCGAGATCGCGGGCCTGAGCGGACGCGTGCGGGCGGAGAACGTCAACGGCGGGATCAAGGTGCTGGATGTCTCAGGCGACCTGCACGCCAGCACGGTGAACGGTGGCGTCGTGGCGGAGTTCGCCCAGGTGCCGGAATCGGGCGTCCACCTGGAGTGCGTCAACGGCGGCATCAAGCTGCGCCTTCCGCGCGACGCAAAGGCGAACCTGTCGGCCCGCGTGATGAACGGCGGCATCGCCACGAACGGACTCGACGTCGTCACCTCCGGCGAGTCGTCGCGGCGCCGCCTCGAGGGACGTCTGAACGGCGGCGGTCCGAAGATCGAGCTCGAGGGGACGAACGGCGGGATCTCGATCGGCGCGCGTTAGAGGTCTTGACCCGAAAAACTTGCACTGAATGAGTCGAGTTTTTCGGTCAAGACCGTCCCCGCGTCAGCGGGGCGTTATCAAAGAATGCGCCCTAGCGAGGCGGAGCCTCTCGACGGTCTGAGGCGGAGCCTCGCTAGTCCTGAACACCCTGCCTCCCAGACCCGCGTCGCGGGCCGACCGGGTGGGATCGGCCAGGTACCGGTGCGTGCCATGGGGTGTGATAGAATCTGACGCGTTCCCCTGAGGATGACCGAATGAAGTGCCCGGCTTGCGGGTCGACCCGGGTGTTCCCGTCTCGCCTGCGGAACGCCATGGAACGACTCCGGCAGATACTGAGCGACCGCCAACCGTATCGCTGCCACCAGTGCGGGTGGCGGAAATGGCGGGATGTGGAAGTGCACCCCCAGAGTCCGGATGTGCGCCCTGACGATCTGCGTACCGGACACCAGTCGCCTCCGGTTTCGCCGAGCGACCTCGACAAGCTCGACACGCTCGAGACGCTCGACTCTTCGTCACCCCTCGTCTAGAAGCAAAAGGCTTCCCTGCTTCTGTCGAAGCCTCGGGTTGCCTCCCTCATCGAACCGGCTTCCCACGATCAACCGCAGCACGGCGTCGTAGCTCGCGATCCCCTCTTCAACGCGGTTGGCGCGCAAGTACGTGTCGTATACCTCGCGCGCCGCATGCCGCACGACCGGCGACGATCGCTCGTACCGCGCCGCAATCGCGCGCAGGTCGGCGCGTGGTCCCTCATCGAGCGGAGCGACCGTGACGCGATCCGCGCGCGGCAGCGCCGCCATGGCGCGCCCGTACGCGGCGATCGCGCCGCTGTAACGGGCGAGGGCGTCTCCCTTCGTGCATGTCAGCCACGCAATGAAGTTGGCTTCCGATTCGTCCGCGTAACCCGCAAGATGGGCCCACTCGTGCGCGAGGACGAAGGGCCGCTCGAACCTCAGCACGTCGGGGTTCAGGATGATTTCGAGGAAGATCGGATCGGTCATCCCGTCGATCGCCGCGCGCCTGAAATACAGCGACAGCAGCGATCGCTTCGGCACGCCGGGGACGGCCGAGTGCCGGGCGCCCAGCCCGCGTTGCGCCGACGCGAACGCCTCGGCAAGCAGCCGTTCGTCCGGCACAGCCGCACGGGCGGTGGGATATCCGCTGTTGGCGAGCGTCACCGATCGGTTCGCCAGATCGACAACCCCGGCGCGCGTGACGCGCGCGCGGGCGTAGTCGAGCTTCCGCTCCAGGGGAACGCGCCGGTAGTTCAAGCCCCAGACCGCGAGGAAGAAGAGGTACACGATCGCCGCCGAAACGATCAGCGAGCCCGCGGATCCGAGGAGCGCGGCGCGCCACCCCCGGCGTCGAACACGCGCCACGAGCCGCGCCGCGAAGAAAACGACGAGAACGGCCACGGCGGCGTCGAGCAGCGCGAACGGCACCCGGTTCGTGACGGGAGTCACGACGGCCTGGATGCGCGGATACAGTCCCGTCGAATACCACCGTTCGACGAGCGGTGGGGGCAGCGGCACGAGGGCCGCCGCGATCGCCAGCACGACGGCCGCGCCCTCTCGTCTCACGATGTCGGCTTATCGCGCTCTGGCGAGCCGGTGATCAACCGCACGGCGCGCTGGTAGCTGAAGTAGGCCCACGCCCACTGGACAAAGACGACGAGCCGGTTGCGGAAGCCGATCAGGTTCATGATGTGGACGAAGAGCCACGCCAGCCACGCGAACCACCCCTTCAGCCGGAGCCAGCCGAAGTCGGCGACAGCCGAGGCGCGGCCGATCGTCGCCATGTTGCCATAGTCGCGATACCTGAAAGGCGTGCGCGCCTTGCCCGAGAGATCGCGCTCGATGTTGCGCGCCGCGTGCCGGCCCATCTGGATGGCCACCTGGGCGACGCCCGGGAGCGGCCGCCCATCCGTTCCGTTCAGCGACGCGAGGTCGCCGATGACGAACAGTTCGCGGTGCCCGGGAACCGACAGGTCCGGATCGATGAGCACGCGGCCGACGCGATCGGTCGGCGCGCCGAGCGTGCGCCCGAGCGGGGAGGCCGCGACCCCCGCCGCCCAGAGGATCGTTGCCGCCTCGATCGACTCGCCCCCGATCTCGACGCGTCCCTCGCTGATGCCGGTGACCGCCGCGCCGGTCCGCACGTCGACTCCCAGCGACATGAGTTGCCTCCTGGCCGCTTCGGCGAGTGCCGGGGGAAACGCGGCCAACAGGGCGGCGCCAGCCTCGACGAGTACGATGCGAGCCGAGCCCGGATCGAAATGACGGAAATCACGCGCGAGTGACTGCCGCGAAATCTCCGCCAGGGCGCCGGCCAGCTCGACGCCCGTCGGCCCGCCGCCGATGACCACAAACGTCAACAACGCCTGGCGGCGGCGCGGATCCGTTTCCCGCTCGGCCCGCTCGAACGCCAGCAACACCCGCCGCCTGATCTCGAGGGCATCCTCGAGGGTCTTCAATCCCGGCGCGAACCGGCGCCACTCGTCCCGGCCGAAATACGCATGCGTCGCGCCGCTCGCGATAATCAGGTAGTCGTACCCAATCTCGCCGTCCGCCAGGACGACCGCACGGCGGCCGGCGTCTATGCGCTCGGCATCCGCGAGCAGCACTTCGACGTTCGGCTGCCGGCGCAGGATCCAGCGGATGGGAGAAGCAATGTCCCCCGGCGAGAGCGCGGCGGTGGCGACCTGGTACAAGAGCGGCTGAAACACGTGATGGTTGCGCCGATCGACGAGCGTCACGCGCACGGCCACGCGCTCGAGTGCCCGCGCGGCATACAGTCCTCCGAACCCGCCGCCGATGATGACCACGTTTGGTTGCATCATCCCAACAATAAGCGGCCGGAATATTGCTTGCAACCGTGAGCATGACGGTGAAGAACCGTGTCGTGTCGTGGGGCGGCGCGCGGCTGTCGCGCCGGGTCGGGCGAGCCCTGCCTTATGTGGGCGCCGCGATCGCGGTCGTGGCGGCCTTCTCGACGATGCGGCGCAAAGGGGTCATCAGCGGGGCGATCGACACGGGATTGAACCTGACACCGCTGGTGGGCACCGCCAAGAACGTGGCGGAGATGATCCGCGGCCGCGACTTCTTCCCCGACAAATACGGACTCGACTTACCCGCCGATGACCATCCAGCTCGCCCAGAAGACAGGCGCGCGGGTCGCTTCCTTCGCGCGCAGCGCGGCCGCGGCGGCGTGGAGCGCGGGTCCGGGTGCGTCGCCCGCCTTCACCCTGGCGTGAAACGCCTTCAATAGATCCGTCGACGTCTGGTCATCGGTGCCCCACCGCGACAGCACCATCGATTGCACGCCGGCCGCGCGCCAGCTCCAGTACACGATCGGCAGGGCCGCCGCGCCGTCGCGCCCGGTCGCCGCACTGCCATCGGACAGCACTGCCAGACTCGCTCCCAGCGTCAGGTTCACTATCTCCCGCGACTCGAGGGTGCCATCGTCGGCCGGGTCGACCGTCGGGTCGACGGGCGCGGGCGCGTGGCCCGGGCCTGACTCGGCCGGCGAAGACGCCGCGGCGGGTGGGATCGACAGGAAGACCCGCGAGAACAGAGGACTCGCGCCGTTGACCCGGAACGGCGCCGCGACGTGCAGGATCGCCGCGCCCTGCGCCTGCGCGCGGAACGCGCTTTCGGTGGCCTGCCCTCTCGAGAGGACCGCGGCGGCGGGAGTGTCGAAGAGGGCGGCCGCCTCGTTTGCTTCGCGTTCGGCGGCTTCGAGCGGACGCGGCGTCCATCCGGGCACCGTGGCCGCGATGCGCTCGATGCGCGGCGCGTCGATGTCGGGCGCAGCCACGGCAAGCAGCGGAACCGCTGGTTGCGCTCCGGCGGACGACGGCGCGGCGCCGAGCGATGCCGCATACGTCAGCGCGGTGCGATCGGCGAGGTACGCGTCCTTGATCGGGAGCGCCTCGAAGGGCACGCGCCACAGGATGCCGTCCGGCACCACGATTGCCCGCGGCGACGCCGCGAGGCGGGCGACTGCTTCCTCTGGGAGGAGGGCAAGGAAAGCGGCCGCCGCCTCGCGCCACGCTGCCGGGTCGCGCAGGGTCGCCGATTGTCCGAGCGCCGCGACTTTTTCGGCGAGCGCCTGACGCGGGCCCGCCTTCACGTCGGCGCGCACCTCCGTCCCCTCGCCGGTGCGCACCACGGTGAGGACGAGCAGATCGTCTTCGTCGACGACGAATTGCACGACGGCCGAACCCGAGGGAACCGCGGCAATCGCTTCGTCCTCCGTTGGCGCCAGTCCCAGCCCACGCCAGATCCGCAGCTCTGGAAGGCGTCCGAACAATCGCTCCTGTGCCACCGTCCGGGTTCTGGTCTGTTCAGCAAGCTTGAGCTCGAGACGCGCGATCCGCGCCTTGTCCGGCTTCGGCAACGCACGCTCCTGTTCGAGCTGCACCGACGTGGAGATCAGCGCAACGGTCAGCGTGTGCTCCTCCTCACGCTCGGCGGGCGTCATGCCGCGCCAGATGTCGCGCTCGTTGTTCGCCAGCGCGGTCCGCCGCGCCTGGGCGGCGCGCTGTTGGGCCATAACGAGCGCCCCTCGGGCGTCTCCCGCTTCCGCCTGGAGGATCGCCAGCAGCGCATAGGCGGACACCGCATCGGCGGCGACACGGTTCGTTGGATTCTGGACCGCGTCGCCGTAGGTCATCCGCTGCACGAGGCCGGCGGCTTCCCTGACGACGGCCATCGCCTTGTCGGCCTGTCCCAGCCGCCGCCACGCGCGGGCCGCCGCCACCTGTGCCCTCCACACCACGTCGTTGGCTTCCAGGGCCTTCGCCGGCTTCAACGCGCGATCCGCCGCGGCAAGGGCCGCCTGATAGTCCTTGCGTCCGAGGTAGGCCTGCGACAACCCGACTTCCGCGCGCGAGGCTTCCGTCGTCTTCTTCAGCGCCGTGAACGCGTCGATGCCCTTCCGGTACGACGCGATCGCGTCATCGAAATGTTCCTGCGACGACTGCGCGAAGGCGAGGCCGACGATGGCGCGGGCGACACACTCGCGATCGTCGACGGCCGTGCAGGCAGCCATGCTCCTGCCGTACTCCTGCTCCGCGGGACCGAACCGGCTCGCGACGAGATCGGTGATTGCGAGCGCCTGCCACAGCCGCCCGACCCCAGCCAGATCCTTGGTCGCCTCGAAGTGTCCGCGGCTCTCGTCGAACGAGGCGCGCGCGATATCGAGGTTGCCGAGCCTGAAGTGCACGTCGCCGATGTCCTGGAGCGCGTTGCCGAGCAGCGGCCGGTTGGTCCTCGCGCGGCCCTCGGCGAGCATGCCCGCGAAGGCGGTCAGCGCGGACGCGTAATCACCCTGCGCCGTGTAGACGCGGCCGAGCCCCTCGAGCGCGCGTGCCTCTCCCAGGAGATTGAATGACTTGTGCAGCAGCTCGCGGCTCCGGCTGTAGTCCCCGATCGCCCCTTCGTAGTCCCCTTGCAGGTAGAGGACGTTCCCCGTGCTGATCAGCGTCGTTCCGAGGCTCGAATCGTCGTGCGTCCGCTCCTGAACCGCGGCCGCTTCACGGTACGACGCGAGCGCATCGCCGTACTCGAACTGGGAGTACTGCACCGTCGCGACGCCGAGCAGGGCCGAGGCGATGCCCTCGTCGTTCGCGATTTCGCGCTCGAGCGCCAGCCGGCGGCGGTACGCGTCGAGCGCGGCGGGGAAGCTATGCTGGAAGTACTTGGCGTTGCCCATGTTCTGCAGCGCCAGCCCTTCCCCCTTGCGATCGCCGATGCGGCGCGCGATTTCCGCCGCCCGCTCGAAGATGGCATACGCGGCGGAGTACAGCTGCACCCCGACCGCGTTTTCGCCGCGCCGCGAGAGCGACGACAGGAGCATCTGGCCGATCAGGTCCGGCTCGGCGTCGAGCAGCGCGGCCCTCGCCTCGGGGGTGCCCGCCGCGATCAGGGCGGTCGCGAGATCGTCCGCGGGCGTGCCTTCGCTGACCAGTTTGAGCGCGCCGTTCTCGCGGATGAAGGTCAACGCCAGGGTCAGCCGGGTGTTGAACACCATGGGCGTCCCGTCGGGGCGTGTGTTGACCTTGGACGTGCGCTCCCGCGTCGCGGCGACCCGCACGCGGATGCGGTCGCCGACCGTCGTGACGCGGACGATCGAGATGTCGGTGAACTTGTCGTCGCCCGAATCGAAGATGTATTTCAGTTGCGCGGTGGTCGGCCGCTGGACCGTGCTGCTCCACAGGGACAGGTAGCCCTCCATGTCCTCGGCGACCTGCATCTCGAAGAACCGATCGACGGCCGCGCGGATCTCGGGGTCGTCGGTCCCCTGCGCGGACAGGGGACTGAACGCGGCAAGCAGCAGCAGCAGCGGAGCGATGAGCGCGAACATCAGTCGTGGACGCTGAAGGTGATGTAGATCGTCATGAGCACCCCTACGGGAACGCCGTTGAGCAGGGTCGGAGTGTATCGCCACTGCCTGACGGCGTCGACGGCGGCGGCGTCGAGCAGCGGAACCGACCGCAGCACCTTGATGCGCTCGATGGTGCCGCGCTCGTTGATCACCGCCTCGAGCACCACGGTGCCTTCGACGCGGCCGGCCTGTGCGAGTGGAGGATACACCGGCCGGACGTCGACCACCTTGCGCGGCTCGCGGATGTCCCCGCCGACGCGGACGATCCTGGGCGGCGGTGGCGGGGCAACCGGCGGCGGTTCCGGGACGGTCACGACGGTTTCAACACCGCCGGGCACCTCGCCCGCGCCTCCGACGCCACCTTCCACGGCAACTCCGGGCGGCACGTACGACGGCTGCACCGGCGGGTCCGGAGGGATACCGGATCCCGCCGCGATCGGCGCCGCTGTTGCCGAGGAACGCGCCGGCTCGCCGGTCCGGACGGCAGAGGGAGCGGGAGGAGCGGGCACGGCCTTCGCGGCGAGGAACTCAGGCCGCGCGAGCGGCGCGGGCACGGGGCGTTCCACCTCCGCCGCAAGCGGAATGATGAGCAATGCGAGGGCCGCGACCACATGCGCCGCGATCGACACCGGCAGCATTCTGAGTCGTCGCATCGCGCACCTCCTTCCGTGTTGTTCCGTGTGCTTCCGTGTGCTTCCGTGCCTTCCGTGTGTTTCCGTGCCTTCCGTGTTTCCGTGTTTCCGTGGCCTTCCGTGTGTTTCCGTGCCTTCCGTGTTTCCGTGTTTCCGTGGCCTTCCGTGTGTTTCCGTGGCCTTCCGTGTGTTTCCGTGCCTTCCGTGTTTCTCCGTGCCTTCCGTGTTTCCGTGTTTCGTTAGACACCACACACCTCTGCCAGTTCCTCGCCTCATGCGCACGCGTGCCTGGCATGCCGCTTGAACCACACGCGATGAGGCAGGGCTAAAGCCCTGCGCAACACGTGCCGACGCGCAGCTTCAAGCGCACGCCTGTTGCGCAGCCCTTCAGGGCTGCCTGGATCTCGGGAGGACTTATGGACAGATATGACGAGGCGAAGGACTGCGACGAGGGCCGCGACGATCACGTGAGCCGCGAGAGCGACACGCCCGCGCGCGAAGGCGACGTGCTCGGGCTCGGCGGATCGGCGGTGCCGAAGGCGCCCGGCGATCCGTCGGCGTCCGACGACGAGGAGTCGGTGCGCCGCCGGAGGGAACGGATGCGCGGGGAAGACGGCACGTTCGTCTCGACCGACGACATCGCAGGGCCTCATCCCGGGGCGACCGGGATCGACATGGGGTCGGGCGGCCAAGGGACCGACATCGAGTAGCGCAGGCCTTCAGGCCTGCCTCTCCATGCCGGGATCGTTCGGGTGGTACTGCGCCCGTCAGCCGACGAAGTGCTGGTCGAGTCCGCGGTGTTTCCTGACGTTGAGGGCCTTCCAAAGCAACCCGGGATGTCCTCGGATGGTGGTCTGCAACTTCTCATCGTCAGTGAGCATCTCAGCCGCGATTTCACCTTTTCGGTTCAGGCGCTCCAGAAACTCCCGTTCGTGATCGGCGAGCGGCAGCACCATGAAACTTGCTGTGTGTTGCGGTAACTCGCACTAATCGTGCGTACTCATGAAATCCAGAGACACATAGCTGACGGGGCAGCGGTCTGACTGGACCAGTGCGCCGACCTCCGACAGAGCCCTATGCTGTGCCTGGCCGATTGAGATGAGATGGGTCGCAGGTGATTGCTTTGGACTGCTCGTGTTCGACGGCTATCGCCCGTGGCGCGTCACCAGGCTGTTCTGGGACGTCACGCCGCCGGACAAGCGCGAGTTCGTCGCGGATCCCGCAAAGGGGTCGAAACACAATCGCGGCTGCGCGGTCGATCTCTCCATGTGCGAGCTCAAAACGGGACGCGAGGTCGAGATGCCAAGCGTGTACGACGAGATGTCGCCCCGCGCGTATCCGGACTAAGCCGGGGGGCGGCGGAGGCGCGCGCACGACGTGAAGTCCTTCGCGCGGTGATGGAGCGCGAAGGGTTCACCGTCGAGCCGAACGAGTAGTGGCAACACAACTACAGGGACTGGCAGCAGTATCCGATCCTCGACCTTCCGTTCAGCGCGATCGGCCGCGCGCTCGTGCGATAATTTTTCAATGACGCGTACGCCTGAGCTGAAGGCCTGGGGACGTTCCACCATCCGCACGGCCTGTCCCCTCGATTGCCCTGACTCCTGCACCCTGGAGGTCACCGTCGAGAAAGGACGCGTCGTCAAAATCGACGGCGGCGACGCGAATCCCGCGACGCGCGACTATATCTGCGGGAAGGTGCGCAACTTCGGCGAGCGCGTCTATGGCGAAGACCGCCTGCTCTACCCTGCCGTGCGAAAAGGGCTGAAGGGACAGGGGGTGTTCACGCGGGTCACGTGGAACGAGGCGCTCGAAACGATCGCCGGGCGGATGATCGCGATCCGCGACACGGAGGGCGCCGACGCGATCCTGCCGTTCAGCTACGGCGGCTCCAATGGCCTGTTGAGCCAGGATACGAACGACGCGCGCCTGTTTCGCGGCTTCGGGACCTCGCGCCTGGCGCGCACGGTCTGCGCGGCCCCCACTGGCGCGGCGAACCAGGCGCTGTACGGCAAGATGGCGGGCGTGACGTACGCCGATTACGTCCACGCCAAACTGATCGTGCTCTGGGGCGTCAACCCGTCGGCATCAGGCATTCACCTGGTGCCGTTCGTGCGCGAGGCGCAGAAGAACGGCGCCACGCTCGTCGTGATCGATCCGCGCGCGACAGCGCTCGCCCGCCTGTCGGATCTTCACATCGCGCCGCGTCCCGGCACCGATCTGCCGATCGCGCTGGCGCTGCACCGGCATGTGTTCGAGAACGGCCTCGCCGACGAGCGGTTCCTCGCGCAGCACACCCGCGGAGCCGGCGACTTGCGACGGCGCGCAAGCGAGTGGACGATCCCTCGCGCGGCCGAGATCGCCGGGGTGGACCCGGCGGCCATCGAGCGGCTCGCATCCTTGTACGCCGCGTCCTCGCCGGCTCTCATCCGCTGCGGCTGGGGGATCGAGCGGAACCGCAACGGGGGCAGCGCGGCCGCGGCCATCCTGGCGCTGCCGGCCGTGGCTGGGAAGTTCGGCGTGCGCGGCGGCGGCTTCTCCATGAGCAACTCCGCCTCATGGGGCATCAAAGCGGCCGCATGGATGGACGAGACGCCGGAGCCCGCCACGCGGCTAGTCAACATGAACCATCTCGGCCGCGCGCTCACGGAGTACACCGACCCGCCCGTCCGGATGCTGTTCGTCTACAACTGCAACCCGCTGGCGACGATGCCCGATCAGAATCGCGTGCTGGAAGGCTTGACGCGTGAAGATCTGTTCACCGTGGTGTACGAGCAGGTATTCACCGACACCACGCGATACGCGGACGTGCTGCTGCCGGCGACGACGTTTCTCGAAAACTACGACATCGCGAAGGGGTACGGCCCGATCAGCCTGCAGCTCGTCCAGCCGGCGATCGAGGCGGAGGGAGAGGCGCGGCCCAACGCGGAGGTGTTCTCGCAACTGGCGGCGCGGCTCGGCCTCGGCGGGGCGGAGGAGGAAACGGACACGCTCCTGCGCATCGCGTCGAAACTGCCGGAATCGGCGGCCGGACTGCTGGAGACCGGCATCGCGACTCCGCCGTTCGGCGGCGCGCCCGTGCAGTTCGTGGACGTCTTCCCGCTGACCCCGGACGGCAAGGTCGATCTGTTTCCCGAGGCGCTCGACACGTCCGCGCCCGCGGGACTCTACGGGTACCAGCCGGATCCGGCAACGCCGCAGTATCCGCTCGCGCTCATTTCGCCGGCGAGCGAGAAGACCATTTCGTCAACGCTCGGCGAGTTGCGCGCGCGCCCGGCCGCGCTGCACATGCATCCCGCCGACGCCGCCGCGCGCGGGCTTTCCCAGGACGATCCCGTCCGGGTCTTCAACGACCTCGGCGAGGTCCAGTGCCCGGTCGGCATCGACAGGAACATCCGGCCGGGGACGGTGTCGCTCGCGAAGGGGCTCTGGCGCAAGAGCACGTACAACAACACCACGTCGAATGCGCTGGTGCCCGACACGTTGACGGATCTCGGCGGGGGCGCGTGCTTCAACGACGCACGCGTCGAGGTCGCGCTGCTCGGACGGCACTAACAGGAGCAGGGAAGAAGGGGAGGCTCTCTTTCATAAAGACCGCCCCAACTTCCCTGCCGCTCAGAAAACGTTCAGAGCGCTAATCGATTGACAGGAGCAGGGGAGGAAGAGAGGCCTTTACGTGAGCCGGGATGACTTCCGCTCCGTTCACACGGAGTCACGAGCACACGAGGACGCACGGCGGGAAGAGTAGATCCGCATGGCGGGCAACGGGTCAGCCTCCCCTGCTCTCCTCCTCCTGTAAAACAAGCATGACCTCCCCTGCCGCCTGGTTCGGAAAGGATCAGGATATGGATGTCGCCGCCGCGACGCTTATTCCAGGGTTGGCAACGATGGAACCGCAGCGTGTCGCCGGTTGTTCGGATTTCGTTCCGTAGACGTTGTAGAACATCAGACGGTTGAGTCTTGCCAACACCGCCGCGGATGACGGGCGGCGGCGAATCTGGCGGTCTGTCCGTTCGAAGACCGCGGTATCGGGGAAGGAGTTCCAGATGGCGTGCAACAGCGACCGGATCTTCCAGTTCAAGGACGGCGCGGGGGCGGCGACGTACAAAGTGAAGGTGTCAGGTCCAAAGGGCGCTTTCACAGCAAGTGCCGACTTCCTTGACGTTGACTCACCGCCAGCGGAACACTGGCCACCCGCGGAAATCATCGCTCCCGCCGAGAAGGAGCACGCGCTCGAAGCCGGCAACGGCTACGTCGTCACGATCATGACGCAGTGTGTCACCACGAGGCCTGACCCGATAAAAGTCGAGGCCAGTGTGGACAATGAGCAGTACTGCCGGGAAATTCCCTGCTCACAGGGCAAATTCGAACGCGTTGTCCACTTCATTCGCCGGACGTAGCCATGCCAACCACGAATCGTCGTGTTTGGCATCTCGGTGCCCTGCTGCTGGCGGTGTTGTGCCTGCCATCGAGGGGAAACGGCCAGGATCTGTGTCAGCCTACCGAGACCATAGCGAAATGCTGGGATCGCCTCACGAGTGAGCGCCTGAAGCCCGTCAATGGTCAGGAGAAGAAGGCGCAGCAGGAAACTCCCAGGAAGACGGAGACCGGACTTGCCGATATCAGCGGCCTCTCGTCGAGCGTCAAGGATTTTCTGCCGCTGCTGCAGATGAGCGGCGTGCTCGGCGCCGTGCAGAAGGACGACCAGACCGGCGCCGTCACGGTGGCCCTCAACACGCCGTTCGTCGGAAGCTCCCGCTACGGGGACGACAGGGACAACGCCCTGCAGGTGAAGGCGGTGATCGAGACGACGGCCAAGCTGTTCGAGCCGCTGAAGAAGAAGCTGCCAGAAAAGGATCGCGCCGCTCTGGAAAAGCAGCTGCTCGGAAGCAATGAGAACGCCGACAACGTTACGCTGCACGCCAGCTACAACTTCTCGTCGCGACACCTTGGCCGGAACTTCGCGCAGCATTCCGACGCGCTCAACGCGCTGTTCGATGCTGCCACGCGGGGAGAGGTGGCGGCCCAGGAACAAGCCTTCCTGACTGCCGCGGGCCAGATCTTTCAGAAGCTGAAGTCCAACATTTCATCCACGCAGTGGAAGGACATGAGTCCGGCAGATCGGCGCGTGATTCAGGAAGGTCTGCCCGGTATTGTGGCAGCGGAGATCGACGCGACAGCCGCCTATGCAGCCCGCCTCAAAGCCGTGGGCTTGGATGTGTACGGGCAACTGGTCACGAACCAACCGCAGCTGCAGATCACAGCATCGAGGTCGTTCAGGGACGACCTGTTCGGTCCCGATCTCGTCTCCGGCCGGATCAGCTTCGAGATGGGGCTCGGCAACAGCCTGAACGCCGCGCTGGGTCCGTACAACGGCACGTGCGCCGTCAAGGCTGACGAGTGCCTGGCAACTTACGCCGCGTTCCTCAAGGACCCCCGCATCAAAGCGGCAATCAAAGAGGGCAGCCGGTTCTCGATCTACGTCGAAGTCATCAAGAACGAAGATTATCACTTCGTGTCCGCCGACCCGGCGCTCGACTTGGCGATCGCCGAGGGCACGGGATGGACGGCGGGCCTCGACTACGGCCGGCTCATTGCCGTGGACGATACCGGCACGGCCGGCGGTCGTGTCGACGCCTCGCTCAAATGGGAGGCTCCCGCGGACAAGACCGTCGACCGGCGCCTCGTCGCCTCGCTCACCATCACCAAGAAGCTCGGCGACATTTCAGTCCCCTTCGGCCTGGTCTACGCCAATAAGCCGAAGTACCTGACTGGGGTTGATCAAGGTCTGGGCGCCCATATCGGCCTCAAGTTCAATCTCTTTCCGGGCTTGAAGTGACGCGCGCCTGCAGAGCGACGAGAAAATGCTTTGAACGTCGAAGACCTGCAGGACGCAACCAGGTACAGCTGCCCCGCCACGTCCGCAACCCCAATCAGCGCGTATAATGTCTGCGCTCTAGGCTGGAAGAGGAGTGACGCGCATGCCGAACCCACCCAAGCTCACGCTCCGTCTCGTCGACGCTGCCGATCAGCCCATTTCCCAGCCATGTGACGTCATGCTGTGGAACCAAATCACTGGCGAACACCTGGTGGCGCATGCGCCAAAAAGCAGCGTCGTGAACATCCCTCTGAAGGGCGCGCCCGAGGGGATCTATCGGATCCAGGTGGACCCGGCCGCGTACCTCGCGAGCGGCGCCTTTGTCAGCGTGGCCGCCAGCGGTGCCACCAAGTTGACCGTCCTACTTGCGATTGACCCGGCGAAGGTCAAGAACATCAAGCGGCCGGCTTTCGATGCGCTCTCGGCGGATGCCCGGCGAGTGCTGTCCGAGACGAAGGCGCTGCCCAACTTCCCTTCGCTGTCCGGCTCAGAGCTCTTTGGTAATCTCGACGACATACGCTGCGCCGGTTTCCTGAATATCATCAAGAAAACCGAACACACCGCGCTGTTGAACGGCCGAATCGTCGCGACCTACATCAAGGGCCTCATCGATCTACGCGGCGACCGATTCTTCGCAGCAGTGTCCCAGGAGCTGCGCGACGAAGCCAAGCACGCTTCGGTCGGCGGTATGTTCGACGAGGTGTCGCCGCTACTCCACCATCAGCCCGCGGGCTTCACCCACGCCGGCAGCTTCAAGACGCAGGATCACTACGGCAATCTGCAGCTCACCTTCTTCACCAACGGTACCGACTGGGTGGCTGACATCGACATCGACAATGCGAACGGGCTCGAGCATGTCTTCCAGGTGCTGCATAACCAGCTCACCGGCAAGCCGACGCACCCGTACTCCATACACGACATCCTGGTCGCGTACCAGAAGCTCGACCCTGCATACGAACTGGAGATCTGACCCCGCCACGCGCGCCCCGCAGTCAGGCCGGCTGCATCGGTGCGAGCGGGTCGTACTCGTACTGGACGAACTGCGCCGTGAACGCCATGAACCGCAACAGCCCGTGCGTGCGCAGGAGCGGATCATCGGTGCCGGTCACCTGGAACGACTGGAGGAATGCGACCAGGTTGCGCGCGGCCACCAGATTCTCGAACGTACGGAATTTCAGTCGTGCGGCCCCCACCTGGCGCCGTTCGGTCTCCTCCACCTTGAACACGCGCCCGAAGAGCGTGGTGTAGTCTTCCAGGACTTCCTCCGCGGCGCGCGGCCCCGCGGGACGATCCTTCCGCATGTGTTTCCGGCCGTCGAGCGCAAACCGGGCTCCCTGGTCGGTCGCAAACTCCAGGCAGTACTGCATCTCCGCCTCACCGCGGCCCAGGTCGATTGTCAGGTATCGGAACCAGCTTCGCTGTTCGTCGACCGCGTGAGTGGTCGGCCCGCGTCCATCGAGATCGGCGAAGCGGATGCGCCCCTTCGCTCGTGCTTCGTGCGCGGGCGCCTCGATGAACTCGTTCAGATCGCGGACCGTCATGCGCAGGCGGAAGCTGCAATCCACCGCGCCCGCGGGCCTGCTCTCAGGCGCGTCGTCTGCGCCCGGCAGGTACCACCCGTCCATTTCCTCGTCGAACGTCATACCAAGCCCATCGGGCAGGTGCATGTCGAGGAATGGCCGCAGGATCGTGTTCGCCGGCAGGCGGCGATCATCCGAGCGAGTCAGCACGTAATAGCACCCGAACCGATGGTTTCCCTCGGCATGCAGCAGTCCGAGCGAACCGGGAATCGGCGCCACGCCGTCGGGAAGCTCCGCGACGTACTTGCCGATGAGCGCGTCCGCAGAGAGCGTGCGGATTTCGTCGTGAAACGGCGTGAAATCCCGCAGCTCGAAATGGTCCTGCAGGAACCTGGGCGTAACAAGGCCTTCGAGAAGGCCGCCGATCTGGTACCGGCTCTCCAGCCGGCCGTCCGGCTTCAGCTCGAACGCGAGCGTCGCGAGCGCACGAAGCTGGTTGGCATTCGAGATCACGTCCATGCGCCAGGCGCCCGCGAGGGTTTCGGGCGAGGGCACCGTGCCACCCTCGAACAGTTCGACGTGCTCGGCGACGGTCATCTCCGTCAGCCGGTACTTTCGCGTCATCGCGAACGTGAACAGTCTGACGCCGCTCGGGTAGGCGCCCAGGTACACGCGGCCGATGACGACGTCGCGGTCCACGATCTTGAGCAGGTCGTAAAAGCCCCGCCACGGCGGATCCACGTACCGGAGCAGGAGGTATCGCCCCGGCTCCAGCGTACCGATCCCCTTCTCGATGGTGACCTCCTCCAGCGTGTCCCGTGCGTGGATTCGGCCGTCGGTATCGCTCGTGACCCCGAGGTAATTGCCGCCCTCGCTCCGGAACTGCTTCCGGAAACCGGTGAACAGCGCCGCCGACATCGCGTTCAGCACATGACCCTTCGGGAAGAACCCTCTCCACCCTGTGTCGTTCTCGATGATGCCGCGGGCGACATCGATGGCGTGGCGGCCGCTGTTGACAATCGCTGCGATGTCCGCCGTGGGTCGGGAGCGGAACAGGCGTTCGAGTTCCGCCTCTTCCATGCCGACGATCTCGAGTGGATCGATCGACGGCACGACAACTTGCGTTGGCCGCGCCGGGTACGGTTCACCGGCAAGCTCGCGCACCTTTCGCTCCGCAATCTGCTCGGCCATCGCGCTGATCGTCAGGAACGGATTGACCCCGAGCGACCGTGGGAGGATCGCCCCGTCGGCGACGAACAGGCCGTCGTGCACGCTGCCGTCGCCGCTGAACACGCGTCCGAACTCGTCCACGGCCCCGTGCTCGTAGTCCTCGCCGACAGGACAGCCGCCGATTGGATGCGCGGTGAGCAGATGGCGGATCTCGAGGAACGACCACATCGGGTTGGCGATGTAGCTGGCGCCGAGCGTGCGCGCGTGCCGCCGTAACTCCTCGTGCATCATCGTGTAGAGCCGCTGACGTCCGGCATCGTCCCAGACCACCCGTACCCTTCCGCCGGGGTGCGGCCACGACGAGTCAAGCACCATCCGACCCCGCGCATCGTCCTGCCCCATGATCAGGTACAGCATCGTGTGGTTGAGCGCGCCATCGAGGTCGTGGGTGTCGCCCGCGCGCAGATCGAGGTTGATCCGCCTCTGCTCTTCCGCCTCGTCGCCCGTATCGCTGTCCTCTCTCTGGAGGGACGGGAAGACGCGTTGCGCCGCGGCGACGTACGCGCTCGGGATGGTCAAATCCTCGATCTGAAAGCGCTCCGCCAGCGGGCCTGTGCCGTTGTAATGAATGGCGCTGACGATGGCCGGGCCGGGCGCGTGCTTGACGGTCTCCTCGTTGTAGCGGTTGCCGATGCCGGAAATCACCGTGCGGAAATCGCCGTTGAACGCGAGGCCGAAAAAGTCGCCGTTGGAACTGAATCGTGTACCGAGCGCAGGGGAGAACGACAGTTCGCGCGACTCCGACCGAAGGAGGAGCTCGGTGGAATTGATGGACCCGGCGCCCAGGATCACGTTTGCGGTTTCCAGCGTGAAGCGCTCGCCGATCAAACTCTCGTCCCTGTTGTTTCCGTACACGCGCCAGCCGCCGTGCGGCAGCTTCTCGAGCCGATCCACGGTTGTCTTGGTGAAGATCTGCGCGCCGGCGTTCCGCGCCATCGGCAGATAGTTCATGTACAGCGCGCCCTTCGCGAGATGATTGCAGCCGCTGGTGCAGTCGCCGCACGCAACGCAGGGAGCATGCGGGACGCCGTGTTCGTTGACGCCGCTGCCCGTGAAGTTAATCGCGAGGTCGAGCGGCACGGCGACCGTACCCAGCTCCCGCGCCCGGCGGTCCATGGCCTGCACTTTCGGGAACTGCCACGCCCGCGGGTCCGGCCCCGCTCCGAGCGCCTTTCGCGCGCGATCGTAGTAGGGGCGCAGGTAGTTCCAGCTCAATCGGCGGGGCCAATCTGCCTGCGCGAAGAGCTCCTCGTCTGGAGTCGCCGCGACGTTTGCGTTGATGAGGGACGTGCCGCCCAGCCCGCAGCCCTTGAGGACGGAAATGTCGTGATACGTCAGCAGCTCGTACAAACCATCCGGGTTGAGATCGCTGCGGAACTCGCCCGACACTTCGCGGAGGGTGTCGGGGAAGCGGTGGTTCGGCGCCCACCTTTCCCGGCCACGTTCCAGAATGCAGACCGACGACTTTCTGCCGCCCGGAGTCGCGGCGGCAATGCGCGCCGCCGTGATCGCCCCGCCGTAGCCTGAGCCCACCACCACGAAGTCGTACGACTTTCTGTGCTGATCCCATTTCGAGGTAAACATGGGCACCCCCTTTCAGTCGGCGCTGTCCATCAGAGCGGTCGAACGCGCGAAAATGATGGCGAGGATAGGACGCAGCGCGGTTCGTGATCCGGAGCAGCAGGCGACCGTCGCACTTGGCACATCGCGACTCCCTCCGCTGACGCCGCAGCCGCGGATCGACGTCGTTGTTTCGATCTAAACGGACGTGGTCGGAAGCATGCACCTCCGTTCTGACGGTCGTCAATCTGTTTCTTCGCGTGATAGGACGCCATTTAGCGCCTCGGCCGTGAACAGGCTAACCCGATCTGCGCAGCCGATTGGCTGGGCGGAACGTGAATGAGATCCGACGACGTGTGTGCGCTACACCCGCACACGCTGGTTTGTACTTAGTGGTGGGTAGCTACTACTCGAACACAGATAGACAGGGCCGAAATGGTTTTTAGCCAGAGCCTCGGAGGCGTCCGCTCGCCCGGCGAGCGGCGAGTTTTCCAAGCGGCGAGTTTTCCATTGACATGCTCACCGCCGTCGCGATAATCAGCCCCATCGATGATCGGCCGGGCAGAGCATCGACGAGGGCACATTCGGCAAACGTGAGGATCGGCGGTCTCAAAGGTCCCTCTCTAGAGCGCGTTGTCGGGAAAAGAGACACTACAGGCCCGGGCGGTTAGCCCGACTCGAAGTGCCAGCATTACTGCGGCACAGCACACACGGGATGCGATAAGCGTGAGGTAACAATGGACGCAGACGCGCTTCTGTCGGAGTGGCTGACTCGGGCAAGAAGAATTCAGACCGCGCACTATGAGGCCGCCGCCTCACTCGATCGACTCCAGTATCTGGTGGGACTCCCACTGGTAATGCTGTCGACACTGGTCGGGACCAGTATCTTCGCTACGCTTGAGGCCAATCCGAACTTTTGGGTCAAGGTCGGTGTGGCTCTTGCAAGTGTCCTTGCCGCGATCCTCGCGGCGATCCAGACATTTCTCCGGCTCGCGGAACGATCCGAGAAACACAAAATGGCTGGGGTTCGATACGGTTCTTTCAAGCGAGAAATCGAGCAGACGAGCGTCTTTCCGCCTCAGGCTGTCGACGAGTTGAAAAAGTTCATTGATGGTCTTCGCATTCGTTGGGACAAGCTGGTCGAGGAATCCCCCACTATTCCAAAGGGTGTGTGGAATCGTGTCGGAACACACGAACCATCGCCAGCTCGAACGTGATCAGTCTTATTTCGCCGCTGCCGCGAACGCCTTGTCAGCGATCTGCCTGGTCTCCTCGAAAGAGAGCAGATCCCGAGCCTCGGAATATTGACACCAGCGTACTTCGCGGTTCTCCTGCGGTTTTGAAGAGCCGACGAACTCCAACAAGTAGAAGATGACATCGATGAGTGTGTCACCGATGTGAAACTGGAAGCGTCCGAGTGGCGCGCGCACGACAGCTTCGACTCCGGCCTCCTCTCGGACCTCACGGAGGGCCGCGATGTCCGCGGCTTCTCCAGCCTCGATATGACCCTTCGGGAACAGCCAGTTCTTGCCATCACTCGAGCGGACCAACAGACAAACAGGCGTCTCTCCTTCGTACCTCACAACTACGCCACCAGCCTCTCGAACGGGTTCACTCATTTAGGATCCTGGCCGCTTGAATACTCAATTGGCGCATCCTGTACAATCGCAGATCCGGTCGTGAGAGCGATCGCAGTTCAGCAACTCGCTCCATCGGATGCGACGATCCAGCGGCGTTCGTGGTTCGGCTGAAAGGCACCGTAGTGAGCCCGCGATATGTACCTGCCGCGGTACGGAGTGCAAGATACAGCTGCGGCTGCCGTGCGTCAATGACAGTGACGTTCCAGCTCGCCAGCTGTCAACGACCACGATGTCTCTCGGTTTGCTGGCTTTGCTGAGCGACGCGCGCTACCCTATTCCGCCGCCGTACGGAAATCCGGGCGGCGCGGGCCCGCCTGGTTCGACCCACTTGCGCATCGCCGCGTCGCAGACCGCGTATCCCCAGTTGATCAGGCGTTCCTGAAGCGGGGCATCGAGGCGCTTTAACCGTGTCGGCGTGTTCGCTAGCTCGATCGTCTTCGTGAAGTCGCAGGCAAGGCAGTCGGCGAGATGGTAGTCGCCAACGTCGGTTCGAATCCCCCAATACGTGCCCTTGCGCTCCCCAGCTTCAAACGCTCCAATGACCTGCCTTGCCCTGAGACTGCGCACTTGATTGTCGATGATGTCGTTGATGCGCATCGAGTGTCGCGCCCAGTCTCTGTGCGGTTCCTCTTCCGCCTGCATCTTCCCTCCGCCGTTGCTCACGAGAACGGTCTTGTACGTTTTCCAGGCCGTCTCGAGGCCCAGATTGTCGTACACGCCGCCGTCGGTCAGCACAGCCTCGGAGAGAAACGGCTCTCGATGGAGGTCTTCAGATTTCTTGCCGCTCGCTGGAGCCCAGGACGAAGGGTCCAGCTCCAGCTTCAATGGTGACAGAACCGGCGGGAACGCCGACGACGCCGCCACAGCGACTGCGAGCTCAATGGTCGGGTTGGAAATCATTCCGACGCGGTAATCCGCGACGAAAGGACGCGAAAATCGAAACAACGCACCCGTCTGCACGCTCGTTGCGTTGATAACGAAGCGAGGTGAATCCCCGGGCAAATCCTGGAGGGTGGCCTTTCCAAACAAGTACTTGCGGTACGCGTCCGTCACTTTGTCGGAGATTGAACCGGGCAGGAGAATACCACCAAGGACCGCCCCTTCATCAATGGTCTTGCTCGCGAGGCTCCGGATCGGCTGGACTACCTCCGCGTCGAACGCGGCCGAAACGCCGTTCGCGGCGAACGTTAGCTTGGCCCACTTCAGCCCGAGGACGCCAGCAGTGATGGACCCACCGGAGACTGATGAGATCCTGGCGAGCGTCGGCAGGTATCCGAGCTCGTTGAGTCGCCACAGCGCTCCCAGGTGAAAGAGCATCGCGCGATAGCCGCCACCCGACAAGCAGAGCGCGATTCCGTCTTGCGGCTGGCGGAGATCATCGTGGTCGGAGCCGGTGTCGACCGCATTTACCGGAACTCCGCGTTCGAGCTGGTTATCGTGACGTGGCATGCTAATCCTCAGTTCTGGCTCGGCGCCGTCCCGCGTCGATCGCTAACTCAGGTTGGCGCATTGGATGATGTCGGACCGCGGAGGAGCTTTCTTTCTGAAAGTCCGGCTCGAGTCACGGGAATAGACGAGCATGGGCTCAGCCGATGACTGGCACCACAATTCTTTATATACATCGCCCCTTGGATACTCGTGGGCTGGAGCTGGTTGTGAACGTATACGAGGACGATCAGTAGATACGCAACCACTCGAACGAGGGGCGGCATCAGTAGGAAGTACTTGCCAATAAACGACTCCCCCGACCCCACAGCCCGCCCTCCCGACGTCACAGCCCGCCTGATAGAATGTCCTGCCATTCCTGTTCTCCAACGCTGCCGTTACTGGTCTACATCCCATGAGCTGCCGGCCTTCGCTCTGGAGACGCGTGAAGGTGGCAACTCCGGCCGGGTGGACGTTCCTGGGGGGGCATTGGTGCCATTTCAGCCTGCGTTGTCGGCCTTGGGCTTACCGGCCGGCGCGTTCGCGGTCGCCGGATCGCCACTGTTGCGAGCCGGCGGATTGGGAGCGGCAGGCGACGGAGGTGCAACCGTGTTCTCAGGGATCTTGAATCCAAGGTATGTCCCAGCGCTGATGCCCATTAGCGTCAGGAGAGTGTCGCTGAACTTCGGCATCGCGAGACGGCTGAGGACTGAATAGATGAAGACGAAGCCAAGCACGACTGTCCAGACTGCCATCTGGAACCGATGGAAGTTCACGCCATTATCATCCGACAGCACGTCGAGAGAGAAGGTGGTGTGGCCGGGCCCGATCGCGTTCGGATATTTGTGTCTGATTTCGGCGAGCGTCTCGTCGTATGTCACCTTTGCCGCCTCGAGCTCCGGCGATTCGCTGCCGTGTAAGGCGGACAGCTGTTCCAACTCTTGTTCCTGCCTGCCCTTCCGAGCCAGGAGCGTCTCCAGGTCTGCAGCGGTCGAAGAAACACCGGCTGCGGGCGTGGCGCTCTTACCATGATCAATCACCGTCGCGCCGAGCGCCGTCCCGAATCCGATCCCGAGGAGAACGAGCACCGAGGCGGACAAATCGTACTCGCCGGTGACGGCCCAGATGAACACAAACGACATGATCGTGAGGACGAACCACCAGGCAGCTTGCGTGGCGCTGAGGCTGTACGGCTGGGACTCTCTCCAAGAGACCGGCTTGCGATCGCGCAAAACGCCGCTTTCCTTCGCGAGGCGCATCAGGATATATAGGAGCGCCGCAGCCAGGAACAGGAAAGCAACCAGAAACCTGCCTCGCATCCTACGGAGACGAAAGTTCGTAACCGTGCTGGGAATGGGATACTCGTTCTCCAGACCGACGCTGACGGTCACCTGATCGCGAACCAGCCCCCACTGTGACCCGCCGGGATCCAAACCAAGCAAATCAGCCCAATGCTCGTCCGACTCCGCCTTCGCGGTCGCAGACGTGCCGTCGTAACGTTTCAGGTGGTAGCGCAGCGTGCCCTCCCCGTCCGGTTCGATCGACGGGGCACCAGATTCTGGAAACAATCCCTTGATCGCGCGCCCATTGAGAAACAGCAGAATGTTCTGAGCTTGGCAATTCGCCTTTGGTGCAGTCGTCTTGCCATCCGTGCCAACGTCGAGGCACTTCGCCCGTTTCAGTAGCGGTTCAAGATTCGCGACCTTCACGTAAACGATGTCGTTGAGCCGCGCCGTCCTTCGATCGAGGCACTCGTCCCTGCTGGCGTCCTTGTTGCACTCCTCGCGTGTCTCCTTGACCGACCGGAACCGCCGGCCTTCTTCGTCGAAAGCGAGGGAGTGCTTACCTTCGCGGTACGCGTCAACCACTTCCGGTTGAGGAATCCGGGGCGTTGGCTGTGCCGCACCGGACCCAGCGGTTGACGGAGTCGCCACGCCTCCTCCGTTAGCTGACGCACCCCCGCCGCCGCCAGACTGGCTCGCGATTGCGGCGGGATCGGGCGCCGCTGCGCCATGACTGAGTTGCGCGCCTGCCCCAGCTGGTGGCTGTTGAGACTGACTGCCAGTGGCCTGCGCGTCAGTTCGAGACGTCAAGACGAGAGCGATGATAAAGGCAAGCGCGATGTGGAGGTTTGTTACTTTTCCAGAATGCATCGGTAGCCCCAGTGCTGCACGGAGGAGTTGGCGACACTTAGCGCCTGGCGTGCGGAACGCAGTCATAGCGCACAATAGGCAACCGGGAACTGCCGACACGCGCATGCGATCGTCATACGTGTTCACTCGTCGGTGAGATCAGTGAGAGCAACGTATCGTCAACGACGCCCGTCGCGCCACCCGCTCCCAATCCAGATGAAAGAGGTTTGGATCCATGGAACTCTTCCGGACTATTCAGTTGTTTCGGTGAGGGCCGGATTGTGCGTCCGCAAACAACTGGTGTCAACAGGGAAAACGTCAACTAGGCGAGAAACGAACACCGGACAATCAGTGGACCGCCGGGACAAGCCATTGGCCGAATTGTTGGCGAGTTTTCCATAGGTAGTGTGCTGTAGCCGCACACCAAGGGACTTGTCGCCTCGGGTAGCTGCTATGCGCGACGGGTAGAATGTCGTCGCGGAAAGAGGCCGATTTCAGCGTCCTGGGTATGCGATTCCCAGATCGCCCATAGGAACGGCCCCTAATTCGGCATCATCGCCAACATTTGGACTTCGGAGGTGCTTAGTTAAGTTAGGGCCACCATCGCTCGCGAAGTGCAGCTAGCACTGGGGTTCCTCGCTATCCTTACAGCCGCGTGGATCGGATTGATACTCATCCGGATCACCAAGGAGCTCCTCGGCCAGCCTTTGAAGAGATGACATGACGGCGTGATTACCGAATCAACCCCATCGGAGGAGCAAGGTCCATCAGTGAAAGGGCTGCTGGTAGTTAATAACTGAAGAAGAAGATCAGATCGATCCCCGCGCGCTCGACGCGGCGCTGGTTGACGCGGTTGGCGGAGCCGGTGGTCTCGGGCGCGCCGGTCGCCTGCAGGCGCAGGAACTTCGAGAGCTGGTATTCCAGCATGAACTCGGTGGTGCTGCGCTCGCCGAACTCCTGCCGCAGCTTGAGGAACGCGCGGTCGCCCAGTTGCTGGCCGAGCGTGATGCCCGCGCCCAGTTCCCCCGACTCCGTGTTCGTCGTAATCTCGAACAGATCCAGGTCGAGCGCCTTGCCGATCGACGCGCCGAGCGGCGCCGCGATGAACCCCGTCGCGATGCCGCCCGCCGTCGCCGCGAGCGACGACCGCTCGCCCGTCCCCAGCTCGTTCACCTGCCGGTTGAAGACGATGAGCGAGAGGATGTCGCTCTCGTCGAGCGGCGGCGTGCTCGACAGCGCCAGCTCCGGCTGCAGCAGACTGCCCGTGATGTGCACGCGCGCCACGACGCCGGTATTCGGGATCGTGCGGGTCGCGGCCACGTCGAGCAGCGGATTGACCGTGGGCTGTCCGATGAAGCGAATCGTCCCGCCCCGCTCGAGATCGAAGCGGCGTCCCTGGAACTCGTACGTGCCGCGGACCGTCTCGACGGTCCCGACGGGGATGATCCGGCCGCCGGGGTCCTTTCGGACCCGCAGGTCGCCGCCGACGGTGATGTTGATGCTCCCGAACGCCGTTCCCGTCGGCCCCGCCGGCCGGATGTCCTTGCCACGAAGGACGAGATTGTCGGGCACTATGACATGGACGTCGAGGGCAAGGGCCTCGGCCATCCCGCCTGGTGCCGGAGTCTCCGCGGCCTTCCTCGCTCCGGGCGCTGCCGCGGATTCCCTCGCCCGGGCCAGGGCGGCCTTCGTCGCGTCTTCCGCGCTGCCGCTCTTCTCCGCCATCCGTTCCGCCGAGACGACGTCGGGCAATGCCTCGACCGAGTACGGGTCGTAGAAGAGCTGCATCACCCGATCGACCTCGATGCGCCCCGCGTCGAGCCGCACGTCGCCGACGATGCGGGGACGGCGGAGCTCGCCGGTGATCTTGAGCGCGGACTGCACCTGCACGTCGCCAAGCTCGTTCCGCAGCACCTCGAAATTGTCCGAATCGATGCTGATGTCGATCGCGCCGACCAGCCGTTCGTGGAGCGCGAGGTCGCCGGCCACGGCGAGCTTCTCGCCGTGGCGGTCCAGGAGCTCGAATCGCCGGACGCTCACGCGGTCCCGCTCGAGGTGGATGCGCGTGGTCAGCCCCGTGAACGTCTCGCCGGCCGCCGGAACACCGAACGCGCCATTCTGAATATCGACATATCCGAGGAGGTGGGGATCCTCGCCGGATCCGCTGATCTGCACGTCCGCCTGCAGCGTGCCCACGACGTTGGTCACCTGGCTCGTGAAGCCCTGGATCACGCCGAGATCGAGCGCCGTGGACGTCACGTGGAGGTCGATCGCCTCGGCAGGCGCGGCCTCGACGTGCGCTCCGCTCGGGCTCTTCGCAAACAGCGTCGTTGGCACCGAGCCCTTCGCGGTGATGGATTGCGTCGGCGATTGCTGGAGCGTGGCATCGATGCCGACGCGCTTGCTGCCGTAATCGAGCTTCGCCGTGATCGAATCGTAGTGGTAGCCCTGGAAGGCGCCGTTGAGGATCTGCAGGGAGCCGTTCACGCGCGGAGCATCGGTCGAACCGGCGATCGAGCCGTCCGCCGTGAGCGTGCCGGTGAACCCGCGGTTCTGCAGCATCAACGCCTCGAGCTGCTGGAGATCCACGTTGCGCGCGTGCACGTCGATCGCACCGGAGGCGGCTCCACCCTTGACCGGCAGGATACCGGCGACGTCGAGCTGCTGATCGCCGCTCACCAGGCGCACGTCGGTCAACTCGACGCGCCCGGCGCCGTAATGAACCGCCGCGTGGCTGTCCGGCGCGGTGCGCCATTCGACGCCCTGCGTGCGAAGCGCGAGCTCGACCAGGTGCACCTCCTGGTGATCGGGATGCAGCACGAGCTGGCCTTTGGCGTCGAGCTCGCGCGTCCGCTCCTTGACGTTCGCGGTGAAATCGAGCGTCCGCCGGTCGTAGGCGGTCGTCGCCGTCACCGAATTCAGCTTCATGCCGCCGATCTGGAGGAACGTCGCATGGGTTTGTGCTTCGACCTTCGCGTCGGCGAAGCGGAGGTCGGGAACGGTCACCGTGTAGCGGCTGTCGAAATCCAGCGCGTTGTTGGCGCCGTAGGTGAAGTTGCTTCCGTCCAGCGTCCCGGTCATTTTCAGCGAGGCCGCGTTGCCGGTGAGCGTTCCATCGAGGATGGCCGATCCGGCAACCGTCTGCCGCCCCGCCAGCCGCGCCAGCTCAGCCAGATTCACGGCGTCGACGTGGTATTTGAGGTTCGAATCCGACGTGCGGTCGAGGGCGAGGCGGCCCGACGCGTTGGCCTTCACGTCCGGTCCGGTGATGTGGAACGCCGTGATGTCGCCCACGTCGGACGCGTACTTACCCTGGATGTCCGCGCTGTCGATGCGAAGTCCTCCGACCGTGGACGGCGCCAGCGTCACCTTCCCGTCCGCGGTCACCGATTCCGGCGTGATGGGAGCGGCGATGTCCGCGAGCGAGAAGTTCGCGTTCACCGTCCCGGTCACCCGTCCGTCGAGTTGCGGCCGGTTCGCGATCGTCGCCGGGTTGAAATCCTCGAAGCGCCCGTCGGCCCGCCCTGTCAGCGCGCCGCGATCCAGGTGCGCCTCGAATCCCATCTCCGGAACCCGTCCGCCCAGCACCTCTGTGTCCGTCAGCGTTCCCGTCGCATTCAGCGTCATCGCGGACGCCATCGATCCCGATTGCCCCGAGCGAGCCTCGGAGAGGCGAGTCGAACGGGGCACGCGGCCCGACACGTCGAAGGAGCCGTTGATGCGGCTCGCATAACGCGGCTGCGCGAGCGCCGTCACCTTCAGCGCCACTCCGATTCGCCGCAGATCGAGATCCGCGACGTTGCCGCGCGACTGATACGACACGGTGCGGGCATCGGTCGAGAACTCCGCGGTCGTACCCTCCGCGATCGTGGCCCCTTCGACCGTCGATCGGTTGAGCGATGCGGTTCCGCTCGTCGCCGGCCCCTCGCCGCGCACGTGATACCCGGCCACGGACAGGGTGGTGGCCAGGCGCGGCGCGCCGATGCGCGCCGGCAGGTCCCGCAGATCGACGCCGTTCGCCTTCCCCTGGAGATCGAATGTCAGACGGCGGCCCGGCGCGGGCGCCACGATGAATCCGCGCGCCGTGGCCGTCCCGCCGTACGCGGCACCCCGCGCGTCGAGCGTGATACGCGGTCCATCCAGCCGCCCCGAGGCGGTGACGTTCCGCGCTTCGTACCCCATGGCCACGACGTGCGGACCGGTGAACGCAAACGTCCCCGTCATCCGATCAGTGATTCGCACCGCCGCCGGGCGAGAGGCGATGCGCAGGTTCACCTTCGCATGACCGGTGATGTCGCTGCGCCGCTTCGGGTCGCGAAGCACGAGGGCCAGATTGAGCCGTTCGACGTCAACGTCGCCCCGCACGCCGAAGTCCGGCGCCTTGACGTCGGCGGCGACCGTCCCGCGCGCGTTCCCCGCCTCGGACCGGACGTTCACGTCGAGCGTGAGATTCTCGGCGGGTCCGCTCGCCTTCAGATCGATCGCGGGATGCAGCCCGTACCCCGCCATCGACGGCACCAGCCGGCCAATCTCCGGCAGCGACACGTTGCCGGTCGCGGTCAGGTTCAGCACCGGCGTCCGCAAGTACCTCTGGACAACGCCGTCGATGGTGACGGAAGTCTCCGCCGTCTTCAGCACGATCTGGTCGAGGTACAGATTGTCGTCGCGCACCGCGACCTTGCCCGTCAGCTCGCGCAGCGCCACGCCAGGCGACGAGCCGCGGAAGCTGACGTGATCGAGATCGAGGCTGTAGTGGACCGGCGCGTACTCGAACCCGGCCTGCAGGTCGAGGTCGTCGATCCGCGCCGGCAGCGCGTAGCCGTCGCCGGCCAGATGGTCTTCTATCGACAGCGACGCGTCGGAGACGTCGATCGCCGGCAGCGAGATCGGCCGCATGGGTCCTCGCCGATCCGCCTCCTGCCGTTCCTTCTTGATCAGGTTCGCCAGGTTCCATCCCGTCGAATCGTGCTGGATCCGCAGGACCGGCTGATCCAGCGTGATCTTGTCGAGCACGATGCCCTTCGAGATCAGCACGAAGATGCTGTAGTTCAGTTCGAGCGCCTTCACCGCGACGACACGCTCGCCCGACACGTCCACCGAGACGTCACTCAGATTCACGCCGAACAGCAGGTTGCCGCCGAGGCCGCCGATGGTGAGCTGGCCGTTCAGGTACTGCTTGGATTCACGAACGATGTAACGCCGCAGCCAGTCGCGGAACCACGGCGTCTGCGAGACGATGAGCGACACGGCCAGCACGCCGATGAGGATGGTACCGACCAGTGCGACGACCTGCAGAGTCCGCCGGATCGCTCTCATTCACGCGCCGCCCTGTCCGTGTGAGTCCGTGTCATCCGTGTCTTTCCGTTCCGTGCCTATCAGTGTCTTTCCGTGTCCTTCCGTGTTACCTAGAAGGCCTGCCCGATGCTGAAATGGAAGCGGAAACGGCGCTTTTCCGGCGTGCCGTTGACCAGCAGACCCGGGATCGGATTCAACTGGTATCCAAGGTCGACGCGAATCGGACCGATGCGCGTGTCGTAGCGCAGACCCGGGCCGACGTCGTACCGCAGATCGTCGAGGTTGAAATCCCAGGGGTCCGTCCAGACGTTGCCGCCGTCGAGGAACACGACGCCGCCGAGGCTGCCCCAGATCGGCAGGCGCACTTCGGTCGAGAAGTGCATGAACGAGTGGCCGCCGATCGGCAGGCCTTTGCCGCTCAACGGCGCCACATCGAACCGTCCCCACCCGCGCAGGTTGGTCGCGCCGCCGAGGAAGTACCGCTTGAAGAACGGCACGGCGCCACGGGCCCGGCCGGTACCCGGCTCCGGCGGCAGATCTTCGGGCCTCCCCAGCCCGTCGATCGATCCGGCCTTCGCCTGAAACGCCACCACGACGCGCCCCCCAATCGTCCGGTAGAACCGCCCCTCGGTGGTGGCCTCGTAGTAGTCGTACGAGCCGCCAAAGAGCTTCCCGGCCTGTTCGAGATGCAGCGCCGCGACGTAGCCCTGGCGGGCATCCAGGATGTTGTTCGTGGTGTTGCGTCCGGCATCCAGACTGAGCGCCGACCGTGTTCCGCTCCCCGTGCCGAAGCGCGGATCGAGGCCCAGCGCGATCAGCGTGGGACGGAACGAGAGATCCTCGAGCGCCGCGTCGCTGATCGCGTAGTCCTCGTGCTCCCTCGCATACGTGAGCGACAGGCTCATCGCCGGCCTGGCAGTCAGTACCGGACCGCCGGCCCGCGTGAACTGCCGCGTGACCGTCAGGCGGCCGCCGTAGGTGTCGAGGGTGAACGCCGGCTCGTCGTTGTGCCACGACTGGCCGCTCGCGCCGAACGTGTAGCGCGGGCTCAGGAAGTACGGCTCCTGGAAGTTCAGCCGCACGCCGCGATCGAGCGCCGAGTAGCGCGCCAGCACGCCCGCCGCCCTGGCTCCCCCGAAGAAGTTGACGTGGCGCCAGTCGATCTGTGCGCGCGCCCTCTCTTCGCTCCCGTAGCCGAGGCCGAGGTTGACCTTCCGGTGCTTCCCTTCCGTGACGGTCACGCGTGTCGGAACCAGGGTCGGCTGCCCTTCGGTTCCCACCGGCTCCACGTTCGCGAATTCGAACAGCTCCTGCGTGTACAACTTGCGCTGGCTGTCCTGCAGCTTGCTGCGCCGGTACAGCTCTCCCGGCTTGAACGCGAGCTGCCGCCGAATCACGTTGTCGCTGACGCTGGAGTTTCCCGCAATGTCGACGTCGCCGAAATGCGCGAGCGTTCCCGGCGTCGCATTCAACTCGACCACGCGCGTCCGCTCGCCGGAACCGGGATCTTCCGCGACGCGGACCGACGCATACGGATACCCGTGGTCCTTCAGCTCGTCGAGCGCCGCCTCGCGGCTCGCCTGCAGCAGCGCGCGATCGAGCGGGTCGCCGGGCTTCAGCGGAAGCTTCCCCTGCAGATTCTGCCTGTGCGCGTCCGGCAGCGCCTCGAATCCCCGCAAGTCGATCCGCTCGACGACGATCGGCTGCCCCTCGTCGATGGTCAACGAGATATCGACCGCCGTCTGCTCGGTATTCAGCTTCGCGTCGAACGAGGTGACCCGCGCATCGGGATAGCCGCGATCCTTATAGAACGCGACGATGCGTTTGAGGTCCGCTTCGAACTGCTCACGACTGAAATAGCGCTTCGTGCCCCACGGCAGCCAGGAGCTGGCGCCGGTCGCCAGCACCGATTTCAGCTGGCCCGCCTTCACCACCTTGGTGCCGTGGAAGGAGAAGCTGGAGACCTTGACGCCGCTTTCCTCTTTGCAGCCGGCGGCGGCCAACAAGAGCAGGCCCGCAATCGCGAATCGTCCGAAGGATGCGCCGTTCATTGGCCACAGGCTTTGTAATCACAAGCTGTGCCAGCGGTCATGGGGTGCTGAGGGGTGCTGAGGGGTGCTGACGGGTGCTGAGCGGCGCTGAGGGGTGCTGACGGGTGCTGACGGGTGCTGACGGGTGCTGACGGGTGCTGACGGGTGCTGAGCGGCGCTTCTCAAAAAAAAGCCAGCGGGTGCCCTCCCAGAGGCACGCCGCTGGCTCCCCTTTCGCGGGTTCCTTCCGAACTACTCGCGCGTGATCTCAGGCTTGCCGGACGACACCGACAGCATGATGCCGAGGCCGACGGCGATCACGAGGCCGATGACGATCCAGGTCGCCGAGATGTGGCGCAGCGCCCCCCCGTACCAGAGCGCCGCGACGGCGCCCAGCACCAGGATGAAGTAGCCGATCAGATAGGCGTTCACGAATCGCATGGGTCCCTCTATGGTTACCGTTGGATACGGACCACGAGCGCCGCGCGGCGGTTCAGCCGGCGGGTTTCCTCGCGGGCGTTGTCGTACTTGGGCCGCTCCTCGCCGTAGCTGACGGTATGGAGCCGGTCGGCGCCGATCCCGCGGCCCAGGAGGTAATCGCGCACCGCGGTGGCCCGCCGCTCGCCGAGCGCCAGGTTGTATTCCGCCGTGCCGATGTTGCACGTGTGCCCTTCGAGC